>Ga0315295_10003949_pt1 | contig 12600 bp, 10 predicted proteins | sample YL17G14_0_MG_FD_204453 | JGI IMG/M metagenome (GOLD analysis project Ga0315295, IMG submission 204453) | Sediment microbial communities from Yellowstone Lake, YNP, Wyoming, USA - YL17G14_0 | ecosystem: Environmental > Aquatic > Freshwater > Lake > Sediment | place: USA: Wyoming | collected... | reverse complement strand
CAGCGTGCCGGTCAGGTAGCGAAAGAGTCCAGTGCCCAGGTTTAGGAACATCATGCTGATGAAGAAGTACGCCGGCAGCGCGAAGAAAGTGCCCGATTCCTTCACGCCCCGCAGATTGACGAGCATCATGAACAGGACCGCCCCCACCGCCATCCACACACGATAGTTGAACAGTTCTGGATAGGCCGAAACGACCTGGGCGATACCCGAGGACACCGAAACGGCAACGGTAAGAACGTAGTCCGTGAGCAGTGCCGTGCCCGCGATCTGCGCCGGCAGCTCGCCGAGGTTGTCACGCGCCACGATATAGGCACCGCCTCCCCCCGGATAGGCATGGATGGTCTGCTCGTATGAGATGCTGACGATGGCCAGTAGCACCACGATAGCAATGGAGATCGGGAACAAATACCCCATGGCGACCGTTCCAGCCGCCGCCAAGACACCCAGACTCTCCTGCGTGGCATAGCCCGTGGAGGACAGCGCGTCTGCCGCGAACACCGCGAGGCCGATGGCTTTTCCAATAGCCTGGTGCGGCGCGTCAGCCGTTTGCAGCGGCCGGCCGATCAGCCAATGGCTGAACGACCGCGGTGGCGTGTAATCGCTCGTGCGCCGCATGATCTCGGATGAATTGGAGCCTTCAAGATCCGACATCGCCTACGCGCCCTCAGCGCATCCCGACGAACCTCATGATGCGTTCTCCGTTCCCGGCTCCGGCTTCCGGGCTCCACGCTTCTTCAGGTGATAGGGAACATCCGTTACAACCACACCGGGCCAGGATAACAGTTCAGCTCGAAGCACCTCCGCCGTGTGCATGTGCAAGGCACTATGCCAGCCCTTGGACGGAATGAACTGAGGTACCACGACGGTTATTGTCTCATTCGGCTGCCGGGAGTCGATGATGCCTTCCAGGTATCGAAGCAGCGGTTCGATCCAAAGTCGGTACGGCGAATCGAGCACCACCAGGCGGGTGCCTTCTCCCCACAACAGCCACTTCTTTTTCACTTTTTCAGTGTCCGCAGGGTCGATCGAAACATGGACGGCGGTCACGTCATCAGACAGCAACCGTGCATAGTGCAGGCCCTCCAGTGTTCCCTGATGCACCCCGCTGATCGGCATGATCACGCGGTGGCGCGCCCGGCGGACGGGTGATCCGGCAAAACCTTCCAGAGTGAGATGGCCGGCCACATCCCGGTAATGCCGGTGGATCGAGAAGAACACCAGCACCAGCAGCGGGGTCAGGATCAGCACGATCCAGGCGCCCTCGCGGAACTTCGTCACGGCGAATATGCACACCACGACTGCAGTGCAGACCGCGCCGAAGCCATTGATCAACATCTTGGATTTCCACTCCGGCTGGTGCCGGAGGATCGAACCGGGTTCCTTGACCTCCTGTCCCGGCTGCAGGTGGCCAATCTTCCACCATCGGTGCGCCATACCGGCCTGCGAAAGTGTGAACGAGGCAAACACCCCGATCGCATACAGCGGGATCAGGTGAGTCACGCTTGCTCGAAAGATGACGATCAGGCTGCAGGCAATCCCCGCCAAGGCGATGATGCCATTTGAGTACACGAGTCGGCTGCCGCGGAACGCCAGCTGACGGGGAAGGAAGCCATCAGCGCCGATCAAGGCGCCCAGCCGCGGGAAGTCCGCGAAGGCCGTGTTGGCCGCCATGATCAGTATGACGGTGGTGGCCCAGATGGTGGCAAGGTAGATGAAATTGCGCCCTTCAAAGACAGTACGGGAGAGCTGCGAGATGACGGTCTCCTGTTCCGAGAAGACCGGCGCGATCTTGCCAGTCAGGAACGAGACGCCTAGGAACATGACGCCGAGGGTCAATGACATCCAGATCAGCGTGAGACCAGCATTCCGGCTGCGGGGTTCCTTGAAGGCCGTGATGCCATTGGAGATGGCTTCCACGCCAGTGAGCGCAGTTGTGCCATTGGCGAATGCATGCAGGAGCAGGAACGGCGTGATGGCTGTCAGTGTGGCCATCACGTGGGTCTCTGGTGGATTCACGACCGGCCCCAACACTCCCGTGAAGTAGCGCAAGAGCCCGGTGCCGATATTGATCAACATCATCGTGATGAAGAAGTAGGCCGGCAGAGCAAAGAAAGCACCGGATTCCTTAACGCCTCGCAAGTTGACCAGCATGATGAAGAGAACGGCCGCCACTGCCAACCACACGCGGTAGCTGAGCAGGCCTGGATAGGCTGAGACCACCTGGGCAATACCCGAGGACACAGATACGGAAACGGTAAGTACGTAGTCTGTCAGGAGAGCTGCACCCGCGATCGTCGCTGGCAGCTCGCCCAGGTTATCGCGCGCCACGATGTACGAGCCGCCTCCGCCCGGGTAGGCGTGGATGGTCTGCTCGTATGAGAGGGTCACGATGGTCAGCAGCACGACGATTGCCAGCGATACGGGGAAGACTAGTCCATAGGCGAGCGTGCCCGCCGCCGCCAGCACGCCCAGGCTTTCCTGCGTGGCATAGGCAGTGGACGAGAGGGCATCCGCGGCGAAGACGGCAAGCCCGATAGCTTTGCCGATGGTCTGGTGCGGCGCGTCGGCCGTCTGCAGCGGTCGGCCGATGAGATAGTGGCTGATGGCCCGCGGCGGCCTGTAATCGCTCGTCTGGTGCATCACCTCAATGTGCTTGGTGTCGTCGATCTCTGACATTTCTGCTTTCTGTGCCGCCTTGCGCGCCGCCTGCAGGCAAAAAGACAACCCCGGAGACCGAGGCTGCGGTGGTGTGCGGCTTGTACTTTTACGAGCGCGAACCGCGGGGGTCGAACACTGTCGTGAGATACCCGCCTACGCGGGCGCCGTTGCCCATTTGATCCTCTCGCACAGGCGAGGGGACGTATTATACCGCTTTCGAATTCGAGGGCGACAAGCGCCACGCCGGCATTCCACCCCCTCCAGCCCTGGCGGGTGGGAGGGCGTGGTCATGCGCGGCAGCCGGACCTCTGCACCTTGCTGCAGTTGAAGCCTGACAGCACACGAACCACAGGCTGGTCTGCCCTCATTCCGGCGTTTCCAGCCGCTTGGTGATGGCCAGCAGCACAACCGAGACCGCGATCAACACCACAGCCAATGCCATCGCCACGCCCAGGTTGCGCTCAAAGCCGAGATAGATGGCCATCGGCATCGTCTGCGTGACGCCCTCCAGGTTGCCCGCGAACAGGATGGTCGCGCCGAACTCACCCAGGGCGCGCGTCCACGTCAGGATGGCGCCGCTGGCGAGCACGCGACCGGCAATGGGGATCATCACGTCATGGAATAGCTGCCACGTGTTGGCGCCCTCCACGTGCGCGGCCTCAGTGAGTTCGGCCTGCACGTGGGCAAAGCCGACGCGGGCCGACCGGACGTACAGCGGTGCGGCGACGAAGGTCTGCGCCATCACAACCGCCGCGGTCGTGAACGGCAGGCTGATGCCGAACAGACTCAACGCCGAGCCGAGCAGGCCGTTGCGGCCGAAAGCGATCAGCAGCGCCAGGCCCGCCACCGAGGGCGGCAGCACGATGGGCAGATCCAGGATCAGTTCAACCCAGGCGCGCCCAGGTGACCGCGAGCGTGCCAGCATGTATGCCAGGGGCGTGCCAAGCACAACAGCGATCAGCGTCGTGATGGAGCTCGTTGCCAGGCTCAGGCTTAGCGCGTGGAATGCCTGGTGCGACAGTGCATTGGCGAGGAATTCCGAGCTTAACGAGCGCAGGATCAGCGCCGCCAGCGGTATCGCGAAGATGCCAAAGAGGATGGCGCTCGGAACCAGGAGGATCCAGCGCGGATACGTGTCATCCCGAAAGCGGTGTATCAGGCTTCGAGGCTCATCCATATGGGAAACGCCGGGCCGACAGCTCACTTGGGCGGACCAAAACCCCACTTCTGCAGGATGGCCTGTCCGACCGGCGAGAGGACGTAGGCCGTGAACTTCGCGGCAAGGTCTGAGTTGGCGGAGTTCGCAAGCGAGACGATGGGGTACTTCGCGATGACGTTCAAGTCCGCCGGGATCTCAATGGTCTTCAAGTCCGGGGCAGCGACCGCATCAGAGATGTAGACGATCCCCGCATCGGCCTCACCGAGCTGCACCTTCGCGACCACCTGCTTGACATTGTCTTCGTTCGACACCACATTTGCCAGCACCTGCTGATCGAAGCCGGATCCGAAGCCGTCATTCATTTTCTCCAGGGCCTGACGGGCGTAGTTGCCAACTGGCACCTCTTCGGCCGCCAGCACAAGCTTGATCCCCGACGTGGAGAGGTCCTGCAATTGCTTGAGCTCCGCGGGGTTTGTCGCAGGCAGGATTACCACGAGCCGGTTGGAGAGAAATATCCGTGCTGCATCTGTCGCAACCAGACCGCCGGCCTCAAGCGCGTCCATCTCCTTGGCGTTGGCCGAGGCGAACACATCCGCAGGGGCGCCGGCTTCGATCTGCGTGCGCAGAGTCTGTGAATTGGAAAAGCTGAACATCACCTCGATCCCGGGATTGGCAGCCTCGAACGCGGCACCGATCTCGGTGAAGGCATCAGTGAGGGACGAGGCGGCAAAGACGGTCAGCGCGCGGGGTTCACTAAAAGCTGCCACCGCAGCGCCCGAGCAGCCTGCAAGAAACAGGCCCAGTAGTCCCAACAAAATCAGGACATGTTTCATCCAGAGCCTTTTCTTCTGATCTGTAACTTCACGCGGATCTCACGCAGCCACAGGCGGACAAGCTCCATTTGGCGCAGCCGCAGGTCAAGGCTCATGCGGTTGAAGATCTGGGTCTCGGGAACTTGCGCAAGCGCCAACCGCAGCCGCCGGATCGCCCGGGTGACCTCCTGAGCCTGTGCCGCGTAGATTCGGACGGCCTGATCCGGTGCCAGTAAATTGGCGAAGTACAGGCGCGTGAGAAATTCCAGCCGGACGGTACGCGCGCTGGTGCTCGTCGCACCCTCCAACCACTGCTTGAAGCGCCGGCGTCCCGCACGGGTGATTTGCAGCACCTGGCGCCGCGGGAGCTTGTCCTTCACCCCCCGCTGAGCCGAGATGTCGCCGCGCTCCTCAAGGCGCTTCAGAATGGAGTATGCCTGGCTCTGGCTAACATGCCAGACATTGCCTAGTTCCGCCATCAGCCGCTGGTGCAGGTCGTAGCCGTGGCTCGGTCCAGCCATGAGCAGCCCGAGCAGGGGGTATTCCGGCGAGAGCACACGCCGGGAACGGGTTCGGTGGGATCTGGTACTCACTCAGTGAGTATAGCCGCGAGTGGATGGGCTGACAAGCCGCCGCCCCGTCGCGGTGCACCTTGGCAATGCCGATCAAACCCGGGTTTGTTTGGCTCCAGGGTCGCTATTCACTTCTCCGCCTCACGCCCTGACCAGGCATAGCACGGCAAATGTCCCGCCCGCCATCACGTACTGTTTTTCGATCCTCAGGTCCTGCTGCTGCGCAAGCATAGGAAGTCCACCCGCAGCGAGGAATTGGCGTTGATTCTTGAAGTGCTCCCCTCCCGCGGCGAACTCCGCCACAAAACTCACCGCCATGGAAATCCACCCTTTGAGGGGCTGGTACGGGCCGGGATGAAAGTCGATCAGCAGTATGCGGCCGTCGGACTTGAGGACGCGTTTGGTTTCGCCCAGAACGGCTGCACGCATGCCCGGTGGCATTTCGTGCAGGGCCAGCTTGCAGCTCACCAGGTCGAACCTGCGGTCCGCATAGGGCATTCGGGTGGCATCGCCAAGATTAAGCTGAGCCGCAGCACCCAGGCGCCTCCGCGCAACCCCCAGCATTGCTGGTGAGGCGTCCAGGCCGGAGAGACGGCATTGATATCGCTGATACAGCGCCAGCTGCGAGCCCGTCCCACAGCACACATCCAGGACGCGGGCTCCTTTTTGGGGATGGCACATGCGGATGCCCGCCAGGCTCAGGCCCCGGTTGGTGGATTCGAATAGCCGGTCATAGAAGTCTGCAATGCCTCGATAGCTGTCTTGTTCCACGGGATGGGCCTTTAGTGGATCTCTGGAGCGCGCAGGCGGGAAATCCGGACAATCTTACCCCCACTCATCGCCCCGCCATAGAAGCGCGGGGTTTATTCGGCCGCCTCACGGCTCCGCCTAACCGTGGCTTAGGGATTGATTGCGTTTGCGCGGCTCGTGCGTGTCTCTCGCTCCGACCGTCGGGCAACGAATTGCTCTCTGCGAGCACCTAGTAGTGCTCTTCTCCTCTTAAAGAGGATAGTTAATCACTACTACTACTATGCGCTTTTAAAGCACAACTGCGTTTCCGGGCACACAACGCACTAGCATGGCATTCCATTGTCTGGGCTTCCCGTGCTATACTGCGAGAACAGGTGAAGGCGTCACCGCATACGCGGACCGATTCTGAATCCAGGGAGATGAGACATGGCAAAGTACGTGATCAAGAAGTCCACTGACGGGCAGTTCTACTTCACGCTGCGCGCCGACAACGGCGAGAAGATCCTGACCAGCGAGATGTATAAGGCCAAGGCCGGCGCGCTGAACGGGATCCAGTCCGTCAAGACCAATGCACCGGACGATGCGCGCTATGAGCGCAAGATTTCCAAAGCCGGCAAGCCGTACTTCGTGCTCAAGGCCGCGAACCGCGAGGTGATCGGTTCCGGCGAGGAGTACAGCAGCGAGGCGGCACGGGAGAACGGTATCGCAGCCGTCAAAGCCGCCGGGCCGATCGCCGCAACAGACGATCAAGCGAAGTAGGGTTTAGTAAGAGAACTCCCCTCCATCTGGCGGGGAGTTTTTGTTTTCACGGGATTGATCACGGCGACGTCGGCAGCGGGATGATGTTCGGCCCCGCGGCCCACAGGCCCAGCCCACCCGCCTGCGCCTGCTGTTCCGCAGAGAGCAGGGACGCGAAACACGCGATATCGGGCGGAGCCAGGTTCGCCCGGGCAAGGCCCCCTGCCACCAGGGCGTGATTGACGAACACGCCCTCGACCATCACATAGCGCAGCAGCGTGCCGTTGTTGTCCAAGTCGGTGATATCGCGCACCATGACGGCCTGCTTGCGATAGACCAGCTCGCTGTTGTGCGCCATGGCCTCCAGCGCTAGGCCGGCGCTTCCGCCGCTGATCTCCGGAGCGTCCGCGCCAAGGTAGCGAACTGAGTACACGTGCCCGTCGCCATCCAGCAGCACCTTGATGGTGTCGCCGTCCACGATCTCCACCACCCGGCCCGTCTGAGGCAGGTCCGAGGGGATGCACGCTGCATCCGGTATGTCTGCAGCCCACGGATTGGAGGACAGTGCCACGACCGGTGTCGACGTACCGGTGGCGGTGAGTGTAGGGACTGGCGAGGGAGTCTCAGTCGGCCGCTGGGCCTCGGCCGTGCTGAGCTGGTCAGCGAGGGCGGTCTCAAAGGCGGATGTGGCCAACCCGGTGTAGTCGACCGGCGTTGCAGCCGGCACCCATGGCAGGCGGAAGATGCCTTGCGAGAAGATTACGAAGAGGCACAGGCCGATGGCGACGCCGCAGCCGATGGGAATGGCAAGCGGGTACTTGGTCGCCCGGAATTCCTCGGAGGCGCGTACCGACTTGGGACCCATCGACTTGCCCAGGCGGCGCTTGTTCTTGTTGATGTCGGCGCTCGGGATCTTCTTGAATGAGCGGCGAAAGCTAAGAGGCATCGGTCCCTATTCTATTCCTTTGCGGCCGCGGGTATACACGCGGGTTGAGGCAGATCACAGAAGCGGAGCGTCATTGCCAGCCTCCTCTTCTGGGGCCAAGTCATGTCATTCTCGAATGTCAGAGAGAGGAGCGGTAGAGCTCACAGTCAGATCAAGACTGCTGCGTCACGTCCCCGGAAGAACACCAGGGCAAGTCCTCCTCGCAATGACACTGGCTGGCATTAACCGTGGTTGCTAAGGACGATGGCCAGAGTCCCGCGTCTTGGCCGTAGCGCGTGCCCGCGATCTTGAAATTGGTAGCCGGGGCAGGTCCGTGAACTCCAGCCACCAGACCTTCGAGATGGGTTTAGACGGTGTTGAGGTCGCCTTCGGCTGCATACACACCGTGATATTCAGGCGGCAGCAACTCGGCGATGCGGCGCATGACCAGGTCGGCGTTGCGCTGGCGGGACGCGCGGCGCACGTCGCCGCGGCCCTCCAGGGGCGGCAGGTGGAACGGCCTGCCAACGCGCATGCCGATGCGCGGGCGCTCCAGGCGCAGGCCGCGCTTGAGGAAGTCATCTGTGGCGCCGAAGATGCCCACGGGCACGACGGGGACGCCGGTCTCTTCCACGATGTAGGCGATTCCGGGCTTGGCGCGTCGCATGGCGGGCCTGTGCGACCGTCCGCCTTCCGGGGCGATCAAGAGCGGCATGCCGGCGCGAAGCGTGATCAGCATCTCGTCGATTAGCGCGCGGTCATACAAGCCGCGGTGGACGGGCGTCGCACCATACATGGAGACGATCTGTCCCTGCACAGGTTTCTCAAACACGTCTGCCGCGCCGATGGCCGCGATCGACTCCGGCCAGAATCCTATCATCATGGGCGCATCGAAAATGGAGGTGTGGTTAATGGCGGTAATGTAGGCTGTTGCTCGCGGGATGTTTTCGAGGCCGCTGACGTCAACGCGGCCCAGGACCAGATACAGAAACCGTGCCACCCGGCGCATGAGGCCGCGGCGCAGCCGCAATCCGAAAGGGACCTGTTCCGCGGGGCTATTCACAGAGCTTCTTCACCTGTTCGAAGGTCTCATTGGCGGTAAGCTTCTCGGAATCGATCAGCACGGCGTCGGGGGCCACGCGCAGCGGCGCGAAGTCGCGCGTCGAGTCGATGCGGTCGCGCTCCAGCACCATGGAGAGTACATCGTTAAGGTTCGCCGGGACGCCGCGGGCCTTCAGCTCTTCGTACCGCCGGCGGGCACGCTCGGTCGCGGAGGCATCCAGATAGATCTTCAGGTCGGCCTCGGGCAGGATCACGGTGCCAATGTCGCGTCCGACCATGACCACGCGCCCGCGCTGGCCGATCTGCCGCTGCTGCTCGCCCATGGCCAGCCTCACGCCGGGATAGGCCGCCACAATGGACACAGTGGCGTCCACCGCCTCCGAACGCGTTTCCCAGGTTACATCGACTCCGTTCACCAGTACATCACACAGCCGGCCATCCAGATCCGAAGCAGGCCGGACGTCGATGGTGATCTCCTTGGCGAGGGCTGTGACGGCCGCCTCGTCGCGAACGTTGAAGCCGCGCATCAGCGCCTGCCACGTCAACGCGCGATACATCACGCCGGTGTCGAAGAACAGGTAGCCAAGCGATTCTGCCAGCCGCCTGCCCAGCGTGGACTTGCCCGAGGCAGCAGGGCCGTCGATGGCGATGATCGAGGGAGCTTTGTTGGGCATGAATGCTTTCAGATTTCTCACGCGGCGAGCAATGGATGCCTCATGGTGTCGATCTGGGTTTGGCATCGGGGAACAGGTCGTTGCGCACCCACAGGATGAGCGTCTCGCTCTCGTGCGCGGCCTCGTGAAAGGGCAGCCACTGCGGGAATTGGAACTGTCTCCAGAGCGGCGTGCTGCGCCAGACGAACTTCTGCCCGCGATAGGCCGCGACCAACGCGGGGTCCTGCTCATCCGGCGTGATGACCATGGGCGGATTGGATGCCGCGCCCGCGGCTGAGCGCACCTCGACCGGCCTGTCACGCAGCAGCCATCGCAGCGCAGGCGAGTCCATGCGGGCGATGGTGACCGGTTGAGTGTTGACATCCACGTCGCTCCAGGCCGATTGATCCTGCACAGTGCCCAGGAGCAGCCCGGCCATCGGCAGCTGCGCGCCGGGGCGCCACATCTCGGCGCCGTTTGGCACGTTGCGATGCCCGGCCGCAGCCATGAGCGCGGCGAACGAGTACACGCCGAGGAAGGCCGCCAGGCCCCACACGGCCCCGTACCGCGCGCTGCGGATGGACCAACCCACCGCAATGAGCAGCAGGCTGACAACCAGCAGGAAGAATGAGCCCAGCAGCAACCACGTGCGCAGCAGCATTTGATCCGACGCTACGCCCGGCTGTCGCATGGCCAGGAAATCCAGCCAGATGAAAACCAGGATGACACCGCTGAGCGTCACGGCGCCGAGCACCTCACGGCGCTCACCGGGGCGCACGTTCAGGTTTCGCGCGACCTCCAGCGATGCCAGCGCCCAGAGTGGGATGAGCATCCAGGCAAGATCGACGACCTGGCGCGACGGATAGAAGAGCGCCAGCAGCAGCGCCACCACCATCCACAAGCTCAGGCGCCGCACGCGCACGCTGCCTTGCAGCCAGCCGCGAATGATCGCCACCAGTGCCAGCAACACGGCCAGCGGCTGGTACGCGATCAGCGACAACGGAATCAGGCCGGCGGGGATATCGGATACGCGCGTCCAGCCCGCGAGGTATTCGGGGAGACTGGCGATCCAGGCGCTCAGCCCCTCGGGCACCATCATGAACATGGTCCCGATCAGGACCATGGCTCCGAGTGCATAGGACCCCGCGGTGATCCATTCTCTGCGCCTGCCCTTGTCGGATGTGCCGATGCGCGGTTTCGTCTGAGGCTGTGTGTTGCGTTCAAACGGGCGGAGCAGCGCCCAGGTGATGGCAATGCCCAGCAGTCCAACCCACAGGGCTTGCCCCGATAGCAGCGCCATGCCGGCGCAGACGCCTGCCCATCTGGCCTGGCGCTTCTCCCAGAGCCCCCACGCGGCGAGCGTGAAGGTCACGGCCATGATGGAACTGCCGGCCTGACGTGAGAGAGCCGTCAGGCCCGGCTCCAGCGCCAGGGCGAACGCGAGGATCAACGCCGGCCGGGGTTTGAGGCGGTCCTTGAAGAGTGCCGGCACAAGGATCAGCGCGCTGCCGGTCAGAGCGGGGATGAGGCGTGCAAGGGCGTTCGTTGGGCCGCCGAGGGCGAAGAACAGCGCCGAGGTGAGGACTACGTAGGCGGGCTGGGAGCCAAGCACCGATCGCGTCCCGTTGGCGATGTCCAGCGCCTGCAGGGCCCATTTGGCCTCAAGGTCCGATAGCGGTAGCGCGCCCAGGCCGATCAGGCGTACAGCCAGTCCGATGGAAAATGCCAGCAGGTAGAGTCCGGTTTCGCGACGAAATGTACGCATTCGCCTATTTTACATGATGAGCTTGCAGGTTCCCATGGATCACTGTCCTAGCCCCCTCCAACCCCGCGGGTCACCTCCCCCAAATGCAGGCATGCCTTTCCGCTTGCGCACAGGCAGTCCACGCCTGCATTTGGGGGAGGCAGGAGGGGGCTGCCTGTTTCGAACAGAGATCCCGTTGTGCCTACGGCACCTCGTAGATACTCACTGCTCCGTGTTGAAAGACAAGGCCCAGATTGTCCTGGAACTTATCTTCCTGCACTTGATAGGTGGAGCGTTCCAGGCCGCCCACGAACACATAGCTGATGCCGTATCGATCCAGGATCGAGCGGGCGGTTTCCCAATCGGGCGTTTCGTACAGCAGCTTGATGTCATCCTGGCGTGAACCTTGAGGTTCCGCACTGCCGCGCCACTGCACCTCGTGGCCGGGCCATCCGAGCACCGCAGGCAGGCCGGTATAAACGGAGACGCGCCCATAATCGCTGTAGCTCCCGCCCACAGCCTCCGCTACCACGCCGTCGGGAGCGGACTTCAACCACAGGATGGCGGCTGCCTCGTCGGGACTGTTGTGTTCAATCCGCCGGAAATCATCCAGCGTCCAGCCGAGGAATGGCTTGAAGTTGTTGGTCTTGTTGCCGATCGAAAGGGCTGGATAGGTCAGTGAGAAGACCAGCAGCACGGCGAACACCGTAATGAAGATCCATTCGGAGGCGCCGCGCAGCTTGCGGATCAGCACCGCCACGGCCAGCGCGGCCGGGATGCTCCACAGCAGCCATGCCTGGAAGTAGAACTTGAAGATCGTGTTCAGCCTGTAGCCGAACTGATCGCGCAGAAAGACGAACTCCGGTCCGATGACCAGTAACGAGGCGATGATGATCAGCAGAAAGCTGAAGTACGTCGCGCGGTCGTCGAGATGTGCTTCAGCCGCGGCCCCCCGCAGGCTCGGGGCGCTCTTCGTTCTCTTCACCGCCCTCGGCTGGACCGGGGCATCATCTGCAGGCGCCTCGCGCCGCATGGCCGCGAGGTAGGCCAGCGTCGGCACAAGAATCGCCAGCATGGTCAGCAAACCGCCGATGAACATGAGCCGGCGCATCAGCGCGGCCCGCAGAAGCGAACCGTTGTCGGAGACGCCCTGCGTTCTGAGCACCTCCGCCACCGCGTTGGGCTCGCGGACGCTGGCGATCCAGCTGACGAGGAACAGCGCGGCCACAAGAATCAAAACCAGGCCAAGTGCCAGTAGGACAGCAAGCCGCCAGCGGCCGTGTCGGCGCTCGCCCAGAGCGAGATACACGAGATAGCTCAGCAGCGGAATGAAAAGCGGGACAAACATCACCCACAGCTGCGCGCCGCGCGTCGGGCTGACCAGGTTCGGCAGCAGACCACCGGCCTGCGATGAGAAGCCAAAATAGAACGGCAGATAGAGCAGCACCGCCGAGATGCTCAGCGGCACAGCCAGGGTCAGCATATCCAGCAGACGATTCCAGGACCAACCCTCGAGGCGAGTACACA
>Ga0315295_10003948_pt1 | contig 12600 bp, 13 predicted proteins | sample YL17G14_0_MG_FD_204453 | JGI IMG/M metagenome (GOLD analysis project Ga0315295, IMG submission 204453) | Sediment microbial communities from Yellowstone Lake, YNP, Wyoming, USA - YL17G14_0 | ecosystem: Environmental > Aquatic > Freshwater > Lake > Sediment | place: USA: Wyoming | collected... | reverse complement strand
CCGTTAGTGGTCCCAATCCGCGTGGACACAATACCAATGCGCATATGTCCGGCGGGCGCGGGATGAGCTGTCACCTTGTCAACATTCCTCTCACGCCTTCATTCTAAGCCACATTGATTGATAGGGTCTCAAGGGCAGGCTGACAAGCGAATACCAATCGATCTGGCTGGTGCCAATGAGATCTTCCACTTGTCCCCCCGCCGCTCTTTCCACGTGCCAGGCAGCACACGGAAAGCTTTGCTCCACGGCCGTTACGTTGTGAACGCATAGAATCTCTTGGTCATTGAGTGCAGTCGCTCGAGTGAAGGCAAACAATCCCGGCCCAACCCTAAGAATTCGTTGTTGGGCATGAGGTGCAAACGCAGGACAGCTGCTCCGTGCCCTGAGCAGGCGCTTCATGCCGCTGTAGATCAACGATCGCAGAGAATTCGGATTGGCAAGCTCGTCGCTGATGGTCCTGCTGTGCAGCTTCTCCCGATTCACGGATCGTGCCTGCCCGCTGCGTTCCACACCCTCTGGCCAGCCACGCGAACCGAACATGCTGTGGAAATAGATACCCGGCATTCCTTTGAGGCCAAGCAGGATTGCATGCGCCGTCAGGAAACGCGCAGCTCCGAGACTTGTGTCTGCACCTGAGCGCGCGCTCACCAACGCGTCATAGTAATTGACGTTGATTTCGTAAGGACTCGACGTGCCATCTGGATTCGATCTCTGCGAGACATGCCCGCCGGCGGCCTCAATTTGGAGACTCAGTTGCTGGATCTCGTCCTCGGTGAGTATCCCGCGAGCACCGTTGAGCCCGATCCCGTCATGGGTTGCCAGCACGTTGAAGAGTGTCACCTCCTCCGATGGCAGCGCCAGGCCCGCGGCCCAGTCCGATAGCGTTGTTGCCTGGCCCGACTCAAATGCGTGCAGGACCAGCGGAGGGAGGGCGAAGTTGTACGCCAAGTGCGCCTCGTTCGTGCCGTCGCCCAGATAGCTCAGATTCTCACTTTGTGCAACATTGGTCTCCGTGAGCAGCATTACATGCGGCGCAACCTTGTCAAGAATCGAGCGAATCAGTCGTACGATCCAGTGCACTTGGGGGCGATGGATGCACGACGTACCGATTTCCTTCCAGAGGTACGCTATGGCATCAAGTCGAATGAAAGACGCGCCCTGCTCCACATAGAACAGCAGCAGATTCAGCATTTCGAGTAGGACCTCAGGGTTGTGATAGTCGAGGTCGGCTTGATCGGCGCTGAACGTCGTCCACACGGCCCGGTCACCGTCTGCAGTGGAGAACTCCGTTAGAAGCGGCAAGGTCCGCGGACGTGCTACGGCCGAAAGGTCGGGGTTCCCGTCAACGCACAAGAAGTAGTCCTTGAGGGGGACTTCATTCCGCAGGAATGCCTGGAACCAGTCGCCCCGTACGGATGCGTGATTGAGCACGGCATCGAACATCAAGCGGAAGCTTCGACCCAGGCGCTTGATGTCGCCCCAGTCCCCGTACGCAGGATCCACCGATCGATAGTCGAGCACCGAGAAGCCGTCATCGGAGGAGGATGGATAGAATGGCAAGAGATGGATGCCGTTCACCAAACCCTGCAGGTACTGCCCCGCGAAACCTTTTAGGCTCGCAAGCGGCGCTTTCTCCGCATCTCGCACCTGATCGGGATAGGCAATGAGGATTGCGTCTTGTTCGCTTAAACCATGGGACGAAGTTCGAGGTAATCTGGTCAGGTGACGCCGAAGCATGATTTGCAGACGCCCCATGAAACGCGGGACCTCTTCCAAGCCATAGATTCGCCCCACGCACTCAAGAATCCGAGAGAAGTCGGTCATCGCGGGCAGCGCTGATCCTCATTCCGGCAGCGCCGGGCATCGTTCTCACCGGGTAATATCGTAGACTTCGGGGTTGACGCAGTGTGGCAGTCGCCTACCATCCAGGCCGGCGATCAGATTCTCGGCCGCCAGCAGAGCCATTTGGTCCCGGGTCCACTGGCTCGCGCTGCCCAGGTGCGGCAGAACAATACAGTTGTTCAGGTGCAGGAGCGGGCTGTCGAGATTCAGGGGCTCCGGCTCGGTGACGTCGAGGCCCGCAGCGAAAATCCGCCTCGCCTTCAGAGCACGATACAAAGCATCATGGTCCACTACTGGCCCGCGCGAAGTATTGATAAGAACGGCCGTGGACTTCATGCGGCTCAGGCTCTGGTCATTGATCATGTGACGGGTTTCGGCCGTGAGAGGTACATGCAAAGAAACGAAATCGGCTTCGCCCAGCAAGGTGTCCAAGCTCGTGGGGGTGCCTGCAGGGTCTTGCGCCACCGCCGGATCACAATAGATCACCCGCAGCCCAAAACCCTGCGCACGCCTCGCGACCGCCCTGCCGATCCGGCCAAAGCCGACGATTCCAAGCGTTCTGCCTGCAAGATCTGCGCCGAGCAGGACCTGCAGATTCCACGTCTTCCACTTCCCGGATTTCACGTATTCCACACCCTCCACAATGCGGCGGGCAGCCGCCAGCAGCAGGGCGAATGCAAAATCTGCGGTGGCATCCGTCAGGACATCAGGCGTGTTTCCCACCGGAATCCTGCGCGCGGTCGCCGCCGCCAGGTCGACGTTGTCCACGCCCACAGCACAGTTGCTGATCACTCTGAGATGCGGCGCCGCGTCCATCACCTCCGCATCGATGCGGTCTGTCAGTAGTGCCAGTAGGCCGTCCTTGCCACGCACCCCTTGGAGGAGATCATGGCGCGATGGAGGGATCTCCTCGGACCAGATCTCAGCTTCGCAGGACTCGAGCACAAGGCGCAATCCCTTTTCCGGTATGCCGCGCGTCACAAAGACACTCGGTTTGCGCATGTGTCCAGTATACTGCAGGCATGCAGCCGGAGCGTTTTCTCGCCCATAGCCTGCAGGATCGACGGATCGCGCGTGTACTGAACGCTGCTATCGAAGGTGTCGATCCGGCACGGCTTGTAGCCCGGCAGTTGAGGGATCTTTCGCTTCCACCGCACTCTCGGCGCTTCCTGCTTGGTCTCGGCAAGGCAGCCGAGGCCATGACGCGAGCCGCAGCAGACACCCTCGGCAGCTTCGAGGCTGCGCTTGTCATCACGAAGCACCGTTCGAATGAAGCCGATCCGCAGACTACTGTGTTGGAGGCCGGGCATCCCATTCCGGACCGCAGGAGTCTCGCCGCCGGCCGCGCGGCCCTGAGCTTCGTATCCAAGCTCCAAGAAGACGATTTGCTGGTCTGTCTTGTCTCCGGCGGCGGATCGGCCCTTGCCACGTCCCCAGTGGCGGGTGTCTCGCTGGAGGACTTGCAAGAGCTGACGTCGGCCGCCATGGCGTCAGGCGAAAATATCGAGGAAGTCAACGTGCTGCGTCGGCAGTTGGATCAGGTCAAGGGTGGCGGATTGGCCGGCGCGACCAAAGCATCTATCGTGAGTCTTATTCTCTCGGATGTCATCGGTGATCGACTCGAGGCGATTGCATCGGGGCCGACGGCGCCCAATCCTACCGGGCCACAGGAAGCCCTCGCCGTTCTCAGGAAGTTCAACATGCGAGTTCCACCGTCAATTGAGAGGGCGCTGAGGATCTCTGCGCCTGGCGCCGTGGCTCCGGCCTCTAACCGCGTCAGAAACCTCATTGTTGGCAACAGTGCCCTGGCAGTGAGTTCCGCTCTGCGGCAGGCGACTCGTGAGGGATTTGCCTCCGAAATTCTGGATCCACAGCTGCAGGGGGAGGCCCAGGAGGTTGGCAGAGCCTTGGCAGCCAAGCTGGCAATCGCCTGCCGCACCAGGGCGAGGCCGTTCTGTATGCTTGCGGCGGGAGAAACCACTGTGACATTCACGACACGCGGTACTGGCGGTCGAAACCAAGAGCTGGCATTGGCGGCAGTTGACATCCTTGACGGCACAGGGAATTGCATGCTGGTATCCCTTGCCACGGATGGCAATGATGGTCCTACCGATGCGGCCGGCGCAGTTGTAACCGGCGCAACCAGGTCGCGCGCCGCTGAATTTGGAATGACAGCTGCAGACTACCTGTACCGCCACGACGCGTACCCGTTCTTCAAAGCTCTTGGAGATTTGCTGAAAGCAGGCCACACAGGGACCAACGTCAACGACCTTATGTTGCTGGTTGGCCTTTGATAGAATTCAGTGCATGACGCGAATCAAACAACCCAATTCGAAGATGTGCTTCATCTGCGGCCTGGAGAATCCTGTCGGCCTGCATCTCCATATCTACGAGACAGAGCCAGGGATGGTGGAATCATCCTACACGGCCCCGGAGCATTTTCAGGGCTATCCCGGCGTACTCCACGGCGGGATTGTCGGAGCCATTCTTGACGAGATCTCAGGACGTGCCCACATGGGTTCCGATCCTTCGGCTCCGCGTTTCATGTTCACCGCCAAGCTTGAAATCAAGTATCGGCACAACGTCCCGGTTGGTAGACCACTGCGGATTCTTGGAAGGGCTGGAAGATCCAGAGGCAAGTCCGCCGAGGCCTGGGCGGGCATCTATCTCGCCGAAAGCGGCGATTTGTTGGCCGAGGGAAACACCCTTCTCATTGACGTTCGCCAGGAGCAATTCGATTCAACACGGCTTGGTGAGTTGGGCTGGCAGGTCTATCCGGAATGACCAGTACCCACTGGAATCGCAAGAAAGCTGCCCGCTGCCGTCCCGACGCGCCGCGCATCTTGTATAATGCGCTAGGGAATTGGCCTTGATCGACGTGGAGTCCTGATGATCGCCGTTTATCATCGCCCCGAATCGCTCGACGAAGCTCTGGAACTCCTCTCTCGCCCGTCTCCTGTGACTGTTCCGCTCGGCGGCGGAACGGTTCTCTCCCACCATCGCGGCGATGCCATCGAGGTTGTGGACCTGCAAGCCCTTGGACTCAACCGCATTTCCGAGCGCGGCAAGAGCCTCGATGTTGGCGCCACCGCCACCCTGCAACAACTCCTTGAATCTCCAAGCTGCCCGAAGGCCATGGCGGTTGCCTTGAGGCTCGAGGCACCGCTCAACTTGCGGAATTCGTCCAGCATGGCCGGCACGCTTATGGTTTGTGATGGTCGTTCGAGCTTCGTGACGCTCTTGCTCGCCTTGGATTCGAAACTCACCGTGAGGCGCCCCAATCCAGAGACCCTTCCTTTGGGCGAGTTCCTGCCAATGCGCGGACAATTCCGAGCTGGTTTTCTCATAACTGGGATGGAGTTCCCGCTTGCGCCCAGAGTGGCGTTCGACTACGTCGCGCGTACACCGGCGGATCGTCCCATCGTGGCTGTTGCCTTGGCGCAATGGCCATCAGGTCGGACTCGCCTAGCCCTCGGAGGTTTTGGGTCGCTGCCGCTTCTGGCAATGGATGGCACGGAAGCCGACGGACTTGAGAACGCTGCTCGCAGCACGATGCACGCCGCCAATGACCCCTGGGGTTCGGCAGAGTACCGAATGGACGTGGCAGCCACGCTTTCGCGGCGCTGCCTTGCCCGCCTCAACGCCTAGGTCCCAAGACTCCCCGGGCCAATCGGCATAGGTCCGATACCGATTCGATCGTGCCCCGTCTACCAATCACGGGAATTCTCGTACTTCCACTTCACAAGCACGTCCCCCACCATGTCTTTGAACAGAGCCCTATCTCGTGCGGCGAACAAGTTGCGCCAGTTGCCCGGCTTTCCCTTGGCCAGAAATGACGCAAGCTCCTGACCACGCCACGACTGCCATTCCTCGTCTGGATTCGACTGCATCTCCGCCCTGATACGGCTGCTGAGCGACTTTGGTATCCTGCGCACACCCAGGAATTTCCAGACACGCCGCATCTGCCTGTTTGGATCTGCAAGCAGATCCTCGTACCGCAGCGTTATGAAGTACCTTCCGAATAGTCTTCTTCCCTCGGCATCGACCTCTGTCAGATTGACGGCCCAGCCCTTCGCCACTCGACGCAGCATGTTCTCCGTGAAAATCGAACGCCTCCCCTCGCCAAATGACTCTGGGGTCTTGCGGAGATCATCCAAAATTCGCTTGTCTTCGGCACCCAGATAACGGGACTCTTCCACAAAGTTGCGGAAACGCTCAGATACCAGCACGTCTCGTCCATCGCGGACAATGTAGACGAGTTTGGCGTCTGGAAACAAGCTGTGCAGATCGCGTACCGACTGGCCGTGGATTGTCGACGAAGGACTCTTGTCACCGACAATACGCTTGCCTGCCCGCGCCGCATCCCGTTCCATGATGTACTCGGCAGCGGCGCGCAGCACTATGGGGGACAGGTCCTTGCCATGGTTCCAGCGATTAGACTTGCGGCGCAGCCATTCCTCGGCCTCGGGCGTGTCCACCAGGGACTTGAGCAGTGGCCGCCTCGTGAAGAAATGTGCCTGGTAGTCGCAGTGCACTTCGGAGTGCAGCCGGAGCAGCCGCATCAACAGGGTTGTCCCCGAGCGCGCGTGCCCGAACACGAAGAACTTCGGACGTGGGAAGAATCGATGAAATTCGGCTATGTCCTCGGTCGTGATCAATGGTATGGGACTTAGCCGACGGTTTCTGGCTTCGCCGCGGAACAAGATCCGAGCGGCAGATCTCAGGCGACTTGTCAGTGTCATGGGTGGTTGCGATCAACGCCTCCAGTTCAGCATGATCAGCCCAACAAGGCATGTCAGGATGCCCGCGATATTGACCCAGTTCAGCTTGTCCTTGAAGACGAGCAGCGCCACCGGCACCAGGACAAGCGAGGCTGCAACGTTGACCAAAACCGCCGCCAGTCCAATATTCCAACCGGAACGATACGCCAGGAGAAAGCCGACCTCAAGGCCGACGATCGATACCGCCAGCAGATAGCTTGCCCAATTCAGCTGGCGGACTTCGGTCAGGATGCCCTTCTTCGCTGGAATGAAGTATAGCAGCCCGGCCGTGAGCACCATGGCCACCGCGTAGGTAACCAGCAACGCCGCCGGCGGGTTTACATCTCGCGGTGTAGCCTTCTGGCTGAAGTGATACAGTGCGCTGGACATAATGGCAATCGATATGGACACATAGTACATGATCATGCGAGGCCTCGATAGCATGCTATCTCGTGTAAACTACAAGTGCAACTACTTCACGGACCGGCGGACCACTCATAAAAAGGAGTCTCCAACGTCTGATGCTCGCGTCACAGAGATCAAAGCCTCATCACCTAAAAGTTTCGAGATGCCATTCAGGCCGGTGTTGCCCGGGCCTCCAAGACCCTCAAGAAAGTCAAAGCTGCCTGGGTCCAAATTCAAGAGGTCCTTGTCGACGACAAGGGGAAGATCAGCGAATTCCGCGTACAGTAGAACGTCACTTTCATTCTCTAAACTGACCTTCCATCCCTTGGATGGGCACTGGGCATCCACTGGGCGCCTAGTTCTTTCTGGCCCCGCTGGTCGGTTGATCTTGGCAGCTTGTGACCACTTGTATACACGCGGTCAGAGGGTATCATCCGGTGTTCAGTAGCTCTAGGACGAATTTGGCTGTCCGCTGACCAGCGCTCGCGTCCGTGAAGCTTATCTCCTGCGTCACGAATTTTCGGCGCTGGGCGGCATCTAGGTCCGGATTGGCCAGGTACAGGTTGAGCAGTTCGCGCAGCTCGCCTTCGTTGCTCGCGATCCGCCCTGCCTTGGCATCACGGAAACGCTTGTGGGTTGGCCAATTGCCGATATCCTTCAGCGCCAACGAATACTTGTGTGGGACGTTCCACCCGCCCGGGTTGTCCAAGACGGCTGTGATCAGAGGTGTACTGTGAATGGCGGTCTCGACCAACATGGTTGAGTACACCGTCACGACGATGTCGGAGTATGCCATCATCGAGGCCTTCTCATCCATGTCCTCGCCACCGTAATAGCCCAGTGAGCCGCCAAGGGGTACGGGCTGAACAACGTGGACATTGGGATACTTCGATCTGAGGGCCTGGATTCTCTCCCTCTCCTGGGCAAATATCCTTGGCCGGTCCTGAAAATGGCTCGGATGCAGCCGGACCAGCAGCTGCGAGGGTCGCTCAAGGGCATCGGTCCCAACCAGCCGCGCCAGGGCCTCGACATTCGGATAGTTTGGTGCAAAGTGGACAAAGCTGCTCGCGTACGAGATAAGTCGTCGCTGGGGGTCAAGATCATGCAGACGGAAGTACTCCTCCCGTGGGATCCGCCAAGACTTTCGCACGTAGCCATCATAAGAAGGAATGCCACCAATGTGGACTCGATCTGGCGTCCAATCCGAGCCGAGCACCAGTTCCTGTTTCTGGGCCTCCGACCAGCACGTCGCCCAATCAACAGCCGCGCCCGGGATGGCATAGCTTGAGGGATTATCCCAACCTACAATTGCGGTGACGATGGGGATTCCGCGTTCATGTGCTTCACGCAAGAGATACCGATCCAGCCTCCAGCCGGGCGTAGAGGCAATGATCAGATCCGGGTGGTACTTATCGAACAGATCCGTGTAGATACCCTCCTGCGGCGTGTATTGCATTTGAGCACCAACCAGCCATTTCCGCGCCTTCGAGAACGTCCGCAAAAGCAGTGTGATGAGACCCGCGGGCACCCACATGCCGAGACGGAACCTCCAGGAGTTCTCTGTCCACACCTCCCAAATGTGACTATCCATCGCCGCCGTGTTGATGCGCCACGAGCCTCCAACGCGCCGCAGATATCCTAGGAGCCATTGGAGGCGCGGTCGGTATGTCCGAGCATACGTGTCTGCGATATCAAGGCGGAGCCCTTCAAAGCGGAGGCCCGGTCGTTTAAACCTTGCGGCTATGTGATCCTTGGTAGCATCGTCCGTGAGGATTGTCACTTCGATGCCCGCTTTGATCAGCGTGGAGACCACGTCGCTCTGCAGGAAGTAGACAATCGCAGTCCCGTGGTCGGCGGAGATGAACACGTGCTTGGGCACTAGCCTGATCCTACCTTCACACGTAGTACCAGCGGAAGATGCGATTGTAGATCGCCAGAAGCGTCTTCCGAACTGGCCCGAAGTTGAGCACACGTTTTCCAACCGAAGGCCGCTCCGCCCTTGTGCCGCGTCCCAATTCCCCACGCAGATAACCCAGCGTGTTGCTCAGATTCATGGCCAGAGGTTCGGGAACCATTAGACGCAGCAAGCCGGCGTCATTGACGCGCCGATCCAATTGGCGCACTTCACCCATCGGCTTGTCCATTTCGAACGGCAGAAACCGCTGCAGAATCGCCTTCCAGCCAGTGAACTGCCAGTGGGAGCCGCCAGCAAAGGCCGTTACACCTTTGTAGACAATGCGCCAGTCCTGCGTCTCCGAATACACTCTCCGGTTTTCCTCCTCGCTTTGTCCGAGCGACAAGTTGAATTCAAGGAAAGTCTCCCAGGGAATGAAGCTTCCGCTGGAGAGATCTGCCTCTTTCCGTGCCCAATCTAGTGTCGCCTGATAGAGATCCGGCGGGGTGCGAAACGGTCTGGCTGTGACCATGCCCACATTGGGGAAGGTCTCTAGGAGTTCCACCGATCGTTTCAGCCAGTTGGGCGAAAAGAGGACATCGCTGTCGCAGTAGGCAATGATCTCCCCGGGCGCCCCTCCGAGTATGATGTTCCAAGCGCCTCCCTTGCCCACGTTCCGCTCAGAAAGCACCAGATACTGGATGCGTCCTGCTTCCTTCTCAGCCACCAGATACTCACAGAATTCACAGCATGAGCCGTTATCGAAAACCATGATATCAAAGGGCAGTCCGGCTTTCGTGCGCATCGAATCAAGGCAGGCGCGCAGCACATCCAGGGCTTCGGCATAGTACCCGCTCAGAAACGGGACATAGCTCAACACGGCCGCCGTGATGCGTTCCGGGCGGCTGACAGTATTCACAAACTTGGCAGGGTTCTGTCCTTTTCGCATTCTCTTGTCTAGTATCCTCAGCGAGTGGCCTTCTCACCCGGGCCATCAGTCTTGTCGTTGCGCTTCCCGAGCATCCTTGTGAGCCGCTTTTTCCACCGCTTGGGACGCGCCAGTTCCTCGATCGTGTGCGAGGGGAGAAAAAAGAACACGGCGCGCAGCACTAGCTCCACTCCGCGCATGAGACGTGGACAGGATATCGGCGGTCGGACCAATCTGCCAGCGTTGAGACAATGAGTCGCGTCCAGCACCGTGTAACGGATGGCCGCGTCACCGCCTGCCAGTCGAATATTTTCGTTGCTCTCAGGCATGCTGTAGTGCGGGGCACCGCCGGGCAGATGGCCGTAGTCGTGATTCTGATGCACAATCATCACGGAAGGCGTGCAATCGATTACGGGCCATCCTTCCTGCCGTGCCCGATATATCATCCAATTGTCCCAGCCTGCGCGGCCCACCGCAAAATCCGGGACCTCCGCGTAGCACTTCCGCGGAAATAGGAAGAAGTCGCTGCCGGCCGGCCGGTGCAGCTCACCGCATTGTCGAACTCTTTCGCGCAGACGGTCCTCCCAGCCATCTGAGAAGTCCATCGGATCATCGATACTCACATCCCACCGGCGACTAAGTAGGACGTACTTCCGGGTACAGGCGGCCACGTTGAGGGCTGCCTCCGGCAGGTCCCGCATTATGATCATGTCTGCATTGACGATGCACATCATTTCGCTGCTGCTATTCTGACGCGCCAGGTGGATCATCGAGGATACGAGTGGTGTACCTCTGTCATTCCGCCGCACGCCCGTCAGGTGCCTGGCCCCCACCCGCACAGCCGCCTCCGAGATGCCTTCCTCCTCACCCATCAGGAAGATCTCAACGTCCGGCAATTCGGACCATGATGACAGAGCATTGTTCTGTATTGTCGCGATCCGCGGATCGGCAAACGACTTGGGGGCAGAAAACAGGGTCATCAAGCTCATGAAGCATCGGCTCCCGGTGCCCGTTCGTCGAGGTCCTCCAGCGTCTTGTGTCTGACGCCAGCGTTGATCGACATCATCTCAGGATGCGAGTAAACCAGCCTCAGGACGTCCAGCCACGAGAAATCACAACGGCCCCCGAAGTGCCGGTAGACCTGCCGTACGAATTCCAAGTCATCCGCCGTGTCGACCGTCCAGCGGTAGGCGCCAAAGTCATCGCTATTATTCAGAACGGCTACGCGAAAGCCCCTCGGCGATCTCCCATTTGACACGTGCCAGTCCCTCGGGACTAGGTTCACACCTTTGTACATGTATGGCACTACGTGTTCGCGGTCCCCTGGCTCCCTTGCCTCCCGCCACGCCTTTTCCAAGGCCTCAAAGGTGCACACCTCGGTATCTAGGCCAATCGGGTAGGTGCGCTTCCACGGAGGTGGCAAGCGGTTTGCCACCAGATCGAAATCGGTGCATATCGCAGCATCGGCCCTGGTTCGGGGTTCGCCCGACCCTAGGAGAACATGAACAGCGTCATCAATTAAGGTCGGGTCGATGAGCGGACAGTCGGCGGTGATCCTAATCACGACATTCGCCTTCGTCTCCCGTGCTGCGTCATAGTACCGGTCAAGGACGTCGAAGTGGCTGCCGCGTATCGAAGGGATGTCGCGAGTGTGACAATACTCAACGATCGCATCGTCCGAGGCGTCCGTGGTCGTCGCGAGAATCACATCCTCGGCTGTCTCCGCTCTGCGGGTACGCTCCACCACACGGCCCAGCATAGCCACACCTTCGATGTCCTTCAGGACTTTTCCAGGAAGGCGCGACGAGGCCATGCGGGCCTGGATGATGGCGACTACTCGTGCATTCATACTTGTTTCGTACCACCTGATTCGCCGGCGCGCGCGCCGCCTGCGAGATCTTCAGCCTGTCGCCTGCTGCGAATCAGTGCCCAGCCCTGCGTGAGGTAGGCGGGAAGCATCATCAGAATGCCGATCACCGCGCCGAGCCCAAAGGCGACCACGATCACGATGCCGAGCTTTCCCTCCACCTGCGGTCCCAACATGCGAACCTGCACGAGAACCTGGTTATCGTTCGCAAAGAAAACCGCCAGAACGCTAAAGACTACGGCAATAATCAATGATAGTAGCATGTTCACCTCCTGCTCCTACGGCGCCGTCACGGCCCGTTTGTAGGACCGAACCAGCACCTGGAAGTTCTTGTTCCAGTCAGCCTGGGCTTCCGCGACTTTGCGGGCTGCACGACTGATGCGCGGGAGTATTTCCCTTTGGGTGGAGATCCAGAGGATCCTTTCCGCCAGGTCTTCGGTGTCCCCGTCACGGAAGAGCCAGCCGTTGACGTTGTCGCGCACCCACTCCTTGTTCGCGGGTATGTCGGAGACCAGCACCGGCGTTCCGCATGCAAGCGCCTCCATCAGGGATACCGACGAACCGTCTACATGGGAAGGGGAAACAAACAGATCCGCCATTTGATACCAGCTCGGGAGTGCTCCTTGTGTGACCAGCCCACCCAGCTGCACCTGGTCCATCTTTCCGGCGTCCAGCAGGATCCTACGGATGGCGTTTGCCTGGGACCCGCCGCCCAAAAGAATCAGGGAAAGGCCTTCATGCTGCCGCGCCGCCAGAACAAATGCCTTCGCCAGGACATCCACTCCATAGCGCGGTTCCCAGCTTCTGTTGCAGAACAATACGAAGGGCCGTGCGACCGTCTTCCCTGATGGTGTGCCTCGCGTCTTTGTACCCTTTCTTGGTGCCAGCAAACGCGACTTTGACC
>Ga0315295_10003947_pt1 | contig 12603 bp, 13 predicted proteins | sample YL17G14_0_MG_FD_204453 | JGI IMG/M metagenome (GOLD analysis project Ga0315295, IMG submission 204453) | Sediment microbial communities from Yellowstone Lake, YNP, Wyoming, USA - YL17G14_0 | ecosystem: Environmental > Aquatic > Freshwater > Lake > Sediment | place: USA: Wyoming | collected... | reverse complement strand
GGTAAGATGGGTGTACGACATCGCGGGCACTCCGTAGTCTGAAGTCTTCATACAACTCCAAGCTACCGGATTCGGCTCGCGATGTCTTTCCTATTCGTGTGTTGCACTTACCATGTGAATTCGCCAAGCCATATAGTGGATGGTTAGCCGCAAGGAGAGGAACATGGGATGGTTGGATAGATTTCGAAAAGAATCAAAGAGGGGAGAGAGTGTTCATCTCAAAGGATTGCCTGATCCAGTTTTCCTTGGCAATTTTCTCGTATTCAACATTCTTGCTGAGAAATTCGGACTTAAAGAAGAAAGGTTGGCGGAGTTCATCTCAAGTCTTCCAGAAAACATTCAGGAACTAACGAAGGTCTGGATTTTTTTTTATCTTGCGTGGCTCTTCAAAACGTATGCCAATTCAAGATACGGAACAGAGTTTACCAACAAACTTCTTCTACAGGCCAAGAGCAAGCTGATAAAGGCAGACAAAGTAGTTGATGGTCACGGCCCTGGACTATCAGACATGCTAGAGTTTTGGTTTTCGCACCTTGATGAAGCGACGAACAGTATAGGAACAGAAGTCAACGGCCAAGAAGTACCATTCGAGGTTTTCGCCGCTTTGGCTTTTATGGCTCTGGACCCTGGTAGTCCGTTCTACAGGAATGCCTCAGCAACAACCAACATGGTTGAGTTCGATGTCGGCACAGCACTCGCATCAGCAAAAGATGAGGCGATGAAATTCATTCAGGCCAGTGTGGATATTGGCAGACCCGTTGAAGAGAACCTCGCTTAACAACTACGTCGAGGCGAACCTGGGGCGCCGCACGGCGTTATGCCTTTTCCCGCGAAGATAAGTCGGAGACTAATCGTGACTGACACACAAGAAGCTGAAGTTATCTTTAGACAAGCAGTCGCATATGCAGCAGGGGCAATGGCGATTAATGAAGTACTGACACCTGACAAAACAGTCGACAATTTTGAGCCTCTGCCCTACATCTTGAATCTTAGCTTCGCTATCGAGCTATTCATGAAAGCTCTTTTGAAATGTGAAAGCAAAGATTGTCGCGGTCATTTGTACTTATCGCTATTTGATAAGCTTTCTGATACCAACCAGAGAGCACTTCTTTCAGCATACAGACAAAAACGACGCAATACCAATATGTCCCAGGACGAATTCAGAAATGAAATCTCAAGCATAAACAACACGTTTGTTCAATGGAGATATGTTTACGAGAGCAAGAATACTACTCTAAGAATGCGGTGTCTGGTTGCTATTGCGAATGCAGCTATGGACACCAACCTTAAAAAACAACCTACTTGGAAATGCTATCGCAAATTGATTGGTAGGGCAAAAACACATAACTTGAGGGCATAAACAAGGCATGGACGCGCAGAACTACCACGTTTCGTGCCCTTGGCTCCTTGTGACACCTGAAGTTAGGGATAGCCGATGAGGCTCAAGTTGGCACTCGATACCAATTGTATCATCGATCTGGAAGAGAATCGACCAAACGCCGCAAACGTAAGGGCTCTCATCAGCAATTGGAAAGAAGGGCGGGTCGACCTATCGGTCGTTGCAGTAAGCGCGTCGGAGAATCAGATGGGCGGGACCACAAGCAGAGATTTCAGCAATTTCGCGACGAAGCTGGGCAAGGTCGGACTGGCGGGAGTACACCACCTGCTGCCTTTGGCGATCTGTGATGTCTTCTATTGGGACCATGCGCTGTGGCCGTCTGATAAAATGGTGAGGTTGGAGTCTCAGATACGAGCAATTCTGTTTCCAACGATGCAAGCTACGCCCCCCACAAACATTCACGAGAACTCTGTGTGGAGAAACCAATTATGTGACGTCTTGGTTGCATGGTCATGCATACATCACAAGTGGGATTGCCTCGTGACCAGCGACAACAACTTTCATGACCACAAACATGAACTGCAGAAGCTTGGCTTGCGCCAAATCCTTTGTCCAGGAGACGCTGTTCGACTATGCACGCTTGAACAAAGCGCTCTGGGCGGCCCGCCGAACCGCTGCCGTTGAGCGCGAATATTATATTGTACTACGAACAAATCGAAGAATATAGACGAGGACACGGCATGGGATTATACGACGGATGTCAGATGCTTAGCATCGCTCTACCTCGACTCAAATACGACAGACTGAACTGAATTGTAATGCAGCCTTTTACGCTTCTAATTAAGCCATCGGGTTCCGACTGCAATATCGACTGTGCGTACTGCTTCTATAAGGGCAGGGACGCTTCGGTCGGTACGGGCAGGCAGCGGATGAGCGGCGAGGTTCTTGAGACGCTCGTTCGAGATTATATGCGGCTGGGCTTTTCCGTCGCCGGGTTTGCCTGGCAAGGGGGCGAGCCGACGCTCATGGGCGTCGATTTTTTTGCCATGGCGGTGGAATTACAGAAGAAGTACGGCTCTCCCGGCCAGCAGGTCAGCAATACCCTGCAAACTAACGGCGTCTTGCTCGACGATAACTGGTGCCGGTTCTTTCACGACAACAAGTTTCTGCTCGGCATAAGCATCGACGGGCCGAAAGAATTCCACGACCGATACCGCGTGGACCACGCCGGCACGGGAACCTTCGAGCGGGTCATGCAGGGCATCGAATCCTGCAAGAGACATCAGGTCGAATTCAGCGCCCTTGTCCTGCTGAATAGTATCAACGTGCAGCACCCGCAAGAGCTGTTCAACTTCCTGATCGAAAATAACCTGACGTACATACAATTCATCCCCTGCGTCGAGACCGACCCGGCAACCGGCGGCCCGGTGGATTTCTCAATCACGCCCCGGCAGTACGGCGATTTTCTGTGCAGGCTGTTCGACCTCTGGTACGGCTACGGACCTGAGAAGCTCAACATCCGCGAGTTCGACTCGCTGATCACCCATTTCGTCTTAGGCAATCACACGATCTGCACGTACAGCAAGCAGTGCGCCGGCTTTGTCGTGATCGAGCATAGCGGCGAGGCCTTCTGCTGCGAGTTCTTCGTCGAGCCGCAGTGGCGACTGGGCAACATTCTCGATACGCCGCCGGACAAATTAGCAGCCGGCAGCAAGAAGCGGGCCTTCGCACGAAACAAGGAAAAGCTCAGCAATAAATGCCTCGTTTGCAGACACCTCGATATCTGCCGCGGCGGCTGCATGAAAGACCGGATGAGGCTCGGCGCCGGCGAGGATCACGGAAACTATTTCTGCGACAGCTACAAGCAGTTCTTCGACTACACGTTGCCGAGGTTCATGCAAATCGCCGCCGGCATAAAGGATGGCTCCGCCGCCAGACACACCCGTTCGGCCGACCGAATCAGGCTGCGTATCGAAAAGTAGCCGCAGAACGCCGGGCCGCCGGAATAATCTGGAAAATCGGCCCGTTTCTGTTATAATGCCGCCTGAAGATTCTGGAAAGACTCATGGTTCAGGGACTCGAAGAATAATGCAGCCTTTTACGCTTTTAATCAAGCCGTCCGGCTCGGATTGCAACGTCGATTGCGAATACTGCTTCTACAAGGCCAGAGCGCCGCAGGTCGGCCAGGGCCGCCAGCGCATGAGCCTCGAAGTTCTTGAGAAGCTCGTGAAGGACTACATGCAGTTGCGATTTGCGCTGGCCGGCTTTGCCTGGCAAGGCGGCGAGCCGACACTGATGGGCCTGGACTTCTACGAAAAGACCGTCGAGCTGCAAAAAAAGTACGGCGTCCCCGGCCAGGAAGTAGGCAATTCGCTTCAGACCAACGCCATCCTGCTCAACGACAAATGGTGCCGGTTCCTTCACGAAAATAAGTTCCTCGTCGGCGTCAGTATCGACGGCCCGAAGGAATTCCACGACCATTATCGCCTCGACCATTCCGGCTCAGGGACATTCGACCGGGTCATGCGCGCCATCGAGAGCTGCAAAGAGCACCAGGTCGAATTCAACACACTCACCCTGATAAACGCTAAGAACGTAGCGCACCCGGAAGAGGTGTTCGATTTCCTTGTCGGGCTGGGCGTCAAGTTTCTGCAATTTATTCCCTGCGTCGAGGTCGAGCCGGCAACGGGCAAAATCGCAGACTTTTCAATTACGCCGGAGCAGTACGGCGAATTCCTGTGCAGGCTGTTTGACCGCTGGTACGAGCACGGCCCGCGAAACGTCAGCATCCGCGACTTCGATTCGATCCTGTCATATTACCTCACCGGCAGAAACACGATCTGCACGTTCGACAAACAATGCAGCCAGTATATCGTCATCGAGCATACCGGCGACGCTTTCTGCTGCGATTTCTTCGTCGAACCGAAATGGCGGCTGGGCAATATCTTCGAGACGCCGATAGAGAAATTGGCCGCCAGCAGCATGAAGCGGGCCTTCGCACGGGCCAAGCAAAACTTGTGCAACAAGTGTATCGTCTGCCGGCATCTGGCCGTCTGCCGCGGCGGCTGTATGAAAGATCGGGTGCCTTTTGATAAAGACAACTTCGGCACAGAGAGCTATTTCTGCGAGGCTTACAAACGCTTCTTCGATCATGCCACGCCGAGGTTCATGCAGTTGGCCGCCCGGATTAACGCCGAGTCGGCGGCCCAGACGCAACCGCTCGGCCGGCGGACTTGATAGAGACATAATGTCGAACCAGACTCTCGAAAGGACAAGTTATGGAATCTATGAAACGCAGAACCTTCCTTAGCAGCTCCATCGCGGCGGCGGGCGCTCTTGTGCTTGCCGGCGATTCGTCTAAGGCCGCTGAGTCACCCGTGACGCCCCGCCGCCCCAATCCGATTGCCCTCTCGACCTACTCGTTCTGGCGCTTCAAAGACGGCTTGAAGCTGCCCATCGAAACCTGTATCGACGAAACCGCCCGAATGGGTTTTGACGGCGTGGACCTCCTGCTAATGCAAATGGAAAGCGAGGACAACAGCTACCTGCAAAAGCTCAAACGTCACGCCCTTATCAACGGCCTGGACCTCTGCTGCATGTCCACCCACCAGGGCTATGTCTATCCCGACGAGGCCCGACGCCAGAAGAACATCGACCTGACGCTCCGCCAAATTGAAACCGCTTACCGGCTGGGGGTCCCGATTGTCCGGCTCAACACGGGCCGCTGGGGCACGACTAAGAGCTTCGACGACCTGATGGCCAATCACGGCATCGAGCCGGTTCTGCCCGGCTACACCGAAGAGGACGGCTTCAAGTGGGTCATCGACAGTATCGAAAAATGCCTGCCCAAAGCCGAAGAGTGCGGCGTCATCCTTGGCCTGGAGAACCACTGGGGCCTGGCTCGTACGCCGGAAGGCTTACTGAGGATCGTCAATGCGATCAACTCGCCCTGGCTGCGGATTCTGCTCGATACCGGCAATTTTCTCGCAGACCCGTACGACAAGCTCGAACAATGCGCCCCGCAGACGGTTTTCATGCAGGCCAAGACCTACTACGGCGGTGGGCTGTGGTACAGCCTCGATCTGGATTATCCGCGTATCGGCCGGATTATGCGAAAGCACAACTACCGCGGCTACGTCTCGCTCGAATTCGAAGGAAATGAAGACTACAAGACCGCCATCCCCAAAAGCCTCGCCGTGCTCCGCGAAGCCTTTGCCTGATGCCGCCTTCGCTCAGATCGCAATGTTATCCTTGGCGCGAGTTTTTCAGTAGTCCTTGAAGCTTCGCATCCAGGCGGGCCAGTCGCTCGAAATGACCCTGCCGGCCTTCGTCCAGATACTGGCCGTGTCGTAGTTGCGGTTCCACTTCAGCGTCCAGAGCTCCTTGAGTCCAATTATCCTCACCGAGATATCCAGGAAGACGGCGTTGGTCGTGGCGTTGTGCCGGTTGAGGCAGACGCGCCTCATGTTGTCCCCCCGCCAGTCGCCGGTGCCGCTTTCCGTGTGCCCCTCGTACTGCGGCGGATTATCGTAGTGCAACGGCCCGGCCCCGTACCACGAGCAGTCCACAAACAGCGGAATCTGGCTTGTCCCTTTGACGTTGTTGCCTTTCCAGTACCCCTCGTCCGACTGGTTTTGTTTGCGATTGTACACCCATCGGTTCAGACCATAGCTGCCGTAATCGACCTGCATCACATAGTCGGCGTCCAGCGACTCGCCGCCCCAGACGCCGAACGTGCCGCCCATCTTGTTCGGATTAGCCGCCTCCGGGCAACAGACGTTCAGCTTGCGGTCTCTGGGCTGGTCCTGGAGCACGTACCGCCACTGGCCGCTGCTGTCACCATACGCGAAGAAGCCGCCGTTGTCCTCCATGTAAATCGAGAAAAACGTTCCCCACTGACCCAGGTTCGCCTGGCAAATCGTGGCCCTGGCCTGCTTCTTGACTCGCATCAACGCCGGCATCAATATCGCCATCAACAGGGCGATAATCGCAATCACCACCAGAAGCTCGATCAAGGTGAATCCCTGCCGGGCCCCCCGTTTATCACAGTCGCGGCTCCTAATTCTCAGGCCCGCCCGCTCTTCTTGCATACGCATAACCACAGCCCTACCCTGATGTTACCACCTTTCTTCCTGCTTGCCGGCACTTCATCTGAGGCAGATACAAGTACTCCACTCGATATTATGGGATAAATCGCCCAATAATACAACCTTGCGGCCCCGGCAGGCGATAATCCCGCTTATTCCTGCACGTCAGGCGGTTTTTTGTTGACAGAATGGGGTATTTGCTTATATCATACAGTTCTACGGACGAATAATAGAGTGACGGACTGTTGCTATTGTCCGCATCCGATGGGCATGGATCGTCCTGAAAAGGGCATTTTGGAGGTCAGGGTCGCCTAAGATAATTCGTATCTGCCTGGCCGCCGCAGATGGTTTTTGGGTAAGAGGAACGCACTTTTTGGAGATAGTTTGATGTTCAAGGGAAAAATAGCCGTGGCGATCATCGCAGCCACAATCCTGGCCGCCAACACCTGTCTCGCTCAGACTCTGGAAGATAACTGGGGTGACTTCCTTCATTACACGAAGATCGGCCGATTCGATTTGGCCAAAGGTTACGCCCAGGCGCTTCTGCAAAGCAATCCCGACCCTGTGAACCTGTTGGAGCTCAGCAGGAAAAACGAGCAGGGCTACCAGATTCTGGTCAGAGTCAGCGACAGCGCGCCAGACGCCGAGCTGGCTGAGCTGAGCGGCAAGATTCTCGCCCTTATCGAACGCGGCCGATTCCTGCAGCGTATCGAGCCCAAGATCATCGCCGAAGAAGTCCGAAGATTGAGCACGACCGATCGCGGCTGGATTATCGCCGTCGAGCGGCTCCGCAACGCCGGCGAATACGCCATTCCGTTCATGCTCGAGGCTATGGCCGACCCATCCCGTGAGAACGAGTTGCCCGACGTCGTCCGGGCACTGCCCCAGATCGGCAAGGACGCCATCCGGCCGCTCGCCGCCGGCCTGCAAACCAACAACGTCGCGCTGCGAATGCAAATAGTCGCCGCGATGGGCAAGATTGGCTACCCGCAGTCGCTGGCCTACCTCAAGTTCGTCGCCGAGAAAGATGATTCGCCGCAGCTTCGTCAGGCGGCCCAGGACAGCATCAGGCAAATCGATCCGGCCGCACTGCAAACCCCGGCGGCCCAGTTGTTCTATCAGCTCGCCGAAAGTTATTATTATCATGCCGACTCGCTCGCTCCCGCCGCCGACGCCAACTTCGCCAACGTATGGTTCTACGACGCCGGCACACAGAAACTGGCCCGTGAGGAGGTATCCAAGAGCTACTTCAACGAGCTTATGGCGATGAGGTCGTGCGAATGGGCGCTGCGGGCCGACGCGGGTTTCGGCTCGGCCATCGGCCTGTGGCTGGCAGCCTTTTTCAAAGCCGAATCCGCCGGCGAGGAGAAGATGCCCGCCTATTTCGGCGACCGTCACGCGGACGCCCTTGTGTATGCGACCACGGCTGGCGTTGAGTATCTGCACCAGGCGCTCGCCCGGGCCGTCAAGGACAACAACGCTTACGTCGCCCTCGGCGTCATCGAGGCATTGGCGACGACCGCAGGCGAAAAATCGCTGCTCTATCAAATCGGCGGGACTCAGCCGCTGCTTGCGGCACTGAGCTTCAACGACCGGAAAGTCAAGTACAGCGCCGCCATCGCCATTGCCGCCGCCGGACCGACGGAGGCTTTCGCCGAGAGCAAGCTGGTCGTCGCGAACTTAGCCGCAGCGTTGGGTGAGAGTCCGCAGCCCGCCGAAGGCGGGAACGGCTGGGACGAAGAGGCAGCTAACAGCTATGCCCTGCGCTCCGCCCAAGTCATGCTCAAAGTGGCCCAGAGCCGCAACCGCGTGCTCGATTTATCCGCCGCCCAGAACGCCCTGGTCGCCGCCACGAGCGACAAGCGCCCGCAGATGCAGGTTTTGGCCGGCCAGATCCTCGCTCATTTCAACAGCCCCGAGGCCCAGCGAGCCATCGCCGCCATGGCGCTCAATGCGAACAACTCGCTCGACATACGCATTCCGGCCTTCGATTCGCTCGCAACGTCGGCAAAGCTCAACGCGAACATACTGCCCGATGAGACGATTGACGCCATTTACGCGTTGATCAGCTCGAACGAGACCGACCCCGGCCTGCGCAGCGCCGCCGCCGCCGCTTACGGCGCCTTGAACCTGCCGAGCCAAAAAGTCAAAGACCTCATCCTCGACCAGGCAAAAACCTGACAAGAAACATTCTCGTTTTCTTGTCTGTCCTGAGCAAAGAGCAACGGCTTCGAAGGACCTATTCAGAAAAGCTCCTTCTGGACAAAGTCCGTCAATCTCAGTTTTTGCGTTTCAAGAGCCATTTTCAGTCTCTTATCTTGCACTTCCCTTTTTCTTCAAATAATCCATGACAAACAGACTTAGGTTTGATAATATATGTCTTGTGGATGGTTATAGAAGAAAGTGTGGCGGGAATGAGAAATGTAATACTATGACGGCACTTTGCTCATAAGTATTCTACGCATTTCGCGGACTTTGAGGAAAAATATGATACGACCGAACAAGTTTACATGGCGTAGTCTGTGTCTCTCGGCGGTTGTGGTTTGTATTGTCGTGTGCGTAATATTCATTGCGACTATTCCGCTCCGCGTATCGCCGGCGCGGCTTATTGGAACATATATATTCTTGAGATCTATTCTGACACAGAAGCCTGCTCCGATGTTGCCGCCAGACGACCTTTTCAGAGAGCACGTGTTAGATCCCATCCCCCAATCTGTGACAGATATAAGGGCCGACCAATCCAAGAAATACAGGGGCTATAGATATACTCTCAGGTTCAAGATCGACAGACCTGACGTGGTGCTCCTTATTAATGCAGGATCTTTGAAAAGAGTGTGGAATGTCAAATATAAGAACGGGTATCTCTTTTGGGCCTGGGATACATTGAATGGATACAGTCTCAATGGAATCGATATCATAGTGTATCATCCCGATGGTCCACCAGCGCCTGCATGGTTCAAACCGGAGCTGTGGGAAAATGCCGAGGCATACGCGCTTTGCGAAAAGGTAGATGGTCAGATTGTGAATACCAAAGTCTTACTATTCAATGAGAAGGAGGGCGAAGCCTATTTCATTGTAGAAAGAATGAAATAGAGGTGCACGAGCACGCAAAATGCACCAAGAACAATAACGCGAGGTTTCGCAGCCTACTTTTGTCGTCGCAGAAGGATCAGGCCGTAGAGCATTCTTGAGACGACGGCATAGACAACGACGGCAGCCACGAGCCAGACGGCTATGTGCGTTTGATACGACAGACCCCCTGCGACTAAAATGATGATTCGCAGGAATCTCAGGGAGAGCTTCTCCTGTAATTTTACCTGCCCTTTTGTCAAGCCCTCGACGGCCGAGTTAATGTACGTCGATAACGGGATGCCGACCATTGCAACGACCGCCGGAACGGGATGCGCAAGATGACCTAACAACATTCCGAGCAGGAAGATCAAATCGCTGTATTTGTCGATGATCTTATCGACAAATGACCCGAATGCACCCGTCGTACCCCGCGCCCTTGCGACACAACCATCCAGCATGTCCAAAAAGCCATTGCCCAGGATCAGTACGGCGCCGACGACGGGCATCCCTCGCCAAAAGGCAATCCCCGCTGCGAGTGCAGCCACAAGCGAAAGAGCGGAGACGACATTTGCCGAGACGTACGGCGCCAGCCGCTGAGCGATTGGGTCAATTATCTTGTGTTCAAGTATGCGGAGTTTTTCCATCATAGCTCACTTCCTCTATGGCCACGCGACATACTTTAACCCGTGATGGGTACTGTTGTCGAGAGAAACCTTTCCTGTAAAGGAACCTGCCGGAGGATGAGAAGCCCATGCACGGCTACACTTGCTTCGTCCCGCCGCCCGGCAAGTTAAAAGTACGCCTCTTCTTTCCTGGATAACAGGAAAATCCCGACCAGCAAAAGGCCCAGACCGGCGACCTGCATGGCCATCACGCGTTCGCCCAGAATCATCAGGCCCAGCAGCGCCGCGAAAAACGGCGTCGAAAGCTCCAGAGCGCTCACCTGAGCGGCCTTGATTCGCTTCATGCCTTCATAATAAAGTATCGTTCCAATGCCAACGACGACGCCGACCAGGACCTGATAGACGTTCGAGACGACCAGCGGCGAGCGAAGCGACAGATACACAATGAAAACCGTCGAGGCGACCAAATACCTGTAAAAAGTCACGACGCCCGCGTCCAGCTCTCGCAGGTATTTTCGCATCACGATGGCCGTCGTCGCCCACACCGCGGTCGCCAGCAGCACGTAAAGATCTCCCGCGGCGCCCAGCCTGGCCACCCGAAGATTCTCCGGCGTCCCGGTCGTAACAAGCACGCCCGCGGCTATCATAACACCTATCCCCGCGTAGTCGAATCGTGTCAGCTTGTCTTCTTTCAGAAGGAAAAAGCCTATCAGAACGATAAATATGGGCTGCATGTGGCCAATCAGAACGGCATTCAGCACCGGTGTTCTCGTCAAGGCGTAGAAGTAGAACAAATCTCCGAGTACAGTCCCGGCCAAGGCTATATAGACCAACTGTGAGAATTGCCTGCCCGTGACTTTGAGGCTTCTACGGCCTCTTAAGAGAATGTAAAGAATCGCAACCAGCGCGACAAATATTGCCCTGACCGCAGAGGTCTGAAGGAAATCCGAGCTTGCATAGGCCAATTTCGCAAAGATGGGCTCAACCGCCCACATCGAGCTGGCCCCGAGTATCGCCAAAACTCCGGTTTTCTTGGGATTCATAATAACCCGCTACAGCCGAGACAAACGACGGATTCTGATAGCATATTTGCTGCTATAAGACAAGATAATCTCGGGATTAAGGCGTTTTTGGGGCGCTTCCCGCCTGGTTGGGCGTAAACTGCACGCTTAATCCGGCCGAGATTGCCCATGTTCGGCCGCGGGTCCCGTTTATTTGCCCGGCCGGAAAGAACAATCCTGCGCAGTATCTGTACAAACTATAGTAAAGTGCACAAAAAGAGCGATTATTCGTAATTGGCTATTGAAAAACGCATCGGAATAGGCAAAAATGAGCAAGAAATCAGCCGACATTGCGAAATTTATATTGGCTGTTTGTGGTCTTGATTTACCCTGGGTAGCAGCCAGCATGGCCGAAATTGACATGGAGATAACAACGCAGACGAACGCCACGGTTGTGGCTTTCAAGTCTGCATCCATGAGCGATGTGGACGGAATCGCCGCCGCCGCATGGAAAATCAGGAATTTCGCCGAGTCAGAACGCCCGCGAACGCTCATCTTCGACTTCGAAGCGGTCAAGTTCTTCTCTTCGCAGGTGCTGGGGCTTCTGTTGGATGTCCGCAAGAAACTGGAGGAATCCGGCGGACAGGTCATGGTCAGCGGAATCAATCCGCAATTGCACAGGGTATTCAAGATAACCAATCTGGACAAGGTCTTTCAGTTTTTCCCGAACAGACAAGAAGCCATTAGAATGGCAAATGCAGATTAGTTCCCACTTACGGCGTCTGCGGCGACGAGCCGCGATGACTGCCAAAGGTGGGCAAGGCAAAGATAATTTGTGCGAGGTCAATACTATGTATGTTGCGACGCAGTTTTCAATCTTCATGGTCAATAAACCCGGAGTGCTCGCGCGAGTGCTCGGCAAGTTTGCGGAGGCCAAGGTCAATATCACGGCCGTCACGATGATGGATTCCGTGGAACACGGGGTGATGCGCGTGGTATTCGCCGAACCGGAGAAGGCTAAAGCGGTGCTGGCCTCGCTCAACACGCCGCACAACGACACAACCGTCTTGTGCGTAACTTTGGCAAACGAATCCGGAGCGCTGGCCACGGTGGCCGAGAAATTAGCGAAGAATCACATCAATATCTCGTACGCATACTGCACGGCGGGCGCCAAGGGCGGCCGGACAACGGCTATCCTGAAAGTCGCCAATGTGCAAAAGGCGATGAAGGTCCTGGAACAAGGCCACAACAAGGAAAGCAAGACCCGGCCGGCCGTCAGACGTTCCCAATCTTCACGGAGATAAATGCACAAGAACACACGCTGTAGCGGCGCCGTAAGACTTTTCCGGCGCAATAATCTCATGAAAGGCTGTCTCCCATCGTTTAGTCCGTTATGATAGAGGACCAAGAAAGGAGATAGCCATGAACAAGATGGGTTCAAATGTAGCGTGTGCCGGCATGGATGTCCATTACAAATTCAG
>Ga0315295_10003946_pt1 | contig 12606 bp, 10 predicted proteins | sample YL17G14_0_MG_FD_204453 | JGI IMG/M metagenome (GOLD analysis project Ga0315295, IMG submission 204453) | Sediment microbial communities from Yellowstone Lake, YNP, Wyoming, USA - YL17G14_0 | ecosystem: Environmental > Aquatic > Freshwater > Lake > Sediment | place: USA: Wyoming | collected... | reverse complement strand
GGGCGTTTTTGTTATTATACGATGGCCTTGTAATTCATAGACCAACGGCAAATACTGACGACGGACGACTAACGACTATTTGAAAGGATTTCAAAATGCCTATAAACAAGGAAAAAGTAACCGGCTGTCTTGAGGAATGTAAGAAGCATTTGACTACGGAGCTGCTGCCGTTCTGGCTAAACCGCTGCAAGGATGACAAATACGGCGGATTTATAACGCATTTTGATAAAGACGGCAAAGACGCCGGCACCGATGAGAAATCGCTTATCTCACAGACCCGCACAGTTTATTCGATGTCCGCAGCGCATCGGGCCGGCTATGGCGGCGGCAAATGTGCGGAGTTTGCCCGGCACGGCGTCGATTTTCTTATTAACAAGATGTGGGACAATCAATATGGCGGCTTTTACTGGATGTTAGACCGTCAAGGCAATATTACTATCAACAAGAAGATTCTTTATGGACTTAGCTTTGCAATGTACTCGCTTAGCGAATATACAATGGCAACGGGAGATGCACGCGGTCTGGAATATGCTGGCAAAGTATTCGACCTTGTTAAAAAGCATTGTGCCGACACGATGTATGGCGGCCACTTTGAGATGTTCGAGCGAAACTGGGACCTGTGCGGGCCGGGCAGTAAAGGCGGCGACAGAAAAACGCTCGATGCTCATATGCACCTGATGGAGGCGTTTACCAACCTCTATGAAGCCAGCCGACAGAGTATCCACCGCAGAACGCTGATAGAAGATATTGAGATTCTAATAAAGAGGATTCTGCATAAAAGATATGGCACGGGCATACCGCAGTTCTGGGCTGACTGGAAGATTGCTCCGCAGATAAAGTTCGACATTATATGGGGCTGGGACCGCTTTGCGGAGGGCGGGAAAAAGCCGCACGCAGAAGACAATACCTCAGCGGGCCACAATGTTGAGTTTGCCTGGCTGCTCGCTCACGTGACCGATATCCTCGGCGACGACTCTTTTGAGCAATATAGAAAAGTGATAAAAAAGTCGATGGACCACGGGTTGAAAAACGGCATTGATTGGGAATACAGCGGCGTCTATGTTGAAGGGCCGCATGCGGGCGGTGTTTATGATATGGAAAAAGAGTTCTGGCAGCAGGCGGAGGTTATGATTGGAATGCTCGAGGCGTGCCTGCGTTTCGGGCCAAAATACTTTCCTGCATACGAAAATGTGCACCGTTTTGTTTTCGACAAAATGATAAATCATCCGGTAGGGGAGTGGTGGCCGCTGACGACAAGGGAAGGTAAGCCGATATGGACGCATATGAGCCATTCGTGGAAAGTCAATTATCATACAATCCGTTGTATGGTAGAGTGCATAAAGCGGCTCGAAAAGCTGCTTGCAAAAAGCAAAAGGTAGCCACGTATGGACTACAACGGCAGGTACAATGTCTTTGACCCTGGTCGAATCAATACGTATCCGATAAGGAACCGCACCAACAAGGTGACAATTGAAGACCTTATGCGGTCTGAAGATGTCTTCAAGCTTTCTATTGACCTGCCTGATGAAATCTGCGGTGACATTGACGTAGTTGCCGAAGCCGTTGTCTGTGCTCGAAGTGCTGGCAAGCCCGTTATTTTGTTTACCGGTGCACATTTGATAAAAAACGGCCTGGGGCCTCTGCTCGTTGACCTTGTGAACCGAGGTCTTGTAACTCTCGTTGCCGGCAACGGCTCAACAGCTATTCATGATTTTGAGCTGGCGCTGATAGGCCAGACCAGCGAGTATGTCCCTGACTCGCTCGGCAGGGGACACTTCGGAATGGCCTACGAATTCGCATATATCAATTGTGCTATATCTTTTGGCAACCAGCGTAAGCTCGGTTTCGGCGAGTCGCTCGGCAAAATGATATGCGACGAAGATTTCCGCAGCCGGGTTTTTGCAGCGGTTGCGAAAGATGATTCGCCTCGCAAGCTCCTGCACCCTGAGGTTAGTGTCCTGGCGGCCTGCTACAAGAACGATATTCCCTTTACCGTTCACGTCGGAGTTGGCACGGACGTAACCGACCAGCATCCATCCTTCGATGGCCAGGCAAAAGGCGGCTGCTCCGGCAGAGATTTTCTGATATATACAAATGAGATAACCAAACTGACGGACGGCAGCGTGGTGTTGAATGTTGGAAGTGCTGTTACCGGCCCGGAGGTTTTTCTTAAGGCCGTCTCAATGGCTGCCAATACTGGCCGCCCTGCAAAAGGAATTATTACTGCCGACTTTGACCTGCGCGACTATGACCCCGGCCAGATGACTGACGAGTCATCCGAGGGTTATTACTTCCGCGACCAGAAGAGCATCGTGACACGAATTCCGCAGGCCTTTGCCGGCAGAGGTTTCTACATAAAAGGCAACCTGAAACAAACGGTTCCATTGCTGTATAAAAAGATTATGGACAAGTTGTAACCAGAAAGTATAGAGCGATGAAGGAAGAACGTATCAGGGAAATCCTGGCTCGAATCAAAGAGGTCAAGATAGCGGTCTATGGCGACTTTTGTGTTGATGCCTACTGGCTGCTTGACCCATGTGGGTCAGAGCAGTCTGCCGAAACCGGCCTGCAGGGCCGGGCGGTCAGCAAACACTATTATTCTCTCGGCGGCGCGTCGAACGTCGTTGCCAATCTTGCCGCTCTTGAGCCAGCGGCCATACAGGTCATAGGCGTTATCGGGGATGACATCTTCGGCAGAGAGCTGACACGCCAGCTTCGCGAACTACGAGTTGATACGACATATCTGGCAGTTCAGAAGAAAAATTTTGACACCGTGACATTCGGCAAGCCATATCTTGAGGGTAACGAACAGCCGCGAATCGATTTCGGTTTTTTCAATAAACGAACTGAAGAGACCGACCGGGTTTTGCTGAAAGGCATCTGCGATGCCCTTGAGACTGCGGATGCTTTGATTTTCAACCAGCAGGTCCCCGGCAGCATCACAAACGAATCTTTCATCGAGCGGGCCAACGCGCTTTTCCAGCGGTTTTCCGACAAAATAGTTCTGCTCGATTCGAGGCACTATGGCCGCAAATTCAAGCATATTTACCGTAAGACAAATGAGCTGGAAGCGGCCCGGCTGAACGATGTTGATGTCAAATCAGACGATATTCTTACCTCGGCGGATGTGAAAAAGTATGCCGAGAACCTCTATCGACAATTCAACAGGCCGGTATTTCTGACGCGGGGTCAGCGAGGTATAATAGCTGCCGACTCGGAAGGCATTTATGAGATACCCGGCATCCAATTACTCAAAAAGCTCGACCCCGTCGGAGCCGGTGACACCGTAACAAGCGCACTGGCTTTGTGTCTGGGTGCGGGAATAGTTCCTGATGAGGCGGCGGAGTTTGCCAACTTTGCCGCCAGCGTGACGGTTCAGAAATTATTTCAGACCGGCACCGCCTCCGGTGTGGAAATCCTGGAGGTCGGCAGGGACGCCGACTATATCTACCAGCCGGAACTGGCTGAGGACCGCCGCAAGGCCCGCTATCTGGATGATACAGAGATAGAACTTTGCTATTCCGTCCAGGGTGGGCCGGTCTTTGGCAGGATAAGACACGCTGTATTTGATAACGATGGGACGATAAGCACCTTAAGACAGGGGTGGGAGCAAATAATGTCGCCGGTAATGATTAAAGCCATTCTCGGCGACAAATACAAAACCGCTGACGAGACCCTCTATAATAAGGTCCGAAACCGCGTCCTCGATTACATAGATAAATCCACCGGCATCCAGACGATTATCCAGATGGAGGCCCTTGTCGAAATGGTCGGGGAGTTCGGCATTGTCTCGCCCGATAAGGTTCTCGACAAGCTCGGCTATAAGGAGATTTATAACGGTGCCTTGATGGAACTTGTCAATCAGCGAATTGCGAAGCTCAAGCGAGGGGAACTGGACATCAGCGACTACACAATCAAAGGTGTATTAAAATTCCTGCAGGCCCTCAAGGCACGGGGCATAAAACTTTATCTTGCAAGCGGCACAGACCACCAGGATGTCGTCGCTGAGACGACAGCGCTTGGCTATGCACACTTTTTTGATGGTGGCATCTATGGTGCCCTCGGTCTGCCGAAGGCGGAGCTGCAAAATTCAAAGAAAGCGGTCATCGAAAGAATAATGAAAGAAAACAAACTCCAGGGTCCCGAACTTGCGGTCTTCGGCGACGGCCCTGTTGAGATGCGGGAGTCTCGAAAACGCGATGGAATCGCCGTCGGCATTGCGAGTGATGAGATTCGCAGACACGGTCTGAATGTCGAAAAGCGAACCCGGCTGGTCAAAGCCGGCGCCCACATTATCGTTCCCGATTACTCCCAGCAGGATGAACTTCTGAAATTATTGTTCCCCCAATAGTGTTCGTCGCACCTGCCTATGGTGGGTCGCTAATTGGCGATTTTCGATTTACGATTTGCAATTTGCACTTTACAATCAGCGGCGGAAACGATGGACTACGAATTCGCCAAAGGCGGATAAACTATGAACAACGAAATAAGACATCCGAGCATTACGAAGACATTTAAGGCACAATTGATTTGGTTGGCGGTGTTTCTGATGGCTATGCTGGTTAGCGATTCGGCAGCCCATGGCCGGTATTGTGCGATCATAGGCACTGCCTCACGGGTGCAGTTCCCAGGCGTGATACGGGAGGGTATGGACCCTAATACCGAGGGGGATATTGATTGCAGCAGCCCCGCGCATTGGGATGGCGATACTATGTATATGTTTTACTCTACGGGGCATCCGTTTCGCTCGTTGGGTCCTGACCTTTTTCACCTGAGCCGACCTTCGCAACGTGTCAGCTTTGATAATGAAAAGGGCTGGACTATGGGCGGACGCTGGATTGAATCAACGCACAAGGCAGATGACGGCAAGCTGTATATGTGGTATCACAATGAGCCGCCGTTATCCGACAGAACGGCGCCGCGAATCGGCGAGATGGTCTCAGCAGATAACGGTCTTACCTGGCGGGACCTGGGTATCGTCCTTGAAGCGCCGGCTGGTTCCAACAATATGGAGTCGGCCAACAAGTATTTTGTGGGCGGCAACGGCGATTTCTTTGTGATTGCGGACAACAAAAAAGAGCACCTGTACTTTTTCATAAGCACCTATCACAAGGACAGAACCGAACAGGGTGTGGCTGTGGCACGTATGCGGTATAAAGACCGTGATGCTCCGAAGGGCAGGGTATTCAAGTGGTATAAAGGGGTGTGGAATGAGCCGGGCATTGAGGGGCATGTGACGCCGATTTTTCCTGTTGCCATTGATTGGCATCGCCCGGATGCCAATGCCTTCTGGGGTCCTTCGGTTCACTGGAATACTTACTTGGATGCGTGGGTGATGCTGCTCAACCGCGCCAAAGATAAGGATTGGACGCAGGAAGGAATTTATGTGAGCTTTAACGCCGACCTTGCCGACCCGAATGGCTGGACACAGCCGGTAAAGATTCTGGACGCCAACGAACTTGAGAAATCAAAATGGTATCCGCAGGTGGTAGGGCTGGATACAGTGAAGCGCGAAACAGATAAACTGGCTGGAAGAACTGCACGGCTTTTCGTGGCGGGAGTCTCAAAATGGGAAATCGTTTTCTATTTTTGACCCCGCGAGAGAAACAGCAGGTTGATTTTTTATTTGAAGTGTTATGAGATTGAACTGGGCTAATCGGATTACGATTCTGCGGGTTCTGCTGATAGTTCCTTTTGTTAGTTGTATGCTGAAGATAAACGACCCTTCCATTGATAGCAGACTTGAGACGGCCTTGCGTTATATTGCGATTGCGATTTTTGTATTTATGGTGATTAGCGATGCCCTCGATGGGTATTTTGCCCGCAGGAAAAAGCAGATTACCACACTTGGTGCGTTCCTTGACCCGCTTGCAGACAAACTGCTTATGACCTGTGCGTGTCTGTTGCTATCCTCACAGCGAGGCCATGTCGGCGATGTTCTGCTGCCGTCAACAGTGGTCGTTTTAATAATCGGCAAAGACCTGTTTTTGCTCATCGGTTTTGTAATTATTTATCTGATTACTTCGCAGATACGCATTGCGCCGGTCTTTATCGGCAAACTTGCCACCGTGCTGCAGCTTTCGATGGTTGGTGGAATTTTGATTGCTCCGGAGGTTTCGCGTGTTTTGCCCGGCTGGATTTGGTTCCTGCGGGTTCTTTGGTGGTCTGCTGCGGGAACTGCTATTCTGGCGACACTTATTTACATCCGGCACGGAAGCCGCTATATTGAAGAATACGAATCGCTGAAAGTCAAAACTTAAAATTTAAGATTGAAAACTAAGGAATGGCTGTGCAGTTTAGCGAAATACCGGAAATTCTCGAAGAGCTTCGGCAGGGAAAAATGATTGTCCTTGTTGATGCTGAAGACCGTGAGAACGAGGGGGACCTGGTCTGCGCAGCCGAGAAAATAACGCCGCAGATTATCAACTTTATGAGCAAGTTTGGCCGCGGCCTCATTTGTCTGCCTCTGACTGCCCAGAAGTGTGATTCGCTTGGTCTTTATCCGCAAACGATTGAGAATACCGCGCGCTTCGGAACGGCGTTCACGGTTAGTATTGACGCAGCCGAAGGCGTAACTACCGGTATCAGCGCTGCTGACAGGGCAAAGACAGTTCAGACTGCAATTGCAGACAATGCCAGGCCCGCCGACCTGGTTCGCCCAGGACATATATTTCCACTGCGTGCTCGTGACGGTGGGGTTCTGGTTCGTGCAGGACAGACCGAAGGTACGGCGGATTTGATGCGGCTGGCCGGTCTAAAGATAGCCGGGGTCATCTGTGAGATTATGAGCGAAGATGGCTCAATGGCGAGAGTGCCTGAACTGTTGGAGTTTTGCGAAAAGCACGACCTCAAGATTGTCTCAATCGCCAAGCTGATTGAATATCGTCTGCAGCGTGAGAGCCAGGTCAAACGCATCGAGAGCGTTAATCTGCCCACCGACTATGGCGAATTTAAGCTCATCGCATACGAGAGTATAACCTCGGCTGAGCCGCACCTGGCGTTATGCAAAGGCGACATTGGCCAGCTCGACCAGAATGGCCAGCCCGTAGAGCATTATGAGCCGGTGCTGGTCAGGGTGCATTCAGAATGTATGACCGGCGACCTGTTTCATTCGCAGCGATGTGAATGTGGTTATCAACTGATAACCGCAATGAAAATGATTGAAGAGGCCGGCGAAGGTGCTTTGATTTACCTGCGGCAGGAAGGGAGAGGCATCGGCCTGACAAATAAACTTCGCGCTTATAAACTCCAGGAGCAGGGCCTCGATACAGTCGAGGCAAACTTGAAGCTTGGTTTTATGCCTGATAGACGCGATTATGGAATTGGCGCTCAAATATGTCGGGATTTGGGGCTGCGGAAAATACGAATACTGACTAACAATCCCAAAAAGATAAGCCGCCTTGAGGTTTATGGCATAAAGGTTGTCGAGCAGATACCGCTGATAGCAAAGCCGAGCGAACACAATATCGACTATTTACGAGCCAAAAAATACCGCCTCGGCCACATACTTGATGAGGATTTGTAGTCGGCATGAAGATGCATGCGTGAATGCGTATATGCGTTGAGTCGTTCACTCATTCACTCATTTACCTGCCTTCGGCCCGCCGAGAGCGGGCTGATAAAGTGTTAAAATGAAACAGCGATTAGGAGCAACGAATATAAAGATACTTGCAGGGGCGATTATTGCTGTTGCTGTCGTCATTGCCGTATTTGTTGTGGTGCAGCTTGATGTAATTGGCAAAAAGAGCAGCGGGCTGGGCAAAGAGTTTGTGTATGACATTGAGGGTCTGGCAAAGATTGACCCGAACCTGATTCTGTATGAAGAATTGGGCCAGCCGATTAGCACCGGCTTTAGCGAATCGCACGGTATTGCTGTTGATTCCGAGGGGCTGGTTTATGTGGCCGGCGACAAGGCCATTCGGGTATTTGCGGTGGGCGGCACTTTGTCCGGCGAGATTAAACTTATTGATATGCCGAGATGTTTAGCGGTGGCAGGTGAGGGGAATATCTATGTCGGAGTCAAGGGACACGTTGAAGTTTATGACAGGGGAGGGAAACAGTTGGCAAGCTGGCCCACCTTAGGGGGGAATAATGGTTCGCTTTTGACGAGTATTGCTGTTTGGAAAAATGACGTTTTTGTTGCAGATGCAGGCAACCGAATTGTTTTGCATTACGATGTCAACGGTACTTTGGTCAATCGCATCGGCCAAAAAGATAAGGATAAGAATATTTCGGGTTTTGTGATACCAAGTCCTTATTTCGACCTTGCGGTCGGTCGAGATGGACTTTTGCGAGTGGCCAACCCCGGCCGTCATCGGGTGGAAGCATATACTTATGACGGCAACCTTGAGTTCTGGTGGGGCAAATTTTCATCGGACGTAGCGGGTTTTACCGGCTGCTGTAATCCGGTGAATTTTGCCGTACTTGAAGATGGCAGCTTTGTTACCTGCGAAAAAGGCCTGATAAGAGTTAAGATTTACAGCCCTGAAGGCAATTTTGTTGGTGTTGTGGCAGGGCCGGAACAATTGCTTAAAGAGGGCACCTCACATATTTGCGAAACGGCTGCTGAGTGTCAGTCTGGAGGTTTTGATGTGGCGGTCGGCCCCCGTGGGCAGATTTTTGTCCTGGATACAATCAAGAGTGTTGTCAGAACATTCACGAGGAAAAATGAGCGAGCCACGAAGACACGAAGTCACAAAGAAATTATAAATTAAAAAAACTTGGTGTCTTTGTGCCTTTGTGGCAGAAAAAGGAGCAAAACTGTGGCCGAAAGCAAGAATGATACTACCCCGTTAGATACGAAGTTATCTCACGGGGCTACAAGGCGTCATTTTTTAAGAGATGCTTTCAGAGGGGTGTGTTTAGCTGGTCTTGGCGGCGTAGCTGCCTTTCTACTAAACAGAACCAGAAAGACCAACACGGTCTGGCAGATAGACCCGCACAAATGTGTGGCGTGCACCAACTGTTCAAAGTATTGTGTGCTGGAAAAGTCGGCAGTAAGGTGTGTGCACGCATTCTCAATATGCGGGTATTGCAGGATTTGTTTTGGTTTTTTTGGGCCGGAGCCGTTTGATATTACGGAAGGGGCGGAAAACCAGCTTTGTCCGACAGGGGCCATAAAACGCACATTTGTTGAGGACCCTTATTACCAGTACACAATCGACGAGTCACTTTGTATCGGCTGCGGCAAATGTGTTAAAGGGTGTAATACCTTCGGCAATGGGTCGCTGTTTATGCAGGTCCGCCATAACCTGTGTTTGAATTGTAACGAATGCACGATTGCCTCGGCCTGTCCTTCCGGGGCGTTTAAGCGGGTTCCTGCAGACAAGCCCTATCTACTTAAGACGGTGGACCGCTCTTAATGATACGTTCTGGTCATATTATAATCGGCGTAGCAGTATTGTTGAGCTTGTGTGTCGTAGCGCCGGCAGTTGAACGGTTTCCTTCACCTGATTTCGAAAGCGGCTACACGCGGCCAAGCCCTACTACCCCTTCCCCTCGCCAGGATGTTTACGAATATGTGGATGCCGCTGTGCTTCTGGCGGCGATTGGATTGTCTTCATATCTGGTCCTGAAGAAACGCAACCGGCGGGCCATATTTGTTCTGATGGTGTTTTCTTTGCTTTATTTCGGCTTCTGGCGGAAGGGGTGTGTTTGTTCTGTAGGAGCGATTCAGAATATCACTCTGTCGATTTTTGACCGTAGCTATGCTGTGCCAATTGCGGTTGCGGTGTTTTTCTTGCTGCCGCTTGTGTCCGCGCTATTTTTCGGGCGGACCTTCTGTGCGGCAGTATGTCCTCTGGGTTCAATTCAGGATTTGGTATTGCTTCGGCCAGTCTCGGTGCCGAGCTGGCTGGAAAGCGGCCTGCAGTTGTTTGCATATATTTATCTGGGAGCGGCGGTTTTATTTGCGGCCACCGGTAGTGCCTTCATAATATGCAGGTATGACCCGTTTGTTGCATTTTTCCACTTGAGCGGGAGCATCAACATTTTGGTGCTTGGAGTATGCTTTTTGCTCGTGGGCCTGTTCGTAGGGCGTCCTTATTGCCGATTTTTTTGTCCTTATGGTGTGCTTCTCGGACAACTTTCACGGCTGTCAAAATGGCGTGTAACTATTACTCCTGATGAGTGCGTTCGGTGCAAATTATGTGAAGATTCGTGTCCTTTTGGTGCTATTAGAAAGCCGACCCGTCAGGAGCAGGATTGGCGGGGGCGTGGTTATAGCAGAGGTAAAAAGACCCTGACTTTTCTAATTCTTCTTTTGCCTGCGCTGGTGCTTTTGGGTGGATGGGTGGGGTTTCGTTTGAAGACAGTGACATCACGTATGGATGCAACCGTTCGGCTGGCTGAACGTATATACCTGGAGGAGAACGGCAAGGCGGCAGGGACGACTGATGCCAGTTTGGCCTTCAGGGCGACCGGCAAAGAGATAAAAGAGCTTTATGAGGATGCTTCGAATATCCGGGCCAGGTTTGGGCGTGGCGGATGGCTATTGGGAGGATTTGTGGGGCTGATTGTCGGGCTTAAACTTATCGGCGTCTCTGTCTGGCGGCGAAGGGAAGATTATGAGCCGGACAGGGCAAGGTGTCTGGCGTGTGGTCGATGTTTCCAGTATTGCCCTAAAGAGCGCGTCCGACTGAAGAAGGCAAAAGACCCCGCACCAATTGACCGGTTGATAGCAGTTGACCCCAAATCTTCGACAACAAACGACCTCGGCAGTTCAATTGGTGCGGGGTAAAAGCTAAGTGGAAACTCATACAGAAAATACTTCAAGAAGCGTTGAAGCAGCAAATCCGCCGAACGTCTGGCGGATAAACCCGTGGTATAAAAGCGCGGTGGCAATGGCCATTGTTGGGGGAGTATTTTCTATCATCATATTCGGATTTCTCATTGCCAACTATTTTCAGAGGCAGGTGGTCAACGCTGAGCGGGAAAAACAATTGGATGCTCTGAAGGTGGAAATTCGCAGCCGGCCAGATAACCGGCAGCTTATAGAGCAGATTCGCCAGTTGGATTTGCAAATCAGGCGGTGCAGGATTCGCGGGTTGGATTTTTCCAGCAGAGGCAGCTACCTGCTTTTTGGTAGTGTCGCAGTATTATTGGTTGGTGCTATGTGGGCGGGGACTATCAAAAAGAAGTTACCGGCACCGGCCAGTGGCGGGTTCAGGAATGAGATGGATGAGCAGATGCGACAGGGGGCATTCGCTCGGTGGGCTATCGCCGTCGGGTTGGCAGTTTTGATGTCCGGGGCGTTGTTTCTGACATTAAGGCCCGCCATTGATTTTGGCGAAAAGAGAGCATCGAGCGATATTTATCCTTCGATGGATGAAGTTGCTAATAATTGGCCTCGCTTCAGAGGCCCCGGCGGACTGGGAGTAGGTGCTTATACAGATGTGCCTGACAACTGGAATGGTAAGACAGGCGAAGGGATTATCTGGAAAAGCGAGGTGCCGCTGCCGGGGCATAATTCGCCGGTTATCTGGGGCGACCGGATTTTTCTTTCCGGAGCCGACGGAAACAATTGCGAGGTGTACTGCTTTGATGCAACTTCAGGAAAACTTTTGTGGACAGGTCCTGTCGTAAATATCGCGCAAGGCGGCATTAAGAAACCTGTTAAGGTGCCGGAATCAGGTGCGGGTTTTGCCTCGCCTACCGTTGTAACGGATGGCCGATATGTTTGTGCCATTTTTGCAACGGGCGATGTCGGATGCTTTGATTTTGAAGGGAAAAATCTCTGGACCAAAAATTTGGGGACACCCGACAGCGCTTATGGCTATGCCTCTTCGCTTGAGATATATCGAAACCTGCTTCTGATACAATATGACCAGGGGAGTGCTGAGGACAACAAGTCTAAGTTGGTAGCTTTGAATACATTTTCGGGTGTAACTGTTTGGGAGACGAGAAGGCCTGTCCCGAATTCGTGGGCCTCGCCGATTGTAATTAGAATTGGCGACCAAGACCAGGTAATAACCTGCGGCGACCCGTGGGTCATAGCATATAACCCTGATAACGGCGCGGAACTGTGGCGGGCAAAATGTATAGGGGGTGAAGTTGCATCATCCCCAATCTATGCCGGCGGGCTGATATTAGCCATAGAACCATACACTAAGCTGGTCGCGATACGGGCGGGTGGACACGGTGATGTTACCAAGACCCATATTGCCTGGAGCATCAAAGATAATACCCCGGATATATGCTGTCCGGTCAGTAATGGGCAGTTGGTATTTCTTCTGACATCGGAGGGAATGCTTTTCTGCTATAAGGTCACAGACGGAACGAAGCTGTGGGAGAAGGACATCAGGGAGAATTTCCGGGCATCGCCGAGTCTGGTCAGCGGTCGCCTGTATCTATTAAGCGAACAGGGGATTATGTTTATTATGGAGGTGGGGACGGAATGTAAGGAGCTGGCCAGATGTGAGCTGGGTGAGGATTGCTTTGCGTCGCCGGCTTTTGCTGATGGCCGCATCTATATCCGGGGATTGAAGAATCTTTACTGCATAGGGAAGGGGGCTTCTGAAAGTCCTTGATTACGCTCGTTTATGGATAAGGTCGATTTGACATTTGTGGACCAGCTCGGTGAGAGGGTCGGGACTGGAAAGGAACAAA
>Ga0315295_10003945_pt1 | contig 12608 bp, 24 predicted proteins | sample YL17G14_0_MG_FD_204453 | JGI IMG/M metagenome (GOLD analysis project Ga0315295, IMG submission 204453) | Sediment microbial communities from Yellowstone Lake, YNP, Wyoming, USA - YL17G14_0 | ecosystem: Environmental > Aquatic > Freshwater > Lake > Sediment | place: USA: Wyoming | collected... | reverse complement strand
CGGTAATCATCTGGAGGAAGTCGAAGCCCCCGGAGTGCTGCACCGCGCCGAACACCGTGACGTTGTACATCACGAAGAAAAGCAGCAGGGCGAGCCCGGTCCAGAGGAAGCGCTCCTTTATGCTGGGTATCTTTTCCGGAGCCATGATTTCCGGAAGGTAGCCTGAAAGCTTGTGTATGAAATCTATTATCGCGCCCATGAACACATCACTCTATCTTGGAAAGCTCCCCGCCCGATTCCTTCACTTTCCTCTCGGCTATCTTGCTCCAGGAGAGCGCTTTTAATACTATTGGGTGGCGGAGCTCGCCGGTGCCGAGGATTTTGCCCGGGAACTGGAAGAAGAGCTTCCCCTCCTTCTTTTCCAGCTTTCCGTTCTCGGCGAGGCCGTTGACCTCGAACAGGTTCATGGTCGGGACATCTGTGCCAGTGTGCTGCACGAATCCGTCGTTCTTGAGGTAGTCCGGGTCGTACCTGGTTATCCAGGAGAACTTGTGCTTGTGCAGGCCTGCGCGGCCGTACCCTCCGCGGCATCCGGAACCCCTCTTGTTCTTGACGTTGCCGAACCCGTGGAAGCGAGAGCCTCTCATCCTGACTTTCCTTTTTGCTTGTCTTCTTGGCATGTGAGCACCTTTCCTTCTACATCATCCTCTTGACCAGGCTGTCCATGTCCTTACGGAAACCAAGGTCCCCTCCCTGCGCGACAGGCCTCTTTATGTCATCGAAGCCCTTGCGGGGCGGGTGAAGCCTGAACACGCGGTCGGCGAAGTTCTCGACTTTTTCGCCGTGCATTATCTTCTTGGCCGCCTCCTTTATGTCGCCGGCCTCCATTATCTCGGAAAGCATCCTGCTGCCCTTCTCGCCCCTCTTCGCCATGAGCGCGGCGAGCGTTTCTTCTTTTATCGGGCCGAACGCCACGTAGTCCTTGCAGAGCTGGAGCATGCCGAGCACGGATGGCGAGTCGTCCATGAGGACGCACTGGTTCGTGCGGTGCAGGCTGAGCATCTCGAGCGTCTTCTTTATCTTCGGCTCGAAGTTCCTCCTTCCCCTTATCCTTACAATTGCGAGTTTCATGCTGATTCACCAGGGCTTGGCTTCTTCCTGTTTATGGAGTCTAGGGCGTCGATTGTCGCCATCGCAGTGTTGTACACATTGGAGGTTGACCCCTCAGACGAGCTCCACACGTCGCGGAGGCCCGCGATGCTGAGCACCTTCTTCACGATGTCGCTTGCGGCGAGGCCGAGGCCCTTTGGCGCGGGCTTTAGGTTCACTATCGTGCTTCCGTACTTGCCCACGAGCTTCTGCGGGATGGAATGCGACTGGCCGCACCTGCACTCCCAGCTGCCGCATCCAAATTTTAGGTGTATCATGTGCTTGCGCGCGTCCTTCATTGCGTAGTCGAGCGCGGGCTTGACCTCCTCGGACTTGCCCACCCCTATGCCGACGTGGCCCTTCTTGTCGCCGAGGACGACCACGGCGCGGAACTGCATCTTCCTTCCGGAGTCTGTTGACCTTTGGGTCGGGCTGACTGAGAGCGTCTCCACCTCCATCTCTGGAACGAGAGAGTCCACTATCTCGGGCTCGAGAATGATGTAGCCTTCGTCGAGAACCTGGTCTATGCTGGATATCTCGCCGGCCTTAACCTTCTTGCCCAAAGCCGTGCGCGGGTTCCAGGAGGATATGTCGAGAAGCTCGACCTCCTCCCTCTTGCTTGTGTTCTTTCCTTTTCTTCCCTTCGCCATAGTATCATGCCTCCTTCAAGATGGCCTCCTTAGAAGCCTTGAAATGGGAAACAAACTCCTTCGGCTTGAAGCCGTCCTTCAGATAGTTGGAGAACATCTTCTTGTATTCTGATTCCCCGAGCGACTTTGCGTAGCCCTCTATGTGCGCCCCGGTGAGGCGCGACTCTTCGGTGAGCCCCTCCCCGTGCGGGCTGTGCAGGCCCGAGTCGAGCGCCCCCTTCTGGGCTGCGAACGCGATGGAGTTCTTCACAGGGGCGTAGAGGCCCATGTCGAGAACGAAGTCCTTCACGCCCTTCTTCTTTGCGAGAAGGCCGGCCAGAAGGCCGGTGAGGTAGGCAGTTGGGACGTTCGCGCGCGGCGCCCACTTGAATTTCTTCAGGGAGGCGGAATTCACGCCCGCGAGCACCACGTCGCCTTTCTCGGAGTACTTCACGAACTGCACAAGCAAAGAAGTGCTGCCCCTGCGGACAACCATGCGCGGGAGGCCGCTCTTGACGAGCGCGAGCCTCTTCGCGAAGTTCGTCCTGTTCTCGCGCCTTCTCCTGAAGGCGGATTCATACTTTGGACCCTTAGCTCTTGCCATCTATTTCACCTTTTCCTTTATCATCTTGTTCTCCACGAGGTATATCCTCATGGCGGCCTTGCCTTTGAAGGCGCCTCCCTTGATCTTCATGTAGACAGAGTGGCTGTGCTCCCTGGGGAGCTCGCCGCCCTTGAGGAGCTCTCTGAGGAACTTGCGCTGGGAGCGCACCTTTGTCATCCACAGGGACTTGCCGCCCTCGCGTGCCTTCTTCTGGCCCTTGCGGCTTCCGCGCCCCTTGCGCGGCTTCTCCTTCTTGCGGTGGCCGGCCCTTGGCGGGAGGGCGTAGACCGTGCCCTCGTCCAGGAGGTTGCGGACGTCCGTGCGCGTGAGCGCCTCCTCAACTTTGGGAATGTTGTCCTTGTCCAGGCGTATCTTGTTTACGCCGACGCCGAGAATGTCTGCTGCGAGCCTTTTCACTGTCTGTGCGGTCATGATACCACCCTGCCTACGGTCTGGATGCCGAGCTCCTTGGCCTTCTGCTGCATGACAAGGCGCTTCTTCTTCCCCACGGAAGAGGCGATGCGGGCAAGCTTGCCCTTCGCCGCCTCGAGCTCCACAACGTTGTTCACGAGGACCTCGGGCAGGCCCCTGGGATGGAGGTGCCTGAGGGAAGGCGGGTTGCCGTAGCCAACACGCGGGCACGCCCCGTGGGCGGCCACGCGTTTCTTCTTCTTGTTGTCTATGCCCTTGGGCTTCCTCCATGTGTCCTTCACCCTTTGCTTGCCGTGCTTGCCGCGGTAATTCGGCCTGTTGAAGTATGGATGGGTTTTTTTGCTCACCATTTTTTTCACCCTGCTATGTATATCCCGTCCTGGAATACGCGGCCGTCCTTTTCGCGGATGCGGGTCGCGGTGCGGATGTTCGCAACCGTCTGGCCCACGGCCTCCTTGTCAGGACCGTGGATGCGCACATCCTGGCCCTTCACCTCTATTTTCACCTTTCCGATTATCTTCGCCTTGCGGGGCCTCTTCTCGCCCAAAAAGTTCTTTATCATGAGGTCACTGCCCTTGATGTCGAGGCTCATCGGGAAGTGCGCGAAGCGGATGACCATCTTCTTCTCGTACCCGTTGAGCACCCCGTGGAACATGTTCCTTATGTGGGATGCGACCGTGCCCTCGATTGCCTTGTCCTCGGACGAGACCTTCACGGACTTGCCCTCCACCTTTATGGAGACCTGGGCGCCCTTGAACTCCCTCTCCACCTCGCCCATCTTGCCTTTCGCCTTGGCGGTCCTGCCGTCGATGGAGAATTGCACGCCTTCCGGAACCTGGAATTCTATCATTGCAAACACCTAGTAAATGAAGGCGAGAAGCCTTCCGCCTATCTGCTTTTCGTTGGCGTCAGAGTTGGTCATTATGCCGCTGGGCGTGGAGACCACGAGGAGGCCCACTCCCACTCCGGGGATGAACCTTTCCTCCACCTTCGCCCAATCGCTTTTCTTCACCGGGAAGCGCGGCTTTATGACGCCGCAGTCGTTTATCATGCCCGAGAGCCTGACCTCGAAGAAGCCGCCCTTTCCGTCGTCAATGAACTCATAAGAAGAGATGTAACCCTTCTCGTGGAGTATCTTGAAGACCTTGGCCACTATCTTGGAGGCCCTGACCTGGCAAGCTTCCTCACCCTTTATTTCGTGTGTCTTGAGCGTGTTGAGCGCATCAGCCAAAAGATCAATTGCCATAATGACACCTCAGTATTTCCTGAAACCTATCGACTCTCCCGCCTCGCGGAAGCATCTCCTGCATATCTGGAGTCCGTATTTCCTTATGAGGCCGCGGCTGGTGCCGCAGAACCTGCATTTCCTCTTCCCCCTGCCTTTGAATTTGCTGTCAAGAGAAACGACCATCAAATCACTCCACTTTAATCCCGAGCGCGGATTTCGCGAACTCGATGCCCTCCTCCTTGGAGACCAGGTGGGACTTGCCCACCTTCGAGCGCTTGACGCGCCTTTCGCCGACGCGCTTGCCGCGCCTCCTGAGCGTGACGCATATGTCAAAGCCCATCATCCCTATCTTGGGGTCGTATTTCGCCCCCGGGAAATCGATGTATTCGTGAATGCCGAACGAGAAGTTTCCGAACTTGTCGAAGTTGGACGCCTGGAGGGCCTTCTTCTTCGCAGCGAGGGACTTCTCCAAAAACGCCATGGCTTTCGGGCCCCTCAGAGTCGTCTTGACGCCTATCTCTAAACCGGGCTTGAGCTTGAAGGTCGGGTTCCTGTGCTTCGCCTTTGTGAGGATGACCTTCGCGCCCGTGAGCTTCCCGAGAAGCTCCTTGGCGTTGTCGAGGCGCTCGCCGCTCGCGCCTATGCCGATGTTGGCTGTGACCTTCTCGATTACGATTTCGCGCATTGGGTTTTCAGTCATTTGCCTCACCTGTTATGAAGAGGTAGTCCGCGAGGGTGCGCACCTCGCCCTCCTTGGTCTTCACGAGGGCCTCCATCGCCCTGCCGTCCTTGCTCTCGAAGAACTTCTCTATCTTCGCCTCCTTTCCGGAGTGCTTTCCGCTCACTATGAGGCATTTGGACCTTATGCCGCGCTTCAGGAGCTTCTCTATCTTGCCGTCCTTCAGCGAGAAGAGGACTGAGTCCCCCACCTTCACGTGCTGGTCCGCGAGCGTGTTGCGGCCGTCGTGGAAGAGTATGTTTGTCTTGCCTCCGGGGATGGTGTTCTTGCCGACCACGCGGAGGAGCTTGTGGTGCGTGTCCTTCTCCTCTATCTTGTGCGGGGAGAGCTTTCCGCGGGAGACCGTTATGGAGTAATATATCTTGGCCTCTGGGATGGCGATGATGTCCATCAGGCCCACGGGGTAGGCGGGCTCTGTGCGCGCCACGCCGTCAACGAGGACCTTGCGCGCATTGAGTATCTTCTTCACCTCGAAAAGGGTGTCTGCCAGCCCGAGCACGTCGCGCAGAAGGACGGAGAGCGGGATTGAATTCGCTGTCCCGTGGGGGCCCGGCCTGGACCTGGCCATCCATTTGGTTGCCTTCTTGTTGTGTATCGGCACCGCCTTCGGAGCCGCGAGCCTTTTCATATGGTTGCTTCTTCCTCTCTTTGCCATTCTATTCACCCTTCAAAATTTCCTTCCTGTATGCGGAGTCCTTTGTTTCCATGAGCATGAGGTTGGAGGCGTCGAACGGGATGAGGGATTCAACCCCCCTCCTGTTGCGCACGGTTATGCCCTCGAGGTAAACCTTTCTCTTGAGCACGCTGACGCGGGCGACCCTGGCGGTCTTGCCCTTGCTGTCGCCGCGGAGCACCTTCACGCTGTCCCCCTTGTTCACGAGGAGGGCGCGGAGCTTCGTGCCCAGCTTGGACTTGAGTGCCTTGGAAACGTGCACATTGAGCATCTTTCTTCTCTTGTGCATCTTTCCGCCGTAGATTTTCCTTCTTTCCCTTCTTCTCTGCATAAAGCATCCCTCTAGATTACACCGGGCGAGATTGCCGCCACTTTCGGGAACCTTTCCGCAATTTCCTTTGCGACCACTCCCTTGATTTCCGTACCCACCGGGAGGCCTTCCTCTGTTATGAGCACCGCCGCGTTGTCCTCGAAGGAGACGCGGATGCCGCTCGGCCTGCGGAACTCCCTCTTCTGGCGGATGATGACCGCGCGGACTATCTTCTTCACCATGTCAGGGTTTCCCTTCTTCACGGAGGCGATGACGACCTTGCCGATGCCTGCGCTCGGAACCCTCTTGCGCGTGGTGTTGCTGTGCAACACGCCGATTATCTGTATCTCGCGCGCCCCGCTGTTGTCGTGGCAGAGGAGCCTTGTGCCCACGCTCAGGCCTTTTGTCATGTTTGCCGGAAGAGCCTTCATTTTGCCTCACCCTTCATTATCCCGAGGACAGTCCAGGCCTTTGTGCGGCTGACCTTGCGGGTCTCGCCGATGCTGACCATGTCCCCCTTCTTCGCCCCGATGCAATCGGGGTTGTGGGCCGGGATGCGTGAGCTTCCCCTTGCGTACCTCTTGTACTTGGAGATCCTCTTCGCAACCTCCCTCTCCACGATTACGGTGCGCTTTCCCTTGTCGCTGACCACTTTGCCCGTGACGCGGGCTCCGCGGACTCTGAGCGCCCCGTGAACGTAACAATTTTTGTCCGTGCATTCTGCCATTTTATTCACCTTATGATCATTCCACCTGTACGCTTTCCTGCGAGTACCCCAGCTTCACGAGGACGCCCCTTATCTTCTTCTTGTGGTCCCCCTGGAGCACTATCTGCCCGCCCTTTGCGGAGCCGCCGCATGCGAGCGCGTGCTTGAGTTCCTTCGCCGTGTCGTCGATGTTCTTGCGGTCGATGCCTTCCACAATCGTGACGAGCTTCTGGAACTTTGCCTTCACCGTGTAAACACGGATCTTGGTTGCTTCTTCCTTGTCAAGAATCTCGCAGACGCAGAGATCCTTGATCATTCCGCATTTCTTGCATATCTCAGGCAATTCATTTCACCTTTTTCTTAGCAGGGGCTTTTGCCTCCGGCTTTGAAGATTTTTCCTCTTTTTTCGGAGTTCTTTTCTCCTCGTTGAGCATTGTCTTTATGCGGGCGATGGCCTTCCTGATGTTCTTCCCCTTCTTCGGGTTGTCCCCGGACTCGAGCGTCTCGCGCTGGTATGAGTCCAGTTTTTTCGCGAGCTCATCGTGGCTCAGCGCCCTCAAATCGTTGATTTTTGCGACTGCCATGTGAATCACTTCGCCTTCTCAAGGACTTTGGGAAGTACCACTTCAGTGGGCGCCTTGTCCGGGAAAACGGTTCCCGGAGGGGCTATCCTCACGAGGACGCCTATGATTCCGGACTTGGTGTTTGCTGCCACGTGGGCCTCGTGCACGAGCTTGGACGGCTCCCCGGACTTCGGGATGTAGCCGACCGCCACACGGAGGGATTTTGCCCTGGCGCCCTTTGCGCCGATTTTTCCGGAGGCGACAATCTCAGCGCCGACCGCGCCGCTGCGTATCGTGTCGCGGATGAGGAAGTGCAGGACTGCGCGCACCTTCTTTCCCATCTCGATGTATTTGGCGGCCTTCTTTGCCACGAGGCGCGGCTCGAGCGACGGGTTCTTGGATTCCACGACGCTGATCTGCGGGTTCTCGAGGCCGAACTTTGTCTTCAGAGTCTCGGTGAGCGTGTTGATGGTCTTTCCCTTCCTGCCGATGACGCGGCCCGGGTTAAGGACCTCGATGGAAATCCTCGTGACCACGGGGGTGCGCTGGATCTCGATGTTGGCGACTCCTGCCTTGTCAAGCTCCTTCTCCAGGAACTTCATCACCCGGTATTTCTCAATCGGGGATTCTATGAACTTCTTCTCTATTGTCATCATTTCACCTTCTGGGAAGGCTTCCTGCCCGGGAGATTCTTATCATCCATAACGTTGGCATGGATCTTGTCCTCGCGCTTCTCCTCGAGCTGCGCGTCCTCGGCCCTGACCTCGGCTTTCACCGCCTCCTTCTGCTTTGCGGCCTCCTCCTTCTTCACGGCCTCAGCCTGCTTATCGGGTTTCTTCTCCTCCTTGGACGGGGCCTTCTGCTCCGCCTTGGGAGCCTTCTTCGCGGGGCGCTTTGCGCCCTCCTTCTCCTTGAGGATTATTTCGACGCGGGCGGTCCTGAGGACGGATGCGTTGCGCCTCCCCTTGGAGGAATAGCGCATGAACTTAGCGAGCTTGTTTGCGCATGCGTGCGTGATGATGAGCTCCTCGCTCAGGCCCTTGTGCTGGGCGTTTCCGAGGGCGCTCAGCAGCACTCCGAGGACTATGCGGGCGGACTTCTGCGGGTACCGGCCCTTCTTTCCGCCGAGCTCGCGCCTGTGGCCGAGCCTCTTGTTGTTGGAGCGGTAGAGGATGGGCCTCTTGCCGTCCGCCGCCTCCTCCAAAAACTTTATCGCCTTGTCCACGGGCCTGCCGCGGACGTTGCCGCATACCTCTACGAGGTCCTTGATGGATGCGTCTACGCCTTCCACGCGGGCGCGGGCGAAATCCCCTTCCTTCCCTTTATCTATAATATATGAATACATATTATGACCTCATTTGAGCGGGACGAACTTACTGCCTCTTGTGGCTCCAACGCCGGGGCCTGAGTGCAGCACCCTGTAAGAGCTGTGCGAAAAGTCGCCGAGCCTCTTGCCGACTGAGTAGACGGTTATCTGCAGCGGCTTGAAATCCTTGCCGTTGTGGACCGCGAAGCGGAGCCCGAGCCATTCCGGAAGGATGACCGCCTCCCTGACAGTGGTCCTTATGGGCTTGTCGAGCTTGCCCTCCTTCTTCAGCTTGCGGACGCGGTCGATGAGCTTCTTGTAGGCGGGGTTCTGGTTCACCCTCTTCATGGTCCTCCTCTCGCGGGAGGTGAGCATGGGCAGGAATTCCTCGACGGTCACGTTCCTGAGCTGCTCTTCCTCAAATCCCCTGTATGTTTCCTTTCTTGCCATAATCATTCACCTGCAGACCCCTCGGCCCTCTTGGTCTTCCTCCTCCCGGTGCTCCTCGCAGCGAGGTGCCCGACCTTCCTTCCCGGGGGCGCTCCCCTGGAGACAGTGGTGGGCTTCCCTTCGTGGTGCTGCTTGCCTCCGAACGGGTGGTTGTAAACGGACTGGTGCACGCCTCTCGGCACTGGCCAGATCCTGTTCTGCGCCTTCTTCTTGTAGTATTGGACGCCTGCCTTGAGCATCGGCCTCTCGGAGCGGCCCCCTCCGCATACGACGCCCACTTGGGCGCGGACGTCGGAAGAAAGTGCGACCACCTTCTTGCTCGGAAGCTTCACGAAAGCGCGCGGGCCCTCCTTTGAAACGAGGACCGCATATGAGCCCGGTGTGCGGACCAGCTTGCCGCCATCGCCCGGGTTGAGTTCGAGATTGTAAATGAAAGAGCCGTCGGGTATCCTGTAAAGCGGAAGGACGTTCCCCATGGAAAGGGAGGCCTGCGCGCCCAGCTCCAGGTTGTCGTGGATGCATATGCCCTCGGGCGCAAGGAGGAATCCCTCCTCGCCGTTGTCGTACCTGACCTTCATGAGAAGCGCGCCGCGGGAAGGGTCGTCGACGAATTCCAGGACCTGCCCCTTGAGCACGCCCGTTTTTTCGATATCATCATAATTTCTGTAAAGGAGCTCCGCCTTGTACCTGTTGCTCGGCGCAAGGTATCTCGGGGAACCCTTTCCTCTCTTCTGCTGCTTGAGTTTCTTACCCATAACTACACCATCTTTAATTTCGAAGAGATGTCCTCGGCCTTGGAGCCTTCTGCCAGGCGGATGACTGCCCTCTTCTCTCCTGAAGGAGTAATGTAAGTGCGCACAGAGGCGACCTTCACCCCGAACATCTTCTCGATTTCGGACTTGACCTGGGGCTTTGTCGCCTTGGACGAGACGCGGAAGGTGATAGTGTTCTCGAACTCTATCCTCCCTATCGCTTTTTCTGTTTTTATTGGGGCTTCCAGTATCATTCAGCACACCTCGGAAATCTTCTTCAGCGCGTTCTCAGTGTAAAGGGTGAGCCTTCCCGGATGGGTTCCGGGGGCGAGGTCCTTCACGCGGAGCTTATCCGCCTGCACCACATCCACGCCCGGGATGTTGCGGCCGGCCTTGAGTATGTTGCCTCCGCCAACGACGAGCAGGATGGACTTGCCGGTGCGGGTTCCCGCCTTCCTTGAGCGGACGCCGCTCCTGGCCTTCCTGCTTTCGCGTGCGCGTTCCAGGTCCCTGCCTGCGAATTTTTCAATCGCGGAGAGGACCTCCTTGGTTTTTGAGAGCGATTCGAGCTTGTTGTCGAAAACGAGCGGGAGCTCGCAGTCGAATATGTGGCCGCGCGCCTTTGCAAGGTCTGCCTTGGTTGTCGCGGCGAGCGCGCTCCTCAGGGCCTTCTGGTATTCCTTCTTGTTCACGCGCTCTATGAGTATCTTGCCGACCTTTGGCGGGTGGGACCTGTGGCCTCCGACCGAAGATGGGATCCTGCGGACCTTTCCCCAGCTTCCCTTGGGGCGGACTTCCCTAGGAAGCCTCGCCTGCCCCTTGTTCTTCAGGGAGCCGTAGTCGTCCTTTCTGCCGCGGTAACGGGCGGATGTCTGCAGCCCGGCGAGGTAGAAGTTGCCCTGGGGCTGGTAGGACTTGGACTCGTCGCTGAGCGCGGCCCTCTTGATTATCTCTTCCCGGACATCTTCCTCGAACTGGTGCGGGAGCTCTACGCTCTTCGCAGAAGCGCCATCGAGTGAGTGGAGTTTTGCCTTCATTTTTCACACCTACAAAAGCTGGGTTATCTTCGGCTCCAATGTTGCCGGCGCCCTTGTGCCGATGCGGAGGCGGATGAGCCTCTTCACCGGGCCTGGGACAGAACCCTTTATGAGAACGTAGTGGTTCTTGACGAATCCGTAGTGGGGGAAACCTCCCTTGGGGTTCACCTCATCCACATTTTCGCCGATTTTGAGAATGCGCTTGTTTACCTCTGTGCGCTTGTGGTAGCCCATCTGGCCTGCGCGCGGTGCGGTGTAGAGGATGTAGCCCGGGTGCCATTGGCCCAGGGTTCCTGCGTGCCTCACCTTGTTTGTGGCCTTCGGCCTCTGCTTTGCGATGCCGAACCTCTTCACCGGGCCCTGGAATCCCTTGCCTTTTGTGATGGAGATTACGTCGACGTATTCTCCTGGCTTGAAGATGTCCTTGGGCGAGAGCTCTTTTCCGAGCATCCCTTTTGCATAATCTATTTTTGCCTTGGACTCGGAGCCTCCGACGCGGATTTCCATGCGCTCGAACTGCTTCTTTCCGATTCCGGTCTTGTCAGGCTGCGTGAAAACCAAGAGAGAAATTTCATCCACGGCTTCGGGTGCGAGCTCGCGGGTGTTCTTCTTCTTTATGCCGAGCCTCTTCAGGACGGCCTCATCCGGGACGAGGATGTCGGTGACATTGTGAGTGTGCTTGTAGCCGCGGAACCCGTACACGTACATGGGCGGCATCTCCACGACAGTGACTGCGGAGGTGATCTCCTGCCCCTTGGTCACGCTTTCGCTGTCGTCCATGTGGCAGATCTGCTTCATGCCTACCTTGTAGCCTGCCGCACCGAGCAGCCTCACGTCAGAAGACTCCGGCCAAAAGTTCACCGAAGGCATCTGTGAGTACGCCCTCTTCCTGGGCCTGAACGCTAGAGAACCCCGTCTGGGCTTATGTATGTCTGTCATATGATTACCCTTTTTGCATAGCCCTCCGAAGAGGGATGCCGTGAGCAATCCAGGTAAACGGGATGCCCGTTTCTAAATTGCCGAATAAGGTAGAGAGAATAAGTCAAGCGAAGAATTTAAAAAAGGACGCGTGCGCGTTCGGAAGGATTAGTTCATGGAAAGGCAGTAGCTCTCGCTGCTGATGCTCATGATCTCCCTCAGCTCCATTAGGAATTCCGGATGGCGCGCGTATGCCTCAGGGGGGCTGTTGATGATATCCTTCACTATTTCCCGTACCTGATGGAGAGGGATGCCTGCCAGCTCCTTCGCTGCCGCGAAGCACACCTCGTCCACCTTTCCATATTTGGCTTCCCTGCCGAGAAGCTCTATTGCCTCGTCGCTCCTGCATATGGAGAGGCATTTCAGGATGAGGAGCTTGGACTGGATGAGTCCCTTGGGATGGGGCTGGACTGATTCTTCGGAATTTAGGGCGGTTTCCATCTCCAAGGCGATTTCTTCCGCATCTTCGCGCCTGGAGGCCATCCCGAGGAGCCCTGCCGGTTCACGGCCGTTGCCCGCCGCGGGAGTCCTCAGGACGAGGACCTTCGGCTGGATAAATCTCGGAATTGCAGGCTCTTCGAATTTCAGCGCCTTCTCCATCTCCCTGACCAGGCCTTTGTAGCCTGAGGAACCGAGGGAAACGGCGCACGCCATGCGGAGGGAGGGATGCTCGGAATCGTCGAGCATGGTCTCCCTGAGGAGATAAACGGAATTGTGGATGCGGCCATCGTCGTCTATCTTTCTTAGCAGACCGCCGAGCTCCATTGCGGCTTTTATCTTCTGCTGCGGAAGCGTCCTGTTGTCGAAAAGAAGGTCCAGGCAGATGTCGCACCTGTCCTCGTAGAAAAGCAATGATTGTGATTTGAACCTTTCGGGCTGCGGCTTTGCCGCGGACGCTGCCCTGGGCATCCGGTGGGCCGCCTGCGCGGAAGGATTTGCAGGGATGGTTGCGTCCAATGATCCCTTCGGCGCGGATACTGGGGGTGAGGCCATGGGTAATATGTGCCTAAAAGTGTTTAAAAATATGTTGGAGTGGTGGTGCAAGAATTAGTTTTGGGGAGATATTGCAGGTTTTTATATTTTAGCCCTCCATTATCTATATGGGAATAATA
>Ga0315295_10003943_pt1 | contig 12613 bp, 11 predicted proteins | sample YL17G14_0_MG_FD_204453 | JGI IMG/M metagenome (GOLD analysis project Ga0315295, IMG submission 204453) | Sediment microbial communities from Yellowstone Lake, YNP, Wyoming, USA - YL17G14_0 | ecosystem: Environmental > Aquatic > Freshwater > Lake > Sediment | place: USA: Wyoming | collected... | reverse complement strand
CAGATGCCATGCAGAATAGCACGGAGCTGCAAGATGACGAATGAAACAATTGCTTCTGTACAGCCTTTTGTTATGGATACTGCATTCTGGACAGCAACAGCTATCTTTATCATTGCCTATGCAATAATCATATCCGAAAAGGTTCATAAAACAGTCGTAGCCATCTTTGCTGCCAGCCTGATGATAGTGTTAAAGATTCTTGAACAGCATGAAGCCTTCCACGTTGAAGAGCTTGGTGTTGACTGGAATGTCATATTCCTTCTCATATCCATGATGGTAATCATAAATCTGATGAGGCCGAGCGGTATTTTTGAGTATATAGCGATAAAAAGTGCGAAGTGGGGAAAAGGTGAACCGTTCAGAATCATGGCAATTTTTGCTGTTGTTACAGCGGTTCTCAGCGCCTTGCTTGATAATGTCACAACTGTGCTTTTGATTACCCCTGTGACAGTTCTTATAGCAGACGCACTGGAAATAGATCCGATCCCTTATCTTATTTCATGTGCTTTGGCATCGAATATCGGCGGTACAGCAACGCTTATCGGCGATCCCCCCAATATTATGATTGCTTCGAAGGCATACCTTACCTTTATGGATTTTATTTATCATTTGACTCCAATCGTTATCGTACTGATGGTTGTTTATCTCCTGACGATAAAATTGATCTGGGGAAGGAAGCTCAGGACTAAGGATACACTGAAGAAGAGAATTATGGAAATGGACGAACAGGGAGCAATTAAAGACCCTATCATGCTGAAGAAATCGCTTTTTGTCCTTGCCCTTGTTCTGACAGGCTTCGTATTTCATGGCATACTTCATTTACATCCTGCGACCATAGCCCTTTTCGGGGTTGGTCTACTGCTGCTCCTCTCAAAAACCCATGAGCCCCATCATATCCTGGCAGAAGTCGAATGGCCGACCATTTTCTTCTTCATAGGGCTTTTTATAATTGTCGGGGGAGTGGTAAAGGTAGGTCTGATAAAATGGATGTCTCTACAAATTCTTGATTTGACCCAGGGCAATATGTTTGCGACTTCAATGGTGGTCATGTGGTTTTCTGCCTTCACATCAGCGATTGTCGATAACATACCCTATGTTGCAACCATGAACCCGCTGGTCATTGATATGGCAAAACAGCTCTGGCCAAATCTCTCAGGATTACAATTGCTGCACCATCCTGATCTTATGCCTGTCTGGTGGTCATTGGCATTAGGTGCATGTCTTGGCGGAAACGGTTCAGCAATTGGTGCATCTGCAAATGTGATAGTCATCGGTTTATCTGAAAAGGCCGGCAACAAGATTTCTTTTATGAAATTCATGGCCTATGGAATGCCAGTCATGATAATAACTGTAGCTATCTCAACTGTCTATGTGTGGCTGAGATACTATGTGTTAAAAATTTAGGTCAAAATAGATGGTAAAATAACTTGGTCATAATGATTATAGGCATACGAGACAGCTTTGAGGCTCTTAGGGAAAGTGTTTTACTATTCGAGTTGGACGGTGCTTTAAAAACCTGTATCTATGTCAAGAAACTTAGGAGATCACTTATAAGGAGGAGAACGTTATGGTTACATTATTTTTTTGCAGGTTTAAGCTGCTGTTATGTTTTGTTTTTCTTTGCACGATATGTTCCCCTGTGTCAGTGTGGGCAGATACAGAGAGAAAACTTTCATCTGGCGAAACATTGTACGTCCCTGTCTATTCAAATGTATATGCAGCACCTAAGGCTGTCCCGCACCAGCTTGCTACAATGCTGAGCATACACAATATAGACCCCGAAAATTCGATAACAATATTGAAGGCTGATTATTATGACTCAAATGGGAAATTTATCGAAAGCTACATTAAAAACCCGATAAGCCTTAAACCATTCACTCATACCTTTTTCTATCTTAAAGAATATGACACAAGAGGTGGTCCGGGTGCAAACTTCATTGTGAAATGGCGTGCAGAGAAAAACGTTAACCAGCCGATTGTCGAAGCATTGATGTATGGTACGAGAGCAGGTATATCTTTTACCTCTACAGGTCAGATAATCTCAGAACACACAAAATAAGTTATGAATGAAATGAAACATTTCTTCTGTATGGCAGGGAAAGAACCGATACCATTGCCTGATTAGGAAAATTATGGAATACGAATTTCTAAAATCGCTGGAAGTGATCTTCATTGCATCGGCTGCGGTAATCTTATTGCTGTATAAGCTGAAGATACCTTCGTTGATAGGGTTTATCGTCGCCGGGATCATTATTGGACCGCATGGCGTCGGCTTGATAAAGGATATCCATTTCATACAAATACTCGCGGAAATTGGTGTCATTCTTCTTCTCTTCACAATCGGAATTGAGTTTTCGATGACTAAACTCTTTAGAATCAAGAAGGCTGTTTTGGGTGGAGGCGGATCGCAGGTTTTTCTGACCATAGGGATATCGGCAGCTATTACTTATATAGCTATAGGAAATATCAACAAATCTCTCTTTTTCGGCTTTCTGTATGCCCTGAGTAGTACAGCAATAGTCCTGAAGTTGCTCACCGAGAGAGGCGAAGTTGACTCACCTCACGGCCACACCATGGTGGGGATACTCATATTCCAGGACCTTTGTATCGTTCCGCTCATGCTCCTTATTCCGGCTCTATCAGGAGATGGGATTGACATCATTGATATTGGAGCTAAGATGGGCAAGGCAGCGGTAATCATAGCTGTTGTACTATTAAGCGCGAGATGGATAGTCCCAGCACTGCTCCATCAGGTTGTACGCACAAAGAGCAGGGAGCTTTTCCTGACGACCATTATCCTTCTCTGTCTCGGTATAGCGCTGCTGACATCACGCTTTGGTCTCTCTCTTGCTCTCGGTGCTTTTCTCGCAGGCCTTATCATATCCGAGTCGGAATATGCCCATCAGGCTATTTCGGATATCCTGCCTTTCAAGGACAGTTTCATGGGGCTTTTCTTCGTATCCATAGGAATGCTTATGGACACCGGGTTTGTTATCGACAACTGGATCAGAATCGCTCAGGTTGTGGCATTGATATTTATTTTAAAAATCATTACAGGAACAGTTTCCGCCCTATTGATAGGGAATTCTCTGCGGACTTCTGTCCTTACCGGTCTGGGGCTTGCGCAGATTGGAGAGTTCTCCTTTGTACTTGCAGTTGCCGGCAAGGCTTCGGGATTGATCTCGGAAGAGTTCTATCAGATTTTCCTGTCATCTTCTGTCTTAACAATGATAATAACCCCATTCATGTTGAATGCGGCTCCGTCAGCATCCGATTGGATCGCAGCACGACCTCTCCTGAAAAAATTGAGCAGAAAGAGGAAGACCCTGGAGGGTGAGGGAAGTCCGAGAAAAAAACATGATCATGTCATTATCGTCGGTTTTGGTCTGAACGGCAGAAACCTGGGAAAGGTATTGAAAGAGGCTGAGATCCCCTACGCAGTACTCGAGATGAACAGTGATACTGTAAGGGAGATGAGGAAAAAGGGGGAGCCGATCTACTACGGAGACGGGACAAGCCAGGAAATACTTCATAAATTAAGCATCGCAAAGGCAAGGCTTCTGGTGATTGCGATTTCAGATCCTGTTTCAACAAGAAGGATCGTTTCCATAGCAAGACACGCAAACCCGCAGATTTATATCATTGTAAGAACACGTTATCTTATTGAAGTCGATGACCTCAAATCCCTGGGAGCTGACGAGGTTATCCCTGAAGAGTTTGAAACATCCATAGAGATTTTTTCACGGGTACTGCACCGCTACAGCTTCCCAAGAAATGTAATTCTCGAAATGGTCGAAAAAATCAGGAGCAACAGTTATAACGCCCTGCGAAGCGTTGAAGTGCCAAGAAGGAACCTATTCGAGAAATATGAATGGCTTCCCGAAATAGAAATAGACGGTTACCGGGTTGAAGAGGGGTCTCATCTCGATGAAAAGACGATTAAAGAGTTGCAGGTCAGAAAAAAAACCGGCGTGACCATCATCGCGGTAAGAAGAGGAAAAACAGTCCATACAATTCCCGAGCCTGATTTCATAATTAAAAAAGGAGATTTTTTACTCTTTACCGGAGACAGGGAAAATATGAACAGTGCACTGTCGTATTTCAGAGGTTAGCCATGAAACTTCTCAGGACAAGGCTTCATAATTTGCACAGAAATATTTGCCTTTTTGAAAAGCAACTTTTATATGTCTCTTTTTAGATTATTTTATATTTCCATAAGTTATCGAGCCGGCGAGTAAGGATCTCAATAAAGTTCAATAATAGTTTTAATAATAGAGGCTTTTGCAAAAGCCTTAATAACATTATATTTTATATTGAAATATCTTCTAATATTCTAATATTATATCCTATGCAATTAATCAACAGAGACGCTAATCAGAAATTATATTTCCAGTTGTATGAAATCTTCAAAAAGAAGATCGAGAGCAATGAATGGTCCGTTGGTTCCATGATACCTACTGAAGAGGAACTCTGTAGAATGTTTGAGGTCAGCAGAGCGACTGTCAGGACATCCTTACTTGAGCTTGTCAGACATGGCTATCTTAAGCGTCACCCGGGGAGAGGCACGTTTGTGCTCAGAAATATCATTTCCGACGGATTATCAATGTCCACAAACTTCAGTGAATTTCTGTTGGAAGAAGGCACCCAATTCTCCACAAACGTCCTTGCACAGACTGTAATGATGCCCATTGATGATCTGGATATCAGGCTTGATATACCGAAGGATAAACACGTCATCTATATTAAGCGTCTTCGCCTGATTGATAGCAGGCCGGTTTTGCTCCAGGAAACATACATCCCCTATCACATCTGCCCCTTGCTTCTTGAAGAGGATATAGAGCACCAATCCATATTTTCACTTTTTGAAAACAAGTACGGAATAAAGATTACAAAGGCAAAAAACTATATCGAAATCACTTTTCTTAATAATGAAGAAGCCCGGCTTGTCGGGTTAAATGAAGGTTCGCCGGCAGTCCTTCTGAACCAGTATTTCTACTCAGGAGATACCTTGATTATATACACACGTTCCATCAAACGGACCGACAGTTATAACTTTTTAATGGAGCTTGAAAGAAAGCTTATTTAATTATTATCATTATGTTCAATCAAGATGACAGAAGATAACAAACTCTCTAAGAAAGAAAATAAAAGCTTTTTAGATTCTTTAAAGAATTTTCTTCGCTTAAATACATTATTCAATAAATCAGGGTCAGACCGTTATAAAGGCCTGAAAATCAGGATCGTTTTGCTCGATGCAGTTCTCTCTCTGATCCCACTCTTTATAGTTGTAACCATCAGTTATTTCTGGTTTCAGCAGATCTTAAAGGATGATTACCGGAATCAGTTAAAATGGGAGATTGAAAACACAAAACAATCCATCGAGTACTTTCTGGACGAGAGATTATCTACACTCAGGTTTATTACTTCAACATACACCTATGAAGAACTTTCAGACCAGAAAAAACTGAACGATGTTTTTATCAAATTAAAAAAAGAGTTCCCCGGCATTGTTGACTTCGGTGTTATTGATGCAGATGGTATTCAGCGGTCGTATGCAGGTCCCTATCGACTGCAGGGAGTTGATTATTCCAGCCAAAACTGGTTTAACGAGATTGTTATTCGCTCTTCCTATATCAGTGACGTATTCATGGGATATCGGAAAATACCCCATTTTGCAATTGCCGTAAAGAAAGAAATTCCGGACAAAAAAACCTTCTGGGTTTTAAGGGTTACGATTGATGTGGAAACACTCAAGAAATATGCAACTTCCATCAATCTGAGAGAAAATGATGATGCTTTTATTATCAACCACAACGGCATCCTGCAAACCACCTCTCGTTTTCATGGAACAGTGCTCGAAACCTATAAAGACTTCAAAATAATTCCTGAGGAAAAAACTACAGTGAAGGATTTCAATCAATCAAAGGATGACTGTGGCATCTGCGGATATGCTCATATAAAGAATGCGTCCTGGATTTTTGTTGCGGTTATTAAATCAACTCCCTATGCAAAAATACCGAATATTTTCAGAAACGAACTCTTCTATATTACAGTATTAAGCATCCTGTTCAGTGTTGCAGTCACCTTTATGCTCACACAAACAGTAGTAAATCGCATTAAAAAATCTGATCAGGAAAGAGAAATCGCGATATCTGAAATTGAACACTCCAGCAAAATGGCATCTATTGGACGGCTTGCAGCAGGTGTTGCTCACGAAATCAATAATCCATTGGCTATAATCAACGAGAAAGCCGGTTTAATGAAAGACATCCTTGAGGGATCAGAGAACCTGCAGAAGAACAAAGATAAATTCCTGGTTCTGCTGAATGGTATATTCGACAGTGTATCCAGATGCCGAACAGTAACACACCGTCTTTTGGGATTTTCCCGAAGAATGGATATAAGTCATGACCTTATTGACATAAATGATGCTATTAAAGAGGTGATGGGATTTCTTGAGAAGGAGATGTTATACAGAAATATTAAACTGGAACTGAATCTCAAGGAAAACCTTCCAAAGGTTACCACTGATAAAGGACAGGTTCAGCAGGTCTTCCTGAATATTATTAATAATGCTGTTGATGCTGTTGAGGAGGGTGGTCAGATTGAGGTTTCTTCTGACATAAAAGACATAAATACAATCAGAGTATTGATAAAAGATAATGGGGTCGGGATTTCAAAAGACAAACTCAAACATATATTTGAACCTTTTTATACCACAAAGGATAAAGGAAAAGGTACAGGTCTCGGACTTTCAATTTCATATGGGATTATGCAGAAATTGGGAGGAACGATACATGTGGAAAGTGAAGTCTATAAGGGAACAACCTTTATCATTGAAATACCTATTACAACTGAGACTCTTTAAGGGGGAGGAGTATAATGTCTCAAACAAAAGTGCTTTTAGTGGATGACGAAGTCGAATTTACAGTAGCACTGGCAGAACGATTGCAGTTGCGTAATTATTCTGTACAAACTGCCAATAATGCCTTAGAGGCCCTGGGTCTTGTTTACAAAAATCGGCCTGATGTGATAATCCTTGACCTGAGGATACCGGGGATGGATGGCATAGAAACATTGAAAACCATAAAAAAATATGACCCGACTATTGAAGTCATTATGTTAACCGGCCATGGAGATGTTCAGAGCGTACAGGAAGGGATGACGAGCGGAGCATTTGAGTACATCATGAAACCGGTCGATATCGGAGAACTCACCTCTAAAATTGATAAGGCTCAGAAGAAAAAAACAGAAGTATAACCCGATGGAGGCGGCAAATGGAAAATAAAGGCGAACGGGATTTAAGGCTCCTTCAGCTTCGTTTTATTGGAAAGATCCTCGCAGGGTTTACCCATGAATCCAAGAATTACATAGCAATTGTCAAAGAATCAGCCGGATTAATCGGGGATATGATACAGTTGGGGAAAAAATCCGGGGATGAGCCAGACGCATATCTTGAGATCATTCATTCGATTGAAGAGCAGATAGAAAAGGCAACCGATCTCTTTCGTTATCTCAACCGGTTCTCCCACAGGATGGATACCGAACTTTGCACATTCAATGTGAATGAAACCCTCGAAGAACTGATTGCCCTTTTAACCAGGTTTGCAAACCAGAAAAAAATAAGCCTTGAGAAGGATTTCCAGCAGGATATCCCATCAATCACTAATAACCCTTCATTGCTCCAGTTACTTGTTTTTCACTTTCTTGAGGAACAGTTAACAGGACTTGATAAAAACAGCAGTCTAATTCTAAACACTTCACTTTCAAATGGCTTGGTTGTAGTTAAAATAATGATAAAAGGAAATTATCTGGAAGCAGAGTCAGAAAAAAAGCCGGGTACTGATAATAAGATACATGTTTATATCATAGATCAGTTGGGAGGGACTATTATAAAGGAAAATGATCTGATAAGCATCTCGCTTCCGGTATTGTTGTCCTGATAATTTTGCTAATGTCCGAACAACTTTGACAACATACCGGTTTGTTGTTAAAGTTAATAAATCCAGTGAAGGCTTGATGAAACAGAAAGATATAAGAGTTTTAGTCATTGATGATGAAAAGGATTTTGCCAATACCCTTGCCCAACGATTAAAGCTGAGGAATCTGAAAGTAAATACTGCGTATGACGGGGAACAGGCTCTGATAAAACTGAAAGGAGAAGAGCAGGACGTAGTAGTGCTTGATTTAAAAATGCCGGGAATGCATGGAATGGAAGTCCTCCAGGAGATTAAAAAGACTTATCCGAACATGCAGGTAATTGTTTTAACCGGACATGGCACTGAGGCAGATGAAGAAGAAGTAAAAAGGCTCGGGGGGTTCAGTTTTCTTAACAAACCGGCAGATATTGACACACTCGAATACAAGATTAAAGCAGCATTCAAAGAGAAGGTTGATAGAACCTTATCGGCAAGTACCTTTGCTGACAACAATCAATAAACGAAATCTATCATAAAGAGGAGAGTTAAAATGCCTGAAGACATTAAAGCAGACGTTCTTTTAGTAGATGACGAAGAGCAGTTTCTGAAAGTCCTTTCAAAGAGGATGGAGGGGCGCGGTCTCAAGGTTGAAACCTCTGTTAGCGGCGAAGAAGCGCTTAAAAAGGTGAAAGGGAAGGAATTTGATGCGATTGTACTCGACCTTGCCATGCCCGGAATGAGCGGTATCGAAACCCTCAAGCGTATCAGGAGCGAAAATCCGGATGTGCAGATTATCATGCTGACAGGACACGGCTCTGTTGAAAAAGGAGTTGAGGCGATAAAGGCAGGGGCTGTGGATTTCCTGGAGAAACCTGCTGACCTGAACAAGATTATGGAAAAAATTGCAGAGGCCAAAAACAAGAGAGTGGTTATTGTCGAGAAAAAACACGAAGCTCATGTAAAGGAAATATTGCAGTCAAAAGGCTGGTAGTTAGAGAATAAGAACCGGGCTGCTCTTTTGAAAAAGCCCGGTTTCAGACAAGACAATAAGCAACAGAAAAATCTTCTGCTACAACTTTTCCTGCTTCTTCAGAGCCAGGCCAACCTTATAGACAGTATTGCCTGTTTCACAGCACCAGCGAACAACAGCATGTATTGACTCATGTGTTAACATACTTTTGATAATGATCTCATCTCCTTCTTCAAGGGGATAATGAGTCATGACACAGAGTCCCGTAGAACTGAAATCGTGCAGCAAACCTGTTGACACTGTATCAGCGATATGAGACGTAAGGTTATATTCAACAATAATGTTAGGAAAACCACAACGCGAATACCTTCTTTTCTCGTATATCATTTTTTCCCCTTACAAGAGTACTCTTCATAATACTATCAAGAATAAGGTATTTGTCAATATAATTTAATCAATTGCTTTATTTATTACTTGCTTTCCATCCTCAGCTTTATTTTTTTATTAGCTTTTTTAATCGTTTCGCTCAGTAAAGTCACATCCACTGGTTTTTCAAGATATTCAAATGCCCCTAATTCCATGCATAATTTTTTATCTGCTTCAGAGCCCTGTCCTGTAAGGATTATAATTTCAATATGAGGTTTTGTTTGTTTTACCCTTTTTAATACTTCTATGCCGTCGATCCCCGGCATTTTCAGGTCCAGGATCATTACATCAGGCTCTTCTTCTTTTATCATTTCAAGAGCGCTTTCGCCGTCATAAGCAACTATTGAGCCTATTTCTCTCAAGCGCAGCCTGTCGGATAATGTTTGTATAAACTGTCGTTCATCATCCACAAGAAGCAACTTGGACGGCATTTCAAGGTCATACTTTCTGTAAACATCTGCCTGATAGAATTTCTTACCTGCTTTTGTTGCAACGGATTTTACTCCTGGAATCTTACTTGCTATTGCTTGCAGTTCTTTCTCCAGCTTCTCCAGCATAAGCACTTTTTTGTTTATTGTTAAGGTCACAGCCCCGGCATCCGCTTCTGCTGTGATAAAATGCCCTTCTTTGGCTAAGGCAGTCTCAACCTGGGATGCAAGAAGAAAATTCTGAATGGCTTTCTCCCCCTTAGCTGAAGTTTTCAGGATATCAGTTTCCAGGTTTTTCTTTACCAAATCTGCTATTTCTTCAGGAGGCATTTTATCTGTTGGTAAAACCATATCATAGGTTGAAGCGTCCCATGGATCATCTTTTTCTAAGATGCTTCTCGTCCAGACAATTCTGTCCTCGTCGCTCTTATGAAGCACTTTTAGTGCTTCGCCTTCAGACATTCCGGCTGATGATGCTAAGGCAACCCTGTGCTTCATATCAGCGATGAGACATATTCTCAGAACAGTTGAAATTCCTGCGGGTATAAGAAGACTTGTGAACCCGTTGATAAGGATATTATCTTCAAAAAGCGTTTCAGCCACAGCAAGCTTGAGATAAGAGATGGAACGTTCCTTCTCATGCGTGAACTGGTTGAAAGCGGATATCTTTGCTGAAAATGCCTTTGATACTTTGTCCTCCGAAAGCCCGGATGACCTGCTGGCTTTTGTAACAACATTTGAGTCTGTGCGATATTTATAGCCTGTTTCTTTCAGTATCTTCTCTATTACCAATTCATCATTACAATAGGTTCCTGCAAATACTGCAATAATAGACATTTTGCTCCCTCCCTAAAATAAAATCTAAATTTTGCAAACAGCCATAAGCGGACATTCCTTCTCGGGCGCCCCTTTATGTGCTGCTGAATAAATCTTACGGATAGCATTGTCACTTGTAGGATATATATGATCATAGCCGATTTTTTCCAGCAAATGAGTCCGCTTAATAACTTTCATGACTGACTCATTTACTCCGCTAAAGGAAATATCAATTCCAGCGCTTCTCACTCTATCTACAAGCAATGATAATGTTTCCTCACCTGATGCATCCATTTCGTTGATCCCATTTGCAACAAGGATAATATGTTTGAGATCCCTTTTCTTCTCAATTATTGATCGTATGCTGTCTTCCAGATAGCTTGAATTTGCAAAAAACAGCGTTCCCTCAAATTGTACCACAGCGATATGTTCGCATTCCTGCAGACCATGGGTCTCCAGACACCGCAGGGATTCGTCTTCATGTCTTGCCAACAGAGATATTTTTGGTTTCATGCTCTTATATAAGAATATCGAAATAGAAAGCGCTACGCCGATCATAATGCCTTTATCCAGATGAGGGGCGAAGGCTAATGTAGCGATAAAAGATAAGACAGAAATAATCCCGTCATATTTTTGGGCCTTATATGCATGAATAAAACCTGAGACGTTAATCAGACCGATAACCGCCATCATAATTACGGCCGCCAGTACAGACTGTGGCAGATGATAAAGCAAAGGGGTAAAAAACAGAAGCGCAATCAAAACCGCTATGCCTGTAAAAACGCTTGAAAATCCTGTAAGTGCGCCGGACTGAAAGTTGACAGCTGAACGGGAAAATGAACCGGAAACAGGATATCCCTTTCCTATAGCGCCTATCATATTCGCCAGGCCCTGTCCGATCAACTCCTGATTGGGGTCCAGTCTCTGTCCTGTTTTTCCTGCGAGCGCTTTGGCAATAGAAATGGCTTCCATAAAACCGAGCAGGGCAATGATTATGGCATATGGCAGAAGATGCAGGAATATTTTAAAATCCAACGGAGGGACTGTAAATGAAGGCAGCCCTTTGGGGACCGTTCCGACAACAGCGCCTCCGCCTATCATGCGGATGGAATCTACCTTTATCGGCTTGTTTCCTATGTTCATTCTCCAGATCTTTCCGTCCGTGGATGCTCCTTGCGGCACTTCATCCTTTTGATAAAATTTCATTGTACCATCAGGCTGTTTTACGCCTGTAAAAAACATGTCCCTGATTTCTTTTCTCATCGAAGCCTGTTTGAGTTTCAGTTCCTCCATGTTTATATTCAGTACTTCTTCATTTCTTTTTGTGTTCAGCATTTCTATCTTATCATGGTTCTTTTTTGCCTCTTCCGTGAGCTTTGTATTTTCTGTACGCTGCTTTGCAAGTTCAGAGATGTCATTCATTGTCTTATTGAAACCGGTCACAAGCTCCTGCACCTTTAGAGACTCTATCTTTGCAATATCCACCCTGACATCCTTCTCGAAACCTATGCCCCAGGAAATAAGAGTTGTTATGGTAACTGCAACGAGGACATTCGGTATTTTGGGATTGATCTTTTTCAAACCGAACATTATTGCAAACGCCCCAATACCCATAATAAGGCTAGGCCAATGTGTGTAATGCACAGCTGCCTGAACAACCCTGATGATGGTTTCATAATGGTGCTCTGCTTCGTCTACGGAAACACCGAACATTTTTGACAACTGTGATGTGGCAATGATGATCGCAGCACCGTTGGTAAAGCCATTCACAACAGGGTGAGACAGGAAATTTACGACTAATCCGAGCTTGAGAACACCGAGAAGAAACTGAAAAATTCCGACTATCAAAGCCAATAAAATTGCATATGCTATAAAGCTTTCACTGCCTGCGGTTGCAAGCGGGCCTAAAGAAGCAGCAGTCATCAGTGAAACAACAGCAACAGGACCTGTTGCGAGCTGTCTGCTGGAACCAAATAATGCAGCGACCATTGGCGGCAAAAAAGACGCATATAAACCATAATATGACGGTAAACCGGCCAATTGTGCATAAGCCA
>Ga0315295_10003941_pt1 | contig 12614 bp, 11 predicted proteins | sample YL17G14_0_MG_FD_204453 | JGI IMG/M metagenome (GOLD analysis project Ga0315295, IMG submission 204453) | Sediment microbial communities from Yellowstone Lake, YNP, Wyoming, USA - YL17G14_0 | ecosystem: Environmental > Aquatic > Freshwater > Lake > Sediment | place: USA: Wyoming | collected... | reverse complement strand
AATACGAATGCAAGAAGGAGGGGGATGATTGTGGAAAGGGAAAAGAAAATCCAGTGCTTTTTAATAAAATCGATCCACTGATTCCGTCTGAAAGCCATTTCATAAATGACGAGAACAGCAGGAAAGACGACTGCAGAAGGCTTTGAAAGAGTGGCGAGGAGAATTGAAAGAAGAACAAGGACGACTAAAATAGCCCTCTGTCGGCCTTCCTTCTCTTTCCCTGTGAGGTAGAGATAAAAAGCGAAAAAGAAGAAAAAACCCTGGAGCACTTCTTTTCTGGCTGCAAGCCAGGTCACGGCCTCCACGTGCACAGGATGCGCGGCAAAAAGGAGGGAACCGAAGAGTGCCACTCTTCGATGAGAGGGCCCGGATATTCCCTTTCTTAAGTTGGCGGAAAGCATATCGAGAGAAAAGAAGACCATGATACATGTCAGGATATAAAAAAGGAGATTCGTAATACGATATCCGATTGGATTTAATTTCCAGATCCTGTAATCAATGGCATAACTCAGCACTCGGACGGGCTGAAATGTAGAGGACTTTTTTGGGGTAAATATCTCGATAATATTTTGCCAGTCCAGGCTTCGAATTCTTTGATTTCTAATGATTAATCCTGGGTCATCCCAGTTCACAAAGTCATTCTTAAAAGAGTTTAAATAGATCATGAATACTAAGAAAGTGATAATGGCTGCTGCGACCCAGCTTCTTCTCAAATTCATAATCTTTGTCGTCGGATTACCCGAATGTAAATCAGGGTCCACTAACACGGCTTAATCTCCTGTTTGGTTCTTTCAACATTGGATCCCGTTATCCTCCGGCTGGCAATAAGGTAAAAACCGACTGAAGCGAAGAAGACCACTGTATAGCAAATGCTGGAGGCTAAAGCAGCACCTAAAATTCCAAAGCGTGGGATGAGAATCAAATCGAGAATCACAGTAAGGATGAGGGCAACGCCTGCACTAAATGAGTTATATTGCGGGTAGCCCCACCCGGCGATCTCATTCGTCAATACCTTGGCTCCCCCAAGGAGAACCACACCTGGTAGAAGGACTAACATAGGAAGATAAGAGCCGACAAAGTCCAGAGAAAAGATAAGTTGGATGAGAGACTTTCCCAAAACGACCAACCCTATAGCTCCCAAAGCTGTAACTCCCAAGGTGATCCAGAAAACCTTTGGAGTAAATCCACTCATTACTTCTGGTCTGGTGACTGTTGCCTTGGGAAAAATGACAAATCCTACCGCATTTGGAAAATACCATAATATCTCTGCGAATGCCACTGAGACACCATAGATTCCCACACTGGCTGATCCTATGAAATAATTTACAAAAAACATATCGAGTCGGTAATTGAAGAATTGAAGTACATTCCCGATGTACCCTTTCAGACCGAAGGAGAGTACGGAATACATAGCCGAAGGGTCCCTGTGGGGCTTGAAGACACCTCCTTCTCGACGCAAAATGATTATCAAAATGATGAGACCCACCATTCCAGCTCCCAAGGATGATAGGATAGCTCCACTGAGCCCCATCCTTAGACTGATGACCAACAGGATGGTGAAAACCAAGGTTAGCATGCCCTGCACAAGATTGATCATGTTAACCGTAATGATGCGTTGGAGCCCCAGAAGAATTCCGCTCAAATAGCCACTCAGCAATCTGAAAGGAAGCCCCGCGGTCGCAAGCAGGATTAACCCAATGCTAATCCCCGGCACCAAGACTAACAACCAGCCAGAAGTAATCAGGACACCCACTATAAGAGCTCCCAAGATTGTTGAAACGATGGCAAACTTCACGGAGTTCTCAGTAAGAATAGGAGTATCCAGACGACGGGTGCCAGCGAAATAGACATTTGCGACACCGATTCCACCGCTCAGGAAGAGACTTAACATCCCTGGAACTAATAGGGCTAAGTCTATTATTCCTTTACCTTTAGGTCCTAACCAGCGGGCAATGATCGCAGCCGCGGCAATGAGACAGAATAATTGCAGAAGTTGAACGAGAAATGTAGAAATGACATTCTGTATGAAGGTCGCCTGTGTTCTTATTCCATGAGCGAACGATAAAGTCTTCATTGAATCATTTAAGCGCATGAGAGCTAATTCGCGCTACGATGATAATGCCATCTCCCCAAAAAGGATTTATTCTCAACAACACTGCAGAGGCCAATAACCCAGGCAATGAACACATCCAAGTAACAACTTGTTTGAAAGGCAGAGAAAAAGGTGTCTTCTTGACCGTTAACCTGTTCTCTTCCTTGACCCCATCTCGGGCAAGCCTTCTCGTCATGAACTGGGAAATACGAATTGGTTTGAAGGAGTAAACATATACCTCTTCAACACGAAATCCATTTTCCTTAAGAAGATGAGTTGCCGTATGATAAGAAAACCAATAATGATGATCTGGATGCACATATTCAACCCGACGGAAAAGCCATATTAAAGTATCGATGCGGAATGCATTTGGAACCGTTACAATCAATTCCGTCTTCCCGGGGTCCATGAATCCTCTCACCGTTTTTAAAAACAGACCGGGGTTTTGAAGATGCTCCATCACTTCGCTCGCAACAATGGTATCGAACAATCTATTCCGTATCGGCTCGATATCTTGCAGGGCACAAATATCTCCCACCAAAAGGTTCCTGAAGCCACGCTTGCGCAGGAACTCAATTCCTTTCTCATCGATATCGACACCCCAAAGCTCCTTCGATACGTTTGCTAATCTCTGATGCATCAGTTCCCCACGTTCAAACCTCTCAGAAAGGTACCCTTGATCGACACATCCAAGATGGAGTACCCGCTTGTCTTTACATTTAGCCAGGATCACTTGTTGCCGGCCAAAGACAATTGGGACTTTGGGAAGCTTGATATAAGGATTCATCTTTGAAGAATACAATTCTGGTAGATCGAGTTGATCAATTTCCCGATTACCTGCATGCTGTATTGTTGAGCTTTTTGGGCAATACCAAAACGATCATATTGATGGAGCGACTCGATCATTAAACCTAAGGCCTCTGACAGCCTAGTCGCATCGCCTGGGGGTACGAGAATACCCGTCTCTGAATTAATAAGCTCTGGAATACCTCCTGCATCTGTTGATACAATAGGTAAACCACTTGCCATGGCTTCAATAATCACACAAGGTAAATTTTCCCAAAGGCTTGGCAGAACAAAGAAATCTGCTTGCCGCATAAATTCTGCAATCTCTCGTTTTGGCCTTAGACCATGAAATGTGATTTTATGATCAAGACCTAAACGGGTTACCATATGCTCGTATTCTTCCCGTGCCGAACCCTCTCCTACTATGTCAAGGTGCCAGTCGGTCCTTCTTTCTCCCAATTTAGAGAGGGCATGGAAAAGGTGTGGTAAACCTTTAATAGGACTCAGGGAGCCCACGAAAAGAATTTTTTTCTCGTGATTTCTCTTTTGAGTTTTTTCAGTAGGGTAAAAAAGGGAGGTATCCACAACGTTTGCAACAATCTTAAATTTCCGTTTTATACCATAACTACATAGGGTACCCTTTAAACTATCACTTACAGGCAAAATGATATCAACCCTGTTCATCACAAATTTTGCAAGGATTTTCTCAAAGACATTTAATCTTCTTAGAGGAAACTTGCTCCAGTGCTCTGATAGGACAACAGGAATTCCATATAATCTTCCTAAAATCAATGCTGGCAGTCCGGCCGTATAGACATGAGCATGGATAATTTCCGGAAAGAATCCTTTTTTGAATAATCTTCTCGCAACAACCAGAAGGGCCATTGAATGAAGAATATAATTGATAGGTCGAAAAGGTGAGGGAAAGCAATCTATTCGAATTGCGCGTATTCCATCCTCTACCGTATCCGACACCCTGTAAACCCTTTTTAATGTACTTTCTGCTCTCCCACCGTGAATTACAGTCACTTCATTCCCATATATCGCAACAGATTTAGCATGTTCCCTAATGAAAATACCATTGATAGGGTTTTCTCTCGTTGGATACCAGGCTGTTACGAAGAGAACTTTCATAATGCCACTGAAGAAAATATTTGTTCAATATCTCATTTATATGGCTGACAATATTTCACTGATTTCAACAGCTCTGGAATCCCAGGAAAACTTTTCACGGGCTATTTCTAACCCTCTTCGGCCCATCTCTATGCGCTTATTGGTATTCCTAAGAAGATCCTCCAAAGCCTTCCCAAGACCTATCACATCCCCCAGGTCTACAAGACAACCTGCTCCTTCTTCTTCGATAAATTCTAAGCCTTCAATTCTTGATGCTACAACTGGTTTACCACAAGCCATATATTCGAAGACCTTTAGAGGGGATACTCCAGTCTTTCGATTCCTTTCAGAAATAAAGGGGGCGACACAAATATCTGTTATGTTGATGAGGAAAGGGATATTTTCATATTTTATCATTCCTGTAAAGATAAATTCCCTTAAATATCTAGAATCCAAAACCTTCTTCATAAGAAAAGATTTAAGAACCCCTTCACCTACGATCAGTAACTTCAATTTCTCGCCTTTGGATAACAGTTGAAATGCGCTTTCAATAAGCATGTCCACGCCTTGCCATAGCGCAAGATTTCCAACGAAGGCCACGACAACATCTTTATCCGCAATTCCCAGTCTCCTTCTCCATTCTGCAAGAACGGCTTGATCCTGGATCGGATGGAAGTTCTTAGTATTGACCCCATTCCCTATAACCTCCACCTTATCTGGCCGACAGTGAAATTGGCGGATCAAATAGTTGGCAATTTGTGGAGTGACCGAAACGATCCGATCTGAACATTGCGTTGCCAACATTTCTGCCTCTTCAATGCAAAAGGCGAAGATCTGGCGAAACACCGATTGCCCTTTCAGTTTCTCTTCTTCATTTGCAATGCCGTTCATTTCAAACACAAGCCTTTTTCTGAGAACGAGTCGAGGGAGCAAAGCGACGATCACCGTGTGGAAGTCTCGGGCATAGATTACGTCATATGTCGGGAGATGGAGAATAAGGTAGAGAAAGAGAAAAAACAATGAAATCAGATAGGGTTGTCTTTTTATGCCAAGGAACCTCAGGGAAAGAACCGTTCCATGCTCAAGATTATAAAACCGATCCGCCTCCGATTCAAAATTGCTCGAAGCCCTTGCAATTAGTCCCACCTGGTTTCCGAGCCTCGTCAGGCCCTTCACAATCTCTTTGACATGAACGACTGATCCTTTATGCAGCGATAAATCCTCCAAGGTGATGTATAGGATTTTCATGGATGTAACGCTTAATCAAAAAGGCCCTCGTATATTTTTGCCGTTTTACTGATGATGGTTTCCCAATGAGCACCTTTTTCAACGACCTTCCGGTTCTCCTCACACACCTCTGTCAATCGCTCAGGATGCTGAATGGCCTCAATGATCTTCCTCGTAAGTACCCCTTCATTGTTTACAGGGACCAGAAACCCATTCTGGTCGTTCACGATCCATTCCTGATTTGGAGGAATTTCCGTTACAATAGGAAAGGCTCCACATGCCATGGCCTCAAGTAAAGAGATTGAGATCCCATCGAATAAAGAAGTTGAGACATAAATATCTGCTTGAGATAAGAGAGCTGGCATCTCCTCATGGGGAATTCGACCCAGGAATTGTAAAGCCCCACCCAAATTTAGATTCTCTGCTTCCTTTTCTAAATTCTCCCTATCAGGGCCGTCTCCAGCGATAAGAAATCTTGTCTTTGGCTCCTCTCTTAGCACCATGGGGATCGATCGAATCAATAGAGAAACATTGTAGATTGCCAAAAGAGTTCGATTGCTAAGAATCGTTAATGGCAGACTGCTCGATCTCTTTTGTCGACTCCTCCCTGCCTCGAAAAAGGCTCCATCAACACCCATGGGGAATATTGACATTTTTCCCCCTCCAATGCCCAACCTTTCTATCTCCTTTTTCATCAGCCCAGAAACACAGTGAAGGTGTCTTGCTCTTTTACATACATAAAGGAAAATGTTTCTAAGGAACGAAAATTTATCCATGGCAAGCCTGAAGTCAGAACCATGAATTGTAACAATCAAAGGTTTTCTCAAGAGGTCTGCAACCAACGCGCCGATCAGCCCCGTTGGAATAGCCCAGTGGACGTGGATCAACTGACATTGATGTCTCATTAAGGCGTAGACTGTGAAAACGAAACCTGTGATGTAATAAAGGATCATCCGGACATACGGAATCGTGTCATATTCGATCAATAGTCTGTTCCCAGAAAAAAATGGGAAACGATAGATCTTTATTCCATTCCGTTCTTCAAAATATTTACTCCCCTTATAAATTTTCGGGGTTACCACAGAGATTTCATATCCGTCTTTCTGTAGGAAAGCAGCCATCTTTTTTATAAAAATACCCCGATACGAAGATTCAAAATCAGGATAAGCATTGGTAAGAAATAGAATTGATTTCCTCTTCATGGATCACTTTTTTTCTGAGAAATGACAAAAAGGGATTGGGGTCGCCCTTTCTTGGGTATCACATATCCTATTTCATAGAGCATCAGATATGAAAAATAATTAAAGGCGTTCCTCAACAAATATTGGAAGGTAAACGTATTTATCTTCTCATACGATAGGGTCGGGTCGCGCAAGTGCTCCTTTCCCCCTCGAACAGTAAACTGGCCTGCCTTCGTTTTTAAGCTCCTCATGATCCACAGGAGTGGCAGGTTTGAATATTTATATACCTTTACAAATTCAAAACCTGTTCGTCGAAGTAATTCTTTTAAATTCTTATCACTAAAAAAGAACAAATGATCCGGTAACTGGAAGCTAGTGAACAACTTAAAGTACTTTTTTTCCACATTTCCCAAGTTGCCCGTTTCGAATATTAGAAAACCGTTGTCTTTTAATCTTTCATTCATCTTCTGAAATTCCGCAATCGGGTCGTAAAAGTGACTGATGACGTCTCGATGGTATATGATATCAAATTTCTTACCGTCGAACGAAGAGGCGTTCAAAGGAGACTCTTCACAAGATATACCCAACTTATTTTTTATGAAATTGGCCTGGAGGGTATTCAATTCGATTCCACCTACTTCAAACCCTTCTTTTTTCGCCTCATATAGAAATGATCCTTCTCCGGGTCCAATCTCAAGTAGAGAACCATGGCTTATAAATTTCTTGATAATTCTGAGATGATGTCTCGCATGGAGTCTCCGGCTAAAAAACCCTGAGATGCTTGCACCAGCTGATCGATTTGCTCGAACGTTATTATTATAGAGTTTCTCAATTTCTTCCAATGAAGGCCTATTAGAAATATAGATTAGATCGCAACTCGGGCATTTTTTGCATTGGTAACCTTCTTCTTCAATAACAACCTGTGAGCTCTTTTTATTACAGAAGATACATTCAGCTTCTGCCATGGTGTGACTCCACACTTCCGTGACATCCCATTCTGCGCACAATGGTTATGTGCTATGGTTCTATTCTCCCCTATTCTCTCTTTCCCTGTGACGATGAAATCTCTTTTCTTAACTCCAGATTCTCCTTTTGGATACGGAGAATTTCTTTCCGAAGGGAAACAATTTGAAGTGCAATAAAGCCAAACGAGAGTATTTGAATTCCACCTAAAATCAATAATAAAGCGAAGGTTATTAAAGGTCTTCCAGGCGTCAATCCCCCGGAAAATCTTAGATAAGCAATATATAAACCAATTAAAAGCCCAATTCCAAGGGTAACCAGGCCAAGGAGACCAAAGATGAGCATGGGTTTTTCAAAAACAGAAAATGCGAGATGAGATGCCGTTGTCTTTTTAAGCTTGAATTTTGATCTTCCCTTTCTCCTGCCTCTCAAGATCGCAGGGACCTCCTTCACTCGGAAACCGAGGGCCATTGCCTTGGAAAGGATTTCAAGGTGTATCTCTTTGCCATCGGATTCGAGTTCCATGGAATCGAGCACACGTTTCCGGTAGGCGCGGAAGATTCCGGTGGAAGTATATATCCTGTTCGGGAGAGCCAATCGAAGGATTTTATTTCCCAATTTACTGATCCATAGGCGAAGGACTGGGACATCCTGAACCCCTCCTCCAGGCATATAGGGAGAGGCAAGAACGAAATCGATATCCGGTCCGGTTTGCAGGGCATGAACCAAATCGAGGATAGAACGAGGATCGTAACTCAGGTCGGCATCGATGGAGATGATGATCTCGCCTCTGGATTTCTGAAACCCCTTTCTTAAGGCCATTCCACGGCCCATATTCTTTGAATAAGAAACAACTCTTATCTTCTTATTCTGAGATTCCATCCTCTTCAGTATTTCTAGGGTATTGTCAATACTCCCGTCGTTTACTGGAATGATTTCATAATCCCACTGAAAAGAAGCCAGTGCCTCTCCAACCCGGTTCAGGGTCGTCTCAACATTCTCGGCTTCATTGAACATGGGGATGACGATGGAAAGGTCCATTTTTCCAACCCTAAGCGTATTATTTTATTAAGAGGCAAAAAAAAGCAAGATAAATGTAATTATCTTGCTTTCTGTTCAATGGTTGCTTTTCTGACCAAAAACCTATTTACTCCATTTGCATTGAGGGTCTGGATAAACCTTCCCAGCTTGATCCCTTTTCACACCATCTTGGTTTATCGATAACCAACCGTCACTGGATTGTCTCGTCGTGCTGGGAGTAGCGGTTCCGGTATACGTCGCTGTCGTCGCAACCATTGTTATGGTGTAATCCCCTACCTTAAAAGTAGCATCCCCTGGGCCTCCCCATGTAGTCCGTAGCGCTACTAGGCTAGTGGTGTACCTTCCTCGTTCTGCCCTCCGCATCTCCTGAGATGCCCGCAGTTGTTCTAAGGCTGTTTTGGCATCTGCCCGCCGTCCTCTTATCGTGTAATTTGAATACGCAGGGATCGCAACCGCTGCAAGGATCCCCACAATCATTATTACAACCAATAATTCAATCAGAGTAAGCCATTTTTTTGACCTCATTCTTTGAATTCTTAACATCACGCAATCACATCTCCTATTTAAGTTTTAATTTCTGAGACCTTGTTGCTCCGAAAAGGAACTGACAACACTTTCAAGCACTTAACAGTTTTTTTAAAAAAAATCAAATAATTCTTTTGTTAGTAAACCAGTTTCTTTATAATACCACCCTGTTTTCTGGGTTAAGTTCTGTTCCTCGGTTCACAACATGATGTAGCCTATTTTTGATTATCAATGCGGCCTGAATAAAAAACACGGCAAGAAAAAATGGATGGGTAGCGATTCGAAGATTTTTCGTTGCCACCCATCCGACAAGTTCTACTTCTTGGGTAAATAAGGTTGTGCTATGGTACCACCCCAAATCCATGTGATAGCACTACTAGACGCTGTCGTGGTTGGTGTCATAACTAGGGTTGACCCATTCACAGCAGCGTCGATGCTTTGAACGGTGAATGTGATAACCCCTTGGTTCACGGAAACCGAGGCTATTCGAGATCGTGTGTTTTCTGCTACTTCAATCCCAAAAGAACTTTTCAAGAGAGCGACCGAATTGCAATCTCCAAGCGGCCATCTCCCCATTTCCATTTTGAAAACACTAATTGCCGAAGCAGTTGCACTCATTGAATTTGTTAACTCTGTTAACTTTGCCTTAACCGTTTGAGTCTTATACATCGGGATAGCAATGGCTGCCAGAATCCCAATGATGGCGATAACGATCAACAACTCAATCAATGTAAAACCTTTCTGTCCTCTCTTTCTTAACATAATTCAAACCTCCTTTAATGACTTTTGTGTTTTTCTGAAACACATGTTATTTTTGAACCATTAGCCTCATTCCTACCTAAGAAACCTAAAACCTCTCACCTCTTTCTCTTCTTAATCACCTCCTTTTCTTGAATTCGTTAGCATTGAAGGAGCATAATCCATGCCAATTTGAAATTTATTCTTAGCAATTACCTTGTTTTATTTAACCTATTGATATTGCTAAGATTAATACGACGGCGAGGTTTAATGAAACCTTTTAAACTTACACCAAAGAATTCAGAAAATCAATTAAAACTTACGCTTTTTGTCATTCTAATGACAAATTTTGTTAATACCAACCCAACTATGATTTCCTTAGGGGAAAAGATATTCTTATCCGTAAGAAATTCTGTTGTTTTGAAAATCTAGAAAACTGCTGTTCATTGACCATTAAGATTGCATATGGTAAGAACTGGATCAATGGAAAAAACTTCTTATGATATCGAATGGGAGGTGGAAAGCTTTCATTGGTGGTTTGTCGTCAGGAGGAAACTACTCAAATCAATCTTATCTTCCACACCTCTCCCATTGAAGTTTACGACCCTCGATATTGGATGTGGGGTTGGCTCGAACCTGAGAGGATTGGGGTCGGCAGGATTCAAAGTAATTGGCCTTGACCGATCTATCTATGCCCTTTCCCTCGCAAAGAGAAAATTACAACTGCCGTTGATCAATGGAGACTTAAACTTGTTGCCCATCCGACCTGAATCGGTTGGCCTAATTATTGCAATGGACATCATTGAGCATTTGGAGAACGATGTGAATGGCATCCGCGAATGTTTTCAGGCTCTTAAAAGAGGGGGAATCCTCATATTGACAGTTCCGGCCTTTAAGTGGCTATGGGGAATTCAGGATTTGGTGACGCGACATAAAAGAAGATATACAAGAAAAGAAATACTTAATCAATTGACCCTTGAAGGCTTCGAAGTCTTGAAATCGTCTTACTTTAACTTTTTTCTATTCTTCCCCATCTTTCTTGCTAGACGAATAACCCATGTCCTTGGGCTCAAGATTAGGTCAGAAAACGAAATAAACTCGCCGCTATTGAATTCACTTCTTCAGGGAATTTTTTCGCTTGAACCACACATATTAGAACATTTCTCATTCCCCTTTGGCGTTTCTATCTTATGCATCGCCAGAAAGAAATGAGACCTTCATAACACCATGAAATTATCGGGACAGTTTCGTAAGAACAGAAAAGAATTATTAATCCTCCTCCTATGCCTGATCATCGGTTTTGCATTGAGATTTTACACCTTTGACCAGAAGTCTCTCTGGCTGGACGAAATCCATACGTTCAATGATTCGAGGTATGATCTCTACGACCAACTAAAATTTTACAAAGAGAATCCATCCTACCTTCACCCTCCCCTATTCTATCTTCTCACCCACTTATTCTACCCATTTCCAAAACCAGAAAGGGATCTTCGTATTATTCCTATGATTTTTGGAGTTCTTTCCATACCCATGTTTTATCTCCTTTCAAGATCATTCTCTCCCCACATCGCTCTCCCATGTACCCTCTCGTTGACCTTCATGGCCTATCACATCAGCCTTTCCCAAGATGGCCGTTCGTATTCAGTGCTCATGCTCCTTGGAATGGCAGGCCTCTATTTTTTTATGAAACACCTGCAAACATCGAAGAAGAGATATCTCCTCCTTGTCGCGCTATTTTTCGCTTTTTTGTTCCATATGAGTTACAGTTCTATTCCTTTCATTGCCCTATCCCAAACCCTCTGGTTCTATCGGGCAAGCGAAACCGATAAGAAACCTGCTATCTCTTCTATTTTATTATTGAATGGCCTGATTTTTCTTTTCTGTGTCCCCTGGCTCCTTTTTTTAGTCTTACATTACAAGGGGCAGGCCATCATGGATCCACTCCATACTGAAAGCACGGGCTCTTTGGGGAATATTCTTTACGCGGTATTTCATGATTGGGTGCCCCATGCACCTTTAATGATTGCATCCGTGATCCTATGCATTCTTTTCCCTTTCTTTTCAAAATACAGGAAGAATGCATTCGTTCTCTTAGGTCTTTTTCTTATGCCCGTAGGGGGACTTTATCTATACTGTAAGTTATTAAATATTACACACTTTCTGACCTCGAGGTACTTCATCAATTTTCTCCCTCTCTTTTTCATCAGTCTCTATCTCTCGCTCCATTCCATTGAAGCTAAATTTGAGAGATTGAAAAGACTCATGCGTTTGAAGCTTCTCTTCGCTATTCTCTTGATCGCATCAAATTTGGTGATCCTCCCTCTCTATTATCGCTCTGAGAAGCAAGATTTTAGGAGCTTAGTAAATTATCTAAAGGGACAGCTTAAGGAAGGAGACAAAATCTTTGTTCAAACAGTGGTATATATTCCCTTAATTCTTCACTATTTCGATATATATCCAGAGGGCCGCCAGTACATTGTTCCTTCCTGGAAAGATTCAGAAGGAAACTTTGAGTTTAGAATGGTTTCTTTCGTCCATCAGGACAAAATATTCCCTATCTACCATTCTAAAAGTTGCTGCACCCAATATGTTGGGGATGGAAGTCGCCTGTGGATCGTTATAGGAGCAAAATGGACTGCAAAAGAGTTTAAAAAGAATTCTCCGTGCATTTTGAAGGGGTATTTCGATGGAAGTTTTCTGAATCTTCGAAAATTTCCAACCGACGCTTCCCTTTATCTATTTCTCTGGGATCCTAAATCACCAGATGAGAAGGGTATTGATATGCCAATTGAATAATATGGAAGGACGGAAAATTAGCCTTGGAAGATTTGTGGAAGGGGAAACTTACTGATTAGAGGAAGGGATGATAACGGTCGACCCAAAGTTCCCAAACGAGCAAGGTCCAAAGCTGTTTCCTGTTATCTTTTTTACTTGCAAGATGATCTTGC
>Ga0315295_10003940_pt1 | contig 12616 bp, 9 predicted proteins | sample YL17G14_0_MG_FD_204453 | JGI IMG/M metagenome (GOLD analysis project Ga0315295, IMG submission 204453) | Sediment microbial communities from Yellowstone Lake, YNP, Wyoming, USA - YL17G14_0 | ecosystem: Environmental > Aquatic > Freshwater > Lake > Sediment | place: USA: Wyoming | collected... | reverse complement strand
GCCGCGGCGGTCGCGCTGGAGGAGGTGCCGCGCGAGGTGCCCCCCGAGGCGTTCCCCTCGCTGAGCCTCCTCTCCATGCCGGCCCAGCCGGAGGACCTCATCACGGCCGAGGACCTCACCAGCGAGGCCAGCCTGCTGGTGTCGAAGCTGGCCGACTTCGACATCCAGGGTCACGTGACCGAGATCCACCCGGGGCCGGTCGTCACGACCTTCGAGTTCGAGCCGGCGCCCGGAGTCAAGGTGAGCCAGATCGTCTCCCGCGAGGACGACCTCGCCATGGCGCTGCGCGCCCAGCGTATCCGCATCCTGGCGCCCATCCCGGGCAAGGCCGCCGTGGGCGTCGAGATCCCGAACCGGCGGCGCCGCACGGTGTATCTCCGTGAGGTCCTGTCCTCGGCCCAGTACGAGACGAGCACCGCGGCCCTGAAGGTGCCGCTCGGGGTGGACGTCGTGGGGCAGCCCTTCGTGGCCGACCTGACCAAGATGCCCCACCTGCTCGTGGCGGGCGCCACCGGGTCGGGCAAGAGCGTCTGTCTCAACGCCATCATCACCGGGCTCCTCTTCCAGCACGATTCGAGCACCCTGCAGTTCGTCATGGTGGACCCCAAGATGCTCGAGCTCTCGCTCTACAACGGCATCCCGCACCTCGTCTTCCCGGTCATGACCGAGGCCAAGAAGGCGAGCCGCGCGCTGCGCAGCGCGGTGGCCGAGATGGAGAAGCGCTACAAGCTCATGGCCAAGTGCGGCGCGCGGAACATCGTCGGCTACAACGAGAAGATCGAGGCCGGCCAGGTCCCCGCCGAGTTCGACGAGCGGCGCGACAAGGAGGTCCCGCCCCAGAAGCTCCCCTACCTGGTCGTGGTCGTGGACGAGCTGGCGGACCTGATGCTGACCGCGCCGCAGGAGATCGAGGAGCCGGTCGCGCGCCTGGCGCAGATGGCCCGCGCGGTGGGGATCCACCTGCTGCTGGCCACGCAGCGCCCCTCGGTGGACGTCATCACCGGCGTGATCAAGGCGAACTTCCCCTCCCGGATGGCCTTCCAGGTCGCCTCGAAGACCGACTCGCGCACGGTGCTCGACGCGAACGGCGCCGAGAACCTGCTCGGCAACGGGGACATGCTCTTCATGCCCGCCGGCAGGCCCGAGCCCTACCGCATCCACGGCGCCTACGTCTCCGAGGAGGAGACCGCGCGCGTGGTCGATTTCTGGAAGGCGAAGGCGGTGCCGGGCGCGCGGGCCCCGCTGGCGACCGACATGGCCGCGGCGGAGGTTGACGAGGAGGAGGGCGACGGGGAGGCCTCGTTCGACGACGAGCTGATCCGCGAGGCGGCCCGGCTCGTGGTGACGCACCAGCAGGGCTCGACCTCGCTGCTGCAGCGCCGCCTCAAGGTGGGCTACTCGCGTGCCGGCCGGCTCATGGACCAGCTCGAGCAACTGGGGGTGGTGGGGCCCTTCCAGGGAAGCAAGGCCCGCGACGTGCTCGTGGACGAGCGCTGGCTCGAGGACAACCTGGAGTGACGCGCGACCTGACGGCGCGGGCCTCGCGGTCCGCGGTGTACTTCCACTCGCTCGGCTGCCCCAAGAACACGGTCGACTCCGAGCACATGATCGGCCTGTTCCACCAGGCCGGCTTCCGCTGCGTGAACGACCCGGCGGAGGCCGACGTCGCGGTGGTCAACACCTGCGGCTTCCTGCAGAGCGCGGTACGCGAGTCCAAGGGCGTCATCGCCGAGATCGCCGCGGGCAAGGAGCACGGCCGGCTCAAGCGGCTCATCGTCGCCGGCTGCCTCGCGCAGCGCGCCGGGGCGTCGCTGCTGGAGGAGATCCCCGAGGTCGACGCGGTGCTCGGCACGGGCAACTGGAGCGAGGTGGTGCGCGTGGCGGTCCGCCTGCTGGACGGCGGGAACGTGCGCCCGGTGCTGGTCGACCACCCGGGCGGCGCGCTCGAGGCCCGGGGTCCGCGCCCGCTCTCGACCCCGGGGCACGTGGCCTATCTCAAGATCGCCGAGGGCTGCGACCAGCGCTGCTCCTTCTGCGTGATCCCGCAGCTGCGCGGCCGGCAGCGCAGCCGCACGCTCGAGGACCTCGTGGGCGAGGCGGAGCGTCTCGCCGCGGGCGGCGTGCGCGAGATCAACCTCATCGGCCAGGACACGACCGCGTGGGGGAGCGACCTCCCGGAGGGGCCCGGCCTCGCCGACCTGCTGGAGGCGCTCGACCGCGTCGAGGACCTGGCCTGGATCCGGGTCCAGTACACCTACCCGCGCCGCTGGAGCGAGAGGCTGATCGAGGTGTGGGCGAACGCGCGGCGCGTGGTGCCCTACGTGGACCTGCCGCTGCAGCACGTCGCCACGGACCTGCTGAAGGCCATGGGCCGCGGCATGACGGGACCGGCCACGCGCGCCCTCGTGCGCCGCATCCGGGCCGGCATCCCCGGGGTCTCCATCCGGACCACCGTCATCGTGGGGTTCCCCGGGGAGACCGAGGGGCACTTCGAGGAGCTGCTGCGCTACGTGGAGGAGGAGCCCTTCGACCACCTGGTGGCCTTCCCCTTCGAGCGCGAGCCCGGGACGGCCGCCTGGGACCTGACCCCGCGCGTGCCGCTCACCGTGCGCCGCGCCCGGCGGGCCCGCCTGCTCGAGCTCCAGCAGCGTCTCTCCCGGGCGCGCAACTCCCGCCGGGTGGGGGAGCGGCTCACGGTCATGATTGACGGCCCGGCCGGGCGGAATCAGTATGCTGCCCGGACCGCCGGCTCGGCATTTGAAGTGGACGGGGGCGTGGTGGTAGAAGGCGGGGACCTGGTGCCCGGCTCGCTCGTCCAGGCCCGCGTCACGGGCGCGGCGGCCTACGACCTGTTCGCCCGGGTCGAGGCCGCGGGCCCCATCCTCCAACTCGCGAAAGGGATCGCCTGATGCGTGCAGGACTTGCCGTCGCTCTCGTCGCGTTGATGGTGCTCGGCTCTGCCGCGGAGGCGAAGAAGTTCCGCTACGCCGCCGGGCCGAAGCCCGGCACGGACACGACGTACACGACCGCGGAGACCCAGGTCGAGCCCATCGTGCGGCAGCGCGGCCCGCGGTTGCCGGCCACCAACCTGCAGGTCGTCGGCCTCGTGGCCAACACGGCCTTCGACCGCGCCCTGCGCCCGGCCGTGCTGGACAGCGGCGCGCACGTGGTGCTGGCGCCGTCCGAGAGCCACCCGCTCAACTTCCTGGTCGAGCACGCGATCCTCCGGCACCTCGCGCGCCGCGGCATCACCGCCACGGTGCGCCGCAGCATCGTGCCCGACGACAGCCTGTCCGCGTACGCCACCGCTGGCGACCCGCTGCTCGAGTACCAGCTCGCCACCGCGCGGGTGACCTACCTGCGGCTGGTGGGCTGGCTGCCCTTCTCGGGTCGCGTGAAGATCGAGCGCCAGTCGCTGGTCGAGGGCTCCCTCTCCCTGCGGGACCCGCGCAGCGCCAACGTGCTGTGGACGGGCGGGGCCTCCTACAACCTCGTGGACGCCTTCCCGCGCGACTTCGTCAGCCTGGTCGAGGACGACCGCTACAGCGACCTCAAGAGCGCGGTGCCGAAGCGGAACGTGGACAAGGTGTTCGAGCCCGTGGTGGTGCTCGGGGTGGTCGCGGGGCTCGTGGCGCTCTTCTTCCAGAACCGTCCATGACGGCGGCCCTGGTGCGTCCGCTGCGCCCCCTGCTGGTCCTCGTGCTGGGCGGGCTCCTCGCCGGCTGCGGGGCGAGCACCATCCCGGCCGTGCACTCGGAGCCCGAGCGCCTCGCCAACGCGCGCCTGGCGCTCCAGCGCCGCGAGTACAACGTCGCGATCGAGCTGCTCAAGACCTACGTCGCCAACAACGCGGGCGGCGCCGAGGTGGACCAGGCCATCGAGCTGCTGGGCGAGTCGTACCTCCGGATCAAGGAGTGGGGGCTGGCCCAGGCCGAGCTCGAGCGCCTGCTGCGCGACTACCCCGAGAGCGACTCGGCCGCGGCCGGCTCGTTCCGCCTGGGAGAGGCCCTGTGGGGCCAGTCGCGCGGCGCCGACTTCGACCAGGATTACACGCAGAAGGCGCTCGAGCAGTGGCAGAGCTACCTGCGCTCCTATCCCGGGCACTGGCTCAACGGTGAGGCCGAGCTCCGCGCCCAGCGCGCTCGCGAGCGGATCGCCGGCAAGCTGGTGGACACCGGCGTGCTCTACGTCAAGCTCGGGCGCACCAGCCCGGCGCGCGTCTACTTCCAGCGCGTGCTGGACGAGTACCCGGACACCGCGCGCGAGGCCGACGCCCGGCTGGGGTTGGCCCTGGCCGACGAGCGGGATGGCAAGCGCGCCGAGGCCGTGGCCGCCCTGCGCGAGGTCGAGTCGCGCTACGTGGGGCGGTCCGTGGCCGAGCGCGCCGCGAAGGAGCGCGCGCGCCTCGAGGGCCACGATCCCAAGAAGAGGTAGCGCGATGCGCCGCATCGGCCTCTTCGGCGGCACCTTCGATCCGCCGCACCTCGGTCACCTGGCGCTGGCCGAGTGGGCGCGCACGCGCCTGCGGCTCGAGCGCGTCGTCTTCATGCCCGCCGGCACGCCGCCGCACAAGCGCGGCCGCCGGCTCACCGACGCCGCGCACCGGCTGGCCATGACCCGGCTCGCGGTGCGGGGCAACGCGGCCTTCGAGGTCTCGGACCTCGAGGCCCGCCGCACCGGGCCCTCGTTCACGGTGGACACCCTGCACGCGCTGCGAGCGCGGCATCCCGGCGCGCGCTTCTACCTGCTGATGGGCGCGGACAGCCTGGCCGACTTCCCGACCTGGCGCGAGCCCACGGCCATCGCCCGGCTCGCCACGCTGGTGGTGGCGGCGCGGCCGGTCTCGACCCGCCCGCGGCCGCCGCGGCGCTCACCGCACGCGCGCCGCGTCATCGTGCTGGACAACCCGGTGATCGCCATCTCCTCGAGCGCGCTGCGCGCCCGCTCGCGCGCCGGAGCATCGCTGCGCTACCTCGTGCCCGATCCGGTGGCCGCCTACATCGGCCGGCACGGGCTGTACGGGAGGCGCGCGTGAGCTACACGCCGAAGGAGTTCTGGGACCAGCGCCTGGCCGAGCAGTTCGACCTGCGCGGCACCGGGGAGACCGGGCTCTCGCTCGCCTTCAACCGCGCCTGCTACGCCCTGCGCCGCGAGGTGCTCGGGCGCGCCCTGCGCCAGGCGGGCGTGGACCCGCGCGGGCGGGACGTGCTCGACGTGGGCTGCGGCACCGGCTTCTTCACGGCCTACTACCTGGAGCGCGGCGCGCGCGTGACCGGCGTGGACATCGCGCCCATTTCGGTGGAGCGCCTGCGCGCGCGCTTCCCCGGGGCGCGCTTCGTGCTCGCCGACGTGAGCGAGGTGGACCTCGAGGGCGCCTTCGACCTGGTGAACGCCTTCGACGTGCTCTACCACATCGTGGACGACGCACGCTGGGAAGCGGCCGTGCGCCGGCTCGGCCAGGCCACGCGGCCGGGCGGCGCCCTGCTCTTCACCGACACCTTCGCCTCGGTGGACGCCATCGCCACCCACAACCGCATGCGGCCGCTCGCCGAGTACCGGCGCGTGCTGGAGCCCTTGGGCTTCACCTTCGGCCGGGTCTGGCCCACGCACGTGGTGCTGAACCGCGACCTCGGGTTCCTCCGGTTCCTGAATCGCCTGCCCGGGCTCCTGTTCGCCCTGGACCGCGTGCTGCTCGCGCTCGGCCTCGGGCACGACGCGAAGGTCAGCAAGCTGCTGGTGACGCGGCGCCGGGGGTAGCCCCGCCCCGGCCTCGCGCGTATAGTCCCCACGCTCGGTAGCCGCTCACCGGTCTGGCCCTGTGCCGGGGGACTCCGCATGAACCATAGCGAGATTGTCGCCTTCCTCTGGGGCGTCGCGGACCTCATCCGCGACAAGTTCAAGCGCGGTCAGTACCAGAACGTCATCCTGCCCTTGACCGTGCTGCGCCGCATCGACTGCGTGCTCGCCCCGACGAAGCAGAAGGTGTTGGCGACTCGCGCGAAGCTCAGGGGCAAGCTCGAGAACCTGGACCCCCAGCTTCGTAAGGCCTCGGGCTACGCCTTCTACAACACATCCCGCTACGACTTCGAGAGCCTGCTCGGCGACCCGCCCCACCTCGCCGCGAACCTGCGCAACTACATCACGGGCTTCAGCCCCAACATGCACGAGGTGGTGGAGAAGTTCCACTTCGACAACACCATCAGCCAACTGGCCGAGCACGACCTGCTCTTCAAGGTCGTGGAGCGCTTCAAGAACGTGGACCTCCACCCGGACCGGATCTCGAACGCCCGGATGGGCACGATCTTCGAGGAGCTGATCCGGCGCTTCAACGAAGCGCTGGACGAGAACCCCGGTGAGCACTTCACGCCGCGCGACGTGGTGCACTTGATGGTGGACCTGATGTTGGCAGGGGACGAGAAGCTCATCCATCGTCCCGGCGCCGTGCTCACGATCTGCGACCCGTGTTGCGGCTCGGGCGGGATGCTTACCATCGCCAAGGAGCACATCCAGGGGACGAACGGCCACCCTGGCTTGAATCCACAGGCCGAGGTCCATCTGTTCGGGCAGGAATCACAGCCGGAGACGTTCGCCATCTGCAAGTCGGACCTGTTCATGAAGAGCGCCGACGGGCGCGATGCCGATCACGTCTTCTTCGGCAGCACGCTCTCGAAGGACCCCTTCGCCCGGGACTTCGACTACCAGATCGCGAACCCGCCCTACGGCAAGGACTGGAAGGCGGATCAGGAGGCCGTGGAGGTCGAGTGTGAGAAGGGCCAGCGGGGGCGCTTCGGCCCTGGCCTGCCACGCATCTCGGACGGCCAGTTGCTGTTCCTCGAGCACATGCTCTTCCACATGAAGCCGCCGAAGGATGGTGGCGGCCGTGTGGCCATCATCATGAACGGCTCGCCGCTGTTCACCGGGGACGCCGGTAGCGGCGAGAGTGAGATTCGCCGCCACATCCTGGAGCACGACTGGCTCGAGGCGCTCATCGCCCTGCCCGAGCAGATGTTCTACAACACCGGCATCGCCACCTACGTGTGGGTCATCAGCAACCGCAAGGTGGCGAAGCGGCGCGGCAGGGTGCAGCTCATCGATGCCACCCCGTTCTGGACGCCCATGCGCAAGAGCCTTGGCGACAAGCGGCGCGAGATCCTGCCCGAGAAGGCGCAGGAGATCCTGCGCCTGCACGCGGCCTTCGAGGAGGGCGAGTTCTCGAAGATCTTCCCGACCGCACACTTCGGCTACCGCAAGATCACGGTGGAGCGGCCGCTGCGGCTCGACTTCCAGGCGAGCCCCGAGCGCATCGCGCGGCTCGACGAGGAGAGCGCGTTCAAGAACCTGGCGGTGAGCAAGAAGAAGACGGGGAAGGAGAAGGCGAAGGAAGAGGCCGAGGGGCGCGCGCAGCTGGAGGCCATCAAGGCGGTGCTGGTCGCCATGCCTCGTGCGCTCTTCAAGAATCGGGAGAAGTTCCAGGCGGCGCTCAAGGCCGCGGCTGCCAGGCGCGACCTCAGGCTGGCCGCGCCCATGCAGAAGGCCATCCTCTCCGCCCTGTCGGAACGGAACGAGGCGGCCGAGATCTGCCGCGACGCCGACGGCCACCCCGAGCCCGACCCCGAGCTGCGCGACACCGAGAACGTGCCGCTGGGCGAGAGCGTCGCGGCCTACTTCGCGCGCGAGGTGAAGCCCTACGTCGCCGACGCCTGGGTGGACGTCGCCGTCACCGACCCCAGGGACCACGAGGTGGGCAAGGTCGGCTACGAGATCAACTTCAACCGCTACTTCTACAAGTACACGCCGCCGCGGCCGCTGGAGGACATCGAAGCCGACATCAGGCGGGTCGAAGGCGAGATCATGGAGTTGCTCAAGGAGGTGACGGAGTGAGCGACGTCTTCGTGTCCTTCGCGCACGCGGACGCGGACAAGGCCGAGATCGTCGTCCGCTTCCTCGAGAACCGCGGGCTGACGGTCTGGTGGGACCGCAGGAACGAAGGCGGGACGCGGTTCCGCCAGGAGATCGAGCGGGAGCTCGAGGTTGCTCGTTGCGTCGTCGTGCTGTGGTCTCGCGCATCGCGCGAGTCCGACTTCGTTCTGGACGAAGCCACGCGGGGCAAGGAGCGAGGAGTGCTGGTGCCAGTCCTTGTCGAGGATGTTGCCCCTGCGCTGGGATTCGGCCCCATCACGCATGTCCGACTGCTGCCGTGGCGTGAAGCCGTGGACGGACCGCCGATGGAATCCATGCATTCCGCGGTCAGGAAGGTGCTCGCGCGGTCCTCGGGGAGCCCTGAAGACGTGCTCGGGGCCTGCCGCATCGACCGGGTGCAACTCGGCCAGGCGTTCCTGGACTCGCCCCTCCCGGAAGCGCGTCTGACCGCGACGTACCGCAGGGAGTGGATCGAGTGGCCGAGCCAGCATCGGGTGCTCTTCGAGAGCCTGCTGGCAGAGAGGCAGGCGCGGGCCGAAGAGGACGGCGAGACCCTCGACAACAATGGTGGGTATTCGCTGCGTTGGGTCCGCCCGCAACGCGATCAGGACGGGGATAACCCCCGAGTCAACGGGTTCGACCTCCTCCTGTACCCCTCGGACTACTTCCACTTCGTCGTGCCGAACACGCTGCTCGATCGGCGCGTGCTGGTGCCCCCGGCGGACGAACCACGCCCTCTCAGGGAGATCATCGGTCTGGAGGAAGACCGCCTGAGTCTCGACACCCTCCGAGACCTGCCCTACCACTTCCGCATCGGCACCGGAACGCTCATCGAGACGGCGGACGGCTACTGGATCCTCACGGTCCGCTCCCGGACGCAGTTGGTCGCCAAGGGTGGGGGCAAGGCCAACCGCGTCCATGTCTCGGCCGCCGAGGGCATGCTGCGCGGCCGCGCGACGCTGGAGCCGACCGTAGATGTGAACGCGAGCGGGATGCCCACGCCGTTCCAGACCGCGGTCCGTGCGCTCGAGGATGAACTCGCTCTTCGCTGTGGGGACAAGGGGACCGACTACTCGCGCAGCTCCCTCAAGCTGCTCGGCTACTTCCTCGACAAGGAGCGGGCGCAGCCCTTCTTCATCTTCTTGTTGCGCGATTCGAACCTGACTCGGGATGCCGTGTTCAGGCGCTGGAACGCGATCCCCCCGGACCGGCATGAGAACAGAGCGCTCTTCGCCGTGCGGGCCGAGGCTGCGATGGTCGGGGCCCTATGCCGGGGCGACAGCTTGAACGCCCTCGGCCCGTCATGCCCCGACCGGGACAGCGAGTCTGTCGTGCTCGGTCCGCAGAAGCTCCCCTCCGAGATCTCGTCGAACCAGGCTCGGACCGGGCTCGTCTTCGGCGCTGCTGCCAGTCTGGGCCTGAACGAGGTGGTCGCGTCGGTCCGTGCCTGCCTGGCCGAAGACGACCGATCGGCCACGGCGCGCGGCACGGCGGAGTGAGAGGAACGGCAATCGATGGAGGTGACGGCGTGAACCTTGTGATCACCAGACAGGAGGCGCTCGGCCAGTTGCGTGCGGCGCTGGCGAACCAGTCGCCGGGGTTCCGCAAGATGGCCGCCGCGCAGCCCGTGGTGCTGGCCCGCTACCAGCCGCTGTTCAAGCCCGAGAACCTCGCGAGCCTCACGCGCGAGGACTTCCTGAGCTTCCTGCTGTTCCGGAACAACCAGCACTGGGACAGCCTGCACCGGCAGGGACCGCAGATGACCGAGGACATGCCGCGTCTGCGCGCGGCGCTCCAGGCGCTGCTGGACGAGAGCCGCCCCATCGAGCAGAGGCTGAACGACACGAAGCAGGGGAGGAAGGGGTCGGTCCCGGGACTGGGTCGGGCGACCATCACCGCCATCCTGCTCGTGTGCCATCCCGACGAGTGCGGCGTGTGGAACGGCACTTCCCAGGCCGGCATGGAGAAGCTAGGGCTCTGGCCCCGATTCGAGCGGGGCGCCCCGCTCGGGACGCGCTACGTGGCCGTGAACCGCGTTCTCGTGGACCTTGCGAAGGAGCTTGGCACCGACCTCTGGACGGTGGACGGGTTGTGGTGGCAGATCCTGCCCACGGAGGGGAACTGGAAGACCCCTGCCGAGACCGAGGACGAGCCGTCGGTCGAAACGGTGGACGGGAGCGAGCAGATGTTCGGCCTCGAGCGCCACCTCCACGACTTCCTGCGCGACAACTGGGAGAAGACCACGCTGGGGCGGGAGTGGGACCTCTACAGCGAGGACGGCGAGGTGGTCGGCTACGAGTACCCGACTCCCATCGGTCGCGTGGATCTCCTCGCCCGGCACAAGAAGGACAAGGCCTGGCTCGTGGTCGAGTTGAAGCGCAACCAGTCCAGCGACGACACGGTCGGCCAGGCGATGCGCTACATGGGCTACGTGCGCGAGCACGTCGCCGGCAAGGACGAGCGCGTCGAGGGCCTGATCATCTCGCACGAAGGCGACGACCGGATCCGCTACGCCCTGAAGATGATCCCGAGCATCAGCCTGATGCTCTACGAGGTGGACTTCCGCTTGAAGGGCGCGAGCCGGTGAGCGAGTCGCCGACTGTCCCAGCCCGCACGCCGCGAAGGCGCTTCAAGCCCTATCCCGAGTACCGGGACTCGGGCGTGGAGTGGCTGGGGGCGGTGCCGGCGGGGTGGGAGGTCCGGAGGCTGAAGACCATCGCGACGGTCCGGCTCAGCAACGTCGACAAGAAGTCGGTCGAGGGCGAAGAGCCCGTGCTGCTCTGCAACTACGTGGATGTCTACTACAACGACCGGATCACGGGCCGCATCGAGTTCATGGCGGCGACGGCCACGCGCGAGCAGGTGCGCCGGTTCTCGTTGCGTGCTGGTGATGTGCTCATCACCAAGGACTCCGAGTCGTGGACGGACATCGCGGTCCCTGCAGTGGTGGAGGAGGATCTCCCGGGCGTCCTGTGCGGCTACCACCTGGCGCATATCAGACCGGGCAGGACGTGCCACGGGGCGTTCTTGTCCCGTGAATTCGGAGCTGTGGGCCCGCGGGACCAGTTCCAGCTCGCCGCCAATGGCATCACGCGCTTCGGGCTGGGCGGCGACGCCATCCAGACGGGTTCGTTCGCCGTCCCGCCCGTTGGCGAACAGCGGCTCATCGCGACCTTCCTCGACCGCGAGACGGGGAGGATTGATGAGTTGGTGGCGAAGAAGGAGCGGCTGATCGAGCTGCTGCAGGAGAAGCGCGCCGCCCTCATCACCCGCGCCGTCACCAAGGGCCTCGACCCGAGCGCCCCCCTGAAGGACTCCGGCGTCGAGTGGCTGGGTGAGATGCCCGCGCATTGGGAAGTTGTTGTTCTCAAGCGTCGTACACGACGCATTCAGGCTGGCGTCACACCACCTACAGGGGAGGAGAGGTACTACGAGGATGGCGCCATTCCATGGTACGGCCCTGCGAGCTTCTCCGATGACCTGCCTCTGCAAGCACCTACCAAGCTGATTGCGGAGAGCGCCCCAAGGGAGGGTGCCGCTCGAGTATTCGACGCAGGATCTTGCATGATCGTCACCATCGGTGCGACGGTCGGCAAGGTCGCGTACATGCAGTGCGCGGGTTCATGCAACCAGCAGATTACCTGCGTCAGCTTCGACGGGCGTCGCGTGGTTCCGAAGTACGGCGCCTACCAACTCAAGCGGCTTGAGCCAGTGCTCCGTGGGATTGCGCCCAGCACGACGCTGCCGATACTTGACCAGACTGAGGTGGGGTACTTGCCCTTCGCAGTGCCTTCCCTCCCCGAGCAGCGCGCCATCGCCGACTACCTCGATCGCGAGACCGCTCGCATCGACGCCCTCGTCGCCAAGGTCCGCGAGGCCATCGGGCTGCTCAAGGAGTACCGCACCGCCCTGATCTCGGCGGCGGTGACGGGCAAGATCGACGTGCGAGGACTGGCGGCATAGGTCTCGGCGGGGTCTCGCGAAAGAAAGACCTTGACAGCCCGTGAGCGCGGAGCCACGCGACCTCGGCGGCCACGCTCCAGCCGGGCCGCAGCGTTCTGAGGAAGCCCGCGTCCGCCTCATCTCCCATCCTCGCGGCGCGCATCTCGCCCGCGCCGGCGCGCCGTGCTCTGCGTGGCTCTGCGTGCGTTGGAAACGCGTGTGGTAGGAAGAGGGCACCTGCCCCCGTGACCCGCCCCCGCGAGGTCACGTCCGTGATGCGCTACGGCCTGTCCCACCTGTCGGACCGCGACTTGCTGCGCTCGCTCCACGCCGCCGTCGCCCGGGACCGCTACACCACCGCCGACTTGCTTGCCCACCTGGCCGAGGTGGATGCCCGCAAGCTCTACCTGCCGGCGGCCTACCCCTCGATGTTCGCCTACTGCGTCGGGGAGCTTCACCTGGCCGAGGACGCCGCCTACAAGCGCATCACGGCCGCCCGGGTGGCTCGCCAGTTCCCGGCCATCTTCACGGCGATCGCCGAGGGACGGCTGCACCTGAGCGGGGTCGTGCTGCTCGCCCCGCACCTGACGGCGGCCAACGCGAACGACCTGCTCGGGACCGCGGCCGGCAAGTCCAAGTCCGAGATCGAGCACCTGCTGGCAGAGCGGTTCCCGCGGCCGGAGGCGCTGGCGCTGGTGCAACTCGTTGCACCGTCGGCGGCCCCCGACACCCAACTCGCCCCGGGGCGAGTTGG
>Ga0315295_10003939_pt1 | contig 12620 bp, 8 predicted proteins | sample YL17G14_0_MG_FD_204453 | JGI IMG/M metagenome (GOLD analysis project Ga0315295, IMG submission 204453) | Sediment microbial communities from Yellowstone Lake, YNP, Wyoming, USA - YL17G14_0 | ecosystem: Environmental > Aquatic > Freshwater > Lake > Sediment | place: USA: Wyoming | collected... | reverse complement strand
AAATATCTTGGCCGCAAGGGTGAATTATCAAATATTCTGCGCGCTGTTAAAGATTTGAGCGAAAAGGAAAAACAGGAAATCGGGCTCTTAGCCAATACCATCAAGAACGATGTTTCGGCCAAATTTTATGAAATAAAAAAAGAAGTCGAGGGCAAGGAAGCGTCTACCAGCTTTATTGATGTCACTTTGCCGGGAAAGAAAATTGAGCAAGGCCATCTTAATCCAATCTCTATAATACAAGCCGAGATGGAAGATTTGTTTATTTCCATGGGCTTTATGGTCGCAGATGGTCCGGAACTGGAAAGTGATTATTATAATTTTGAAGCTTTAAATATTCCCAAGACTCACCCGGCGCGCGATATGCAAGACACATTTTATATTGATAAGAAAAATGCCGCGGGTGAATACGATTTGCTGATGCGAACGCATACTTCGCCGGTGCAGGTGCGGGCCATGCAGAAATACGGCGCGCCGCTTAAAGTGGTGGTACCGGGACGCTGCTACCGTTCCGAGGCGACTGATGCGCGCCATGAGCATACTTTGTGCCAATTTGAAGGACTGCTGATCGATAAAGATATTAATTTTTCCCATCTCAAAGGCGTGCTGGAACTGGTGGGCAAAAAATTATTCGGCCCGGAAACAAAGTTGCGGATGCGTCCGAAGTTTTATCCGTTTGTTGAACCCGGAACCAACGGCGAATATACTTGTTTGTTATGCAAGGGCAAAGGCTGTCGTCTTTGCAAGAATTCCGGCTGGCTGGAAATTGCCGGCGCCGGCCTGGTTCATCCCGATGTTTTGCGCGCCGGCGGCGTTGACCCGGAAAAATATTCCGGCTTTGCTTTCGGCTTCGGCTTGAGCCGTTTAGCCCAATTGAAATACGGCATTGATGATGCCAGATTAGCCATGAGCGGAGATTTAAGATTTCTCAGCCAATTTTAAATTTTAAATTTACAATTTTCAAACAATTTCCAATTATTAAATTTAAAATTTTGAAATATTTAAAATTGTTTCAAAATTGAAAATTAAAAATTGTAAATTATAAATTAACATATGTATCTATCACTCAATTGGTTAAAAGATTTAGTAAATATACCAAAGACCGTAACGCCCGAAGAACTGGGCGCTAAATTGACGAATTATACTGTGGAGGTGGAAAAAATTTCTAAGCAAGCGGCTCGTTTCGACAGAATTGTGGTTGGGCGGATTTTGGAAGTTAAAAAGCATCCGAATGCCGATCGCTTGAATGTAACCAAAGTTGACATCGGTGAAAAAGAACCGCTGGCAATCGTTTGCGGCGCGCCTAATGTTTCAGCCGGCCAGCTGGTGCCAGTGGCTTTGGCCGGTGCGGAATTGCCGAATGGCCTGGTCATTGAAGCGCGCGAAGTCCGGGGAGAGAAATCCCAAGGCATGATTTGCGCTGAAGATGAACTGGGATTGGGTAATGACCATACCGGCATTATGGTTTTAGGGAAGAAAGCAAAAATCGGCCAACTATTCGGAGAATATTTGAAATTAGATGATGTTATTTTTGAAGTTGATAATAAAAGCCTTTCTAACCGTTCCGATCTTTGGGGGCATTTGGGAATCGCCCGGGAAATTTCCGTTATTTTGGGAATTAAAACGACCAGGAAATTTAAAAATTTTTTGGAAGCGAAAATAAACAGCCGCGAAGGCTTGGAAAAATTGGCGATAAAAGTGGAGGACGATGATTTGTGCCCGCGCTATCAGACCGTAAAGATTGAAGGTGCGGCAGTCAAGGAATCGCCGGAATGGATTCAAAAAAGGCTGACGGCTGTCGGAATGCGGCCGATCAATAATATTGTCGATGCCACTAATTATGTGATGCTGGAATTGGGCGAACCGATGCATGCGTTTGACGCTGATTTAGTTTCGGAAATTATCGTCCGCCGCGCTAAAAAAGACGAAGTAATAAAAACTTTGGACGGCGCTGACCGTGTTCTGGATAATTCCATGCTGGTTATCGCTGATAAAGAAAAAGCGATTGCTATCGCCGGCGTAATGGGTTCAGAGAATAGCGAAATTAATTCCGGCACTAAGACGGTTATTTTGGAGGCGGCTAATTTTAACGCTGCGTCTATCAGAAAAACTTCCATCAAACTTGGTTTGCGCACCGAAGCTTCAATGCGTTTTGAAAAATCATTGGATCCGAATATTTGCGAGCCGGCCTTGGCCCGTTGTTTGGAATTAATCAGGGAAACTTGCCCCGGCGCTAAAGCGGCAAGCCAGGTTACGGATATTAAAAATTTCAAGCTTAATCTCGGACCAATTGAAATTGATTTGAATTGGGCGGCAAAACGCCTGGGAGAAGATTTAGGCAAGAAAAAAATAACGCATATTCTGGAAACGCTTGGTTTTGGCGCGGAAAGCGCTGGCGCGCATTTATTGAAAATTACGGTTCCAACTTGGCGCGCTACCAAGGACGTTTCTCTCAAAGAAGATATTCTGGAAGAAATCGCCAGAATTTATGGCTATAACAATATTAAAGCAACTATGCCAATAGTGGAAATGAGGGCGCCGGAAGAAAATGAAGAACGGAAATTAGAGCGTAAAATTAAAAATATTTTAGCGTTGGGCGCCGGTTCCACCGAGGTTTACAATTATTCTTTTGTCGGCGAGGAAAAATTAAACAAACTGAAAATAAATTTCAAGGGTTATTTGCGCTTAGTGAATCCGCTGTCAAATTTCCAGACAATGTTGCGCCAAAACCTTTTGGAAAATTTGGTAGACAACGTTAAATCCAACCAAGCGAAATACGAGCAGATTAGTTTGTTTGAAATTGGCAGCGTTTTTTGGGATGCGGTCGGCCGGATCAATAAAGATAGCGAGAGGAAAGAAAATTTACCTTTTCAGGTCAAGCACCTTGGCGTGCTCGAAGCCGGTAATTCTGCCAAAGAAAATTACGAGGCAGTGAAAGGAAAAATAGAATATCTTTTGGAAAATTTTGATTTAATGGCGAAGTTTGAAAGCGGCGAGGTGGCGCCGGAATGGGCGGATAAAAAAAGCTTTACCAAAATAATAGTGCGGGGAGAGGAGATTGGTTGCATAGCTAATTTTCCCAAAGCTATTTTGACAACGCTCGGAATTAAAAAAGAAGTTGCCATGGCGGAAGTAAATTTTGAAAAAGTAATTAACGCTATTTTGTTAACACCCGCCAAATTGTACGCCAAGCCCAATAAATATCCGCCGATAATGCGCGACCTGGCTTTTGTGGTCAAAGAGAATGTGTTGTATAATAATATTAAGGAAGAGTTGGAGAACTTTGATAAATTAATTGCCAAAATTGAACTTTTTGATGTTTATCAGGGAAAGAATCTTCTGACCAATCAGAAGAGCCTGGCTTTTCATATTATTTATTTATCGCCAGACCGTACTTTAGAATCGGCGGAAGTTGATGCCCTGCAGGAAAGGCTGATCAACCGGCTTAAAGAAAAATTTGACGCGCAGATTAGAAATTTCTAAATATGGAAATAAAAAAAATAAAAAAACTTTCTTTGGCTAATATCGTTGCTTTGTTTTACGCCCTTTTTGGCTTTGTCGTTCCATTAGCGGCGCTTGTCCACGCCTTGGTCAAGGTTATTTACGAAAAAGAAACCGCCGGAAAACTAACCAGTTATATTTTTATCAATTTGGGCGTGGATTTTTTAATCAGTTTGGCGGTAGCGGTTGGAGCAGGCATTATCGGTTGGTTGATTGGATTTATTATGGCCGGTTTTTATAATTTTTTGGCGCGTGAAATCGGGGGAGTAAAGATTGAGTTGGCTGATGAAGCGGGCCAAAAGATAATTAAAACTGAAGAAAAAAAACAAGAGTTTTTTAAATATTAAATAGTAGCATGTAGCAGGCAATATGTAGCATGCGGCAAATAGAAAAATATTTGTCGTATATCCATATTCCATACTGCATACTGCATACTGCCAATATGTTTTCAACCAGCCAAGACATCTTATTTTTAACCATTGCCGTCTGTGTTGCCTTCTTCACTCTTTTTTCCTGCTGGGGGCTGTTTTATATGATGTCGGCCATCCGCAATGTTTATAAAATCACTAAAGATTTCAAGGACATTTTCAAAAAGATTGAGGAAACGATCGACGCTTTGAAAAGCAAGATTCACGAAAGCGCTTCTTATCTTGTTCTCTTCGGCGAAGTTATGAAAAAAGTCATGGATGTGGCCCATACTTTCGGCGAGCGGCACCGGGAGAAAAGGGAAGCTGAAGAAAATTTTAGAGAAAAAGACGCTTCTGATATAAAAAAAAGCAAGCCACGTAAAATTAAAGTGAAATAGAAAAATTGTTTTTTGCCGGTTAAATTAAAAAATCGTCCGATGAAACCGGACGGTTTTTTAATTATTTTTTATTTTGAGATTTTAATTTTTTTCGTACCCACATTCTTTATTGGAGCACTTCACTCCGTTTTTGCCTTCCATCAGCAGCGCGCCGCAATCCGGGCATTTTTCATCCAGCGGTTTGCCCGAGTAGGCGTTCTTGCATTCCGGGTAATTAGAGCAGGCATAGAAAACTCCGCGGCGGCTGCGTTTTTGGACAATATCGCCCTGGCCGCAAACCGGGCACTTGATGCCGGTGGAAGTTTTATTCTCTTCCATGTTTTTGATATTCTTGCATTTCGGATAACCGGAGCAGGCTAAGAACATGCCGAAGCGGCCATTGCGGATAATCATCGGCGAGCCGCATTTTTCGCAAACAATATCTTTGTATTTTTCTTTAAGTTTTTCCATTTCGGCGCTGGCCGCCGCGTCTTTTTCGTCGACTTTTCCGTCTTTATTTACATCCAGGCTTTTGATATTTTTGCATTTGGGGAAAGCGGAGCAAGCCAAAAACTTGCCATAGCGGCCAGTTTTTATAATCATCGGCGCGCCGCATTTATCGCAGAGGACATCGGATTTTTTTTCTGGCATAATTGTATTTTTATCAACTTCTTCGTATTTAGCGGTTAAATTTTCGTGAAACGGTTTATAAAAATCAGCGATAACCGGCTGCCATTTTTTTTCGCCTTCGGCGATGGCATCCAAGTTATCTTCCATATCGGCCGTAAATTTAAAATCGACAATTTGCGGAAAATGCGCCACCAGCAAATCATTAACGACAAAAGCAATTTCGGTCGGTTTTAATTTTTTCGCTTCATCGCGCTCAACATAATTTCTTTCAATAATCGTATTGATGGTTGGAGCGTAAGTGGAAGGGCGGCCGATGCCGTATTCTTCCAGTTGCTTAACCAGAGTCGCATCGGAATATCTGGCTGGCGGCTTGGTAAAATGCTGGTCGCCGTTTAAGCTTTCTAATCTTACTTCATCTTTTTCGGTTACGGCCGGCAAAACATTGTCTGATATTTTTTCCGGGTAAAGTTTTAAATAGCCGTCAAACACAAGCGTCTGGCCGGTGGCGCGGAATTGATAAGGCGTATTTTTGGCGTCTATATTAATAGAAGACGAGTTAACAATCGCTTCCGGCATCTGCGAGGCCACGGCGCGCTGCCAGATCAGTTTATATAATTTATATTGATTAGGATTGAGGGAGTCCTTAAGCGCTTCCGGGTCGCGGCCGGCTTCGGTAGGACGTATTGCTTCGTGCGCTTCTTGCGCGCCCTTGCTTTTAGTCTTGAACTGGCGCGGCTCATTTATTTGATATTTACCGTCAAAATTATTTTTTAAATATGTTTGCGCGTCAGTTAAAAATTTAACGGATAAATTCAGAGAGTCAGTTCGCATATAGGTGATTAAACCGACTTGGCCCTCGCCGGCAATTTCCGCGCCCTCATATAATTGCTGGGCGATCATCATGGTCTGCTTGGCGGAAAAACCCAAGATTGAGTTGGCTGCCTGCTGTAAAGTGGAAGTGGTAAAAGGAGCGGGCGGATTTTTTTTACTTTGTTTTTGCTCTACGCCAGCGATAATATATTTAGCATTGTTTAAATCTGCTAAAATTTTATCCGCTTCTTCTTTATTTTTGATGGCCAGTTTTTCAACCGTTTTGCCGTCAATTTTATTGAGCGTAGCCTCAAAATTTTCATTCCTGAACGTTAAAAATTTACCCAAAATATCCCAATATTCTTCCGGTTTGAAGGCTAAAATTTCCCTTTCTTTCTCCACAATCAAGCGCATGGCCACTGATTGGACGCGCCCGGCCGAAAGTCCGCGGGCGACCTTTTTCCAAAGAAAAGGGGATAGTTCGTAGCCGACTAACCTGTCCAGAACTCTCCGGGCTTGCTGGGCATCAACCAGATTTAAATCCAGTTCGCGCGGATTTTTTAAAGCTTCGGCAACCGCTTCCTTTGTGATTTCATGAAAGGCGATGCGCTGGGTTTTACTTTCCGGAATATTCAAAGCTTCCAATAAATGCCAGGCAATTGCTTCTCCTTCACGGTCTTCATCGGTCGCGAGTATTATTTTGTCGGCTTTAGCCGCTAACTTTTTTAATTTGGTAACTTTTTTTTTGGCCGCGGTTGGTATTATATAGGAAGGCGCGAAGTTTTTTTCAATATCAATGCCCATCTCGCTTTTAGGGAGATCGCGCACATGGCCGTAAGAAGATTCAACGACAAAATTTTTATCTAAGAATTTAGTAATGGTTTTGGCCTTGGTTGGAGACTCGACAATGATTAAATCCATATATTTTTATAAAGCGCGGTTGGCTCAAAAATTAGTTATATAATTTCCGCCGCCAATATTTTTAACGGCTTTTTTGATTTCCAATATAGTCAGTGTACTATTTATTATTTTTGTGTCAAGTTGAGTGGCGCGGGTCAGTTCATCAAGCTGAATCGGTTCGCAGGACAATTTTTCCAGAATTTTTCTTTCTGTCGGATTGAATTGGGAAAAATTTTTCGGCGTTTTTTCTTCTTTTGTTTCATTGAAAAAACCATAAGATTCCAGGATATCTTCCGCGCCAAATATCGGTTTTGCCCCTGATTTTATAAGGTTATTCGGACCATCAGACGTTGGTGAAAAGATGTTCCCGGGGACGGCGAAAACTTCACGGCCTTCATCCAGGGCAAAACGCGCCGTAATCAGGGAACCGGATTTTTGATTAGCTTCAACAACTAATGTTCCCTGGGCTAGTCCGGCGATTATTCTGTTCCTTTGCGGGAAGTTTTGTCTCAATGGCGGCGTGCCGGGCGGAAATTCAGAAACGATTGCGCCGCCGGCTTTGATTATTTGTTCGGCTAAAAGCAAATTTTGCGCCGGGTAAATGCTTTTTTTATCAATGCCCGAACCCAAGACCGCAATTGTCCGTCCGCCGGCTTTAAGCGTTTCTATTTGAGCCAGAGAATCAATGCCGATAGCTAATCCGCTGATAATTATCAGATTATTTTTAACTAAAGGCGGGATAATTTTTTCAATAATCGCTTGGCCGTAATAAGTGCATTTTCTGGCTCCGACTACGGCCAGCGTTTTTTGGCCGTTTTGTGAAAAATTGCCTTTGAAATATAAAAGAAAGGGCGGATAAAATATTTCTTTGAGCAATTCCGGATAGGCATCTTCTTCCAGGGAAACGGTCTGGATATTTTCTTCCTCCAGGCTCTCGGCGATCGTCTCCGGATCGATATTAATTCTCGCGGCAATAAATTCGTCGGTTAGTTTTTCTTCCAATCCGGCGCGGATCAATTCGGTTGCCGGCGAGGTGAAAGCTTTTTGCCAGGATGAAAAATGATTTTTTAATTTTTTTAGTCTGGCCGGACCGAATTTGAGGAAATAACTAAGCGCGATCAGATATTTTTTGTCCTCAATATTCATGATAATTTGGCTAATATTAAAATATATTTTTGGTAAATAAAAAAGCGCTTGACGAAGATTTTTCCCTGTGATAATTTAATACAACCTCTAAAAGGTTATTTTGATAGCGTTTGTTTTCCCGCTCGATTTATCGGCATATAGATATTACCTCCTTGTTTACCTATAACCGTAAAGCGAGCGGCAAAGCCAACGTTATCTATATATTATCATAAAATTTTGGCGCTCAGTATTCTGCTTGAAAGTAGCTTTAATGAATCGACCCTCCTTGATTCGTTATCGCTTTAAAAAAGGTATCTTTGCTTTCGAGCAGAATTTTGGGCGGCAATAAAATAAAAATCCGGTTTGAGACCGGTTTTTTTTATTTTATATTGTATAAAACTGATTTAAATATTTATATTTTTTATAACTTCTTCAATTTTTCTTTTTTCTTCCGGGCTGAATTTCATTAAAACATATTTGTCCGCAGGGATCATCGCTTGTTCGGCGGATTTTTTTGTGCCAATCCTAACACGTTGAAAATTTTGCGTTTTGAGGCGGTTGATAATTGATTGCACGCCTTTATGCCCGGCCGAGCTAGAGTTAATAGAAATTTTATATTTTCCGAATTCAATATCCAGGTCATCGTGGGCGACAATTAGGATTTGGGAAAGATCGGCATTTTTGCTTTTTAAAATTCCCAAAGTTTTGGGCAGCAATTTATAATAAGAGAGAACGGCGGCTACCGACTCGCCGGAATTGTTCATAAAAGTTTGCGGTTTTACAAAAAAAACATCCGCGCTTTCGGCGATTTGCGCTTTGAAGCGTTTATTTTCTTTCCAAGTTGCGCCGGCGATAGCTGCCAGCTTATCAATTAAGACAAAGCCGGCATTGTGTCTGGTATTTTCATATTCTTGGCCCGGATTTCCCAGGCCGACAAAGATTTTCATATTCTTCGTTATGTCATCCCCGTCCCCGTTTACATGAGGATAAACTCCGGCGGGGATCCAGTTTAAACCTTGAACTAATTTTCTGGATTCCCGCCTTCGCGGGAATGACAGTCTATTTTCTTCTCGCTGCTCTAAACCGTCTCGGCACGGCAGGCGGACGTCCAGAAATAGCGCGTTTGCGTCCAGGCAGGCCGGCTTGGCCATGAATCTTCGGATTATTTTCCACGTAAATTTTTATGGGTACGCCGGCAAAGCCGAATTTCTCGCGCAGCTTATTAATAATAAAACGGGTATAGGAAAAATGCAAATTGTCATCAGCACCGATACGAACTTCAAAAAGCGGCGGGTCTATTCGTTTCTGCTTAATTTCATAAATATGCGGCGGCCGTGTTCCCTTGCCTTTAGCCGGCTTATGTATTTTAACGATTTTGGATAGAAAATGCGCCAGCCGTGAAGGACTTAAGGATATTTTTCTAGCCGCTTCCAACTCTAAAATCAAATCAAATATTTTTTTGACTTTTTCGCCGGTTTTGGCGGAAATAAACTGAATTGGCGCCCAATTGGCAAAAGGGAAATTATCGCGGATAATGGCCGTATATTTTTTAGTATTTCTTTCTTCGACTAAATCCCACTTATTGGCGACGATAATTAAACTTTTACCGGCTTCAACTATTTCTTCTACCAGTTTAGCGTCCTGATGGGTGATACCCTCTTTAATATCCAAAACTAAAATCGCGATATCCGATTTTTTTAAAGTAGCCAATGATTTTTCAACGCCGTATTTTTCCAAGGTTTCGGTTTTATGAGCATGTTTAGAAATTCCGGCCGTATCAATTAAAATGATTTTTTTTCCAGTATAGTCAATTTCAGTGTTTTGCGGTTCGCGCGTGGTATGCGGAATAGGTGAAACGATAACTTTTTCATAACCCAAAAGGGAGTTAAGCAGGGAAGACTTGCCCACATTCGGCTTGCCTAAAATACAAACGGAAATTTTTTCAACGCTTTCCTGTTTATCTTTGACGGCCAACTTTCTTTTTTTCAGGAATTTAACAATTAAATCCAAAAGATCGCCGGTGCCGGAGCCGGTCGCGGCGGAAACAGCAATCGGTTCGCCCAGGCCAAGCTTATTGAATTCGGCAGCCTCGGCGGCCTGCGCTCCGCTATCAACCTTATTGGCGATTAAAAATATTTTGTCTTCAATATCACCGGTTAAATTTTTGCGCAAAACACTGATCATTTGCCGGTCGGCGGGCATTATGCCAACTTTATTATCGACGGTAAACAGAACCAGATCAGCGTTTTTTAAATATTCCACTGCCTGCTGCTGAACCTTAATATTGATTTCATCGACGCTTTTGAATTCTTTTTTAGTTTTATTTTTATTGAAAAGGACGTCTTCGTCAGGGTTGATGATGCCGCCGGTATCCAATAATTCAAAAGCAAAACCATCCCAGCGGACAATATTCATATTGCTGTCGCGGGTCGTGCCGGGGATATCGGAAACAATCGCTTGTTTCTTTTCCACTAAAGTATTGAAAAGTTTGGATTTACCAACGTTGGTGCGTCCGAAAATGACAACTAATGGGAGTTTTCTAGGGTTTTTCATATATTTTCAGTATAAGATAAAAGATTGTGCTTGGCAATGAAAAATGAAAATAGAAAATTTGATAATTTGATAATTAATTTTTATCAAAAAAACAGGACATCATCCCGTTTTTTATAATTTCAAATTATCTAATTTTTTAATTTCATTGAGTGTTCACCGTTCCGGAATTAGTTTTGTCCGCATCTTGCCCTAAAACAATAATGAAATCTGAATGTTCCTTATTCTCCGATTTGGAGAGTTCTAAAGCTATATCAGTTTTCAGCCAGTCGGGTAAATCAAAAGTGACGGTGGCGCCAGTTTTATCCCTGAGAACAGTTAGCGATTTAATTTTTTCGCCGAAAGTCAAATCGTAAATGATTGACTTTTCAAAATTCTGCCGGCTGGAATTGCCAATTCGGATGACCCTAAAGCCGTATTTTTCCAGGTCAATGGCGGCACGGTTGCCCAAGCCGTTTATCCAGGTGCCGTTTAATATTTCCAGGGTGGGTCTTTCCGCGACTACATTTTCCTTTTTATCTGTTGGCGCTTCGGCAAAAATATTTTGTGCCAGATATTTTATTTCGGAAAAATCACCGTTTTTGGGCAAGAGAACATAAGCGCCTTTTTCGTTAATTGTCTGGTAAAGCAGGCCGTCGGCGCTATTGTCTATCACTTTAGTGATAATATTTTCTTTTTTTACGTCTTTAAACATTGACCAAAGCTTGACTATTTCCCATGGTTGTAAGTTGGTGTCGAGATGATTTTTTAATTCGGTGATAATATCATTTATAGTAAACGGATTTAAAAGCACGCCGGTTTTTAACAATTTGTCCTTGGTCGCCTGAAGAATTAATTGTTGGCGGCGGGCGCGGGCAAAATCCGAACCTTCAGAGCCAGTGCCATGCCGGGAACGGGCGAATTTTAAAGCTAAAGTGCCGTCCATTTTTTGCCAGCCTTTTTCTATGCGCAAGTGCTCATAGCGGGCGTTATAGTCCGGGTTGTCTTCTTGCCCATCAGCCGGATAACCGTAATCGTTTAAAGTATTTTCCACATAAACATCTAGGCCTCCGATTTTATTGATGATATTTGTGAAGCCGTCAAAATCCGCCCGAATATAATAATCAATCGGAATTTCCAAAATATCGCTGGTCGCCTGAGAAATAGCCAAGCCGCCGGATCCGGCTTCTTTGGCTTCGGCAAAAGCATTGATGTTATTTATTTTTGTCCAATCGCTAGAACCCTCAACCGGGATAGAAAGGTCGCGCGGAATTGAAAGCAAGGAAATCTTCTTTGTTTTTATGTCCAGCGAAGCGAGCATAATTGTGTCTGTCAAATAAGCGCCATCATGCCCCTTGCCGCCCATACCCAAAAGAAGAATGTTTACCCGGCCGGTTTCTTCGCTTTTCAGTCCGCGGTCAGAACTATTGACCAAATGCCGGATTTGGCCGATTAAAGGAATTTTATCTATAAAAGAGTTGACCGGCTCGGAAATATTGGAACAGCTGGCAAAAAGAGTAAAAGCGATAATAAAAAAAATAGCGGCAAAGAAAAAAATTTTTAAAAATATTTTCATTTTACCGGCTTTATTTTCTTTTGGCTCAACCGAAGGCTGATTGCCGTTTGGTTCGATAGTTTTGTTTTCTAAATCAAACATGATAGAAAATACCCCTCCAATTTTTAAGATATAACCTTATTATATCCGCTGAAATTCATTTTGTCCAGCAATGTTTTTTAGCTTATTTTAGAGTTAGATTGGTAATTTTAAAAATTTTATTTTTTTGCTATAATAAAAGCAGAAAGCCACATTAATAATTAACAAGATTTTGATTATTTTTTTCTATTGATCCTGATATTCCTCAAAACCGTGGTTTTGAGATGTGGGATCTTAAGGGCAAATTCGCCCGTTAAGCCGTAGGAAGGAATTTCTTGCTTATGGTCTGGCGGCGACTTTCCTTCTTCGGAAGGAAGACCTATTGGGTTTTGTCAATTCTTGTTGATAATAATTAATGAGGCTTTTCATAAAAACTCCGTTTCCGAATTGGAAACGGAATTTTTAGTTAGCAAAATGTTTTTAAAGGTTTTTCGGCTACTAAGCATCGCGTTCGGCCGCCGCCGGAAAAACGGCAGCCTCTCTTGTCCAGGGTTGGCGGCAAAGTGCTCCCAGCACTTTGCCGATCGCTCAACTGCTGTTTGCTCGTTCCCTCGCAAACATTGTTTCGCTTCCAATCTGTTCGACTCCCCACATTAACACATACTAAACAAAAAGACGGCTCAACAGGAGCCGTCTTTTTGTTTAGTGAGCGGGTAAGGGGAGTCGAACCCCTCTCATCAGCTTGGAAAG
>Ga0315295_10003937_pt1 | contig 12623 bp, 9 predicted proteins | sample YL17G14_0_MG_FD_204453 | JGI IMG/M metagenome (GOLD analysis project Ga0315295, IMG submission 204453) | Sediment microbial communities from Yellowstone Lake, YNP, Wyoming, USA - YL17G14_0 | ecosystem: Environmental > Aquatic > Freshwater > Lake > Sediment | place: USA: Wyoming | collected... | reverse complement strand
GGGACCGTTTCGACTCATTCGGGTTGAAGGAGTACGGCAACGGATTCCGTCTGGACGGAAGGCGGTTGAAGGTCACAGGCATCGGACGGATTGCAGTGCGCTGGCACCGGCCAGTCAAGGGCGAGGTGAAGACCCTCCGCATCCGCAGGCAAGCGGGGTCCTGGTACGCGTCTTTCAGTTGCGACGCTCAACCCGAATTCCTGCCTTCAACGGGTGCCGAAGTCGCGATAGACGTAGGCATCGCCAGCCTGCTTACGACGAGCGACGGCGAGCACACCGAAAACCCCAAGTGGTATCGGTCAGAGCAAGCCCGTTTGGGTATCCTGCAACGCCGGGTTGCGCGCCGTAAGGCGGGAGGGGCTAATCGGCGCAAGGCGGTCCGGGCGGTCCAAGACCATCACTTGCATGTCGCCAACCGCCGGACGGACTTCCTGAAGAAGTTGGTCTACGGCCTTGTTTCGCGCTACGACCGGATTGCAGTCGAGGACCTGCAAATCCCGAACATGGCACGCAACCCGCACTTGGCAAAGAGCATCCTGGACGCTGGCTGGGGATACTTCCGAATGCACCTGTCTTTCAAGGCAGCATGGGCCGGGAAGATGGTTGTGGCGGTCGCTCCAGCCTACACCTCCAAGACTTGCTCGGGCTGCGGGGCACTCATTGAGACCCTAACGTTGGCAGACCGTTGGGTGCGTTGCGATTGCGGTCTTTCAATGGACCGCGACGAGAACGCAGCCCTGAATCTGCTCGCGCTCGGACGGAGCGCGTGGGGCATAACGTGGCCGGTTATGGCGAGCGTGCCCCAAGAAGCCGCTGGGCTGTAGCCCATGCGGAGCGTCACCGTGGGTCTGCCGACCGGCCTGGGCCACGTACGCAATGCCGTCGTCGTCCTGGCTGCATCCGCCGTGATCGCCGTGGGCGGCGGCACGGGCACGCTCTCGGAGATCGCCCTGGGATTGAAATCCGGCAAGCGGGTGATCGGCCTCGGCACGTGGGAAGCCCACGATGCGAGCGGCGCGCCGGCCGACATTCGGGCTGCTGCGTCGCCGCAGGAGGCTGTGGACCTGGCTCTTGGCACAGGCTTGCCCAGCCAGGACGGAGGACCATGACGATCGAACCGCTCGATCTGGGGCGCGCCCTGGCCGATGCATTGGCCGATAAGAAGGGTGAGGACATCCTGCTCCTAGACCTGACCGGCGTGTGCTCGTTCGCCGATTGCTTTGTGCTCGCGACAGGGGTGTCCGAACGGACGCTGCAGGCCCTGGCGGATGACCTGCGGCGCAAGTTCAAGGGCGTTGTCGCCGGAAGCCGGGCTCCCATGGAGGGCAAAGCGGCCAGCGGATGGATGCTTCTGGATTTCGGGAGCGTCATCGTGCACCTGCTCTCTCCGGCACAGCGCAAGTACTACCAGCTAGAGGAGTTGTGGCGCGAAGGCCGCGTGGTCCTTCGCATCGCCTAGGCTTCATTCCCGCCACCGACGGCAGCGCACACCCCACTCAGCCTTGCCGCCCACCGCCCATCCCGGATGACACGCGCCGGCAACTGACCTCCTCCACAGCGTGACAGAACGGCAAGACGCCGTAAGTGCAGCGGCCGCTCGCAGGAGCGGCCGCTGGGTTGAACCCGCGTTGGACGGCGCCAGCGGGGCTACCCCTCGAAGATCCAGCGATCGATGTCACGACTCCAGTCGATCAGCTCGGCGGGCTTGAACCACAGCATCACCTCTTCCGCAGCGGTCTCGGGCGAGTCAGAGGCGTGCGTCAGGTTGCGGCCGACCGTCAGGCCGAAGTCGTGGCGGATAGACCCGGGGGAAGCCTCCGTCGGGCGCGTCGAGCCCATCGTCTGGCGCACGGCGGCGATGGCATTCGGGCCTTCCCAGATCATGGCCATCACCGGTGCGGAGGTGATGTAGGCAATCAGTCCATCATAGAAGGGCTTGCCCTTGTGGACGGCGTAGTGCCGCTCAGCCAGGCCGCGGTCGACCAGCAGGAAGCGTGCGGCCACAAGCCGCAGGCCGCGCTGCTCCAGCCGGGCGGTGATCTCGCCCATCAGGCCCCGCTGCACGGCATCCGGTTTGATCAGGACCAGCGTGCGTTCCAAAGTTGCCTCCGGAAAAGTGCGAACTCGGGGAACAGGCCCCGAGTTCGGTCCATGGGGATCGAATCGAGCCCGGACTACAGATTGGCCAGGCCGCGCCGGTACGCTTCGACGGCTTCCGCGGCCATGTCGGACTTCATGTAGGCGTCGCCAAGCGCCTGCCACAGCTCAGGGCTGTCTGGCAGCCGGTCGACGGCGACCTTCAAGTCAACAAGCACGTCCTCTAGCTGCAGGCGTCGGCGGATCAGCGCGCCGTAGTGCTTGCCCGCGTCCTTCAGGTCATTCGAAGCCAGGGCCTGGCGGGCGGCCGCAAGCGTCTCATGAGGCGTGCGGGCCGTCGTGCGGGCCTTCACTGCCTTGGGCGCCGGTGGCTCCTCTGCTGCCGGAACGGGCACTGCCAGCGGTGCCGCAGCCGCAAGAATGGGTTCTGGGATCCGGACAGGAGGCGTTGGCGTAGCCGGCGCGGGAGCAGCCGGGGGCTCCGTCGGCACGACCGGTCTGGCGACAGGTTCCGCAGGGATCACACTCGGCGCAGGCTCGGCCGCGCGAGCGGGTTCTTGCGGTTCGGGCGCGACCTCCGGAAGCTTTGGCGGCTCAACGGGCGCGCGCAGCCATTCAGGGACCACGATCTCTGCTTCAGAAGGTGCGCCGCGAGCCTCAGGCGGCTCGCTTGGGCGCAGCCATGTCGGCTCGGGTGTCGCGGGGGGAGCTGGCTTCTCAGGCTCGGTCGGCGCCGGCGCCGCTGCGGCTGGTCCCGGCTCGTCCATCGCCGTCCAGATGGGTTCCGCGGTTGGAGTGGGAGATTCGGCCTCGGCTGCCATACGCAGCCAATCGGGAACCCCGCCCGTCTCCTCTTCGGCGTACGCGCGCGCAGGCTCGGAGAACTCGGCCGCCGCCGTTGCCGCCGCGGCTGACCGCAGCCAATCAGGCGTCTCATCCGCTTCCGCGGATGGCGCAGGGACGATCTCCGCTTCGATGGGAGGCTCGGAAGCTGCCGGAATACGCAGCCAATCGGGTGCTTCCTCGTCGGGCGGCTCGACCGTCTCCGGTACCCTTGAAGGAGCGGCAGATGGCACCGACGGTCGCGCAACCACCATCGAGGACGCGGCCGTCAGCAACCAGTCGGGCCCTTCCGGTTCGGTCGCGGCTTCGGCGGCTGCGGCTTCCGCAGGCTCTCCCTCCGCCGCGAGGGACCGCAACCAGTCAGGGACTTCTTCTTCCTCCGACTCGACGGCGGCTGATTCTGCAGGCAGCGATACGACCGGCTCCTGCTCAACGGGCTGCCATCCCGGTGCCGTCGGAGCGCGCTTGGGCTCGGGCGACGACCCGGCCTTGGCCGCCATCTGCTCGAGCCATTCCATCCCCTCTTCCGGTTCCTCCGGCGGAACCTCGCGCCGGGCGGGGGAGGGTGGCGGGAAGACAGGTGCGACGGCGGAAGGTGGCGCCTCCTCGATCCCGCCTCCAGCACCCGCGTCCTGACGCGAGGCGAGCGCTTCCAGCCACTTCTGCACGTCATCCTCGCCCAGTTCGCCGGCCGCGCTGGCGTCCATCGAATCAACCGGCGCACGGGCGCCCGGCGGCTGACCCGAGGCAGGTCCTCGGCGCGCCACAACGGTCTGCGCTGTGGGGGACGGCGGAGCGCCGCCGGCGGCCTCGAACTCCTTGAGCCAATCCGGGGTACCGGCCGACTCGGTCGCATCAGACGGCGGACCCTGCTCGGCGGCTTCGCGCAACCAGCCGGTTGTCGTGGCGCGGACGTCCGACCCGGCGCCAAGCTGCTGCTCCGCAGCCGACTGGGCTGCGAACCACTCCGGCTCGGCGGATTCCTCCGGCGTGCCAACTCCTTCCGGCAAAGGCATGTCGTCGATCAGGCCACTCAGCCAATCATCGGCCACCGGCTCCGGGATCTGCGGACGCACGGCGTCCGAGACACCAGGCATCGAGCGCAACCAGTCTGGCCCCTCGGCCGCTTCGGCGGGTTGCTCGGAAGCCATGTCCGCCAACCAGGAGGGTTCGGCTGCTGTACTTGGCGGTGGCGCCGGTTCGGCCGCAGCCAGCCGGCCGAGCCAGTCAGGTGTTTCCGGAGTGATGGGCTCGGGCTCGGCTGGTCCCTCGGCCGCCCATGGTGCAAGCTCCTCGGCCTCGGGTGCCGCGCCTCCCGAAAGATCGGCGAGGCCGCGCAGCCAATCGTCGTCCCCGCCTGCGGATACAGACGGGGCGGCCGTGTCTGCGCCGAGCCAATCTGGCGCGGGCTGTGCGGCTGCAGACGGTTCCGCCTGAGCCTGTGCCGCATCCCCGATGCCGCTAAGCCAGTCAATCCCCGCTGCGCCAGTCCCCAGGCCTGCAGCGGCTCCCGGGGGTGAGGATGATGCCAGGCTGCCAAGCCAATCCGGTTCGCCGGGTGCCCCCGGCTCCGCCGCCGGGCTGGAGGCGGCAGGCCCGCCGAGACCGCGCAACCAGTCCGGGGCCTCGCGCTCGGGGGTCTGAGCCGCACTCTCCTCATCAGGTTGCGCGATCCCGCGAAGCCACTCCGGCCCGCTCGAGTCTGCCAGTTTCTCCACCGGCGTTACAGCCGATGACAGGCCTGCAAGCCAGTCTTGTTCAGCTTCCCCCGACGGCTCCGCTGGGGCGCTAGGCTCGGCAATGGCACGCAGCCAGTCGGGCGCTTCGGCCGTCGCAGCGGGAGGAGGCGCGATCTCCTCTTCGATCGGTTCATCCGGGGTTTCTTCAGTCACCCACGTAGGAGGCTTCGCCATGACATCTTGCTCTGAAGCAGCCGCTTCGGCGACGCCCGACAACCAGGCTGGCGGCCCCTCCGCAGCCGGTGACTCGGGGACCGCTTCTTCCTCGAGGGATTCGGCCTCCGTAAGCCAGGAGGGTTGGTCTGCTTCCGGCTGCGGCACTGGCTCTTCAGGCTCAGCGGGTTGCGGTGGCTGGGATGCCGCCGCCGCGCGTGCGCTGCGGTCGCCGAGCCAGGTCACAATCGTCTCCGTAGCCCCAGGCGACGGTTCTTCAAGCCAGGTGGGCACCTCCGACCGCTCTTTGCCTCTGGGCGGGCGAGCGGGCGGCGGGGGAGGAGCAGGTTGCTCAGCCGGGGGAGGAGTGGACTCGGCGGCAACCTCCCCCAGCCACTCCGGCGGCGCTCCGGCAACCGGGCCGGCCGATTCCTGCTCGGCCTGCACGGGGGCGATGTCCATCAGCCATTCCGGAATGTCCGCCGGGGCCAGCCCGCCTTCCCCGGGCTCCGGAGGCGCCCCGGCCATCTCCTCGTCGGAGAAGGAGACCGGACCCTCCACCGCCTGCCCGGTCGAATCGTCCCATCCAGCCTCCCGCATCCATGGCGGGATGTCGGCCGGAGGGGCCTTGGCACCGGCGAAGGGATGGATGACGGCCGGACCTTCGACACCCGGCGGAGGTGCTGGCGGCGGAGACGGCAGCGGAGCGGGTGCAGACGGTGCCTCATCGGAGAGCCATGTCGGCATAGGCCCGGCCGGTGCGGCCGACTTCTCCTCGGACCGCAGGCCGGCACCCAGTGAATCGGTCCACGTTGGGCGCGAGACCGCGGGGCTGACGACCGGGTGCCCCGGCCGCCATTCCAGCTTCAGCAGGTGGACCGTGCCGGCGTCGACGGTGACGGGCTCCACCATGGCGTTCTCGACGAACGCGGCGTACGGGTCGAGCGCCGCCAGGCGTCGATGGGAAGGCGCCGCCTCTTCAGCCCTGCTATTGGCCTGCAGATATCCGGCGGCAATTCGGTTGGCCTCGCGGCAATAGGGAAGCTTCTCCAAGATCTGCCCAGCGACCTCGGCCGCCTGTTCTTTCTGGTCGGTGCGCCAGTGCAGATTGGCGAGTAGGACCTGAAGGTCTGGGCGATCCGGGTCCTCTTGGAGCGCTGACCGCAGCTCGGCGATCGCCTGTGGGAAGAGCTCCCCGTGGGCGTACATCCTGGCCAGCGCCCCGCGGGTCAGCCGGACTTTGTGTGGCTCAAGACCATCCCGCTTCCCGATCAGCCGCCGGAGCTCTTGTTGGATGGCCGGATTGGCGGGGTTGGTCTCGAACGCCCGCTCCATGTGCCAGATGCTGGCGTCCAGATTGCCCTCGTCTTCACGCACGATCGACATGCCGATATGTGCGACGAAGTCATCCGGGATCGCCGAAAGCACACGTTGGAACAGGTCAGCCGCATCGCCGTAACGCTTGGCTTCCAGGTAAGCCTTTCCCAGTAGGCGGTAGGTGTCCAGGTGCTTGGGGTAGGTTTCGAGGATGTGGCGAGAGTGAGCAATGGCCTCGTCGAGCTGTTCATGCTCGACAAGGTCATCGATCTCCTTGACATAGGCGCGCAAAGCTATTTCGGCCATGTCGCTACCTTATGTAACAGTATGCCGCACCTCGAACATTTATGCAAGCGGGACTGCGGTGGCATGCGGAATACGCGTGCAAGACCGGTGCCGCAGCGACCATGCTAGAGCCCATGCACGTGACGAACGCGATCGACGAGAGGGCGCATATCCGGTTCCAGATACCCACCGCTTCCCAGGTGGTCGGGCGGGGCCGGGACGTGCGCCAGCGCGCAGGCGACCGCACGCACACTCCCCGGAAGGGCTTCCGGATCGTAGCCCCCCTCGAGGAAACCGACGATGCGCCCGCCGCACAGCTCGTCGGCGAGCGCCGTCAGGTCCTTTGCCAGCGCGTGGAAGCCGGCACACGTCAGCTGGAGCTGGCCCAGTGGGTCGCGCCAGTGCGAGTCGAATCCGGCCGAGACGAGCAGCACATCGGGACCGAACCGACGGGCCAGGGGGACGATGAGTTCGTTCACCACGAGGTGGAATGTCCGGTCGCCGCAGTGCGGGTATAGCGGGACATTCACGGTGGTCCCGGCGCCCGCGCCGGTGCCAATCTCGTCCAGCGCACCGGACCCCGGGTAGATCCCATACTCATGCGTGGACAGGTACAAGACCTCCGGATCGTCTTCGAAGATCGTCTGCGTCCCGTTCCCGTGGTGCACGTCGAAATCGACGATCATCACGCGGCGCATGCCCGACCGCTGGGCGTGACGCGCGGCAACGGCGATGTTGTTCAGCAGACAGAAACCCATGGCGCGAGTGGCCGTGGCATGGTGTCCTGGAGGGCGGACAAGGGCCAGGCCGGCGTGTGCGCGGCCCGTCGTCACCTGTTCAAGGACCGCCAGCGAACCCCCGACCGCCTGCCGTGCGGCGACGAATGAGCCCTGGGTCACATAGGTCGGGGCAGGATCCACGTACGCCGGTCCCTGGATGCAAGCTGCCTCCAGCGCGCGCAGGTAGCGATCAGGGTGAACTTGAAGAATGGCGTCGTCAGGCGCGGGGAGCGGGTCGATCTCGAAAGCCGCGCCCACCGGCAATTCGCCCATCGCCTCTCTCAGGTTGGCGAAACGTCCGGAGTTCTCGGGGTGGCCTTCCAGGTCATGCTCGGGCGAAGGTGTCAGGCAGTACGCCAGTGGGACGGCCGACATCTCACCTGCCACGCGCAGGCCCCCTCCCGTCCTGGGCTGCAGGGCGCACTGGGCAGGGGTGTTTGCGTCGCATGCGCGCGTACGGTCCTGCGGTCCCCGTCATCTTCGTTCCATCAGATACAGGACGCGGGACGATTCATGGACCGGCTGCCGGGAGACGATCCGGAACGCACCGGCGAAAGCCTTCTCCAGACCTTCCTCGTGGTAGTCATCGAAGATGTCAGCCCGGAAGGACAGCAGTCGTTGCACCTGGCTGTCCTGCTTGGGCACGAACTCGAGCACCAGCCAGCGCGTCAGGCGGCTGAACCAGGTGGCGATGTCGGAGAGAGGAGTGTTGTTGGCGATGGCCAGGTGATGGATGAGCGCCAGGGCCAGGATGGCGTCGGCCGGCCCGCGCTCGCGCAGCGACATGCGCTCCTCGTTCTGCCACCCCAGCGCCGGGCTGGGATTGGCCAGGTCGATGAGAAGCGGGAGGAGATCCGATGACGTCTCCTTGACGCACGCCCGGTCATTGAGTTCAACCGCGCCCGGGTCAGAGTCGATCGAGAGCGTGAAGATTCCCTGCCGGCTGGCGAGGCGGCTGAACATCCCCGTGTTGGCGCCCAGATCCCACACGCTGCGCGGGCGGATCTGGTTCAGGAAGGACTCGGTCAGGGCGAGCTTGTTCTCGATCCCGGCAGCCGAGTAGTTGGTCTCCTCATAGTACGACTGCCAGGCCGTGCCGCGCGGCTCCCAGTGCAAGCCGCGCACGGTCACCTCCAGGTTGTCCACCATGCCGATGTGGCCGCTGCGCGTCATCCGCCCCCGCGAGGCCGCCGATGGGACGTCCGCGTACCGGCGTTGAGCTCCGGCGTGGAGATGGATGTGCAGCGCGAGTCCCGGGCGGAGGCGAGAATGGGCGGGGAGCAGGCGTGCTGCCAGGTCAAGGGGGATCCCGTCGATGTGGACGCGCAGCAGCTGCGAGAGGCGAACATCGACCTGGGCCATCAAGGAAAGGGGCGCCAGGAAGTGCTGACAAAACTGGCGGTACGCGATCCAGGGGCGTTCGTCTACCAGCCGCTCGAAGGACAGCGTATCGATCAGCACCGGTTGAGGGCCGCGAAACTGGATGTTGTAGGCGCTGGCATCCTTGAGCGACATGCCGCGGGCCAGGGCGCGCTTCTGGATCTCGAGCGTACACAGGGCCGCCCGCTTGAGCTGGCCGAAGCACCACTCGTAGGGATACGAGATGAAAGGGATGCGCTCCGGCTCGAGGACCTTGAAGGCCAGTGCCGGATCAGCCGGCGGCTCGCTGCTCTCGCGATGGGCAACCAGCAGGCCCAGGTCGACGAGCTCCTGGTACAAGCCTGAGGTGAGGAGCGCCTCGTAGTCCGCCTGGTAGCTCCGGTTGATCTGGCGGTACAGCCGCCCGTCCCGAGTGAAGAGGAACCCGGAACGATCGCGGAACGACGCCGGCTGGCGCCGGGCATCACTCACCGGGTTCGTCCTCCGGATGGGCGCTTGTGTCCTCCGGGCTGTCTGCCGGCTTGCGCGTGAAGCGAGCCTTGATCTTGCTCCAGGACATCCTCAGCGCAACGAGCCCGCCCAGGATGCCGGCAACCAGGAGTTGCAGGATGAAGCTGCCCGAGCCGGGGTCAAGGTAGGCCAGGAGCGCATGCGCCTGGTGTATGATGTCAGGCGCCAGAACACTTCGAGCCATCACGGGCGACACTCCTCTGGCGTAGTACTCGGAGTTGCTGCAGCCGGAGTGCCGTGATTGTGACGTCCACGCAGGACGGTCCTTCGGCAGCGGCGAGCGAAGCCATTATGCCACGGGGAAGGACGCGGCACAATGGAGCACGCCTACAGGTGCGGGACTTGTGATAGGGGTCTTCGAGCGGGAGGAGGGAACGGGCAGAGAGTACCAAGCTTCCGTTGAGCTTCAAATCGGGGTGGGGGCTCGAGATCATCCTGGCTGTCGTCGGGGACCTTGCTCCCCGTAGAGCCTGATGCGGAATCCTGCAACTGGGCGCCTGGCAACCTGATTTCGCAGTCGGCGGGCACCCGTTCTTCGCAGAGGCTTCACCTGTCCGCTAACCTGCACTCTGGTCACCGAAGCATGGGGAGCACGAGTTCGCCTTTCGTAGCGTCCGTCTCGTCAACGCAACAACCCCATTGCCGCCCGAGGCATGTGAGCAGGATTCGCGACAAGAAGGGAATCCCTAGAGAGGCTCTGTGCACGTCCGGGACTCAGCAGAGGAGGCCCGGATGATGGAATAGCGCCAAGCAGCGCTCCGCGCAAGCCCTGCCGCGATAGCCTCGAAGGTTGGTTTGCCTGATACGGGTCGTTCACGCCCCGGGAATCCGAATCACGGTGAGTCCGTCGACCGGTGTGAGAAGACCACCGCCTCAGGATTGGAGTACACCATCTCGTATTCCTGCGACTGGCTGAGACCCTCGACCAGCGCCACGGTCTGGATCGCAGACGAGTCCGGGTAAGTGGCCACGAGAACGTAGTCGAACCGGGTCTTCCCCTCGGCTAGCCACCCCTCTAGGCAGCGCAGCCCGCGCTGGGCGCACAGCTGTAGTGTCTGGTGACGCTTCGCCGTCTCCGCCAATCCACCCGTCCATTCTTTCCCCTGAGGAGTGGCGAGGCTCACCCGATCGGCCAGGGCCGGAAACCACTCAGACAGTGGGTCGGATCCCCACCGCGTTCGTCCTGAGACGACCACGAACTCGCCCGAGGTGGGCAGGTTGTCTCCAATCCATTGCATGACATCCACTTCGCCGGGCCGCAAGACAGCTATTGGGGAGGAGGGCAGGGCCGGAGCCAGCAGCGCAGCGCAAAGGCCGTAGAAGGCGAGCGCAGCAACGACCAGGTTCCTGGTCCGTCTCGTGCTAGCGGGCAGGCTGGGTATGGGAATGCTGGGATTCCCTTGCGTGGCCTTGGCGTGACCTGCCTGTGGGATCAGTGGAGGAAGGACGACAAGAACGAGGGCAAGTGCCGCAAGCATGGCCACCGGAGCAGAGGCATGGGTGCCGGCAGCGCGCGGATCAAGCAGGTTGGTTGAGATCAACCAAGCAGGTAGCAGGAAGTCCCGCTGGGCGAGGCAAAGCAGCACGCCGAGCAGGTTCAGCACGACGAAGACGCCCAAGTATCGCTCGCCAGTGAACTCCATAAGAATCGCTGCGCTCGAAGACCAAGGGTGCTGCCCGGTCAAAGCCGCCTGTAGGAGTGGGGTGACTCCATGGGTCGCGATGACCGGCAACCACCAGAAGCTCGACAGAGCGGCCGCTACTGCCAGTGCCATGCCTACCCCGCCAAGGGACTTCCATGTCCTCCCGCGGAAGATCCAGAAGAGCGCCAGACTGAAGAGCGTAAACCATGCCATCTCGAGATGGGAGACGGTCACCAGCGCCACAAGGAGACCCAGAAGCGATGCATTCTTCCATGTCGGGCGTTCCAGAAGGCGATCTGCCTGGATGAGGGACAGGATTGAAAAGAGCATGCCCGGAGAGCGGGCTAGCCCTCCGCCCATCACCAACCATTCGTGGGATCGCGGGATCAGCGCAAACGTGAGCACCGCGATCGTCGCAAGTTCGCCGCTGGAAAGGATCCGTCGAGCCAGCAAGTAGAAGGCGGGGATGGTGAGTATGCTGAACAGGCCAGGTAGCCACCTCACGAGCTCGAGGAGAGGAGCATTCGTCGCGAGTTGGAGACTGGCGGCCAAGTAGAAACCCAGGGGAGGGTACGCAAAGGGGATGCCTCCCCCGTTGTAGGATGTCATGAGCGGCAGGCGAAATCCATTCGCCGCCAGGTCCTGCGTCATTCGGTAGAAGAGGCCGCCATCGTTCAGCGGGAAATCGTGTAGAGCAATTGGGAGCAGGCGGACGAGGGAGCCTAGTTCAATCGCCAGGATAACGCCGAAGGCGATACTCGGTCTCTTCAGTAGGTTGAGTCGCATGGGTGGGTCCTCGTTGTGGAGGTCCGGCCATCGACTGCGGCAATTCCCGGGGCCGGAGATCCCTTCGGCGAGAGCTGAACAGGCGGATGCCGCAGCATGTTGCATGCCGCAACCCGCAAACCCGGAGGCAGGGCAACGCGGCATCTCATCCCTGTGATGCCCGGGCCCCTCGCTCGCTGGAGGCACATCTGCGATCACGCTTCCTCTCGCCAACTCGCGCCTCGATCTCGTCGAAGTGCACGTTCCGATGGATGGCGCGACCCAAGTGCAGGTGCGTGGCATGCTCCCGGATGTCCACCACTGGGCTTGGGGGGAGCTGTGCAATAGCAGCGTCGATCGCCACAGCGGAGTCCAGGAGTAGATCGCGGACAGCTGCCGGGGGCGGTCGGCGGAGAAGGGGGCGACCGGCGTCGTTGACCGCGTCCGCATCGATCGGGGAGGGTCCAATGCCGGCATGCGACTTGCGCGCGAGCAGCGAAAGGCCGCGCTGGTCCCAGAAAGCCAGGTGTGCCAAGACAGCCCCCACAGTCCATCCGGCGCCCAGCTCCAGGGCCAGATCGTCGTCGGTCAGACGTTCCACAAGGGCGCCCAGGCGTTCGCGCGACTCATCGTTGGCCGACACGTAGTTCTCCATGCGCGGTTCCCCCGGGAGATCCCGCTCCGCCGGCTCCGGGCAGGAGCATACGTTACTGCCATGCGCGCCGACGCACAAGCGGCGGCGACACCGGGAATTGAGTAGGGAGAGCGGGTCGCCCGCTCCCCCTCTCACACCACCGGACATGCGGGTCCGCATCCGGCGGTTCGGTGAACGTCAGGGCACCCAACGACGCTGAGCCCTCGAGCCCTTGTTGGCGGTCCGTGCCGGGAACGACTCGGCCCTCTGGCAGGATCCCAGCGGCTTCACCGCCTTCGCCCCACCAGCAGTATCCCCATCCGGGGAATGCGGCCTTCTGTGTTTGTTCCACGAACTTTCCACTCCAGGCACATTCACCGTTCGGCCCTTCCCGGTGGATACCTGCGACCTGACCGGTACTATGGCCTCGGCTGACCCCTGTCGCCTCAGCCCGGCTTCTCAGCCGGGGTTGCCGTCC
>Ga0315295_10003936_pt1 | contig 12625 bp, 16 predicted proteins | sample YL17G14_0_MG_FD_204453 | JGI IMG/M metagenome (GOLD analysis project Ga0315295, IMG submission 204453) | Sediment microbial communities from Yellowstone Lake, YNP, Wyoming, USA - YL17G14_0 | ecosystem: Environmental > Aquatic > Freshwater > Lake > Sediment | place: USA: Wyoming | collected... | reverse complement strand
TTGAACCAATTAATTTGGCAATTAATTCTTCTCTTGAAGGAATCATGGCTAATGCTTTAATTTGTTCCGGGCTGACAATCCTGTCTTCAACTACTCCTCCCAAAAACTTAAACCCGTCTTTGCCTTTGGCAAATTTGGTAAGAATTTTAATTAAAGAAATAGGGTCTTTGTAGCCCAAGCTGAATGCCAATGAACCATTAAAGCTGGAAATATCAATATCTTTGCCTTGCTTTTTTAAGGCCAAACTTACTAAGGTTTTTTTGGCAACCTTGTATTCTGCTTCGACCTTTTTAAGCTCGCGCTTTAATTTTTGGATATCCCCTACTTTAACGCCCTTAGCATCGGTAAAAATCAAAGATTTCTGACGCTTAATTTTGTCAGCCAATTCTTCAACAACTTTTTCTTTTTGTTTTCGAGTAAGCATATTTTTATAAATAAAAATATCTGTAGTTAACAACCACAGACGTTTAGGTCCTTTATTTATCCTCGACGGGACTTACTTGCCCCGCACCTGCGGGGGTTGTGCCCGTTGTCTGTGGATACTTAAAGCTTATTATATATAAAATCTTGTGTCAACTCTCGTCAGGCGAAGTCAACCCTTATTTTAAATATTTAACCTTATTTGCATTATGTTCTTCCAGTGTTTTGGAAAAAATGGTTTTGCTGGTGGCGGGGTCAGTGAGAAAAAAATTATAATCGGTTTGTTTGGGATGAAGGGCGGCGTTAATTGCTGACAAACCGGGATTATTAATCGGGGTTGGCGGCAAACCAATATTAGTATAAGTATTGTACGAAGATTTTACGCGCGTGTCTGCATAAGAGTATTGTAATTTTTCTTTTCCCAAAATATAGGCAATAGTTGCGCAGGACTGTAAAGGATAACTGTTTTTGATGCGCTTCCAAAAAATCCCCGAAACAATTGCCCTGTCTTCATCGCTAATTACTTCTTTTTCCAATATACTCGCCATTTTCAAAATATCGTATTTTGTGTCTTTGCCCACTTTTTTGTCAAAATTTTCCCGCATTTTATTAACCACGGTATTTACCTCAGAGTTTTTATAAAAATAGTATGTATCCGGAAAAAGATATCCTTGTAATTCTGTGGACAACCTATCATCTGAACCAATCACTTCATTTTTAATCAGTCGTTCTTCTGTTTGTTTATTTGTCCAGCCCTCAGGAATGGTAATTTTTACCCAATTCGGATTTACTTCTCCTTGGGCAATGATTTTGGCAATTCTGAACATACTCATTTTGGGACTCAATAAATACTCGCCTGCCTGCAAATGATTATTGTATCCCCTAATCCAGACATATAATACAAACATCCATTTATTGCTGATTAATCCTTCATCTTTCAGTTTCTGTCCCACCTCGCTCAAACCCCATCCTTTTTCAATTTTCACAATTCTCTCCTCTCCCCCACAATTCGGGCTGAACGAACCCAAAACAATCACCAATATAAAAATTGTTGCAAAAAATATTAATACAAATCTTTTGTTTAAAAATAAATTTTTCATAATTACAATTTTTCCTGCCTGCCGGCAGGCAGGAATTTTCATTGAATTTTGAGAACCGCTCGTACGACTCGCTGTAATTGCTGCGGCAATTAAGCAATTAATCAATTAAGCAAACCAATAAATTTTTGTAAGCATTTCGCAGCCACGCGCGGTAAAAAGATTATCTTTTGTTAATTATATTCTATTAGCGTGGCGAGAATTAGAAGCGGCGGCGATAAATATAATTGTATAAATAACAGCCGACTTCGTGCTGGAAAAAATTTCATTGGTTTGCGGAAATGGGCTATCAACGGGAAACCAAGGGGACAAAAGCAAAACCGGGATATTCCGTTTCTCTAAACGTCCCATCTTGATTTTTAATGAAAAGCCAAATACTATTTTCAATCGGCGCCACAATCCTGCCGCCAATTTTTAATTGTTCTCTCCACTCCTTCGGTAATTCTTTTGCTGAAGCAGCTGCGATTATTTTATCAAAAGGTGCCTCTTTTTCAAGCCCTCTTGAACCGTCTCCGCAAATAAACTCCACAATCCCCTTTTTTATATAATTATACTTTGCTACATTTTTTCTGCCAAATTCCGCTAATTCAGGAATTAATTCAATGGCAATAACCTTGCCGTTGGGCTGAACGCAATAAGCCAGCAAGGCAGTTTGCCACCCCGAACCAGCGCCAATATCTAAAATCTTCTCGCCCGGCTGGGGTTGTAATAATTCTAACATAAACGCCACAGTCAATGGCTGTGAAATTGTCTGACCATAACCAATTGGCAAAGGCGCATTAACATCAGCATCATCTTCAAATTCTTCTAAAACAAAATCTTTGCGGTCTATGCTTCTGAATGCCTCTATAATTAAGGAGGTTTTTAAATAACCCTCTTTTATCAGGTTTTGGATTAATGCTTCCATGCTTTAATTATATCAGAAAATAAAAAAGGGTGTTATTTTAACCCTTGACTTATTAAATATTAAGAGCATAATAGAATCAGACGAGTAGGTCGAGTTATTTTAAATAAATAAAGCGGCTAAAAGTCAAAGGTCGCTTTTTTATTTAAGAATTAAGTTAAAAATCATTACATGGTATTCAAAAAAAGAGAGCCAAAACCGATTTCCTCGGAACCAGTCACTGGTAATTGGCAATGCAGTGAGTGTGGAAAAGAAATAACCGAATTGCCTTTTGCTCCTTCTCAAGACAGGCCAATTTATTGCAAAGATTGCTGGTCAAAAAAAAGAGACGCAAGAGGCCCAAGAAGAAATGATTTTGGCCCAAGAAAAATGATCCAAGGAAATTGGCAATGCAGTGAGTGTGGAAAAGAAATAACCGAAATGCCTTTCGAGCCCAGAGGCGACAGTCCGATATATTGCCGAGAATGCTGGGGGAAAAGACGAGATAGAGGTTAAACATAATTCCGACAACAAAACCTCGTCCACGATACAATCGGGACGAGGTTTTAGTTTGGCAAATATAAATTACGGCTGGAGAATATCTTCGGTTCTGTCGTTAATGGAAATAATGACCTGTTCAACTGTAGAAAATTGTTTTAAGGTCTCGGTTATTTGAGAACTGATTGCCGAAACCCGGCAAGAGCCGCCGACTTGGAATTCCAATTGTTCATCAAAATCAATTCTTGCTATTCCGTCTTTAATGGTCAGTTTCTGAATTTCAACTCCTGAATTAATACTGGTAAAATAATCATCTGTTTTTTCCTGCTCAGTCGGGCCTTTTAATAATTCTTCTATGGCAGCGCGGGCAATGGCTTCGGTTTTGGGAATTGTTCTTTGCACCGGGAAAACTTTATTGCAGGAAAACTCCGGATCCATTTTGCTGTTATTGAAAAAAACTTTAATTGCGGTGGTTTGAAAATCTTTGAAATAAATCGGGACTTCTATTTGTTCATCGTTTTCCGGCAAACCTGATGGGTTGTCTTTTTTAAAAACTAAAGTCCCTTTTTGTGTTTCTGGATTGGAAAAACTAAGCAATGCTTTAAAGTCCACGAAATCTTCGGTCATCCAATCGCTCTGTGCCTGAGCAATAGCTGTAGCAATTTCTTTATTATTGCCATCCAATAAAACAATCGGGAATGATGCCTCAAAATACCAATTTCCCCTCGCCTTTCCAATTATTTCCAAGGGACTGGAAATCGTATCGCCTGCTTTCAGTGAATCAACAATAATTTTTTGCTCCGATTCCGAATTATTTCCGGCTTGCTTTACCAATAAAAATCCCGCCACACCTAAAACAGCCAAAACAATGATTATAATTACTATTTTTTTCATAAGTTTAAAAATTTAAAGCAGGAGCGCCAGGCTTCGAACCCGGAACCTCTGGTTTTGGAGACCAGTGCTCTACCAATTGAGCTACGCTCCCAAAATTATTTCTTAGATTCCTTATGAACCGTATTTTTTCTGCACCATTTGCAGAATTTTTTGAATTCTAATTTTTTCTCAACAGTTTTTTTGTTTCTGCGAGTATAGTGATTGATACGCTTGCATTGACTGCAAGCAAGCTTTACCATATAATCTTTTTTCATATTTTTTGAGCCCAGGGGCAGAATTGAACTGCCGACCTCATTCTTACCAAGAATGCGCTCTAACCAACTGAGCTACCTGGGCAAAAATGGGAGCGGGAGGACTCGAACCTCCGAAGCCCGTAAGGGCGACAGATTTACAGTCTGTTGCAATAGCCGCTATGCGACGCTCCCAAAAAAGCCATCTCTCGGATTCTCCGCCCCGCGGGCGAGACCTCGCCCCTCCGGGGGCGGGGAACCTTTAAGCCGGAAGAGGGATTCGAACCCCCGACCAATAGTTTACAGAACTACTGCTCTGGCCACTGAGCTATTCCGGCTTATTTTCCTTGTTTTCCTCTTTTTCCTTAACTCTTTTCCTTAAATGCCCAACGGCTTTTGCCAGAAAATTATCAAACCTTAAAACTATAATTTTAATCTTTCTCAAAACCTTCTCTACCTGGGGGATAACTGAATTATGAAGAAAATCACTCTGATTTGCCTGTTCTTTTACCTCTTGTAATTTATTGGCAATTTTTTGGCGCAGAGAAATTTCTTCAAATGGATGCCGCGGGTAATTTAAAAGAACAGGGATTTTCCTGAAAGCTATCACTAAAATCCCTGCGACACTTAAACCAAAAATAATTTGAAAAACAATAATCATAATTAAAGTTCGTATCTTATAAACCTGCCGACTTTAATATTTTCGCCTAATTTTCCGATTTTACTTTCAATAAGATTTTTAACCGTAATTTCAAGATTTTTTACAAACAGCTCTTCTAAAAGAGAATCTATGTCTTTTGAGTCCATTCCGGCAATATGCATTGCGATATCGTGAGCCAATTCTTTAAATTCACTATTCTTGGCTACAAAATCGGTCTCGCATCTCATTTCTAAAAGAACGCCGACTTTCCTATTGCTGTGAATATAGGCCTCAATAATTCCCTGCTCGGCTTTTCTTCCGGATTTTTTCATCGCGGTAAGCCGGTCTTTTTCTTCTAAAATCTTGATGGCTTTTTCCTCGTTTCCCTTTGCTTCTTCCAGTGCCTTTTTGCAGTCCATTATTGAAGCGCCGGTCTTCTCTCTTAAATTTTTTACATCTTCTGCCAATATCATATTTTATTTTTATTAATTGTTTCTTCTATAATTTTAAGCATAAATTGAAGCGCGCTGATTGCGTCATCATTGGAAGGAATAACATAATCAACTAAAGAAGGATTACTATCGGTATCAACTAAAGCAATTACCGGGATTTTTTTTATTTTTGCTTCCCTGATTGGGGTTAAATGCTCTCTAACGCCTAGAACCAGAACCGCGTCGGGTAATTTATCTAAATCCCGAAGGCCGTCAAATCTCTTTTTTAATTTTTCAATCTCTTTGTCAAATTCCTTCTGTTCTTTTTTGGTATATTTCTTGAGTTCCCCTGCTTCCCTCTTTTTTTCTAAGTCCATAAAATATTCTATCCTTTTTCTAAGGTTTTTAAAATTAGTCAAAAGCCCGCCAATCCAACGCAAAGCAATATAAGGCATTTTGCAATTTTTAGCCGCCTCTTCCAACAATACCTGAACCTGGGGACGGATACCAACAAAAAGAATTTTGCCGCCTTTTTTGACAATTTCTTCAATAAACTCCAGAGCTTTTTCCAGGCCTTCCATTGTTTTTTGTAAATCAATAATCTGGATATTATTTTTTAATCCATAGATATATTGCTCCATTTTTGGATGGCGATTGGACTTTTTGTGGCCCCAGTGGACACCAGCCTTAAACATCTCTTTGGCTAGTTCATCTGAAACTATTGATTGTGATTTTTTCTCGGTCATAAAATCTATACTATCATAATAATTTTAACAAAGCAACTCCGCCAGAGGCGGATAAACCCGCAGTTGCGGGGCAAACCTATAATTTGACTATCTTATATTTATATTATATCATAAGTTATATGAAAAAAGATGTGCATCCAGCTTATTATAAAGACGCAATAATCCACTGCAGCTGTGGAAGAGTTTTTAAAATGGGGGCGACAAAGCCCGAAATGCAAGTAGAAGTTTGCAGTGCCTGCCATCCTCTCTATACCGGACAGGATAAAGTTATTGACGCTGCGGGAAGGGTTGAAAAGTTCAGGAAAAGATTAGCCAAAAAGAAATAAACCTATGACAAATAGTGTAATTATTGAAATTAGGGCAGGAGCAGGCGGCGACGAAGCCGCTTTATTTGCGGCCAACCTTTGCAGGATGTATATAAGATTCGCTGAAAAACAGGGATGGAAAGTAAAAACTTTAGATAACAATGTGTTGCAAATATCCGGAACGAATGCTTACGAATATTTAAAACAAGAAGGCGGGGTTCACCGGGTGCAAAGGATTCCCAAGACCGAAAAAAGCGGCAGAGTCCACACTTCTACTGCCACAGTTGCGATTCTACCTTATGTTGAGCCAAAAGAATTTGAAATAAAACCAAGCGACTTAAGAATTGATACTTTTCGTTCTTCTGGGCCAGGTGGACAATATGTAAATAAAACCGAATCAGCAGTAAGAATTACCCACATACCTACGGGTTTTGCCGTTGCTTCACAAAGAGAAAGAAGCCAAGCAACAAATAAAGAAACTGCCATGAACTTATTGCGTTCACGGCTTTTTGCTTTTATGGCACAATAAGATATGCAGAAACTCGGGCAAGAAAGAAATACTCAAATCGGCACAGCCGACCGCTCGGAAAAAATCAGAACCTATAATTTTCCCCAAGACCGCATCACTGACCACAGAATAAAAAAAGATTGGCACAACATGGAAGACATCTTAGACGGCAACCTCTGGCCAATCATTAAAAAGTTTAAGAAAGAAGGATAAATATCGCCTTTTTATCGCGATCGCGGAAATTAGGCGATTTTCGTTTTTTACAAACAAAAAAGGGGCTGACGAGGAAGCCCCTTAAAGGTCAGAATGTGATGTGTTCGTTCAAGTGTTTGAACGTCGGAAAGCCGAATGCTTGGGCCGCATACCAAAATTCGCGATAGCGTTTTTTGGCGACTCCAACCATCGCGGTCCCTTCCGGACTTTCCCCTATTGCTCGAGCGACAGCGCCGAGTTTCTTCATGACCCCCAACTCGTATTCCCTGCGAGGATAGATTTTAAACAGTTTTCTGAACTTTTGAGTTCCCCATTCTTTGATAGCTTCGACAGCGAGTATCCCCATCAAAATTAGAATAGGAACGGTGAGTATGCACAACGATTGTTCGAAACCACCCTTTTCCACAACTGCCAAAATGCACATGATAGACGACAGTAGAACGATCGTCGGGATGAGGGACCAGAGACCAATGTAGCCCTCGCGTTTTGTGAACATGAGGGCAAACCTGACCATACGTGACTGAAGTTTGCTCACGGTAACCCTCCTATGAATTTGGCTGTTCTTTGCAGCCGAGGCTTACTCCTTAGAACCGGTTTTCAGCAGGTTCTCGAATATTGATAAATTTTCATTCACCAATACTCTTGGGAGATTCGCCTATTAAATTGTTTCTCAGAAGCCTCGTCACATCTAAGAAACTATTTTACCGCTTTTTTAAGGTACATCTATATTATACTCCCGAACAAAAAATCTGTCAAGCGCTCGGTATACCCCGATGCCAAGCATCGGGGCTTGTATTTATTTTTATTTGCCTCGGCTTGCTCTGTTGCCGTATATATTTCTGTACTTGTTCCTTGGTCAAAGATTGTCCAACAGATTTAACAAAATATCCTGGCACCCATATCTCACCTCCCCAATAATGGTTTTTCAACCATGGGAAGTATTCAAAGAATAATTGAGTTGATTTACTTTTTAGAATCTGGGCGATTTCCGAAGGAGCAATCCTCGGCGGTGCGGAAACAAGCATGTGCAGATGATCTGGCAGGATATTGATTTCTTGAATGGTTATATCGTAGTGGCCCGCAATGGCTCGAAAGATAGTTTTGGCTTGATATACGATATTCCTATCTTTAAATATTTCCTTTCTGTATTTGGTTGACCAAGCAAAGTGGTACCATAAATCGTAGAGAGAATGGGATGTTCGTTTGATTGCCATATACTTTCTATTTTAACATTCCTTTCTCGCCATTGCTACGTAGCCCTATCCTTCCCCGATGCCAAGCATCGGGGCGTGTCGGGCTGATGTCAATATTTGACGGGTTTTTCGTATTTTACTCCTCTAGTGAAGATTTGTTTTATACTGAGACAACTTCGCAGGCAAAATGCATGGTTTCGCCGAAGGCGAAATTTTGCCGAGAATTAATGCAGCCACCCGCTGGGGTGGCTGACACGTGTCGACATATAAAATAAATCCGAGCGTCTCTCACCCTTTTTCCAAAATATCAACCTGTTCCTGGAATTGCTGGGCGCGAGACATTACTTGGTCGCCGTAAAAAGATAAAGATGCTTTTTGCCAGTTTGAACCAGCCAAATACATCATTGCCGCTTTCCATTCAGTATTATAGGTCTGTTGATTGGCTCCTTTATTTGCCAAATAAAGAGCGGCAGCCGTAAAAGCATCTTTAATATTCCAAGGCGAAGGCGGATTATTGCCAGTAATTTCAGCTATCCTTGTTTTATATCCCAGCCAAGTCGCTGGCATCATTTGCGCCGGACCCATTGCCCCGCCCCAACCATACCATACTTTTTTGGAAACCGGATACTGGTCAGGATCAATATTCAATTCCTGGCAAATTTGTAAATAATATTCTCTTTGGCTTGGCTTCATATCCACCCGCCATGTTCCAGTTCCGATATTTTTACCTAACTCTGATTCCCGGCTTAAAATTGCCAAAAGAAAAGCTGGCCTTACTCCGGTATAGATAGAGGCGAATTTAGCATATTTATACGCATCTTCAAATCTCAGGGAACCGTCGCCGGTTAAACCCTTTAAGAAATATAATTTATTTTTAACTGCTTCAATATCAAGCTGAGTTTTCTTAATTAATTGATTGAATAAATTTTCCTGGCCCTTAGTTTGATCTAAAAGGGTTTTTCTTTCTTTCTTTTTATTTTCGAGGTTAATCCGCTGTTCGTTTTGTAAAGATTTTAATGATGCCTGTTCTTCTTTTTCCTCGGTTAAATCTTCCTTCTCCTGCTCTAAATTTTTCTTCAAATCAGAAATTCTTTCTAATTCATGTTGAATTTGTTCCTGAAAGTTTTCTAAAGACCTCAATTCCGATAAGAAATCCGATAATTGTCCCTTGCCTAAAATCACTTCCAAAAAAGAAATATCGTCGTATTTCCTGATTTCTCGAACAAGCTCTCCTAATGTAGTTTTTTCCAAGTCTACCTGCCTTTCAATCTCCCTGATTGATGCCTGCTTCTGGTTTATCTGCTTATCTAATTTTTTAATTAATAATTCTATTCTTTGTATTTCCAATTCGGTTGAATTTATTTGGGCGTCCATTATCGCAATTTCCGTTTTAAGCGTCTTGGTCTTCTGTTGGTTCTGGGCTATTGCTTCTTTATATTGGGTAATTTTAGTTTCCAGCTCTTTTAACTTGGCTTCGGCCTCTTGCTCTTGAATATCGATATCAAGCAAGGATTCTGCTGAAATCGGCTTTATTAAACTGATATTAAAAGCCAGTAAACCAACTACTGGCAATAATAATATATTAAGCTTTAGGGACTTAAACATTTATTTTTTTTCTGGCTTTTGGCTCCCCCCAACAGTTTCTTCTGTCTTTTTTTCTTCTTTCACTAATTCTGGTTCAACAATCCCTGCCGGCTTTTCTTCGGCAACCTTAATTTCTTCTTCGGCTCTTGGCGGCATCACGGAAACAATCATTTCTTCTGGGTTAATAAAAATTTTCACTCCAGAAGGCAAAATTAAATCTTTAGCCCGAATATGTTTATCAAAAGAATCCAAAATAGAAATATCAACTTTAATTTCGTGCGGCAAATCCTTGGGCAGCGCCTCAATTTCTATTTCAGTAACATTTTTCACCAAAACCCCTTCCAATACCTTTACTGCTGGCGCCTCGCCTTCAAAAACCAAAGGCACTTCAGCTTTAATCGGCTTGTCCATTCTTACGTGGTAAAAATCAACATGGATAAATTTTCCTTTAACCGGGTCTTTGGCAATTTCATGGATTAACACATTTTTATCTGATTTTTCGCCTTCAATTTTTAATTTTATAATCGTGCTTTCGCCCGCCTCATTAAAAATTTTCTCAAATTCTTTGTAATTAATTTGGAGAGAAATCGGCTTATGGCCCGGGCCATAAATCACAGCAGGAATAAACCCTTTTTCACGAAGGGTTTTTAATTTCTTGCCAGCAACGTCTCTAATTTGCGTATTTAATTCAAGTTCCATGGTTGTTTTATATTATCAAACCTTAATTCAAAAATCAAGCTTTATTCTCGCTGCCGAAGAGTTTGATTTTGGCTTCGACAACTTTTTGCACTGCTTCCATCGCTGGTGAAAGAATTTTATATGATTTAACCTCGCTAAGATTTTCTTCCAAAAATTTCTGCAAAGCCGTGCGATAAGCCAATCTGATTTCTGTATTGATATTGATTTTAACCACGCCCAGCTTAATTGCTTCTTCTAGGTCCTTTACCGGCGTTCCTGACCCGCCGTGAAGCACCAAAAGAACATTTGGCGCTATTTGCTGGATTTGCCTTAATCTATCCAAATGCAAATGCGGATCACTGCCCTCGGCTTTCATGCCATGAATATTGCCAATTGCTACTGCCAAACTATCAATTCCTGTTTTTCTGACAAAATCTTTTACTTCCTCTGGCTGAGTTAAATCAGAAAGCCTTATTTCTATATCCCTATGAATATCTGAACTGCCCGGCAAACAACCCAATTCGCCCTCAACCAAAATAGAAGAATTTATGTTTTTCGCATATTCAACAATTCTTCTGGTAATTTTAATATTTTCCTCAAAAGGCAGTCCAGACCCATCAAAGTGTACGCCCAAATAACCAGCATCTACCACTTCTTTAACGCTGTCAAAGCTTTTACAATGGTCAGCATTCAAAATAATCGGTAAACCAGTTTTAGCTATCCAGGTATCAACCAAAGCAACCACTTGCTCAACTCTAATAAAATCTCTTTCACCTTCGGAGGTGCCGATAATTACCGGTGAATTCAAATTTTTCGCCGCTTCAATAATGGCAGTAATCTGCTCGTCGGTTGAAACATTAAATTGCCCAACCGCATATTTACCCTCCTGGGCATTTTTCATTATTCTCACTGCATTCATAAAATACGTATCTACTTTATATTAATCTCAGCTTATAATCGGAGGGGGCTTTTGCAAGAAACTCTTCAAGTTTTTTGCGAAAAAGTAATCCTGCCCTGGCTCCCATCTGCTGAGTGACAGACATTGAATTAATTGGTCCCCACTTTAATGCTTCTTCAATACTCTTGCCTAATAAAATTGCTGTAGTAATTGTTGAAGAAAAAGCATCGCCTGCACCGGTGCGGTTTATGGGTGGCTTAGGATCAGGATAAGGCGGCATAAACCACATTTTATCATTACTAAAAAGATAAGCACCTCTTTTCCCGTCTGTAATAGCTATAATCTTGGGCCCAAGATTGTGTATTCCAAGAAGCAATTTTTTGATATTATCTTCTTTGACTCCTAAAATTCTTTGCGCCTCGTCCTTGTTACAAGTAAAAATATTGGCTCTTTTATAAATTCCCGCCAAAGCTGATGTTCCAAATTTAATCTGATAAGTTCCTGGCTGAAAAGCAAGCTTAATTTCAGGATGTTTTTCCAAATATTTTTCTATTTCCGAATGAAAAGAAAGAGAGTTAGGACCCAGCGATGAAAGGTAAATCCATTTTGGGTTCCCGATTTCAGGAAGGGAATATTTAAAATCTTCGTGCTTGATTAAAATTGTCCTCTCTTCATTAAAAAGAAGAACATAGTGATAATTTGTTTTCTTATTTTTGTGAATTTTTATAAATTCTGTGCCAACTTTTTCTTTTTTTAAAACATTAAGACATTCTTTACCGTAATAATCGTCTCCGAGATTAGTAACCAGAGCACTTTTTAATCCAAGCCGCGAGGCACTGACAGAAGCATTGGCACTGTTGCCGACTGCTGGGATAATATAAACATCTTCGTAAGGAATTTTATCGCCAAAGCGCATGCAGATTTTTGTGCCACCATCAGCGCCGTCCTCAATTGTTGCTTCTTTTATTTTAATAAAAGCATCAGTAACAATGTCCCCTATGGCAATAAAATCATAATTTTTCATAAAATTAATTTCTTTAAATTTTCTATTGTTTTTTTAACCCTGTCACCTTTATCTAAAGGTGAAGGGTTAATGTTTTTATTTTTAAAAATATATGTTCCCACGCAGATTAAGTTAATGCCCGATTTCACGACCTTTTTAATGTTTCTGTCATTAACTCCGCCGTCAATTTCAATATTTCCTTTAAATTTCCTCTCTTTTAAAAATTTTGCCTTTTCTAAAACCCATTCCTTAAATTTTTGTCCGCCCCAGCCCGGCTGGACAGACATCAATAAAATTAAGTCTAAGTCTTTCAAAAGCGGCTTAATTGCGGTCGGATGTGTTTCAGGATTTAAAGCTATGCCGATTTCCTTCCCACTTTTATGAGCTTTTTTAATCAAATCTTT
>Ga0315295_10003934_pt1 | contig 12627 bp, 8 predicted proteins | sample YL17G14_0_MG_FD_204453 | JGI IMG/M metagenome (GOLD analysis project Ga0315295, IMG submission 204453) | Sediment microbial communities from Yellowstone Lake, YNP, Wyoming, USA - YL17G14_0 | ecosystem: Environmental > Aquatic > Freshwater > Lake > Sediment | place: USA: Wyoming | collected... | reverse complement strand
TCTTGGCGCCCTGGTCGAGCACGCCTTCGGGAGCGCCGTAGCAGCCGCGGCACGGCATGCCGGCGCCCGTACAGCGGGCCCCGCAGCCGGCGCGGGTGGCCGGACCCATGCAGATGACGCCCTGCTCCAGCAAGCACTTCTCGCGATCCGGGAGGAACTCCCAGATGCGCCGGAAGCTGCTCACCTTCTTCTCCTCCTTGGTCCGCTCGCACTCGTCGCAGCAGGTCTTGGGGGAGACGCCGATGACGGCGCCCTTCGGCGGCAGCTCGCCCTCGCCCCTGAGCGCGGCGGTCACGACGTCGATCACCGCCGCGATCTGATGCCCCTCGGGAGCACAGCCGGGCATGAAGTAGTCGACGTCGACCGTCTGGGCGAGCGTCTTCACCGTGTCGTACAAGTGCGGCAACTCGAGCTCGCCCTCGGGAACCTGGTACCTCTCCTGCGGGTAGATCCTGTCCGGATTGTCCAGGGAAGGGTTCTTCGTGTAGACGAGATCCTTGATCTCCTGCGCATTGGACATGTTGGCCAGACCGGGGATGCCGCCCATGACGGCGCAGGCGCCGAACGCCACCATGACCCTGCTCTTCTTCCGCAGAAGCTTGGCCACGTACTCGTTCTCGCTGTTGCGGATGCAACCGTTGAACAGGCAGATGTCGATGTAGCCGTCGTCGTAGCCCTCGACGTCTTTGTACTTGAAATCGGCCGCACACGGCCAGAACACGACCTCGTAGTTCTGGTCGAACTCGATGATCTTCTCTTTGATCTCGAGCACGGCGATCTCGCAACCGCCGCAGCTGCCGGCCCAATACATCGCGAACTTGAACTTGCTCATGCCGGCACCGCCTCCTTCGCGGCCTCTGCCCCGCCGGCTTCGGCGGCTTCGTCGCGGAACTGCTTGCCCCAGCCGAGCGGGCCCAGGGCCCGGATCTGCTCGGTGAACTCGGTCACGACGCGCTGGTACTTCTCGCCCTCGGCGGCCGAGACCCACTCGAGGCGCACGCGACCGTGCTCGAGCCCGAGCTGCTCGAGGAGCTTCTCGGTGAGGGGATAGCGACCGGCGGTGCGGTAGTTGCCGTTGATGTAGTGGCAGTCGCCCGGGTGGCAGCCGGCGATGATCACGCCATCGGCACCCTGTTCGAACGCTTTCAGAATGTGCGTGGGGTCGACGCGGCCCGAGCAATTGGTCTTGATGGGTACCATGTTGGCCGGGTACTTCATGCGTGCGGTGCCGGCGAGGTCGGCGCCGTTGTAGCTGCACCAGCGGCAGAGGAACCCGATCAGACGCGGTTCGAACTGATCACTCACTGTGCTCTCCTTCACTGACGCCGGGCCTCAAACGGCCATGGCCCCTTCGATCTCGGCGAAGATCTGGTCGTCGAGATAGCCACGCTGCTGCGGAACGTTGCTGCCGCAGGCGGCAACGCAGACGCCGCAGCCCTTGCAGGCGGCGGAGATAACCTCGGCGACGCCCTTTTCCTCGTTGTACTGGATCGCCACATGCGGACACAGACTGACGCAGATGTGGCAGCCCGAGCACTTCTCGGGATCGATGTAGGAGATCGTCGGCTCGACCTTGACGGTCGGGTTGTCGACCAGCGCCAGCGCACCCGCGGCGGCGGCGCCGGCCTGCGCCACGGTGTCGGGGATGTCCTTGGGGTACTGGCAGCAGCCGGCGATGAAGATCCCGTCGGTGACCGTGCTGACCGGCTCGAGCTTGGGGTGCCGCTCGAGGTAGAACCCGTTGGCCGAGCAGCCGAACCCAAAGGTCTGCGCCACGCTCTTGGCATCGCTTGCAGGAGCGAGGCCGCTGGAAAGGATGACCATGTCGGCCGGGATGCGGCGCACGATGCGCAGCAGCGTGTCCTCGGTCTTGACGACGAGGCGCCCTTCCTCTTCCGGCGAAAGCGCCACGTCGGTGACCTCGGCGGCGCGGCCGCGCACCATGTGCACGCCCTCGTCCATCAGCCGCCGGTAGAACTCCTCGTAGCCCTTGCCGTAGCTGCGCATGTCAATGTAGAGCTCGTATACCTCGGTCTCGGGCAGATGCTCCTTGATGAGGTGCGCGAACTTGAGCGAGTACATACAGCAGACGCGCGAACAATGCTCCTGGTAGTTCTGGTCGCGGCTGCCGACGCAGTGGAGGATCGCGACCGACTTCGGCGCCTCGCCGTTCTTGCAGACGATGTGTCCACCGGTCGGGCCGGACGCGTTGGAGATGCGCTCGAACTCGAGACTGGTGATGACGTTGTCGAGGCGACCGTAGCCGTAGCGGGCATCCTGAGCCGGATCCCAGAGCTGGAATCCGGTGGCCATGATGATGGCGCCCACCTCGAGCTCGAGGATCTCATCCTGCTGATCGAAGTCGATGGCGCCCGGACCGCAGGCCGCGACGCAGGGCTGCTTGCACTTCTTGCCCTTCTTGGTGAGGCACTTCTCAGGGTCGATCGTCGCCCGCAGCGGGACGGCCTGCGGGAACGGGATGTAGACGGCGCTGCGCTTGCTGAGCCCGACGTCGAACTCGTTCGGCACCTTGCGCACCACGCACGCCTCCAGGCAGAGACCGCAGCCGGTACACGTGTCGGTGTTGACGAAGCGCGCCTTCTTGTTGACCTTGACCTTGAAGTTGCCGACGTAGCCGTCGACCTGGGTGACCTCGCTGTAGGCGAGCATCTCGATGTTGGGGTGCTTGCCGGCAGCCGACATCTTGGGGGTCAGGATGCAGGCAGCACAGTCGAGCGTCGGGAAGGTCTTGTCGAACATGGCCATGTGGCCACCGATCGACGGATTCTTCTCGACCAGATACACCTTCTTGCCGGACTGCGCGAGCTTGAGCGCCGCCTCGATGCCGGCGATACCACCGCCGACAACCATGACGGCGGGGTTGACCGGCACCTCGATCGGCTCCAGCGATTCGTTGAACGGCATGCGATGGATCTGGGCGTTCAAGATGCGCTTCGCCTTTGCGGTGGCGTCGTCCCTGTCCTCAGTGACCCAGGAGCAGTGCTCGCGCACGTTGGCCATCTGCAGCAGGTAGGGATTCAGGCCTCCGTCTGCCGCGGCCTTGCGGAACGTGGGCTCGTGCATCGTCGGCGAACACGCCGCCACGACCACGCGGTTGACGCCCAGGTTCTTGATGTCGTCCTTGATCAGGTCCTGGCCGGGGTCGGAGCACATGTACTTGTACTCGCGCGCGACCACGACGTTGGGCTGCTCTGCAGCCCAAGCCGTCACCTTCTCGACATCCACCTTGCCAGCGATGTTGGTGCCGCAGTGGCAGAAATAGACGGCGATTTTATCTTCAGCCATTCTCGTCTCCTTCCCGCCGCTCACGCCGAGATCGCCGCGACCACGCGGTCACAGGAGACGATCTGCTTGTCGATGCCGAGCTCTTTGGACGAGGCGCCGAGCGCCAGTCCGACGAGCTGCGTGAAATACATCACGGGGATGTTGAAGCTGGTGCCGAACGCCTTGTTGACGCGCGGCTGATAGCCTTCGACGTTCATCTCGCACATGGGGCACGCACAGACAACGACGTCGGCGTCCTCCCTCTCGGCGCAGTACAGGAGCTCGTGGCACATGCGTAGCGCGCCCTCTTCCTTGGTCAACATCATCATGCCGCCGCAGCACTTCATCTTGGCAGCGTAGTCGACCGTCTCGGCACCCAGTGCCTGAAAGAGATGGTCCATGGTGACGGGGAACTCGACGTCGTCGAAGATGCCCCACGGGCGGCTGTACTGGCAGCCGTAGTAGCAGGCAACCTTCAAGCCCGTCAGCGGGCGGACGACCTTCTCTTTGACTGCGTCGAGCCCGATGTCGTTGATGAGCACGTCCATGATGTGACGAACGTGCTTGGAGCCGTCGTACGAACGACCAACCGAGCCGAGGGCGCCGTTGACCGCCTCGCGGATCCTCGGGCTCTCGGCCATGTAGTGGTTGGCCTTCTCGAGCGCCGTGTAGCACGCGTTGCAGGTAACGCAGAGGTCCTCGTCGCCCTGCTTCTGAGCGATCGCCAGGTTGCGGCCGGCGATGGCGAACGAGTCCAGCTCCCTGGTGTTGAAGTAGCTGGTGGCGCCGCAGCAGTTCCAGTCGTCGAGCTCGGCGAGCTCGACGCCGAGCTTCTCCATCATGGCGCGCGTCGACATGTCGTAGGCCTTGCCGGTCGCCTCACCCGAGCAGCCGGGGTAGTACAAGTACCTCATCTGGCCTTCGCCTCCTCAGCCTCGAGGTAGGCACTGATCCTGCCTATCTCGTCGCGTCCCCTGATGTCCTTGGCGGCAAGCGGCAGACGGCCGGCCAGGAACAGCTTGAGACCGGTGCCCATGAACTTGAAGGGCAGCGACCAGTCTTTGGTCAGCATGTACTTGGCCATCAGCTCGACCTCGTGGTTGCGGCCGTGCTTGCGGACGCTGTCGAGGAAGTACTTCGTCATCGCCGGCGACTTGCTGTCCTTCGGCGTGAGGTCGTACTTGATGGCCAGGCGCTTGAGCTCGTACATGAGCTCCGTGATCTTGATGTTGGCTGGGCAACGTACGGTGCACGAATAGCACGACGTGCAGAGCCAGATGGTATTGCTCTTGACGACTCTGTCGATCATGCCGGCGCGGAACGCGGCGATGATCTCGCGAGGGCCGTAGTCCATGAGGTAGCTGGTGGGACAAGATCCGGTGCACGTGCCGCACTGCTGGCAGATGCGGATCTTCTCGCCCCCGGGCATGCTCATGACGTCTTCGACGAATTGCCGGTGAAGCGCCTTCGCCTGCGGTGTGGTCGCTAGCTCCGTCATTCTCCTCTCCAGTTCGTCATCTGCCTGGCTGATGCTCGAATCGTGTGGCCCCCGTGGAATGGGAGCTTGGAAGTGCGGGAGGCACGCCCGCTCGCCGCTCCGACAACGGTTGTCGTCACAGGACACGGCAATTCGCAGACAAGCCTACTCCTCATTGTGAAAAGTCTAGCAAAGCTGGGGAGTAAACACCACGCGCGCGACAGGGGCCACAGCGTCGCGGCACGGCGCCGCGCCACCACCCCTGCGACTCAGTCAAGGCTGACGAGACCCTCGCGGATGGCGTACCTCACGAGGTCGGTCACCTTGTGCAGGTCCAGCTTGTCCATGATGTTGCCGCGGTGGGTCTCGACCGTCTTGCGGCTGAGGCAAAGGAGCTCGGCGATTCCCTGGTTCGTGTTGCCCTCGGCGATCAGCTTGAGGACCTCACGCTCACGCGCCGTCAGCTCCACGACAAGCCGCTGCGCCGAAGGCTCGCGCACGCGCCGAAGATAGTCATCGAGCACGGCTTGGAGGGCGCTGGGCTGCAGCACGCGGCCACCATCGACGACGACGCGCACCGCCGCCATCAGGTCCTCCTGGTTCACCGTCTTGAGCAGGTACCCCCCGGCACCCGCTTGCACCAGGCGGAGCACGCAGTCGCGGCGGTCGTTGCGCGTGAGCACGACGATCTTGAGCGTCGGGTACCGCCGCAGCAGCTGATTGGTGAGCTCGAGCCCGTTCATGTTCGGCATGACCGTCTCGGTTACGACGACGTCGGGGGACGTGGAGCTCGCCAGATGGAGCGCTTCGAGGCCGTCGCTGGCCTCGCCGACCACTACGATGTCGGGCTGCGCCTCGAGCAACGCGCGCACGCCTTGGCGCTCGATGGCGTGGTCGTCGACGAGCAGAACGCGGATCTGACCTTGCCGGCCGCTCACACGCAAGCCTCCAACACCCGTCGCGGGCCCGGCTACGAGCGCCCGCGCCATCGGAACTGCTGACCACCCGATTCTAGGGTCTCGGCTCTGATGCGACAATGCAGTGACCGCATGAGTCGGCGGCGCCGTGACCGCTTTGCACACGCGTCCACCGTGCCCTAGAATCTCTGAGCTTCACCAGGGCCGACGTAGCTCAGCTGGCAGAGCACATCACTCGTAATGATGGGGTCCGGGGTTCGATTCCCCGCGTCGGCTCCACCCCTTTCTCCCCTGAACAACGGCACATTCCCTACTCTTGCCGATGGCCGCTTTGTACTCCGTCTGTGCTCCTGATTCCTCACGACTCCCCGTCCACGATGGCGGCCAGCTCCGCAGCGGCTGCCTCGTGCAGCGCTGGCGTGGCAGTCGCTTCGTGCAATCACTTGCGCTCATCCCCCCGCGGGAGTACACGGTTTGCCATACGGGACTCCCCAGAGGTGCAGAACGCTCACGGGAGACTATGATCTGCCCGGACGCACTGCGACAGCCGGCATTTCCCCACGGGGAGCCACTGAGGAGACCGGCCAGTCGGCCGGTCTCCGCGCACCTGTGGGGACCGACGATCCACCTGACGGGGTCCGGGCTGAGAACAGGAAGGGACGGCGCATGGAAGCCACCAAGAAGCTTGCACACTGGCGTCCGCTGCGGACGCTGACGCTGGCTCTCGTGCCGGCGCTGCTGACGGCCGCGATCCTCGGCGGCGCCGCTTTGGCCGCTGGCCACGAGGTCTCGGGCAAGGGCACAAAGCCGGGTGTGCCCACACCCAAGGCGCCCAGGGGCTCCATCGCCAGCACAACGCCGACCTTCACTTGGAGCAAGGCGCGCGGCGGCGCCAGGTACGAGGTGCGCGTCTACGACGGCAACGAGATGCTGCTCAGGAAGACCGGCATCACCAGGCTATCGTGGACGAGCAGCTCGGCTCTGGCCAAGGACGTCAGTCTGGCCTGGAAGGTCCGCGCCAGCAGCGCCGGCGGTACCGGCGCCTGGAGTAGGAGCCTCACCTTCAGGGTCTTGATCGGCGAACTCGCGATCGGCGATTCCTACCAGGGCGGCAAGGTAGCCTACATCCTTCAGCCTGACGACCCCGGATATGTGGCCGGAGAGACACACGGACTAATCGCTGCTACGGCTGACGAAAGCGACGATATCCCGTGGTGGAACGGCAGTTCCATCGTCACTGATGCAACAGCAACGACACTCGGCGCGGGACTGGCCAATACCAACAAGATCATCGCAGCACAAGGGGCTACTGCCACCAGCTACGCGGCCGGTCTGGCGCGCGCCTACGACGGCGGTGGCTATCGCGACTGGTATCAGCCCAGCAAGGACGAACTGAACGAACTGTACCTGAACCGTGCCAGCATCGGAGGCTTCGGATACGACGCCTACTGGAGCTCGTCCGAGATCGATGCGGGCACCGCGTGGTGGCAGTGGTTCGACGACGGCAGGCAGGAGAGCTACGTCAAGGACAATTCGTGCAGGGTGCGGCCTATTCGCTCTTTCTGATCAACCACCCAGCCATCAACGCGGAGTTCCCGAGCTTGACGCCCGCTGCGCCCGCCGCAGGGGCCTCCGGCGCTCCCCAATGCGACCTGCCGGCGGGGTCGGGCAGCCGTCGGTCTTGACGACCACGCCGACGAGATCGCGAAGACCACGCACGCGAGCGTCATGAATGGGCCATGAAGCGCTCCAGAGCGTGGTGGAGCAACGCTTCGCCTGTGGTCAGTAGTGCCGCCACGGACGCTGGGTGGCAATGGCGGCGTTCCGCCAGTGCGCCAGATCGCGCCCGGGCGGCGTGGGTTCCGTAGCGCTTGCTGCCGGAGCGGATTCCGACGAGAATCCGTGGCGGCGAATCCAATACCCCCTGAAGGAGACCTTCCATGGCGTATGCAGAGGATTTCGAGAATGCCCTCCAGGTGGGCCGTCCTCCCAGCATCAAGGCCCTGTTCCCGAACTCCAAGGCGCTGATCGTCAGCGGCAAGGTCGTCGACCGGGCGATGCGGGCCAAGGGCAAGGCCATCGCAATGGCCGCGAACGGGCGCAACATCTTCGCCATCCGGGGGACGCTTCGGGCTGCGCAGAGAGCCAGCGCCGCGGTCATCATCGAGATCGCCAAGTCGGAGGGCGGGCAGAAGGCCTACTGCGCGGTGAACTACTGGAACATGGCGCGCATCGTCGACGCCCTGTGCAATGAGATGGGGATCACGGTCCCCGTCGCGATCCACGCCGACCACTACGGCATGAAGAACGACAAGGACCTCGCGCAGGCCAAGGTCGAGGTCCCCACGATGTTCGAGGCGGGCATCACGTCCATCGCCATCGACGCGTCCCACCAGCCCAACGACCAGAACCTGCTCGCGAACCTCGCCGTCAATCCGTACATCCCGGCGTGGGCCGGCCTGGAGACCGAGGTGGGCGAGATCAAGGGCTCCACCGGGCTTTCCACGCCGGATGAGGCGCTGTTCCTCATCCAGGGGCTCAACGCGCACGGCATCTTCGCCGACTGGATCGCGCTGAACAACGGCACCACCCACGGGATCGAGGCGTCCGACGCCGGCATCCAGGTCGGGCTGACCGCCGAGGTCCACGAGGCCCTCACGCGCTACGAGGTGAGCGGCGCCCAGCACGGGACCTCAGGCAACAGCTCCGAGCGGCTCCGTGAGATCGCGGCCCGGACCCACACCACCAAGGCCAACGTGGCCACCGCCCTCCAGATGATCTCCTGGGGGCTCGAGGTGAACGACTACGGCAACGCGCGGCTCGACGCCGACGGCAACTTCATCAAGGTCGAGGGCGAGGGCGTGACCGAGGAGATGTGGGCCGAGGTGGTCGCCTACGCCGACGACAAGGGCTGGAAAAAGGGCGACTACAAGAACCTCAATCTCCCGTTCGAGAGCAAGTTCCTGGCCCAGCCCGCGGAGATCCGCGAGCGGATGGCACGGCGGGTCGAGGACTTCGCCCACAAGATGATGACCGAGGTCCTGGGCGCCGGGGACACCGCGTCCCTCGCCGTCGAGGCGATCCTCGCCGCCGGGTCCTACGACCTCGGGGCCAAGGTCGGACGGCTCGAGGACCCCGCCGACTGGACCGACGCGAAGATCATCGAGAGGGCGAAGTCGCTGGACAGCGACAAGGGCGCCGAAGGGCACTTCGACGATTGAGAGAACGCGCGGCGGCCAGCGAAGGGGCGGGTGCGGTCCTCTATGACCGCACCCGCCCCTTCGCGTCGGCCGCCCCTTCGCGTTGGCCGTTCCACCGGCTGGGGCGGCGTCAGCGCGCCGGCCCGGCGCCGACGGCGCTGCCGCACCCGCTCGGCGTCCGCATGCTGGCGATGAACGCGGCGGCCATCGTCGGGTCGAACTGCGTGCCGGCGCCCGCCGCTACCTCGCGCAGGGCACCCTCCCGCGTCAGCGCCGGCCGGTAGGGACGGTCGCTGATCATCGCCTGCCAGGCGTTGCAGATCGCGATCGCTCGGGCAGCGTACGGGATCTCCTCACCTGCCAGGCCGCCGGGGTAGCCCAGCCCATCCCAGCGCTCGTGATGGTGCAGGACAACAGGGAGGAGTGCGTCCAGCCGCGTCGCGCTCTCCAGCAGCTGCTTGCCAACCTCGGGGTGCCGGCGGATGGTCCGCAGCTCGTCGTCGCTGAGCTTGCCGGGGTGCGTGAGGATCTCGACAGGGATCACGACGTTGCCGATGTCGCAGACCAGCGCCGCCATGCGCAGAAGCTCGACCTGCTCTTGATCGAGGGACAGGGCGCGGGCAAGCCGCTCCGCCGCAATCGCCACCCCATGGGCGCGTTCCCCGACCGACCCGTCGCGCTGGTCGATCGCCCTCACCAGAGTCTCGAGCGTCTCCACATCGGCCTTCTTGAAGCGCACGGCAAGCCCGTCCAGCGTCGCGCGGTCGAGGTCTTGCAGCGAGATGGTAGAGAAGTCGGCGATCATGTCCCGCCCCGAGCGCTTGGCGAAGAGGAGAGCGGCGTCGGCGGCCGCGATCAAGCTCTCGCGGTCGCGGCCGCACGACGGGTACTCGGCCAGACCAACGCTCAACGTGAGGCGTGGCGTCTCAGCGGCATCGAGCTCGATGCCGCGCACGCCGGCCGCGATTCGTTCGGCAAGAACACCGGCTCGAGCGGCATCGGTGTTCGATAGGATCATCACGAACTCCTCGCCGCCGTACCGGGCCACGAAGTCCGTCGCTCGGGCGTTGGCGCGTAGCACCCTGGCGACGGCCCGCAGCGCCTCGTCACCGCTCGGGTGGCCGAGCCTGTCGTTGACTGCCTTGAAGAGGTCCAGGTCCATCATCAGGAGCGTGAACGTGCGACCGTAGCGGGAGGCTCGCTCCACCTCGGCGGCGAGCGTCTCCTGGAAATGCCGGTGGTTGTACAGTCCTGTCAGACCGTCCGTCACCGCGCGCTGCTCCAGATCCGCCTCGTGGCGCGCGTTCTCGATCGCGCTCGCGGTGACGGTGGCGAACACGCCGAGAAGCTGCAGGGTCTCCTCCCCGGGCGTGCGCCCGTCTTCGGGCTCGTAGGCGTCATAGAGGCCGAAGAGCCCTCCGTCGTGATCGTAGAGCGGGGTGAACAGCGCGTCGTCGGCGTGGAAGGATCCCTGCCCACCCTCGAGCAGTGGGAGCGAAGGGAAGCATTCCGTCTCCTCGGCCGTCCAGGCGTGCCGCCGGTGGTCGACGAAGAAGCAACTGCCGCGCCGATACTCGTCACGCAGAAGCCCGTTGACGACACGAGCCGGAATGCAGCGCGAACGCACCAGGGCGTCATAGTCGTCATGTTGCCCTTGCACCGCGGCCGTGCGGAACACGCCCTCTTGGTGGTTCAGCAAGTAGAGCGCCGTCTCGCGGAACGCCAGCGTGCGCGCCACGGCACCTACGCTCATCTGGGCGACATCCTCGACCCCATGGGCAGCCCGTAGCTCCGCGCCCAAGCGGATGATCGCCTCGAGCCGCCGCGATCGGCGACTGTGACTCTCGGCGCTCTCGACAAGTTCGACGACCGCCTCGTGCTCTCGCCCGTACAGGAAGAAGCAGCCGGCCATGAGCGCCATGACGAGTGCCGACTCGATCGCGCGGTCGAGCCACAGCATTCCCCCCGACGCGCCACCCTGATCCATGTAGAGGTCGGTCGTCAGGTGGGCGGCCAGCAGCGCCGTCGCGCACATGAGGAACAGCCAGGAGGCCAAGTGCGTGCGCAAGGCGCGGCCGTCGAGCACGACGATCCGCGCGGCGAAGAAGAACGCGAGCAGCGCACCAGCGAGGTTGAGGTAACCGATGATGACGATAGTGTCCACCTCTCCGTGGTGGATAGAGGGGTGCCCTGCCCCCCCATTGGCCCCGCGGCCGGATTCGCTCCCGACCCATAGACCTCTCTATCGGCAACGCACCGTCATGGGTTGAACGCCAGCCATGGTCGCCCCGCCCGCCTACAGGGCAGACGAGGCATCGCCGACGGCGCTGGCCGAAGGCGACGGCGTCGGCGAATCACTCGGCTCCGGCGTCGGCGCAGCGGCAACGATGAGCTGAACGACGCCGAGCTTGTGGCCATCGGCGGCGTAGGTCGCGGTGCCGACCACCGTGCCGACCTCTGGGTAGACGGCGAAGCGCGGTGGCACGTCCAGCACGCAGTGCACGCGGGCGCCGCTGCGTACAACCGCGCTCAGCGTCGACGCCGCCGCCACGCCGGCAGTCTCGCCGCCCTTGATCGGCACGCGTGCTACCTCCGTACCTGCGGCGACGATTGTCTTCTCCTCGTAGAGCGAAGAACCCCAGGCGAACAAGGCGACGTGATCCAGAGCGTCCTGGGCACGGTCCGGAGCATGCAGCGTCGCGGTGATCAGGGGCCGCAGCCCGGGCTGACCGGAGCCAACGAGGCAGTACCCCGCGACCGGCGTGAAGCCGCACTTCACGCCGTCGGCCCACTCGTAGTAGAGGAGCAGATTGTTGGCGCGGACAGCGAACTCGTGGCCCGGCCCCCACACGATGACAGCCTCTCGACGTCGCACCAGATCACGGAAGTGGGCATTGCGCATCGCCACGCGCGCCAGCCTCGCGAGATCGTACACAGAGGAGTGATGGCGGGGATTACGCACGCTCCCGGTGCAGTTCTCGTAGTGCGTGTCGCGGAGCCCCAGCTCGGCCGCCCTCCCGTTCATCTGCGCGACGAAGGCGCCCTCCCCCCCGGCCACGGCTTGGGCCAACGTCAGAGCGGCGTCGTTGGCGCTCTTGACGATGAGCGCCAGCAGCGCCTGCTTCACCGTGATCCGGTCCCCCGGCTCCAGCCCGAGGCCGCTGACGTACACCACGCCCCACGGCGCGGTGACGGTGCGCTCGAGATTGCGGCAGCGCTCGACCACCAGCAAAGCGGTCATGATCTTGGTGCACGACGCCATCGGCAGCTCGCGGTGCGGCGCGTGCGCATAGAGGACGCGGCCGGTGACGCGATCGATCAGGATCGCCGCGCTGGCGTGGACGGCAGGCGCATTCGTCGACGCCCGAGCGGCGGCTGGCGTCGCCAGCCCCGCGGGGCACGCCACGGCCACGACCATGAGCGCAATCGCACCCAGCAAGGCAACGCCCTGCCACGATCGCCGGTCGTTCACACCCGTCTCCCCCACGCGGCTGCCATACGAGAAGCATACTCGACCACCGCGCTCACGGCGCAGGCGGCGGACGTTGCCCGCGCGCCGACGCGTGGTGCCGGCCACGCTCGCCGCGGCGACCGCCGCGGAGGCTCGGCCGGGTTCCCCGTCGTACCAGCGAGAGGGGCCGGGGGGCCCCCCCCCCGCGCCCCCCCCCCCCCCCCGCAAGCACCCCCCCCAAACCCGCCCCCCGCCGAAAACAGCCGGACCCCGCCGACCCCCCCCCCCACAAACCCC
>Ga0315295_10003932_pt1 | contig 12630 bp, 9 predicted proteins | sample YL17G14_0_MG_FD_204453 | JGI IMG/M metagenome (GOLD analysis project Ga0315295, IMG submission 204453) | Sediment microbial communities from Yellowstone Lake, YNP, Wyoming, USA - YL17G14_0 | ecosystem: Environmental > Aquatic > Freshwater > Lake > Sediment | place: USA: Wyoming | collected... | reverse complement strand
GCGGTCCTGTACGGCAAGATAGGTCGGGGTGTGGAGTTCTTCCCGCAAAGCGATCCGGAGCGGGCCATTATCAACGTCCGCCTGCCCCAGGGTGCGAATATCCGCGAGACCGACCGCATCGTTCGGCTTATCGAGCACCGCGTTGAGCCATACCAGCCGTGGCTCAGGCATGTAGTGACGAACGTCGGCTCCTCCAGCGGCGGCATGGATCTGGTCGCCACTGCAGGCGGCCCGCACCTGGCAAACATCACGCTTGTCTTCTACGACTTCGTGGAGCGAAAGCGTCCCTCCACGGAGATCATCGCCGCAATTCGGCGCGAAATCGCCGACATCCCGGGCGCCGAGATCAAGGTCGAGCAGGAGAAGCATGGCCCGCCGACGGGTGCCCCCGTGATGGTGGAGATCGCTGGCGAGGACTTCGAAACCCTCGAGCGTCTGAGCGAACAGGCGCACCGTATGATCACCGATGTGCCCAACCTGGTGAACCTGCGAAGCGACCTGGAGGCCACCCGTCCGGAGCTGGCCTTCACCGTCAACCGACGCGTTGCCATGCTCCTTGGTGTCAACACCGCCACCGTAGGCAACTTTCTCAAAATGGCCATCTTTGGCACGAAGGTCGGCACATATCGACAGTTTAACGACGAGTACGATATCACCGTGCGCCTGCCGCTGGCCGATCGGGTCAGTATTGACGAGATGTCCAACCTGCAGATTCCCAACGGCACGGGCAACGCCGTGCCGCTCAGCTCGCTCGGTCGCTTCGAGTACCGCGGTGGGTTCGGCACTATCAATCGGGTCAATCAGAAGCGGGTGGTAACGCTGACGGCGGACGCCGAGGGCCGGCTAAGCACAGAGGTGCTGGCAGATGTGCAGAAACGCATGAGCAAGGTGGAACTGCCATCTGGGTATGAGATTCGCTACGCCGGCGAAAAGGAAGAGCAGGACACCGCTCAGGCATTCCTCTCGAAGGCCTTTATCATCGCGCTATTGATAGTGACGCTGATTATTGTGATTCAGTTCAATTCGCTGATGGTGACGCTGGTCATCATGACGACCGTGATTCTTTCGCTGATAGGGGCTCTGTTGGGCCTGCTCGTCTGCAACCTGCCGTTCGGCATCATAATGACAGGCATTGGCGTCATCAGCCTGGCCGGCGTCGTGGTCAACAATGCCATTGTGCTGCTGGACTACACGCGAAAGTTGCAGCAGCGAGGGATGGACTTGGTCTCGGCCGCCACCGAGGCAGGCGTCACGCGACTGCGGCCCGTGCTCCTGACTGCCGGGACCACGGTCATCGGCCTCATCCCGATGGCAGTCGGCATCTCGTATGACTTCCACACGTTCTCGTGGGCGACCAAGAGCGAATCCACCCAGTTCTGGCAGAACATGGCGGTAGTGGTGATATTCGGCCTGAGCTTCGCTACTATCCTGACGCTGGTTGTGGTTCCCTCACTCTATGTGATGCTTAGTCGTCTTTCCGTCCGGCTGGGATTCAAAACAGCATACGCTGAACATCCAACGGAAGAATCCATGCCGCCTGTCTGTGTTAAGCGTTAAGCGTGCACAGCTTGTGCAAACAGGGTGGTAACGGCGGCAATGATATATAATGAATAACCAAACGGCAGTTTAGTGAAAATTCGGATTGGCCTAAATCAACGTCTTTTGGAGTAATTGAAGTAAATATGGACGTAAAGAAAATACCCGGCGGTCGCCTGACAGTGACGGCTACGGTAATCGTGCTGACGATTCTGGTATTGGTTTTGGGCTCAAGTTATCTGCGATTTGCAATGTCACGCGAATCCACCGATGACGCTTTTATACAGGGACATATTGTCTCCGTAAGTGCAAGAGTGGATGGTCATATTACCAAGGTGTATGTGCAGGATAATCAATGGGTGGAAAAAGGCGATTTGCTGGCCGAGCTTGACCCGCGGGATTTTCAGGTGGCTGTGGATCTCGCGCATGCTGCGCTGTCCGCGGCACAGGCAATCGCAGAGCAGAGCCTCGCACAGGTTAGTATAGCATCAGTGGAGGCATCGCGAGCCGAGAAGGATTACAACAGATACCGGCAGTTATTTGAGGCCAGTGGCGGAGTTACTCAGCAGCAGGTGGATAATGTGGCGGCAGCCGCACAATCGGCAGCGGCGCAGCTTGAGGCGGCAAATAAACAGGTTATTGCTGCTCAGGCAAAAGCTGCCGAAGCTAAAGCTGCATTTGAGCAGGCCCAGTTGAATCTTTCATACACCAGGATATACTCGCCGCAGTCCGGCTGGGTCACCAACAAGGCGTTAGAGGAAGGTGAGTATATAAGAGTTGGTCAGCCGTTGATGATGATAGTTCCGCGGGAGGTCTGGGTGGTTGCCAACTTCAAGGAGACGCAGCTTAAATATATGAAGCCGGGTCAGCTGGTAAAAATTAAGGTTGACGCATATCCGCAGAAGGATTTTAGAGGGCACATTGATAGTATTCAGGCCGGCACAGGCGCCATATTTAGTCTGCTGCCGCCCGAAAATGCCACCGGCAATTACGTCAAGGTCGTGCAGCGTGTGCCAGTTAAAATCGTTTTTGATGAAGACCCCAATGAAACGAAAATGCTCTCGCCTGGGATGTCCGTTGTTCCTGATGTGAAGGTGAAATGAACAACGGGACTGACAAAATGCTGAATTCGGTTGAGGATTGGCTGCCCCACAATCCCTGGGTAGTGGCCGGCGCGGTGATACTGGCGCCGTTTATGGAGATACTCGATACGAGCATCGCCAATGTGGCGCTGCCCCACATCGCAGGCAATCTCTCCGCGACGGTTGATGAAAGCACATGGGTGCTGACCTCATACCTGGTCTCAAACGCAATCTTTCTGCCGTTGAGCGGATGGTTTTCGTCTCTGGTTGGCCGAAAACGCTTCTATATCGGATGCGTGATGCTGTTCACCGTGACCTCTTTTTTGTGCGGACTGGCTCCAGGTATCGGAAGTCTTGTGCTGTTCAGAATTCTGCAGGGCGCAGCTGGCGGAGCGCTTCAGCCGATTGCACAATCCATATTGATAGAAAGCTTTCCCCACAATAAGCGCGGAATGGCAATGGCGATGTTTGGGATGTGTGTGGTTGTCGCCCCCATAATCGGCCCGACACTCGGCGGATGGATTACCGACAGCTATAGCTGGCGGTGGATATTCTTTATCAACATCCCGGTTGGAATACTGGCGGTATCTCTTGCGATGCTCCTCATCAAAGACCCGCCTTATTTTGTTCGCAAGAAATTTGGCGAAGGATTCAGAATCGACTATATCGGCCTCGGCCTGATAGCCGTAGGACTGGGTGCCCTCCAGATCGTCCTCGACAAAGGCGAACGCGAAGACTGGTTCGATTCTCATTTTATTATATCGTTTACTGTAATTTGTGTGGTCTGTCTGGTCTCGGCTGTCTTCTGGGAATTGCGGCAGAAAGACCCCGTTATCAAGCTCGGGATGCTCAAGGACCGCAATTTCGCCGTCGGCGTCTTTATGATGTATGCGCTTGGGTTTGCACTCTATGGAAGCACCGTCCTGCTGCCGATTTTCCTGCAGAACCTGATGGGTTACAACGCCCTCACCAGCGGCCTGGTTCTTTCGCCGGGCGGAATTATCACAATGTGCTCGATGCCGTTAGTCGGGTTACTGATGATGCGGGTCCAGGCCCGCTGGCTTATTGTTGTAGGCCTGGTTGTCGGCTCCATCGGCCTTTTCAGAATGGCAAATTTCAACCTGCAAACCAGCTATTCCGATGCCGTCTGGGCGAGAAACATTATGTCGGCGGGACTGGGGTTTTTGTTTGTCCCTATCAATACCGCTGCCTACTATTACATAGCAAAAACCGAGACAGACTACGCCTCCGGCCTTATCAATCTTGCAAGAAACCTCGGCGGCAGCGCCGGTATTTCATTTGTTACGACAATGTTAGCCAGACGCGCCCAGTTTCATCAGAATGTTCTCGTAAGTCACGTTACTGAAACCAACCCGATTTATCAAAGGATGCTCCAGAGCGCAACAAGTGCGCTCGTCCATCAGGGGGCAAATGCCGTTGAGGCGGCAGCAAAGGCCAAAGCCCTGATTTACGGCATGGTAAAACAACAGGCCTCTATGCTTGCATTTATCGATAATTTCTGGGTGCTCGCGGTCGTTTTCCTGGCGATGATTCCGCTGGTGTTTTTGATGAAAAAAACGAGCCCTCGTAAAGCAGCGGTGGCGGTGCATTAGAAAAGGGGATATCTGTTTCGGCTTGGCCGAGTCAAGACGGATTGGCCAACGGGACGGAAGTGTTATAGTCAAAGCCGCCGGAATAATGGCTCTTGTCCGCCAGATGCGAAAAAAACTGGGTTCGGAGGGCATAAAAGCGTTTATGTGGGAGATAGATGATGTTACCTGATGAAATTCAAAAATCAAAATGCAAAAATCAAAATAGTGGAACTTCAACAATTTTTAATTTTGCATTTTAATTTTTGATGTATAATATAAAGTTATGGCGACTGTTACTGGATATAAGCCGAATGTTGAAATCGTCTCAGACCCTGAGGGCCTTGCGAGAAGAAGTGTTGAGCTTTTTATCGCTGACGCACAAAAGGCGATAAGAGAAAGGGGGGTCTTCTGCGTTGCCGTATCTGGGGGGCACACGCCGAGAAGTTTTTTCCAGCTCCTTGGCAAAGCGCCGGAGGCAACGGCTCTTCCCTGGGAAAGGATACAGTTGTTCTGGGTTGATGAGAGGTATGTCCCCCCGGATTCATTCTGGAGCAATTACAAGCTGGCTGCCGATACTTTCTTAGGTAAGGTTGCTATCCCCGCCCAGAACATTCACCGGATTCCTACTACGGACAGCGATTTCTGGGCTGCGGCTCGCCGTTATGAGCAAACCATTCGCGAAGTTTTTGGGCTGCAAGTCGGACAAACTCCTGTATTTGATTTGATTGTGCTCGGGATGAGCGTTGAGGGTTATGCTGGTTCACTATTTCCCAACTGTTTCGCACCCTTTGATACCGAGGATTTGGCATGTGTTGTATATGCTCTGGATGAGCGATTAAACCGCATAACTCTGACGCATCCGGTTTTGCGTGCTGCGTTACATCTGTTAGTGCAGGTTTGCGGGAAAGAAAAAGCGGCTATTCTGAAAGAAGTTTTGGAAAGCTCCCCGGATGAGGTCAGGTTTCCTATTCATACTCTCTGGCCTATCCTCGACAAAGTCACCTGGCTGGTTGACAGCGCAGCAGCACAGTTGATACGTCATATCCAGCAGTAACCCCCGCTGCTGTCTTGCGACAGCAAGACGCGGGGGCCGGCTCATTTTGCTTTTTCTTCTTTGGTCTTCATCCTCAGCAGCAGTACCGGTGCAGATATTGCGATGGATGAATAGGTCCCGAGGATGACGCCGAAGAGCATCGCAAAGTTAAAGCCCCGCAGCCCCTTGCCTCCGAAGATGTACATTACCGTCAGGACCAGAAGCGTGGTAGTGCCTGTCAGCAGGGTTCTGGAAAGAGTTTCGTTGATGCTGTTGTTGATAATCTGCGGTGTCAGGATAGTGCCCTTTCGGCGGTTCTCACGAATACGGTCGTAAACGACGATTGTATCGTTGATTGAATATCCGAGCAGTGTCAGGAAGGCGGCTATCATGGCAAGGTCAATTTTGAAGTCCCCGATGAGAAGTTTCTGGCCGATTGTTGTCGCGGCTATATAAGTGCAGGCACTGACCATGCCGACCGTAACGCAGGTATCGTGAAAGAGCGTTATAATGCCCCCAAAGCCAAAACGTAAATCTCCAAATCGAACCCAGAGGTAAATCAGCATCGCAATCAGTGACAAGACAATGGCAACCAGTGCCCGAGTTTTTGCCATTTGGCCGACCGATGGGTCTATCTGCGTTACTCGCGGCAGCGACGTTTCCAGCTGAGTTGCAGTCAGGATTTTGGTGCTCTCATTTTCAACGAACCGCGTCCACTCGTCCTCGGTTAGCTGGCGGAAAGCAGCTTCCGGATGGACGCTGATATAAACGAAGGATTTAATCGGCTGATTTGGCTCGATGGTCGTCAGGTCGGGATTGAGTATCTTATAGGAATACCAATAAAGATTTCGCATATCGGGTTTGAATCGCAGGTCATTTATTCTCTGGCCGATTTCTTCTGCTGTTGCAGGTCTTTCGATTTCGCAGGTGATTCTGATGCCGCCCAGAAAATCGGCAAGCTCAGGGTAGGATTCTACGAGCTGCTCGGTTATTTTCTCCTGCGAGGCAATTTTGGGCGTCAGATTTTGCTGAATTTTTAGTTCGTTCGCAAAAGCGGTCATTACTGCGTTATTAACAACTTCATCGACCTGTGGCTGTGAAACGTTGGCGTCAGGAAAAGCCGTTCTTAATACGTCTGCCACCAGAAAGGTATTCAACTGGCTTGTTGTTATAGTAAATTCCGACCCCGTTTCGGCTTGCGGTGTTATGGCAAGATTATTTAGCTGGCTGCCTTTTTGTTCCATAGCTTTTTTGATTGCCGAGGTCACCAATTCGACTGTCTGACCGGATTGTGAGAAGGCGACTGTTGCTTTTGTCTTATTTGTTTCTGTCGTGGTTATCTCATACTCTTTACCCGACGTCCCGATGCTGTAAACGGCCGCCGTTGCCAGACCGCGGCTCCCCGAATCTTCTCCGACCTTGTGGATTCTGTCTTCTACGGTTTGTCTATCAAGGTTGACATTGTCTTTTAGATTGATTTGAACACTCGTTCCGCCGGTGAATTCAATATCATATTTATTGTTTTTTGTGTTGTCTCTTGTCAGGAATATAATCACGCCTCCGATGGTGAGCACTGCCGAGAGTGTGAAGAAGACCGGTCGAAGGCCCATCCAGTTTATATTTGGTTTGTGGATGAGGTGCAGCATAACTAAATGGTCTTTTATAATTCGTTTGTTCAGCAGAAGTTCAAAGATTGCCCGAGTTACGGTCAGGGCGGTGAACAAACTTGATGCCAGGCCGAGCATAAGCACGAGGGCGAAACCCTTTATGTCTTCCGACCCGACCCAGTAGAGAATTGCAGCGGTGATAATTGTGGTAATGTTGGAATCGAAAATGGCACTGAACGCTTTTTCGTAGCCGTTCTTGATGGCGACTCTGAGCGAGCTGCCCTTCATCTGCTCCTCGCGGATTCTCTCAAAGATAAGGACGTTGGCATCGACGGTCATACCGATTGTCAGAATGGCGCCGGCGATGCCTGGCAGTGTGAATGTTGCCCTTAGCAGTGACATTATTGCCAGAGTGAACAGCAGGTTCATAAGCAGCGCCACATCGGCGATTGCTCCGCCGAGCATGTAATAAATCGCCATACATAGCATTACCCCCATAGTGCCGATGAGGCCGGACCTGATACCTTTGTCGCGATTGTCTGCGCCTATGGATGGGCCGATTGTCCTTACCGAGATGGGCTGCTCTACCAGCCGGGCAGGCAAAGAGCCGGCATTTAGTTTGTTTATCATATCATTTTGCTGTGTTTGCGTAAAAGTGCCTGTTATTATGCCGTCTTTGCGAATTCTCGATTGAATGGTGGGTGCTGATATTGCAGTTCCGTCCAGCAGGATACAGAGAGGCCGGTCGAGATTTTTACCGGTAACGTTAGAAAACATCCTGCCACCTTTGTCATCCAGTGTGAAGCCGATGGCCCTGCGGCCCATCTCATCCTGAGATGGCCTGGCTCCTTCGAGCTTCCAGGCGTTCCGGCTGTCTGCACTGTGCAACAGGGTCTCATTTTCTTTGTTGCTTGCCAGGACGTAGAACTTGTTGCCGAATGGGGCAAGGAAAACATCATTCCTTTTCCATTCCTTGATATCTTCTATTTCGCACCATGCGTATTTATTGTCTGAAGCGTATTTTGGTCCTTTTTCTTTGAGGGCTTCAATGTAGGTGGCCATTTCATCGGCATTTACTTCCGGGTGGCCCGATGTCGGCAGTATTCTGAACTCCAATACGCCGGTCCCTTTTAACATTCGCTGGAGATCCTTGGGGTCATCGAGCCGGCCCCTGAAGGGGCGGTACTCGTCGAACGCCTTGGCCAGGTTGACAATCTTATCCCCCCGGTCAGGAAAGTCGGTTTTGAGCTTTTCAATGGCCTCTTTGCGGCTGGGGGACTTGGGAGGCGTTTCGAGGCAGGAATCTATCTGGTCGGTAGTCAGGTTTAATTTGTCGATAGTTTTTAGTGCATTTTTGTACTGGATATTTTTGCCGGTTTCCGGCTCGGTTAGCTGCTCAACAACCTTCGACCATTGAGCGTAAGTTTCTACGTATTTGGTTAGAATCGGGAGATTGCTTTCGGAGCCAAGAAATTGCTTTAACGATTCTGTCAGTTGCTCACTGTTGAGCTTGAGCCAATCGCCGATGCGAAGCTTTACCTGCTCAAGGTCAATTGAAGCTTTTAATATCGTATTCTCTTGGGTTTGGAGGTCGGCGTAGAGGGTATCTCTTTTAGTTTGAAGCTCTTTATATTCGTCGTAGATTTTGGCGAGTTCGTTGAGGATTGTCAGCCGGTCGGGTGAATTTTTAGCGAATTTTTCAAAGTCTTTTGCCCTGTCTTCTGCCGGTTTTTTAAGAGAGCGCATAATAAGGGCACGGCTTATGTTTTCTGCCAACAGCTCATCGAGGGCTGTTTCGTAATTCTGTCGTTTTTGACGTGCCTCTACGCTTGACAGCGGCATTTGTATTTCAAAACGGGTGTTGCCCTGCGGTCGCCATACAAGGTTCTGGATGTTGGCAGGGTCTATTCGCCTTCGCAGAACGATTATCATTCTCTCGGCCAATTTCTCGGTTTCGGGCTCACTAAGACCGTGGGTGTCAATTTCATAGATAAGACTCGTTCCGCCTGCCAAATCTATCCCTTGCTTTAAGGTTTTTGTTGGTGGGTATAAGGTCCATCCCGCCACGACCACCAGGACAACAATTAACACGAATTTCCAGACCAGATTTTTGCTCATAACTTTCCTCGTTCATAGTTCGTTGTTCGTAGTTCGTTGTTCGCAGTTCATAGTCTATGAACCACGAACTCACAACTACGAACTCATCTAACTCATAACAAAGAACTAATTATTATCTTTCAACAATTTTTTGCCGGTTGGTGTACCTTTATCAAGATTGTCGGTGCTTATGGATGGACCGATTGTTTTTACCGAAATGGGCTGCTCTACGAGCCGGGCAGGCAAGGAACCGGCATTAAGTTTGTTGACTATTTCATCCTGCTCTGTTTGCGTAAAATTGCCTGCTATTATGCCCTCTCTACCAATTCTCGATTGAATATTGGGTGCTGATATTGCAATTCCATCGAGCAGGATGCAAAGCGGCCGGTCGAGGTTGTCACCGGTAATTTTGGAGAACAACCTGCCTCCTTTGTCATCCAGTGTGAAGCCGATAGCCCTTCGCCCCATCTCGTCCTGGGATGCTCTGGCTTCTTCGAGCTTCCATGCCTTTGGGCCGTCTGCACTGTGCAGTAGGATCTCATTTTCTTTGTTACTTGCCAGAACATAGAAATTGTCGCCGGATGGGGCAACGAAAACATCAGTCCTTTTCCATTCGTTGATATTTTCAACTTCGCACCATACATATTTATCATCTGATGCGTATTTTGGTCCCTTTTCTTTGAGGGCTTCAACGTAGGTGGCTATTTCATTGGCGTTGACTTCCGGACGTCCCTGTGACGGCAGTATTCTAAACTCCAGTATCCCAGCGCCTTTTACCAGACGCTGGATATCTTCCTGGCTATATGAGCATGCCAGAGGTATTCGTATTTCAAATCGAGTATCTCCGAGTGGGCGCCATATGGGACCGAACCATCCTTTAGGGTCCACTCGCCTTTGCAAAATGCGTATCACTTTCTGGGAAAGCCCCTCTTTTTCTTCAGCTGTAAGCCCTTGAGTGTCAATTTCATATACGAGAATCGTTCCGCCGGTTTTTTCTATTGACGGTCTTAAAACCCTCTTCGCAATATGTAAGCTACAGACTATACCGGCCGCTAAAAGAAAAACTGACGCAACTATCAAAACAGTAATTAAAACAGCTTTCGGCAATAGATTCTTGCTCATAGCTTTCCTCGTATATGCGTTAAGGCGTATGTGCGTGAATGCGTTAATGAGTAAAACCGCTCACCTATAACGCATCTACTCATTTACTCATTCACCCGTTTACGTATTATCTTTCGACAATTTCTTTCCAATTGCTGAAGCGACAACTTTTATTTTCGTATTGGTTGACTCATCGACCTTCAAAGTAACTTCATCATCCTTAATATCGACCACAGTTCCGATAATTCCGCCGATTGTTCGCACCTTGTCGTTTTTTTGGAGCGATTCGACCATTTGCTTGTGCTCCTGCTGCTTTTTCCGGGGTGCTCTGAAGAGCACAAGGTACATCACTGCAACCATCAAAGCAAGGATAAGCAGATTTGCGTAATTATCAAAGATTCCTTTTCTGGGTGCTGCTCTTGCAGAGGCGTTAGGGTCGGAGGCAACAACCGTTTTTGTTGTAGTTTCCGCGGCAGTAATCGGCTCCGATACAATGTCGGATGGTGTCTGGTTGGGTTCTGTTTGAGCTAATATGAATGTGTTGTTCATTTCCATTTTCCTTTCAGCATTGAGCGGATAAAAAATCAAACTGGTTAAATGGTGAGTGGTTAATTGGCCCCGAATGTTTCTGTTGGGGCTACTCACCACTCACTACTCACTTTTTTAATGAGCCAAAGGTTTCATATTTTTTTAACTGCCTCGCTGCCCAGTCGGCAAATTCATTTTTTTTCAGCCGTTCTCTTATGTTTGCCATCAGCCGCTGGTAAAACCTTAAATTATGCAGGGACACCAGTATTGGGCCGAGCATTTCGTCCGAATTAAAGAAATGTCTGACGGTGCCGCGGCTAAAGTTGGTGCAGCAGTAGCAATCACAGCCATGCTCAATCGGTTCGGCAGCGTTTATATGTGCGTTGTTTCTTAGCCGCACAGGACCATCTTCAGTAAAAGCAAAGGCGTTTCGCCCGTTTCTTGTTGGAAGGACGCAATCGAACATATCGACGCCCGCCCTGACGGCGGCGATGATGTCGGCCGGCATCCCGACACCCATAAGATAGCGGGGCTTATCCGGCGGCAAAAGCCCTGTTGTATGAGCAACAGTTTTTATCATATTATCGTGCCCTTCACCTACACTTAATCCGCCGATAGCATATCCATCAAAACCTGATTTGACAAGTTCCGATACGCAGTAAGTTCGCAATTGGAGATTTATTCCGCCCTGGACGATGGCAAACAGCAGCTGCTCTGGATTGGAATGGGCTTGTTTGGCGTCCCTTGCCCATAGGATGGTTCTTTCGACAGCTTTTTTTAGCTCGTCTGCGCCGACAGGAAAGGGCGTGCATTGGTCTAAACAGGTTATTATGTCGGCGCCGAGTCGGTTCTGGGCATTTATTGCGGTTTCAGCAGTTAAAGATATTTTTGCCCCGTCTATATGGCTGGCAAATTCGATACCATCGTCTTTCACCTTGGATAGTGGACTAATGGAGAAGATTTGGTATCCGCCGCTATCGGTGATTATCGGGCGGTTCCAGGCCATAAATTTGTGCAGGCCGCCAAGCTTTTCGACCACATCAACGCCGGGCCTGAGTACCAGATGGTAGGTATTGGCCAGAACGATATCGGTGCCGGTTTCCTTGAGCTGCTGGGGTGTAATTCCCTTTACGGCGCCGGCGGTGCCGACCGGCATAAAGGCCGGCGTCTCGACCCTTCCGTGGGTTGTTGTCAGCACGCCTTGTCGCGCTTCCGAGCCGGAATCTTGATGGATAATTTGGAAATCAACCATTTTAATAAATGTTTACAATCTTGCGGCCTTTGGAGTAGGTACTATTAGAGTGTGCTATGAACACCATTTCCCTTTTACACTTTTGTGTTCCAGCTAATATCTCAATCAATAGTAATCTCTTTTATTAAGGGAAGGATATAAGGGATATGCCTCTCTATGGCTTGCCAGACCATTTGCTTATCAATACCGAAATACTCATGAATTAATTTATCGCGCATGCCCGCCATTTGTTTCCATGGTATATTCGGGTAATTGTCCCTAAAGGACGCAGGTAATTTTTTGGCTGCTTCACCAATTACTTCCAGACTTCGAATAACTGCATTAATTGTTTTCCTATCGCGGGCAAAATCAGAATATGACATCCCCTGAGTAAAGGAAAGAATCTCTTCGCAGGCTTCTATCAGGTCGTTAATATAATCTCGTAGGTCTCTATCTTTCATACTAACTGGACCTCATTCAAAATGCGCTTGCCAATATAAGGTTTAAGTGCGTTGCGCGATACAAGGTCAATTTTAACGTGTAGCAATTTTGAAAGCTCTTCTTCCATATCAATGAATTCAAAAAGACTTATAGGGGTTGTAAAATCAACAAGAATATCAAGGTCGCTATCGCCGGCTTGTTTACCCCTCACGTAAGAACCAAAGATACCAAGAGTATTTACATTATATTTGTTCTTAAGAACGGGCTTATAGTCTCTCAAAACCTTTTTAATCTCATCTAAACCCATAATTGGCCTCGCTCAAATTATAGCATAAATTCTCACAGCATGGGAAAATAGTTTGTTCACTCGTTTTGTTGGTAG
>Ga0315295_10003931_pt1 | contig 12630 bp, 6 predicted proteins | sample YL17G14_0_MG_FD_204453 | JGI IMG/M metagenome (GOLD analysis project Ga0315295, IMG submission 204453) | Sediment microbial communities from Yellowstone Lake, YNP, Wyoming, USA - YL17G14_0 | ecosystem: Environmental > Aquatic > Freshwater > Lake > Sediment | place: USA: Wyoming | collected... | reverse complement strand
TTAGCATAGAGCGCAGTGGCAGAAAGCTGCACCGTTTCATCTGGATAGAGGATGAAGGAATCGGAGGTAATGGTGATCGTAGACAGAGTCTCGTCAACAGTAATAGTAGCAACTACATATCCCGTTTCCACAACGGTGGGCACCAGAGAGCATTAATATAAAAAATCTCATTATAAAATTTTTTTTCATCTCTTCCCTCCTCCAAGCTCAGGAGCTTGGTAACAGACGTCTGCTCTCCCTCTGCTTCACACGTTCTTTTATCTCCAGTGACGCACTTAGTATTAACCTGCAGTAAAGAGTTGTCGGTAATCTTGATAAAAAACTAAAAACTATTTTTATCTCCTCTTAGTGATAAGGGTAAGCATAGTAGAGAAAAAAAAGAACCTACAAAGTCTGCAAGTTCTCAATTTTCACTGGTAGAGGGGTAAGATTTAGAGATGTTTTAAGCGATAGGTATTTTTTATAGTAACGTCCTCGCCTTCATTAAGGCATCCTTGATACAGGAGAGGAAAAACTCATTACTGCATGGTTTTTCAATTAACGCATAAGCTCCAAGCCTTGACACAAACTCACTCATAACCTTAGATCTTGTACCTGTGAGAATTATCACTTGTGTATGGGGAGACTTGGCTTTAATCTCCTCCAACACTGTTAATCCATCTCCATTCATCATAGCCAAATCTGTTATGATAAGATCAAAGGGCTGCTTAAAACATTTCGCAAGGGCTTCACTTCCACTACAGGCAGTAGCTACAGAGTACCCTTTCTCACTCAAGAGAGACGAATAGGTATCAAGAATTATTTCTTCATCATCGACCAATAAAATTCTTTTCTCTGTCATCTTGGGCGCCCCTAGCATTTATTTAGATCCCCCCCCCTTTTTAACTCTTAACCCTTGTTCAACTAATTGGAGTATGTGATGTATCAGGAAAGGCTTGTTGATCACAAAATCTACTCCACTTTCTTTCAATTTGGTCTTATCTAACTGGACTTTCCATCCTGTAATGAGCGCAATGGGTATCTTGCCATTGATCTTCTTAATTTCTTCCGCAACCTGCCACCCTGACATTCCAGGCATTCCTAAATCGGTAAAAACAAGATCAAATCTATCCTTCTTAAATATTTCTAGCGCCTGCTTACCATCAGGGGCAGTTTCAACCTCATGACCGCCATCTCTTAAAACATCTTTTAGTAACTCCCGCACATCTTCTTCATCCTCAATAACTAAGATTCTACCTTTTCTCTGCTCTTTCTGGACAATGTTGACTTCCTTCTCGTCACGCGTCTCTTCACCTGCTCTCTCGGATAGAGGCAGCTTTATGGTAAAGGTGGTACCTTTACCTTCTACACTTTCTACGGCGATTGTTCCCCTATGACGGTTGATGATACCATAGGATACACTCAAGCCTAAGCCGGTTGACTGAACACCTTTGGTGGTGAAAAAGGGGTCAAAGATCCTCTCTCCTATAGCGTTTGGAATACCAGTCCCTGTATCCTTTACTTTAACAAAGGCATAGTGTTTTTGCCTATAAATATTTATCTTAATACTCCCACCATCTGGCATGGCCTCAATGGCATTGATGATAAGATTGATCAATACCTCCCTGAGCTCAGTAGAATTACCTGCTATGGGAGGAACAGGTGAAATCTTTTTTTGAATGCTAATGGGTATCCCTTTCAACTCGGCCTCATTCTTCCATCTCACCCTGGTGAACTCCAGTGCCTGCTCTACCACCTCCTTTAGGTTAACTGAGCTAAAATGCCTATCATCCTCCCTCCTCCCCGCAAACTCCTGAATCCTGCGAACCGTCTCTGCCCCGTCGAAGGCTGCCTTCTCTATAATTTCTAAACTCTTCTTCAGATCACGTATTGATTTACTTCGCTCTGCCACCCCGAGGGGAGTTTCAATGCTTTTCCTTAATAATTGAGTTCTACCAATGATGGTAGCAAGCATATTGTTAAAATCATGGGCTACCCCTCCTGCCAATTCTCCCAGCGATGTTAACTTTTTGGTTTGGAGAAGCCTTTCCTCCATCCCCTTCTTTTCAGTGATATCCTTTATCATTAACTGCATTAGACTCTTTTCCTGATAGCTAATCACTGCCCCGCTTATTTCACCTATTATTACACTGCCGTCCTTTTTCATAAATGAGAGTTCGTAAAATCCTGTACCGCCCTCTTTAGCTATTTCAGTAAATAGGTGTGGTGCTTTCTCTCGGTCCCCCTGGGGAATTATAGCAAAGATATGTTCTATACCAATAAGTTCCTCTCTGCTATAACCTAAACTGTCCTCTGTATACCTATTACAATCAAGGATTTTCATTGTCTCAGGATCAAGGAGAAGGATAGCAAGCCTTACCCCCTCACACATCGCTTTGAATTTCTCTTGATCTCGTACTCTAATATAGGCAATCGCATTGCCAATGATCGCACCCACAAACGCACACAGTAATTTCATCACTCTTCTATCATTCTCACTAAAGGCATGGGGGCGGGTGTGGCTTAAGTTAATAACACCTAACAACTTTTCCTGAAAAATAAGCGGCACACATAAAAGCGAACCAATGGGAATACCTGTCTCTCTCACCTGAAAACGTTTGTCTCTTTTTACCTCGTTGAGTAGAATCGTCTCTCTCTTAAGAGCTGCTGACCCCGCAACTCCTTCCCCCAAGGAAAAGACGGTTCCTGAATCCCTTGGATGCTCAAAAAAAGCGCCATCGTCATTTCTTCCCCGCGCCATCTTGAGCACTAACCCGTTAGCCTCATCATCCATGAGCATAAAAGAGCAGTTTTCTGCATTCGTCTCCTCTAAAAGAATATCCATAAACTTTCGGTAAAACACCTCCTGGTCAAAGATATAGCCAACAATATCTCCTATTCGCTTGAGAAGCGATAGCTCCTCTACCTTCTTCTCAAAAAGAAAGCTCGCATCTCGCAGCGTGTCTACGTAACAGCGAACCTTTTCAATCGTTTTTCCCTCTTTACTTTTAAAATACTGTTCCTTAACCATTATTTGCTACCTATTGTATCGCATTAAAAAATGATGCTACCTTTTCTTCTTCTCGCTTAAGTTCCTCAACCATTTCATCAAGATCATGCTCCCCCACTTTAAGCTGTTCTTCTGCAAGAGGGTGAAGAGGAGAAACCATAGTATCCCCACTATTCCCAATGTGGGCTCGCTTACACACACTGTCTGCAAGATGAACCACTGAGGTTATCCGGATATGAAGAGCAGGTGCCTTTTCCACTTGATGATGAAACTTGATTGGAGACACTAAGAGGGGGGGGAACTTCCACCGCTCACAGAGCCATCCTCCTACCTCTGCGTGGGTAAAACCCATTATCTCTTTCTCTGCCTTAACCACACTCACCCCACTTGTGCTCACCTTCTCTAGCACGTTCCCATACTCCTTAGTGAAAAAACCATTTAGTACTTGCTTCCCGATATCATGGAGAAGTGAGGCAGTAAAAGCAGCCTCTGTGTCAACTCCTCCTGCCTTCTTACAGATGAGCTGGCCTGCGAGGGCACACCCTATGGAGTGCATCCACAATTCTTCACGCACCAAAGATGAATCACCCTCTGTATGCTTCATTGCATCAAACACTGTTATCCCCAGCACTAAGCTCTTGACCTCTTTCAATCCTAAAACGACTATTGCGTGCGGAACAGTTGCTACCTTTTGCATGAATCCATAGTAGGCTGAGTTGGCAACTTTTAACAGTCTAGAGGAAATCGCCTGATCATAGGAAATTAAGCGGCCCAATTCCTTTGCTGAGGTGTCCTCGTCTTTCACTAACGCTAACACTTTATGAATCATATCTGGAAGAGTAGGAAGACCTTTCACCTTGTCGATGATAATGTTTTTAGCTTTTATGCAATCCATGAAGTTTTCCTGTACCCTCTTTACACGTATTTTTAACTTATTTAAATGATAGTCCCTCTTGAACCAATTTTAATACTTCTTCTACTTTGAACGGCTTATTAATAACCAAATCAATTCCACTTTTTCTCAACCCATACTCATCTGGTGGTACTCTCCATCCTGTAATGAGTGCAATGGGTATCTTGCCATTGACCTTCTTAATTTCTTCCGCAACCTGCCATCCTGACATCCCAGACATCCCCAGATCTGTCAGAACCAGATCAAAATCTCCTCTCTTAAATAGCTCTACTCCTTGGCTGCCACCGGTGGCAGTACACACTTCGTGACCGGCATCGATTAAAATATCTTCGAGAAGCTTCCGTACATCTTCTTCATCTTCAATCACTAAAATCTTTGCTTTTCTTTGTACTCTGGGCACATGTGTAATTTCCCCACTCTTACCTTTCTGCCTCACTGTGTTCTCAGAGAGAGGAAGTCGTATAATAAAGGTAGCCCCCTGATCTTCGATGCTCTCTACCGCTATGGTTCCTTGATGCCGATGGACGATGCCATAGGAAACACTTAAACCTAACCCAGTCGATTGAACACCTTTGGTAGTAAAGAAGGGATCAAATATTCTCTCTCTGATATCTTTCGGAATACCATCCCCTGTATCCTCAATTTTAATGACAGCATGACTATTATCCATAAAGGTAGTAACTCTAATCTCACCTCCCTGCGGCATAGCATCGAGGGCATTGTTAATGAGATTGGTAAATACTTCTCTTAACTCTGAAGGACTTCCAGCAATGCAAGGAAGAGGTAAAAACTCTGTTTTAATATTGATTCTTATCCCCTTCGACTCAGCCTCATTTTTCCATCTCATTCTGGTAAATTCTAGAGCGTTATCTAACAGTTCATTAACATCAACCCGGGTAAATATTTTCTCATCAGCCCTCCTTCTTGAGAACTCCTGAATCCTGCGAACCGTCTCTGCCCCATCCAGTGCAGCCCTTTCTATAACATTTAGCTCTTCCTTTAGCTCTCGCATCGATTTCCTTTTCCCCTGCTTCCCTGGAGGGGGCTCAAGATGCATCTTCAATAGCTGAACCCTCCCCAGGATAGCCGCAAGCACATTATTGAAATCATGGGCTACTCCTCCTGACAACTCTCCCAGCGCTCTCAGTTTTTCAGATTGAATAAGCTTTTCTTCCATCTTCTTCCGCTCAGAAATATCTCGTATAATTACCGTAAGAATAGATTCACCATTTATCTCAAATACGAAGGTAGAGCCCTCTAGGGGAAACTCACATCCATCCCTCCTTAGACCCTTCCCCTCCAAAGTTTTTCCAACAATATACATTTTGTTGGTAGTTTTAAATTCTTCTAACAGCTTTCTCTGTTGTTTTCTAATATTTTTGGGTGAGAGTAGCACTATAGATTTACCCACGATTTCATCACGAGCGTAGCCAAACATCTCTTCAGCCTTTTTGTTAAAACTTAGTACTATCCCCTCTTTATTAACAGAGACGATGGCATCATTGGCATGCTCTATCATATTGTGATACTTCTCCTCCGACTTCTTTGTTGCTTCCTCAGCCTTCTTTCTCGCGGTTACGTCCTCTGCAAAACCATAGAAGCCGGTAATCTCCCCACCCTCAGTTTTTTTAGGAACCACCACCAGATGAACTGGAACCACACTTTTGCTCTTATGCACAAGATTTATTTCCTTATCATACATACCGCTTTCAGACGCAATGCGAATGACTTCTTCGGCATCTTCTTCCGATTCATGAATAGTGTGAGAGGACATTTTGCCGATTACCTCATCAGCCGTGTATCCTAACATCTTCTCCGAATATTTATTCCATAATATAAACTTACCAGACTGGTCTATAGCACCGAGGTGAAGGGGAACATATTCAGTAGATAATCGATACCTTTCTTCACTTTCCCGCAGCGCTTCTTCCGACTTCTTGCGCTCAGTGATATCCCTCATTACAGCGATAATAATACTATCCTCCCCTCTTCTTGAGAGTGAAAACGAGATCTCGATGGGAAAGAGAGAGCCGTCCTTTCTTATCCCCTCCTCTTCAAAAAGCATTTTACCTACGTTCCCTGAGGTGAGGTACTCATTCAGTAACTCACTATGCTTCTTCCGGTAGTGCTCTGGCGTCAATATACGAGTTGATTGACCGATGAGTTCATCTTTAGAGTAACCGTAGAACTCTTCAGCCTTCCTATTAACCTGTATAATCTTCTCATTCTCAACAGTAATAATACCTGCATTGGCAAACTCGATAAGATCATGGTATCTTTCTTTGCTCTCTCGCAGTGCCAACTCGCTTGCTTTAAGTTGTTGATTGCTTGCCTGAAGTTGCTGATTGATAGCACTCAACTCCTGCTCTCTTGCCACTAACTTTTGGTTCGTTGCCCTTAATGCTTCATCCGTCTTTTTACGCTCAGTGATGTCTCTAATGGTTGATACTGCTCCTGTAGTGTTATCATCTTTGTCCTTTAAGAGTGCTGAATTTATCTCGATATTAATTAAGCTTCCGTCCTTCCTTAACCAAGTACGCCCTTCCCCAAGAACAAACCCCTTTTCAAATAACTGTGTGATAAATTCTTTTCCTGCTTTTTCGTAGACCTCTCCCTTAGAACCTAGTTCCGTTGTAGCCATTCCTACTAACTCACCTTGTGCGTACCCAAGCATCTTCTCCGTCGCGTCATTAGCCATAGTAATGAAGCCTTTTGAGTCCGTGATAATAATTCCATCTACTGAGGTTTTGAAAACATTATTTAAAAACTCGCTGGTCTCTTTTATCTTATTTTCAACTATCTTTCTCTCAGCGACATCCCGGACTACGCCGACGGAACCTTTTAGAGTTCCTTCATCGTTAAACAAATAAACTATATTTTGTTCAACAGGAACTACCTTTTTATCCTTACGAAGGTAGTAGGTCTCCCAATTGGTTATCTTTCCCTCTTTAAATAATCTGTCATAGGTCATCGCCTTTGCATCTTTAAAAAACTCCTCATCGATCTTTACTCTCTCCCCTGTGGTTGACTCGTACATTCCTTTCTCAACTAGGGATAATACCATTATATGCTTTCCTATGATTTCTTGCTCCTCATAGCCAACGAGTTTAAGGAAAGATTTATTCACACTGGTAATATTGCCTACGCTATCACCGACTATAATGCCATCCAGAGAACTTTCTACAATATTTTCCAAATGATCTTTTGCTTTCATTAATTCTTTCGCAGCTCTTTTGCGGTTTAGTACCTCAACAAAAGATAAAGATAAGGTTTCTACAGCGTGTTGGTCGACCAGATCGTAGCCCTGTTTTTTGTTGGCTAAAGCGATCATCCCGATAGTCTTACCCATGTATCTTAATGGAATACCTAAAAACGAAGTTAATGGAGGATGGCCCCCAGGGGTACCAATTCGGGCTGGATGAGATGCAGGGTCGTTGACTATGAGTGGCTGTTTGTCTTTGAGCACTTTACCCCAGATTCCACGGATCTCCATATCCTTAATCATTTTTACTGCGTTTGACTCGGGCATTTTACACCCATCCCACCCTGGATTGCTCAAGGCAATGGTGTCAAAGCGACCTTCATTATTTGTTTCGCCGACAAAACCAAACTCACTACCCGTGAGTTCTTCAGCCACCGCAAGACATACCCGGGCCACTTCCTCCTCGGTCTCACACCATAGTGTCTCTCGTAACACCTTGTTAATTGCTTCTAATAAAATGCTTTGTTTTCTGGCGTGCTCTTCTGACTGCCTAAGATCAGTGATATCGGTGATAAAACCTTCTAAACACAATAACTCACCATCGTGGGAGAAAATTCCACACCCCTGTTCCCACACCCACTTTTGCCTACCATCAGCCATAGTTATCCTATAGACAAGCTTGAAGGGTCTTCTTTCTTTTAGGGCAGTCTGAATCTCATTCCATACATACTCTTGATCCTCAGGATGGATGAGTTGAGCGTATGAGACCCTTGAGTTCTCAATTAGTTCAACTGGTCGGTAGCCAGTCAATGCTACACACCCATCGCTTACGTACTCCATTGTCCAATCACAATCATTCCGACAGCGATAGGCCATACCAGGTAAATCACCCATCGGAGTTGTAAGGGTACGTTGACTCTCCAGCAGCGCACTTTCAGCAGACTTGTGCGTATGCTCAAATGTTTTTAATTCATAAATCTGATGACGTAGTCCTGTTAATTCACTTATAAGTTCCTCTTTTTTCTTATCTTCATCTCTCATACTGTAATCCTATTAAATAGAATTTCAGATACTACATAAGATAAATATACCACTTTCTTACCAGTGTCTTTTGTGGCCTATGTTTAATTACAGGTAGTACTCCCATCTATTAATTTTTCGGATACTTTATCGACAAACTTAAGCTATTTATGTGGTTATTTAATAACCGAAGATTGATGGTCTCGTAAAAAGTCAAAAATCAGACGACAAAGTAAAAAGTTTCAGATGCAAGGCGCGCAAATACGAAGGAATGAGGCGTACGTACGTGTACGCCGGCTTGGCCGCCTTGCCCGAGCTCGGCCAGGGAGCGCAGCCAGGCAATGACCGAGGATGCAGCGCAACGCAGCAGATAGACTTTTTACGAAGTCGTCAAGATTAACAACCTATAATCTATTATTAACACCAACTATTTTTTGCACAAAGGCTTTTGATTTTAAAGCTCACGCAGGTGACTATTTATAAATAATGTCTATGAAGGCAAAATTCCTGGCATCAAGGTAGGAAGTAGGTGGAGGTTTGATAAGGATCAGATTGATGAGCTTTTAAGAAGGGAAGAAGAGAAAAATAAAATTAACTGAATAACACCATTGATGGTATTTTTGTTATGAGAATAACGCCAGGGCAGAATCTTGGAATTGTTACTTCTATCTTATACCTAGAGCGCTCTTGACACAGGAAAGGAAAAATTCATTACTGCATGGTTTTTCGATTAATGCATAAGCTCCAAGCCTTGACACAAACTCGCTCACAACCTTAGATCTTGTACCTGTGAGAATTATCACTTGTGTATGGGGAGACTTGGCTTTAATCTCCTCCAACACTGTTAAGCCATCTCCATTCATCATAGCCAAATCTGTTATGATAAGATCAAAGGGCTGCTTAAAACATTTCGCAAGGGCTTCACTTCCACTACAGGCAGTAGCTACATAGTACCCTTTCTCACTCAAGAGAGACGAATAGGTATCAAGAATTATTTCTTCATCATCAACCAGCAAAATTCTCTTGTCCGTCATTTCTCGTTTCCCTGGAATCTTATGTTAATCTTTTTTGGGTCTGTTTCTCAGGCTGCTTTAAACCGCTCTCTTAATTCCATTCCCTCCTGGACTAAGCGTAAAACCTGATCTACTGCAAATGGCTTTTTGATGATGAGATCTATACAACTACTCGTCATCTCAGACTCCTTGAGATCTACATTCCACCCTGTGATAAGTGCTATGGGCACTTTCCTATTGATACCCTTAATTCTTTCAGCTACTTGCCAGCCAGATACCACCGGCATTCCCAGATCGGTAAATACCAGGTCAAATTCCTTCCGCTCAAATAGCTCAATCCCCTGTATCCCATCGCCGGCTATCTCAACCTCGTGACCCGCATCAGTTAATATATCATTCAGTACATTACGCACCCCCTCTTCATCATCAATAACCAATATTCTCGCTTTTCTCTTTTGCACTGGCTTGAATTCTATTTTTTCTTCTTTAATCGCTTTTGCTAGTATAGGAAGTTTTATGGTAAAGGTAGTACCTTCACCTTCTATACTATCTACGGTGATAGCTCCCCGATGACGGCTGATGATTCCATAGGAAACACTTAATCCCAGTCCGGTTGATTGTGGACCCCTGGTGGTAAAAAAGGGATCAAAGATCTTCTCTCGTACTGCTTTAGGAATTCCACTACCCGTATCTTTCACCGCAACACAAATGTAGTTGTCTTCTTTAAAGGTCTTAAAAGTGATCCGACCACCGTGCGGCATTGCATCGAGTGCGTTGTTGAGAAGGTTTGTAAATACCTCTCTTAACTCAGCTCCACTTCCAATAGTGGGGGGGATGGATGAAAATTCTTTTTTAATAACTATCTTTATTCCCTTCGACTCAGCCTTATCTTTCCATCTCATTCTGGTAAATTCCAGAGCATTATTTATCAATTCATTTATGTCTACTTGAGTAAAGTCTTTATCATCAGGGCTTCTTCTAGAGAATTCCTGAATCCTTCTCACAGTTTCAGCGCCATCCATAGCAGCCTTCTCTATGATCTCCAGTCCTTTCTGAAGCTCACGCACTGATTTTCTCTTCTCCCGGACTCCTGGCAGTGGGGAGTTATGCATTCTTAACAGCTGAACCCTCCCCAGAATTGCAGCAAGCATATTGTTAAAGTCATGAGCTACCCCCCCTGCCAACTCTCCCAGCGCACTCAATTTTTCAGATTGAATAAACTTTTCTTCCATCTTCTTCCGCTCAGTGATATCCCTCATTACCGCGATAATAGTAATACTATTCTCTCCCCTTTCTGAGAGTGAAAACGAGATCTCGATGGGAAAGAGAGAGCCATCCTTTTGTGTCCCCTCTTCTTCAAAAAGCATTTTACCTACGTTTCCTGATCTTAAGTACTCATTCAGTACCTCACTGTGGTTCTTCCAGTACTGCTCTGGCGTCAATATCCGAGGTGATTGACCGATGAGCTCATCTCTCAAGTAACCATAAAACTCTTCAGCCTTCCTATTAACCTGTATAATCTTCTCGTTCTCAACGGTAATAATACCTGCATTGGCAAACTCAATGAGATCGTGGTATCTTTCTTCTGATCTTTTTAATGCTTCTTCAGCTTGCTTACGTTCCACTATTTGCAGCTTAAGTTGTTCATTTGCCTTCACAAGTTCAGCTGTTCGATTTTTCACTTGTTGTTCCATTCCCTCATGAGCTTTTAGCAACGCTTCCTCCACCCTTTTGCGTTCGGTGATGTCACGCAGTAGCAACACTGCACCATTTTGATCACTTCGATTACCCGTAATGATTTCAAGAGGGATAGTATCGCCATTTTTCTTTTTTCCCGTGGCTAATCCAACGGAAAAGCCGTCCCTTGTAAGTGTGTCAGCTATCTTATTACTGTTCGATGCGTCAGAATTAATGTCGTAATAGAGCAGGTCAATTTTACGGTTAATGACTTCATTTACCTCGTAACCAAATACTCTTTTCACCGAAGCATTGCACATAATTATATTTCTGTCTCTATCAACGACAACAAGTATATCAGCATTAATACTAGAAATAATGTCCTCAAGTTCCCTTTGTCTAGTTTCTGCTTCCCTCCAACGCCTGTATGTTACCCACAAAGTTAACACTAGCCATATGAAAAGAACCTTAATCAAGAGTTCACTTATAGGCAAAGTGGAATACACCGATAAATATTTGTGAATCCTATCAATGAAATCAATGGATAGGCTAAATAGTGTTAATATAATTGTAATAATCAAAACCAGAGATAGGTTGAGTAATTCTCTGTTTTTCGTCCTAGAGGTCATGCTTTGTCTCCTATATTTTCGATATAGTTAATTGATTATTTTAATATCGACCATTTGGTGAGAAAACTAAAATAGTATTCTATGATCATTATGGTATGAAGACTAAGATCCCCGATGTAGGTTAGTGAGAAGCCTCAGTAAGATATTTTGTGAGGAAGTTATAAAGAAAGAAAGGTATTCCGGTGCAGAAGCAGCTCGTTTCCTGGGTATAGCAACCTCAGCGGTAAATCGCCCTGCTAATGCAGATGAAGTACCGGAAGTGATAAAAATAATAAGTTGATAAAGAATCAACATCCCTCATTACAGGAAATTACTACTTAAAAAAGGGGAGAGGTCCTATTGAAAGTTAATACTTCACGGACGCCCCTCCCCTATCCTATTTACTATTTACTATTCACGATTTACGATTGCCAAAGCCCCATCAATCATTTCTTTCACTACTTCCTTAAACTCCCTATTCTCATTCATCATCTCAACTATAACTGGACTTAACTCATAGTAGAGTTTTATGAGTTCACGACCTTCCTTGGTTGTGCTTAATACATTGTCTCGGATGTATCTTAAGAGTTCTGTTTGTTCTGAATGCTCTCCGTAGATTGATTCTGTGGGGCATAATGGCCCACCCTGTCCCGCACGAACCGCCCGCACGTAGCCGTGGTAGTCGTCACTGCCGCTGTACATGCTGCCACCGTAGAAACCGACGATCCAGGCGAGGAGCAGAATATGGGCGTTAGTAGTAGACGACCAATAGTAGGACGACACTGTGTCAGAGAAATAGGTTGTGTTAATTGATGGGATATACCTGTTCCTGTCTATAAGAAAAGACAACTCCTTCACCGTTGGCAATCGCCAGTCTGAATACCCTCCAAAATTTTGCGAGTTGAGAGTAGCTATAAATACATCTTGTGCATCGTACCAGTCATAGTAATTATCTTTATCATGAATGGTACCATCATCAGTCTTATTCTCCCATATCAGCCCTGTTACATTATCTCTCACCATTGCCCATTCGGTTGCAGTCTCAAGCAGTTCATTACCATTTAGAGTCTAGTTTGGTGTACCATTGTGGATTGATAGAATAGTTTCCATCCTGCCCATAGAATGGTTCACCTGGTTGAGGACATGGTGTTATCTCATTCCCAACATCATCATAGCATTTAATCTGCCCTGTGTCGGGAATGGGTGTA
>Ga0315295_10003930_pt1 | contig 12631 bp, 11 predicted proteins | sample YL17G14_0_MG_FD_204453 | JGI IMG/M metagenome (GOLD analysis project Ga0315295, IMG submission 204453) | Sediment microbial communities from Yellowstone Lake, YNP, Wyoming, USA - YL17G14_0 | ecosystem: Environmental > Aquatic > Freshwater > Lake > Sediment | place: USA: Wyoming | collected... | reverse complement strand
TTAACTTAGCTAATATCAATGGGTAAGGAGTTACCATAATGCTTCAAGAATCTTATGTCAGCAGGCAGGTTATCAGCAAGGCAGATTTTTGGAAAAAAACAAAACCACCCTTGGTCCGGCTGGATATAGAGCTCACCGAACGCTGTAATAATAATTGCCTCCACTGTTGTATAAATCTGCCGGCAGGTGATTTAACGGCAAAAAATAAGGAACTCTCCACGGAGGAAATAAAAAATATTTTAAAAGAAGCGGTATCTTTAGGGTGTATGAAGGTGCGTTTTACCGGAGGTGAGCCGCTTTTAAGGGAAGATTTCGAGGAATTATATGTTTTTGCGAGGAAATCAGGCCTAAGAGTTTTACTTTTTACCAACGCTACCTTGCTCACGCCTCGGTTGGCAGATTTATTCAGCCGCATTCCCCCCTTAGAAATGATAGAAATAACCGTATATGGGATGAAAAAGGAATCTTATGAAGCGGCAACCCGTATTCCCGGCTCATTCGAGGCAGCCTGGGGAGGGATAAATTTGCTGTTGGAGAAGAAGATTCCGTTTGTGGTAAAGGGGGCATTGCTTCCCTTTAATAAAGATGAAACAGAGGAGTTTGAAAGATGGGCATCCGCAATTTCATGGATGGATAGGCCGCCTTCATATTCGATGTTTTTTCACCTGCGCTGCCGCAGGGATTACGCGGATAAAAATCAACTTATAAAAAGTTTAAGGCCCTCTGCCGAAGAAGGCCTGAAAATCTTGACCCGGTATAAAGATGCATATCTCAAAAGAATGAAAGAGTTTTGCGCTAAATTTATGCATCCGTCAGGAGATAGGATTTTTTCTTGCGGCTCAGGCGTCGGCAGCGGCTGCGTAGATGCCTATGGGGCCTTTCAGCTCTGTATGCTGCTTAGGCATCCGGATTGTGTATATGACCTTAAAAAGGGCTCTTTAAAGGATGCATTAGAAAATTTCTTTTCGCGTATAAGAAAGATGAGAACCGATAATCCCGCATATCTTTCCCGTTGCGGCAGGTGTTTCTTAAAGGGCCTATGCGAACAGTGCCCGGCAAAATCTTGGACGGAATACGGCACTTTAGATACGCCGGTAGATTATTATTGTGAAGTGGCGCACGCCCAGGCGCGCTTTTTAGGTTTGTTAGCGGAAGGCGAGAAGGCATGGGAAGCGGAGGATTGGAAGGGAAGAATAAATGAATTTTCAGGAAAAGATATATCAGCTTTAAGCTGTAAGCTTTAAGCTGTAAGCTAAAGATAAAATGTCTTATACCTTTAATCCCTCGCAGAAATCCCCGGGCTTTAGCCCGGGGGATGTCCGCTAAAATTTTTCTTTGAAAATTTTAGCGAGATCCCGCCATGAATTATGGCGGAAATGCTATATTGTTTTTGTGCTCGGGAGGGAGCCTCGGCCCTGCCAGCGGAGCTGGCGAGGCCGAGGGGGCTCCACAAATATAAAAGTTTGGCAAAAAGCACACGAATTAGTTTTAGAGATATATAGAGTTGCCAAAAACTTCCCAAGTTCTGAAAAGTATGGTTTAACAGCACAGCTTAGAAGGGCAGCAGCTTCTATAGCTACCAATATAGTTGAAGGTTATAAGAGAAGAAGCGATAAAGATTTTGCTCATTTTCTTAATATAGCAGATAGCTCTTTAGAAGAAACCAAATACCATTTACTCTTAGCTTTTGATTTGAAATATCCGAATAAGAATGAATATGAACGATTATCAAAATTGGCGGATGAAGTTGGACGCATGTTGTTTGGTTTTCAAAAGAAGCTTATAACTTAGAGCTCACAGCTTAAAACTTACAGCTTACGGCTGAAAAGGGAGAGGATATTTATGAAGAAAAAAGTCAGTTTAGACGCTATTTGTAAGCCGTCAGAAGACGTGGTTGCCCGTGAAGTACAGGGAGAATTTATTATTATTCCCATAACAAGCGGTATAGCCGATCTGGAAGACGAGATATTCGCGCTTAACAAAACAGGCCAAGCCGTATGGAATAGGCTTGATGGCAAGAAATCCGTAGGGGAAATCGTAAAAGATTTGGAAGAATTATTTGAGGTGGGTCGTGGTCAGATAGAAAAAGATGTCGTGGGTATTACCGGAGAGCTTTTGGCGCGGAGGATGCTTGTTGAAGTCAAATGAAGCCATAACTTATGGAGCCCGTGATTAGACGATGACGACATAAGTTATTGGCTGAATTTGACCCTTGACATTTCGCCGATGCAAAGCAAAATGTCAAGGGTTCAATTCGCCCTTGACATCTACCTAAATAAATTTAGTTAAGTAAATGTCAAGGGCTCATTGAAGTTGGAGACTGATAAAATAATGAGCACCCGTATTCCATTACCTGAATTTTCGCTTTGGGAAAAGATGAAGACAAAGGATAAGAGAAGCCTTGTATCTTTTTACCTGGAGATCACCGCCCGCTGTAACAATAACTGCAGGCACTGTTACATAAATTTGCCGGTTGATGACGTAAAGGCCGAATCCAAAGAGCTTACGTTTCGCCAGATAAAGGATATCGTCGACCATGCGGTGAATTTAGGCGCGTTATGGTGCCTTATCACAGGCGGCGAGCCATTCGTAAGAGAGGATTTCTTTGATATCTATCTTTACCTCAAGAAAAAAGGGCTTTTAATCTCGGTATTCACTAACGCGGCGTTGATTACGCAAAAACATATCGATTTTTTTAAAAAATACCCCCCCAGGGATATCGAGGTGACTATTTACGGGATTACCGAAGAAACTTACGAGAAGGTAACCGGAAAAGCCGGTTCATTCGCCGCTTTTATGCGCGGCCTCGATCTTTTGCTGCAAAATGGAATCAAAGTTCGTTTTAAAGCGATGGCCTTACGTTCCAACGTTCATGAACTGCCTGAAATTGCCGCGTTTTGCCGTAAGAGGACTAAGGATTATTTTCGTTTTGACCCGTTTTTGCATCTCAGATTTGATGGAGACCGGAATAGAAATAAGGAGATCAAAAATGAGCGGTTATCGCCTGAGGAGGTTGTGGCTATAGAAAAAGCCGACCACGAACGATATGGCGCGCTTAAGAAGGCATGTGATAAACTTATTGTTCCCGAATTCGAGCATTATAAATGCGACCATCTTTTTCATTGCGGTACGGGCAACGGCAGTTTTACCGTAAGCTATGACGGCTTCTTCCGTCTCTGTTCTTCGTTGTGGCATCCCGATTGTGTCTACGATCTTAAAAAAGGGACTCTTATAGACGCCTGGGATAATTTAGTTCCCCGGGTGAGAAATTTGCGTTCCCGGCGCCAGGAGTTCCTTGACAAATGCAGAAAGTGCGCCATTATAAATCTCTGTATCTGGTGCCCGGCGCATTCTTATCTGGAAACAGGCGAGATGGATTCTCCGGTTGAATATTTTTGTGAAGTGGCTCATGCCCGGCATGAGGCATTAAAGATAAAGTCATAACCTCATAAATGAAATACATTAACCGATCCCGGCAATATAGACATCGGCACTCATGAAAGCCTTTTAAGGAGGAGCGTCCGATACCGGAATTATCTTGCTCGCCAATTACAAGAGGACAATCAATATTGTCAAAACGATTAACGTATCTCATAGAAAACCCTGGAAGTTACGCTTACAGTCTCGGGTTAATTAGCCTTTTTTTCTTGTTTTTTCTTTTCCGTTTTTTTCACCTGGGCCACAACGACTTTTGGTATGACGAGATATTTACATTGAATATTAGCCGCTGTCCCTGGCATAATTGGAATGCCCCCCTTTATTACATATTGATTCACTATTGGACCAAGATTTTTGGGATCTCTGAATTCAGCCTGCGCCTGCCCTCCCTGATATTTAGTTTTTGTTCCGTAATTTTACTCTATTTTTTAGGTAAAGAGCTTTTTAATAAAAAGGTCGGGTTTATCTCCTCTATTCTTATCGGTTTATCCCCTTTTCATATCTGGTATGCTCAGGAGGCTAGGGATTACGCCATGATTTTATTTTTTGGGCTTCTCTCCAGTCTTTTATTTCACAGAGGCCTAAAAAACGGCAAGGTTAAGACATGGTTAAATTTTACCCTATTTTCTATAATCGGACTTTACACCCATTATTTTTATATCTTTCTCGTTTTAGCTCAATGTTTATATCTTTTATATATAAAAAAGTTTAAAATTGATTTTAAAGAAATAACCTTTTTTCTTATGATTGCCGTAGTTTTTAGTTTTTACCTTTCTAGATTTTTAAGCAAATTCTTTTTTGTAAAAAATGGTTTCTGGATCCCCCAGCCGGAATGGAAGTCCCTGATTATCACGATAGAAAATTTTATCTTAGGTTATACCGCCGCGCCTCTTCTATATTTCGTTGCTGATATTTTAGCGGGATTATTTTTTATATGGAGCTTGCTGGCACTATATAAGAAAAAAGAATTAAGGAAAAACTTTTTATTTTGCTTTTTTTTATCCTTTGTGCCTATTGCCATGGTATTTCTTTTTTCCCGGAGCGTCTTTTCCGTCTATTTAGACCGCGGGTTAATTATATTTAGCTCATTTTTTTATCTCATTTTATCGATAGGGATAAGCTCCCTAATCGGAAGAATAAGAAATTCTTTCGTAATCGCCCTTACGGTGATAATGCTTATTTCCGGTTCCGCATATTTCAGTGACCGGATGATTATGCCGCTTAGCCACCATATCGGTGCCAACATAAAAAAGCCGATCAAGCCGATCGTTAAATTTTTAGCAGACAACGTAGGTTCCCGAGATGTGGTCGGTTTTACCAATCATTCTCTTAAGCCCTCCATAGCCTTTTATGGGCAGGGTAAATTTTCGTGTCTCTATTATTTTTTTGACCCTCAATTTCCTGGTACTGATTGGAAAAGGCCAAGGCAGGAAGGCAAATACTGTGTGCCTTTTTATAAGATAGGCGACCTTAAATTTGAGAAATTATGGGTGCTTGCCTGTGATTGGCCAAGAAGCGGAAACCTGGACAATAATTCTAAAAATGTAAAGAAGTGGCTGGATGATCATCTTAAGCTGGAATCCGCGGAAGAATTCGATGGTTTATGGGTATTCAGTTATGCTAAACACAGATTATAAGGTAAGCCCGATTACGGGGTCCTTTGACGAATTGGACTTAATTTCTATTATTATCCATAGGATAATCGGAGGCGATCCGTGTTCTGTCAACTGGGAGTGGTTTAAAGGCGTCATCATTTACCACGAGATTATTCCTTTCGCCTATTTAAGCTTAAAGGATTCGAATCTATCTGTTCCCGAAGATTTAATGCAGCTTTTAAGGAATAATTATTATTACGCCTTGCGCCGCTGCCAGGAATGCCGGCAAGAGTTCTTGCGCATATTAAAAGAATTTGAAAATTGCCGGATCTCAATTTTACCCATCAAAGGAATGCAGTTTCTATACGATATATATGCACGCTTACCTGCAAGGCCAATGGTAGATATAGACCTTTTAGTTAAGGAGGACGATATTTTAAAGGCAGAGGAGCTATTTTCTAATTTAGGATATAAAAAAGAGCTATACGGCTTAAAAGAAGAATACTGGAGAAAAGACTATTGTCATCTTATCTTCCTTAGAAAAGAGGGAAGAAAAACGTTTATCGCTGAATTACACTGGGGCCTTGATTTTAAAAGAAAAAACAGGATGGTTTTAGACGAACTTTGGAAGAGGACTCGAGAAATTGACGCGGATGGCAAAAGAATAAAATTACTTTCAGCGGAAGACGCGTTTTTTAGCCTGGCGCTGCATAACCGCAGATTCGGTAAGCCGCTTAATATTAAATATGCCGTCGATTTGATTTTGTTATTAAATAAACATTCTTGCCAATTTGACTGGGATTATATTTTAAGTCAATGCCGAAAATATAATCTTTCCGCGCCAGTATTTTTTTCTCTTTATCAGGCCGAATTTTTACGGAGTTTAAATATCCCTGAATATGTGCGGAAAGAATTAAAAATTCCGCGCTGGAAGAAAAGATTGATTCAGCGATTTATTGAAAAAAATACTTTTCCATTGAAAACAAAAACCCTCCCTCAAATTAAAAGCCTTTATCTTAAGTCGCATTTTCTTTTATACGACAGCCTCCGGGAACCGGTATCTTATGTACTCAATATACCTAAAGAACAGTTTGCCAAATACTACCGCCTTAGGCCCTATACAAAAAAAACAGCCTTTTTATATAGGAACCGGCTGTTCTATATGCTCTTTAAATCTGTCAGCTTGTTTAAAAAATAATCGTCCAATTTTATGGTAAGAGCTCAGATACCAGCACAAGAACTCCCATCGTAGGGGACATTTCCCCGCCACGATAGTTTTTAGCGGTGAGGCGGGGTCCCGCCTCGTCTCTATAAAGCCGAATGGCGTGGAAAATGTCCCCTACGATATCGTCGAAACTTAACGGATTTTGCTAAAAAAATTTAGAGATAGGGTAGAAACAGAACCAAATCCTCACATTTGCAAAAATGACAACCGTGTAATGTGAAGACCAGACCCCACGAGTTTCGAGTTTATAGACCCCATGAGTTTATTTTTTCATAACTAATACATATTATATTCAAGTTTATCTCACCATATAATATTGACAATTATATACCGATTGTTATAATAAAGCGAAGTTGGTTCGGGGGAATGATCTGATTTTTAAAATGCCCGTCTACAAAACTATTAACCGGAATGAAACAGTTTGAGAAATTTTCGGCGACACACCTTTATTGCGATAATTGCGGGCAATCCATGCCGGTTAACGAGGTTCTTCTCTTGATTCTTCCTGACGGCAATCTTTACGATTACCGCTGTTCGGCCTGCGGGAGTTCTGTAGGGAGCCGTAAGGAAAATAAAGGTTTTTCTTTTGATATAAATTCGGATAAAACAGATGACGAAGAAGATGAAGGGAGGTTGGGCCAATGGCTGAAGGAGGAATAACGGCTATAAATGAAAAGGTGAGAAAGGAAAGCACTTTTGTCCATGCGCTTGTGACGGAAATAGAAAAGGTTATAGTTGGACAGAAATATTTGATAGAAAGGCTCTTGGTGGCGCTTTTGGCAAACGGGCACGTGCTTATCGAAGGCGTTCCGGGCCTGGCTAAGACCATGTCTGTCAGGGTGTTGTCGGGCGCCATTGATACAAAGTTTCAGAGGCTGCAGTTTACGCCGGATTTATTGCCCGCGGATTTGATAGGCACGTTGGTATATAATCCGAAGGACGGAACGTTTACGACGAAGAAGGGCCCTATCTTCGCAAATTTAATATTGGCGGATGAAATAAATAGAGCCCCCGCTAAAGTCCAGAGCGCGCTTTTGGAAGCGATGCAGGAGAGGCAGGTTACGATAAGCGAAAATACGTTTAAATTGGATGAGCCGTTTATGGTCCTCGCTACCCAAAATCCCATAGAACAGGAAGGGACATATCCTCTGCCTGAGGCGCAGATTGACAGATTCATGTTAAAAATAAATATTACTTATCCGTCTATGGAGGAAGAGCATAAAATAATGAAGCGCATGGCGGTGACGGATAAAAAGATTAAAATAAATCCTGTAGTAGGCCCGAAGGATATATTAGAGGCACGCGAGGTAGTGGACGAGGTTTATATGGACGAGAAGCTTGAAAAATATATCCTTGATATTGTTTTTGCGACGAGGGATCCTAAAAAATATAAGTTAGACGACCTCGCGGGCCTTATTCAATACGGGGCTTCGCCGCGCGCGTCAATTTATCTGATAATCGCGTCAAAGGCATACGCTTTTATCCAGGGAAGGGGCTACGTGACTCCTCAGGATGTTAAATCAATAGGCCCTGATGTCTTAAGGCATAGAATCATATTAAGTTACGAGGCGGAAGCCGAGGAGAAGACTTCCGAAGATATTATTAAGAGGATATTCGAGGAGATAGAAGTACCATAGTATAAAGTCAAAAGTCAAAAGTCAAAAATCAAAAGTACAAGTAAAAAGTAAAAAGTTTTGAGTTTTGAGATGTGGTTTTGACTTTCCTGCCTGCCGGCTCGCCTTACGGCGAAGCCGTGGGCAGGCAGGTGAGATTTTCCGCCTTCGCGCCATGTGCTTCGGCGGATCCGCCATGAGTTGTATTTCTGTGTAGCATAGGCGGAGACTTTTGAGTTAAAATGTCCCTGTAGTTTCGCTGGTGAAGTACGACACGGAGTGATAGCACAACGATAAAAGTCAAAAGTAAAAAGTCAAAAGTGATATGATTCCAAGAGAAATATTCAGGCAAATCAGGCGGATACAGATAACGACGTCGCGGATGGTGACGGATGTTTTTGCCGGGCAGTATCAGAGCGTTTTTAAGGGCAAAGGCATGGAATTCTGCGAGGTGAGGGAATATCAGCCGGGCGATGAAATCCGTTCGATTGACTGGAATGTTACTGCGCGCATGGGGCATCCGTTTGTAAAAAAGTTTATTGAAGAAAGAGAATTGACCGTGATGCTTCTTCTGGACATGTCAAAATCTTCGTATTTCGGGACGGTAAATAAATTAAAGAGCCAATTGGCAGCGGAAATCTGCTCTGTTCTCGCGCTTTCGGCGAACAAAAACAACGATAAAATCGGGCTGATCGCGTTTACGGATAGGGTCGAGAAATTCGTACCGCCAAGAAAAGGCATGCGCCATGTGCTTAGAGTCATTAGAGAAGCGCTTTATTTTAAGCCCCGCGGCACCGGGACGGATATTCCCGGCGCAATCGAGTATCTCAATAGAATTACAAGAAGAAAGACGGTAACGTTTATAATTTCGGATTTTTACGCGCCTGATTTTAAGAAACCCCTATCAATTTCAAACAGAAGGCACGATATAATAACAATAACCATAACCGATCCTAAAGAAATTGCACTGCCGGATATAGGCATTGTGAAATTTGATGACGCGGAAAGCGGGAAAAGTTATTATGTGGATACATCGGATAAAGAGACAAGGATTCGTTATCGGGAAAATGCGGCAAGAAAATTCGAGGATAGGACAAAGCTTTTTAGGTCCATAAACGTCGATAATATAAATATTAGGACAGATACCCCGTATGCGGAAGAATTATACAAATTCTTTAGAATAAGGGAAAGAAGGCTCCGCTGAAACCGAAAGAGGAGTTTTCCCAAAAATTACATCTTTTTACATAGAAGCTATAAACGAAAGATGAAGCAGCAGAATACGTTATAACGCTGTGAACCGCAGAACCAACGCGGAACTGAACGCGGAACAACGCTGAAAAAGACCTATTCCGCGTAGTTCTGTGTAATGTTCTGCATAGTTCAGCGGTTATAAGAGAGACATATAAAAAAATATACAAACTCCGATAAAATGGAAGCGCTTGATATAAGAGATATAAAAGGCCCCGTAAAATTAATAAGTAATTTATCGGCGTATTTTATCGCTGGCTTAATTCTATTAATAATTATAGGCATAATTCTGTTTTTTTTATCAAGAAAAAAGAAAAAGGAAAAGATGGTTTTCATGCCGCCGAAACCGCCTCATGAAGCTGCATATGAAGCCTTAGAGGCATTGAAAAAGAAGCATTTGATAGAAAACGGCAGGATAAAAGAATTCTATATAGAGCTGTCATTCATCGTAAGGCGTTATCTTGAATATAGATTCAATCTTAGGGCGCCGGAAATGACTACGGAAGAATTTTTGATTCATGTAAAAAACAGAAATGAATTGTCATATGACGAGAAATATTTTTTAAAGAATTTTCTTTCGCATTGCGATATCGTCAAATTCGCGAAATATGTGCCGACCGCGAAAGAAATAGATTCAAGTTTTGATTCCGCGAAAAATCTTATCGACGAGACAAAAAACACAGATGATCGCAGATTGGAGACACAGATGATCACAGATAAAGACAACATCTGCGATCATCTGTGAAAGAGTGCCTTATGACATGCGATCTGTGATCATCTGTGACATATATATAATTATGGACCATTAAAAACATTACACAGGGTATGATTTTAAGAGATCCCATTTTTTTATTATTGCTGCCTGCCTCGGTATTATTAGCGCTTTACGCGAGTAAGAAATATTCCGGCCCCAGCATACGTTTTTCTTCCGGAGAATTTATCAATTCGTTGAAGCCGTCGGTTAAAACAAGGTTAAGTCAAAAAATCATATATTTGAGAATAGCCGCGTTCTTTCTTATTATATTTGCTTTTGCGAGGCCGCAGCATGCTTTGGAAGAAGTAAAGGTTGAGACAGAAGGCATAGACATAGTGCTGGCTATTGACTGCTCGACAAGCATGCTCGCCGAAGATTTTACGCTCGAAGGAAGACGCGTAAACAGGCTTGAAGTAGTAAAAAAGGTCGTTAAAGAATTTATAGAAGGGAGAAAAAGCGACAGAATCGGTCTTGTTGCCTTTGCCGGAAGGGCATATACAATATGCCCTCTTACGCTTGATTATAATTGGTTATTCACGAATCTTGGGAGAATAGAGGCAGGCATCATGGAGGACGGGACAGCTATCGGTTCGGGCATAAGTTCTGCCTTGAACAGGCTTAAGAATTCGAAGTCGAAAGAAAAAATTATCATACTCCTTACCGACGGCATAAATAATGCGGGGAATATCCCGCCGCTTACTGCCGCGGAAGCCTCTAAAGCCATCGGCGTTAAGATATATACGATAGGCGCCGGCACAAAAGGGGCGGTTCCCTATCCCGCCGCAAGGGATTATTTCGGACGGATTGTTTACCAGAATATAAAAATAGAAATCGACGAAGATGTATTGAAAAAAATAGCGCTGGAGACAGGAGCGAATTATTACAGGGCAACGGATACGGAATCCTTAAGAGAAATTTATCGCCAAATCGATCGTCTTGAAAAAACACCCATTGAGGAAAAGGGCTACACCGACTATAAGGAATTATTCCCTAATTTTTTGCTCCCGGGCCTGATTTTGTTGTTTCTCGAAATAATTTTAAGCGATACGGCTTTTAGAAGGATACCTTAAAAATGAAATTCGGCAATATTAACGCGGCATATCTACTTTGGCTTATAGCCGGAATAGCGGTATTTTATATATTTATTTTCAGAAGGAAAAAAAATATAATGGAATTATTTGCCGAAAGAAAATTATTGGATAAACTTCTGGATACGCTCGATTTGAAAAAACAGTATGTTAAAAAGACGTTAATTACTTTTTCGGTTTTTCTCTGTGTTTTAAGCCTTATGAGGCCGCAGTGGGGTTTCCGGTGGGAAGAGGTAAAAATAAGGGCTCTTGATATATTGATTGCGATAGATACTTCAAAAAGCATGCTTGCCCAAGATGTAAAGCCGAATAGATTGGAACGCTCGAAATTAGCGGTAAAAGACCTTGTGAAGAAATTAAACGGCGACAGAATCGGACTTATTAGTTTTGCCGGAGAGGCGTTTTTGCAGTGCCCTTTAACTATTGATTATAACGGCTTCATGCTTTCCCTGGACGACTTAAGCGTTGGAACAATACCTGTGGGAGGAACTTCTATATCAGGCGCGATAGAAGAAGCCATAAAAAGCTATGAGGGCGGACAGAAAAAATATAAGATTCTTATAATAATAACAGACGGAGAAGACCTTATCGGCGATGCCGTAAAAACGGCTGAAAAAGCCAAGGATGAAAATATCGTAATCTTCTCTATAGGTATCGGCACGAAAGAGGGAGAACTCATACCTATAGTTGACGAACACGGTTTTAAATCATACCTTAGGGATAGAGAGGGAAATTTTGTGAAGTCCAGGCTTGATGAAACAAGTATTCAGAAAATCGCATTGGCGACAGGCGGAAGTTACGTAAGGGCAACCGGAACCGAATTCGGCCTGGATTTGATATATGACCAAAGGCTCTCCAAAATGGAAAGAAGGGACCTTGAGTCAAAGATGAGAAAGCGCTACCATGAGAGATTTCAGATACCGCTTGCATTCGCGATAATGGTTTTATTAATAGAGCCCTTTATAAATGAAAGAAAAAAGCGCGATGAAAAAGGCGTTTAGCGTATTTTTTATTACAGCGGCCATTGTTTTTTCTCCGATGGGATTTTCTTTTGCCGTTTCCGCATCAGGCGCCGTTTCCAAAGGGAATAAATATTATAATGAAGAAAAATTCGACGAAGCGCTGAAGGAATACACTAAAGCGCAGGATAAACTGCCTGATTCGGAAATCGTGAATTTTGATCTGGGAACGGCATTGTATAAAAAAGGAAATTACAAAGAATCGAAGGAGGCGTTTACAAAGGCTTTAACTTCGGATGATGTTGATTTGGAGCGAAAGGCAAATTATAATATCGGCAATAGCATTTACAAATTGGCCGAGCCGAATGAAGATAAAGATATGGAAGGAACCGTAAAATTATATAGGGAAGCCCTCGATTCTTATAAAAAAGTGATGGCTTTGGATGAGAAAGACGAAGATGCGAAGTTCAATCATGATTTTGTCGAGAAAAAGCTAAATATCCTTCTAGAGAAACTTAAAAGCGAGCCTCCTCAAGAGAAGGGGCAGCAGGATACGATGGATGAAGGACGAAGGATGAGGGACGATCAGGAAAGGAAAGAACAACAGGATACGAAGGACGAAGAACGAAGGACGATGGACGAGGGACGAGGGACGAAGGACGAAGAGAAGAAGGACGAAGAACGAAGGACGATGGACGAGGGACGAGGGAC
>Ga0315295_10003929_pt1 | contig 12631 bp, 10 predicted proteins | sample YL17G14_0_MG_FD_204453 | JGI IMG/M metagenome (GOLD analysis project Ga0315295, IMG submission 204453) | Sediment microbial communities from Yellowstone Lake, YNP, Wyoming, USA - YL17G14_0 | ecosystem: Environmental > Aquatic > Freshwater > Lake > Sediment | place: USA: Wyoming | collected... | reverse complement strand
GGAAAGAGGCTCCCCTTGAAAGGCATGTGACAAAAGAGATCATTACGCTTTTGGGCGAACACAATTCGACGACCCTTGAGCTCAACAGTGATCGACTGAATCATGCCCCCTATCCCAGTTACACCATCCTCAGGGCAAAGTTCGACCGATGGCTTGCTGATCTCGTTACCGAAAAGGGTGTCTACGTCATTCCTCAGAAGCACGTGAACGATCTCATCAAGGATGGGGAAAAGGTCGTCGGGGTCCGGACAGGCGATGAAGAGATTGGAGCAGACTGTGTCGTCGCTGCCGATGGCGTCCTCTCCTTCCTGGCGGAGAAGGCAGGGCTTCGGCAGCCCTTTCACCCTCAGCATTTTGCCCTCGGCTTCAAAGAGGTCATCCAGCTTGACCCAAAGACGATTGAGGACCGATTTCGGCTGGGAGAAAACGAAGGGGCAGCCCAGCTCTTCGTCGGTTCCCTCACCAAAGGGATGATGGGGGGAGGGTTTCTCTATACCAATCAGGAGAGCCTCTCCCTCGGGATCGTTGTTGGGATCCAATCCCTGAATCAAAGAGAACCCCGCGAGGAGGTCTACAAACTCCTGGACGAATTTAAGGAGAGACCCGAAATCAAAAACCTCGTGAAGGGAGGAAATGTCATTGAATACTCCGCTCACCTGATTACAGAAGGAGGTATCCATATCAAGCCTAAAGTTTATGGAAACGGGATTCTGATTGCCGGGGACGCAGCAGGCCTGGGCCTTAACATGCTGGTCACGGTCAGGGGAATGGAGTATGCGATGGCTTCCGGTGTCCTGGCGGGCAGGGCAATCAAGAAGGCAAAGGAGAAGAATGATTTTTCCGCCTCATCCCTGGCCTGTTATGACGAACTCTTAAATAACAGTTTTATCATTAAAGAGATGAACACCTATCAGAGCAGCCTTCACATCCTTGAGAACCGAAGGCTCTTCTCGAAATACCCTCAGGCGATCTCCAACCTCTTCGAGAAGGTGATGGAGGTCAATGAAAAACCGAAAGAGGGCCTTTATCAAACAGTATGGCAGGAAGTGAAGAGAGAGTTTTTCAACTTAGAAACCTTAAGAGACTGGATGCAGTTTCGGAAAATGTAAAATTTTCATCTGTTGACGGAAGTAATTCTAAACTGTAAGCATGAAATCCTAAACAAACATATTTGAAATTTTCCCAATAATCCCCTCCCCCTCTCGATGGGGGAGGGCGAGGGTGGGGGTGGACAAGGGCGTGTTGGTCCTGATTTGGTCCCCCCTCCCCTTCATCCCCTCCCACGAGGGGAGGGGAGTTTCTTACGGTAGATTGTCAAAAATGTTAGAGATAAATTCTCAGACTCTATCCTGTAAGCGCCTAAGCAAGCACTAATGTTCAAAGTTTAAATGACCTAAGAATCAGATTTTATTGATTTGATTTTTGAAATTGCTTTGATTTTCGACTTCCACGTTTCGATCTTTAGAGTTTTAATTTTAGGCACTTTAGCCATTTTAGGCACTTTAGGCATTTTAGGCACTTCTTTTATTTAGGGGAAATGTGATGAAGATTACCGAGAAACTGGCGCTCGATGCATTCAAAAACGACAAAGAATCCCACATCCATCTCGATCAGAAAATCTGCCACACCTGTAAAGAACGATTCTGCATCTATGCCTGTCCGGCAAACCTTTACTCCCTGACTGAGAAAGGGGAGATGGCCGTCGAATTTGCGGGTTGCCTCGAATGTGGCACGTGCATGATTGCCTGCATCTATGGGTCCGTCAGATGGGACTACCCCAAAAGCGGATTTGGTGTCCAATACCGGCTGGGTTGAAAACGGTGAAGAAGGGTTGTAATTTAATGGAGGAATTGCCAAATCTTTCTCACTAACTTTAACCCATGGTTTAAAATTCAATCGAAACCCGCCTTCCCAAAAGACGGGTTTTTTTCTGTCCAAGCACTCATGCCCAACAAGGGCACCACGAAGGATGAAAAAATGAATTAGGCACCCCCACCCCGCCCCTCCCCCCTCCAGAGGAGGAGGGTGAGGGTGGGGGGCGGTTTTTATTTGCGTGTTAATATATCATGCCAAAAATCACACCTAACCTATTGATTAAAATGAATAAATACGATTAGTAAGATTTTACTTGACAATATATCGAACGTTTGATATATATTCTCAATCTCATGAAGTCGAGGTAAACAAAAAGAAGTCATGGGCGACCTTCGTGATACGCAGAGTAAACTTATTGAAGTGGCCATCGATCTTTTTGCCTCAAAGGGGTTTAGAGGGACATCCATACGTGATATCGCAAATTCGATGGGCATGAGCATCTCTAACATCTACCACTATTTCGGTAGCAAGGAAGGGCTGCTGCTGGCCATCCTGCAACATTCGGCCAAACAAGTGGTGGATCGACTGAGTCATTTATATGAAAATGATTTAGATCCGGTGGAACGCTTCCAGTTGCTTATAAGAACGCATGTTCTTATGTCAAGAGACCATAAGAAAGAAGTCAAGATCTTCTTCCTTGATGAAGAGCACCTTTCTCAAGAGGGCATTGAAATTAATAAACAATTTCAAAGAGACGTGTTGAATATTTATAGGCGTGAGTTACAAAATCTGAAGGCAAAAGGTTTTCTTGAATACGAGAATCTGACAGCCCTGGCATTAAATATCCTGGGCGTCATCAACTGGCATTTACGCTGGTACAGACCGGAAGGCGCCACCTCTTTAGAAAAGATAGCCGAAGAAATCCTCACCTTTATAATGTACGGAGTCATGGGTCGATCCAGTCACATTAAGACCGAAGCACCGGGTATCTAATTCAAGATCAAATGATGATAGTCTGTCTTTTGATTTTTGGTCTATGCTCAAGTTTCGAAAAATGATATACCGACCGATTGATATATATCCTGTGTAAACGAGACCATTTTTTTAGTTGGGTCCTCTGGAGAAAGAGGTCTAAATTATTTGGAGGGGAGTTACGATGCTCGAAAGGGGTTTTGATCGATTGATCCCAAAGAGGGTATTCATCTGCATGCTGAGCCTTGCGATGATGTTTCTTTTCATTTTTTCTTTCGTTTCGTGCGCTCCGGTTTCACAGCCGAAAAAACAGGCAGAATTCACTGAAGACATCCTTTCGGTCACCTTTCCAAACAAAGAAGAGGGTTGGGCCTGTGGTCGGTGGGGGACTGTTCTTCATACTGCGGATGGAGGCAAGACCTGGACCCCCCAGTCAAGCGGCACAGAGAATACCCTGTGCTCAATCTATTTCGTGGACTCTCAAAATGGCTGGGCCGTGGGAGAGGAGGAGACCATCATCCATACGACAGATGGAGGAAAGGCCTGGAAGAAACAGAAGAGCCCGGTCCCTTTTTCTCTCATGAAGGCGTATTTCGTTACACCCGAGAAGGGTTGGATCGTTGGGGAACGGACACATGTTCTATTTACGGTTGATGGCGGCAAGACCTGGAACGTCCAGTTCAAGGATGAGGATTTCATTCTCAAATCGATCTCCTTCTGCGACCCGCTTAATGGGTGGGCTGTCGGCGAGTATGGTTTCATCTACCATACGAAAGACGGCGGGGCGACATGGAAAAGGGAGGCCGGTCTTTTTGATATCTCAGAAAAGACAGGCGAGGTGGTGGCAGGAATCTTTTTGTTTGACGTGGTGGCGGTGGATCCCCAAACCGCCTGGGCGGTAGGTATTGACGGATATGTCACCCGGACGGTTGACGGAGGAAGGACGTGGAAGGAAGTGAAAACCGGTGCACCCAAGACGCAGCTTTTTTGCGTGACGTCTAATCGGGCGGAAACCATCTTGATCGGAGGAAACAGCACGTTTTTGATCTCAACCGATAGCGGAAAGACCTGGAGGAGTCCTCCTTGCGAGCCGCCCATCACCTATGGCTGGTTTTACGGACTGGCTTCGCGGGGAGCTGCCGGCTTTGTCGCGGTAGGCTGGGAAGGAAGCCTCTACTTCAGTGATGGAAAAGATCCTTCAGGCTCCTGGCGTCGGGCAAAAATATAAGACCCCTGAATGAGGATAAAAAAGCTTATGGAAGGCAACCAGGAACTTCGCGGTTTAGACCGACTCTGTCTGTTTCTATCGCGCAATCGGGTATCGGTTTTAGTCATGCTCCTCGTCATCACCGGGATCTTTCTGTACGGTGCCTTTCGGATTCGTGGTGAGGTTCTGATCTACGAAATGTTTCCCTATGACCACCCCTACCTCCAGCTCCATGCCCGTTTTGCCCAGGTCTTTGGAAGCGGGGCCTCCGGGGTTGTCATCACCCTCAAGGCCAAGAATGGAGATATCTTTCATCCGCCCATCCTGACCAAAATTCAAAAGATGACAACCGAGATTGAGTTATGGGATGAGGTCTACCGGGCCCTGACCGTATCGATTGCGAGCCGCACAACCAAGGTGGTGAAGGCGCAGGCAAAAGGTCAGATTAAAATTGACCCATTGATGTGGCCGGAAGTCCCCAAGAACGATCAGGAGATGGCCCTGTTGAAGAAAGACATCTTTTCTGACCCAGCCTATCACGGGATCCTGGTATCCAGGGATGGAACGGCAGCACTGATCCTGACGGAGTTTAAGGAGAACATTTCCTATGAGAGGACGTTTGACCTGCTGCAGAAATTGAGAAAAGGCTATACCGATCAGGAGACGTCCGTTCACATCGTTGGATTCCCCATGTTGATGGGGTGGATTTACAGTTTGAAGGCGCAGATCTACACCGTTTTTACGATCAGCATCATCGGTATGATCATCGTTCTCATCCTCATATTCTACGGCAATGTTTTGGGAATGATCGTTGTCATGGTCAATGCGTCAATCCTCACCATCTGGGGGCTTGGATTCATCGGCTTCACGGGGATCAACTTCAACCCGCTCCTCTATGTCCTTGCCTTTCTTGTGGGCGCCCGAATGGTGGGCAACTCGCATCAGATTACCTACCGCTACTTTGAGGAGCTTCATTCCAGTGGGGGGGACCGCCTCCGTGCCAGTTATGAGACGATGAGAACCATGTTCATCCCTAATTTCGCTGCTGTGGCCACGGACGCAGCCGGGTTTCTGGTGTTGATCATTGCAAAGATAATCTTGATGCAACATCTGGCCCTCATCATGACCTTCTGGATGATGAGCATCATCCTGACGGGTTTCATGGTGCCGGCGATCTGTAACCTGGTTCCTCTCAAGGTGGCCAGTGAGAAATGGGCGAAAGACAGCTGTCAGGTCGATGGTCTGGCCAGGATCATGATGAAAATCACCCGTTTTTCCATCTCTCCCGGTGGCAGATATGTGGTAGGGACCTTGATCATAGGGTTAACGATCTTTTGCACCTGGCAGATGAGTACTCTAAAAATTGGAGACCCCTCACCCGGTTCGCCCATTCTCTGGCCAAACCATCCCTATAATATGGATCAGGCCCTGATGGACAAGACCTTTGATGCCTCGTCGGAAAACCTGGTGCTCTTTTACGAAGGAGAAAGGGGATCGGTATATGATCCGGCTGTTCTGACCACGTTCGAGGGCTTTTCGCGTCATATGAAAAGGAGGCTCCCCGACATCTACAAATCCTCCACCTCGATCATCAATATGGTGAAAATAATGAATGTCACGTTACATGATGGGGACAAGTTCTGGTACCAGCTGCCGCGTAACGAAACAATGTCGATGAGCTTGTTGGGTTATGTCAAAGCGAACATGGGATTTACGACCAGCGGCCGCTTTGTCGACGAGGGGATGGAGCGGGCCCAGATCACGCTCTTTTTTGCCGACCATACCTCAGAAAATCTCATTCGCATCCGTGAGGCAGCCTACGATTTTTTCAAGGATCATCCCATGAAGATTGAAAAGGGGGAATTCAAGCTGGCCGGCGGAAGGATCGGGCTGGAGATGGCCCTCAATGAGGAGATGAAACGAACCCACGCCATCATCGACCTGACCGTGCTCTGCGCCATCTTCATCCTCTGCGCCCTCTCTTACATGTCCATCACGGCAGGACTGATGCTCACCCTTCCCTTGATCCTTGCCAACAGCGTGGCAGGCGCTTATATGGCCCTGTCCAACATCGGCCTTTCGATCAATACCCTTCCGATCGCTGCCATTGGCGTCGGGGTTGGAGTCGATTTTGCAATCTATCTCTATAGCCGCTGCCAGGAGGAATTCTCCCTGCAGGGGGGCGATTGGAACCGTACGATCATCCAGTCCATCTGCACCTGCGGCAAGGCGGTCGTTTATACCGGATTGACGATCATTCTGCCCATCCTCACCTGGTACTTTTTCTCGGACATGAAGTTTCAGGCCGAGGTCGGATTCTTTCTTGCCATGATCATGGGGACCAACGTTGTTCTCACGCTAACGCTGCATCCCCTGATGATTTATATCATCAAACCCAAATTCATCAGTGGGAGGAAGGAGGCATTACCAGGGAAGGCAAAGGAGGCGTCCGTGTGACAACCACGGCAGCCATTTCAAAACTCTTTCACACGTTGTGCGATGCACCTGGGTTTTACAACTTTTCTAACAGAAGGGAGGTGAAGAGAAGCAGCAAAGAGACAATTCCCAGAAAGAGGAGGAGGATTATTCTGTTTTTGAAAACAAAGACGAGAAGGAGGGAGGGATCATGAATAAGAAGAAATTATTGATATCCGTTTTAGTGGCTTCATTGACCGTCCTAACATTTTCTTCTGCCATTGCTGAAGAGTTTTCGGTGGCAGGAAGACCCCTTAAGCTCTTTGGCTATGCCACTCAGGAGGTAAGTTATGGGTTTAGCGATGCGTACGATACTGAAAAAGGCATAAATTCTGCCCTAATGAACCTCTTTGTGGAAAGCGCCTACGATATTACCAAGGATTTGAAATTCTACGGGTCAGGTATGCTTTCAGTGGATTGGATTTACCAACTGAAGTGCAATGACAGCTCGTGGGTGGACAAATTATTCTCCAAATCGAAAGGCAATCTCAATGTAGACGATAAATACTGGCAATTATTGAAGGAAGCACGCCTTACCTGGACTCCAGGAGACTTCATGTTCCGCGTAGGGAAACAGATTGTGTCCTGGGGGGAGCTCTTGGGTTTCCGTATCATGGACCAGATCAACCCTTTGGATCAGCGACGTGGGTTTTTAGACGTTGAATTTGAAACAACGATCATCCCAATCTGGCTCTTCAGGGCTGATTACTATCCCAAAATAACGTCGAGCTGGCTGCAAGATCTGGGGTTTGAGTTTGTCTATAACCCCAATGCAGATTTTATTCCCAATCAAGACCTTATGGCAGGAAATGCGGAGGGAGGCATCTGGGCGCCCAATATTCCGATTCCCGGTGCTCATCTGGCTACAGCGGTTTCGAAGATTAGCACCCCAGACCGATGGAAAGAGGGGAATGAATTCGCTTTCAGGGTTAAAGCAAACATGCTCGGGGCTATCACTACTTTAAACTTCTTTTATGGTCGGGACAACAGCCCTGTGACGAAGTTGATTCCTCCTTTTATGTCCCCCATCCCCCCGGATATTCTTGCTTCTGATGGAGCTTTGCTCCTCCATCCATTCCAGGAAGGCAAGTATCCTTTTTTTAAATATGTGGGGGCTACCATTGCTAAGGAGCTTATTCCCTTAAGGGCCTCCTTCCTGGGAGACGTTGCGCCAACGATCTATTTGGAAGCCCTTTACGCCTTCGACAGCACATTTACTTTCACCAATCCATTATTCCCATTTCCTGTGCAGAGATTTGGAAAATCTGATGACTTTCGTTCGGGCATCGAAGTAACTTGGAAGGTGAAGATTCCGGCCCTGAATGCCAGAACCTATTTCTCGTTCATGGGAGAATTTTTCTATCGAAGGATCATGGATTATCCATCCGTAGAAGAGATAGCGGGTCTGAAAAAGAACAACTATCAGACCTTTCTTAATGTCAACACTCAATACTTCCACGGCAAATTCACCCCGTCTTTCACCTGGATCCATGATATCAACAGTAACTCTAATTTTTTCATTCCAAAGTTAGTGTACGACTTTGACTACCATTGGCATTTCACACTGGGAGGGCAGTTATTTAGCGGGGCGAAGAACGGGCAAGGGTTACAGTTGTTTGACAACAAGGATCAGATCTTTTTCAAGGTTGCTTACAAGTGGGGCTAAGAAGGTTCACGGCAACCCTGAGATCAATAGAGAAGGGAGGAGAGAAAATGAAAAAAGTGAAAATCTTTGTCATGTGTTTTCTGGTTTTATTTCTGGCGCTGGGCGTGATGGCGCCAAGCCTATGGGCTGCAGAGCAGTTTAAAATCAACTCTCAGGAATTGGAAAAGAACAAAAGGCTGATGGATGATCCGCGGCCCTATTTAACCACCACTTTGGCTTACAAAAAGGTCTTGCCTCCGGAGCTCTATTCCAAGCTGACCTATGATATCGAGGAGATGAAGAAGCTCTGGGCCGAGTGTGTTGGATTCAGAGCTCCTGATGAAGTAGGCAAAATTGCTCCGGAGATTAAGCCGGGAACCTATTCCTATAAGGACAAGGCTAAATACCCTGGCCTTAAGGAGTTGATGATCCCGATGTATTATGAGTTTTTCAAAGAGGGCGGACCGCCTCTGGCTGGAAGTTACGCTGAGATAAAGGTTGTTCCCACCAGACAGTATTACTGGTCTCTGCCCGTCGCTAAAGCGACAAAGGAGGGTATGGGTCGCGTCCAGTTAGATGATAATGGAATTATCAAGGAGGAAACTTGGGTGGCCGGGATTCCGTTTCCCAGACCGGAGGGTAAGTTTAAGGCCAATCAGGTTATCTACAATTGGATCAAGACACCCTTGTGGTTGGATAACTACTACGCCACTTCTGTTAACAAAGGATTTACCCGTACTTTAAGAGTCGATCAAGAGATGGTTGCCGATGTGATGTACTTAACACTTAAAGGACGGACCCGTCTGGAGCCCTATGGCTGGTATGACGAACGGGCAAAAAAGAATGGCGAGTTATCCCAGATGAACTTTTTTTACCAGGCCCCGCGGGATATGTACGGCAATGTCATCAGCATTACGGGGTACATGGAACCCGAAAAGTATGATCAGATGATGGTGTACATCAACGCTTTGAGACGGGTTCGCCTGCTCTCGGCCACGGATATCCAGGATGCTATCGGAGGGGCGGATTATGCCTACGTCGACAATAATGGATTTGGGCAAAAGTTGTCGACCACGATCTTCCCGTATAAAAACGAGATCATTGCCGAGCGGGAGTACCTGGTCCCTTTCTCCACATGGGATGGATCGGAGTATATGAATGCGAAAGGGGAAGTTTATAATCTCGAATGGGAGCGCAGGCCCATGTATGTGGTTAAGATGACGCAGCTCGACAAAAACTTCGTCTACAGCTACCGGATGGCTTACGTTGATAAAGAAACAGGGATATTGGTCAATGTCGAAAACTTCGACCAGAAGGGCCGACTGTACCGTTCTACAAGGGGTCAACGACCCTTCATCCCCGAAATGGGCATGTTCGGAATGGGCTGTGGTATAGCTAATGATCACCTGGACCTTCACACAAGCTGGACCCTTGGTTATCTTGTGCCGGCGCCATGGCTGACCCGCGCAGATGTGAGCCTTCGCGGGTTGGTGATTAAAGGCAAGTAACGGATAGAACGGGCTAACGTGGGATGAAATGAGAGAAATTCTGATCGTCCCGCGTTAGCCCACGATCTCTGTCATTAAGGAGAGAAAGGTTATGATTGAAACTGTCGATCTTCACTATTATACCATGGGCCAGGGTTTCCCACTCGTAATGATTCATGGGTGGTGTTCGGATGGGCTTGGTTTTACTTTACAAACCTCCTTTGCCTATAAGTACCAGCTCATTTTCCCAGATCTGAGAGGACATGGAAAGTCACCCAAGCCACATATGCCGTCCAATGCTTCCCTCCTGGCATCAGATGTGAACCGGCTCCTTGAAAAACTGGACATAAAAAAGGCAATCCTCTGCGGGGGGTCATTCGGCGGCATGGTGGCTTTGCAGTTTGCCCTGGATTATCCGCAGAAAGTAGAAGCCCTGATTTTGTCCGATACGACCAGCACCTTCGCTGCGTCAACACAATTCATGGGTATGGTCATCCCCATGCTTAGTGGACCCAATGCCGCCGAAATGGTGAAAGGCATGATTTCCTCGCTTGCCTTAGGCGGAGAGATGGCCAAATCACCCTTCGGCGCAATGTTGATCGAGGCTTCCCTTGAAAGGCTCGATAATTTGGACCCGGGATCACTCCTGGAAGTAACCAAAGGGATGAAGGATTTTGAGGTTACACACCGGCTTTCGGAGATCAAAGTGCCCACACTGATTATCGCAGCCAAGAAAGATATGGTCGTACCTCCCCAGTTTAGCGAGGAAATGCACAGGCGAATCGCTGGTTCAGAATATGTGGTCATTGATTCAGATCATGGGACCCCTTACTTCAGGCCCGACGAGTGGAACAGAGCAGTCAGGAACTTCTTAAAAAAGATTGGTCATTAAAAGGAGGCAGCAAATGCTACTCTCAAATCGAGTGGCTATTATCACCGGAGGGGCCAGGGGGATCGGAAAGGGGATTGCCCTCAAGTTTGCCGAGGAGGGGTGTTCCGTTGTGATCACCGATCTTCTGTTAGAGGAAGCGAAAAGGACCGTGGAGGAGATCTTGAAAAAGGGGAGAGACGCACTGTTCATCCCATGCGATGTCTCCGCCGGTCGCCAGGTCCAGGAAATGGTTGCCCAGGTCATCCGTAAGTTTGGAAAAATAGATATCCTTGTCAATAATGCGGGTATCGGGGGGGTTCCAAAATCGATTTTAGATGTGTCTGAAGAAGAGTGGGACAAACTCCTGTCCATAAACTTGAAGGGGGTCTTTTTGTGCTGCAGGGCCGTTGTTCCGCACATGAAAGAAAAGAGATACGGTAAGATCGTTAATATGTCATCTATGGGGGCAATTGCTCCACCAACGCCCAACATCAATTATTCTGCGGCTAAAGCGGGAGTGTTGGGAATGACACTCGATCTGGCCCTTGAACTGGCGCCCTTTAACATCTGTGTCAACGCGATCCTCCCCGGAGCCATTCCCACGGATATGTGGAATCCGCTTCTGCCTCCCGGAATCAACAAAGAAGATTTCTTTGCAGAGGTTGGGAAATCGGTTGCCCCCATGCAGAGGGTGGGCACGCCAGAGGAAGTTGCAGGGGCGGCCCTGTTTTTGGCCTCAGACCTCTCATCCTACGTGACAGGAGATCGGATCCTTGTGGGAGGAGGGGCACCCCTGGTCGCGCGGTTGAAGTGACGAGGTTATCCCACCGTCGAGAAGAGGGTGGATCAGGGCGACGAAGCAGAAAATGAATACCGAAGAGAGGTGGGTCTGCCATGAAAGTGAGAGAGCATATCAATAGCGTAGGGATCGTCGGTTGTGGCCAGATGGGCTCGGGATATGTGCAGCTTTGTGCTCAGAAGGGCTACCAGGTTATTGTCACGGACGAATCAGAAGAAGTTTTGAAAAAGGGACTGAGCGCCATCCATTTCAGGCTGACCGAATCCGGCGACAAGGACCTCATTCTGTCCCGGATCCAGGGAGTGACAGGATTTAAGCGCTTCGCTGAATGCGACCTGGTCATTGAGGCGGCGACAGAAAAGATGGACGTTAAGAAGAAGATCTTCGCGGAGCTCGACCGTGTCTGTCCCAAAGACGTTATCCTCGCAACGAATACCTCCGTTCTCTCTGTTCTTGACATGGCGATGGCAACACAGAGGCCGGATCGAGTCCTGGGGATTCACATGAACCCCCTGGTATTTCCTTCCGCCGAGATTATCCATACGCTCCTGACCAGCCAGGAAGCCCTTGAGGTGGCAAAACGGTTTAGCGAATCCTTAGGGAAAGCGATCATTGTCGCGAAAGATACTCCAGGGTTTCTCGTAAATCGGCTCTTTACCCCTCTCCTTCTGGAAGCGATCCGCATGCTGGAAGCGGGCATTGCAACGCGTGATGAGATTGACGGGGCGTTCACAAAAGGCATGGGCTGGCCGATGGGGCCTTTGGCCATGGCGGACGGGATCGGATTGGATACCGTTCTGTTTGGAACCAATGCCATTTATGAGGACCTCAAAATTCCTCTCTTCATTGCTCCTCTCTTGCTGAAGAAGATGGTTACAGCCGGCTGGCTCGGGATGAAGACAGGAAAAGGGTTCTATGAGTATGGAAAATGACCGATTCGATAGAGGAGGATGAAATGGCCGAAAAAGAGATGTTTGATCTTTCGGGAAAGGTAGCCCTTGTTACAGCTGGAGGTCATGGGCTGGGCCGCGAGTACTGCATCGCCATGGCCGAGTTCGGGGCAGATGTAGTCTGTAACGACATTGACCTAACCCTTGCAAAAGAGACTGCCGAGATCATCAAACCGTACGGGCACCGTGCCCTGGCCATTCAGGCGGATGCATCAAAGCAGGGCGAAGTCGATCGCATGGTCAAGCAGAGCACTGAAGAATTCGGCAGGATTGACATCCTGTTCTGCAATGCCGGGATCATGAATCCCCTCGTACCCCTCCACGAGCTTCCAGTAGAGGCCTGGGACAGGGTGGTCGAAGTGAACCTGACGAGTATGTTCCTCTGCATGCGTGCCGTCCTTCCTCTCATG
>Ga0315295_10003928_pt1 | contig 12634 bp, 14 predicted proteins | sample YL17G14_0_MG_FD_204453 | JGI IMG/M metagenome (GOLD analysis project Ga0315295, IMG submission 204453) | Sediment microbial communities from Yellowstone Lake, YNP, Wyoming, USA - YL17G14_0 | ecosystem: Environmental > Aquatic > Freshwater > Lake > Sediment | place: USA: Wyoming | collected... | reverse complement strand
CGGCGCCCTCGTAGCAGATATAGCCGACGATCGCCGCCTTGGTCTTCCCCGGCGGCACCTTGGTGCCCTCCTCGACGCGGATCTCGATGGCGTCGGAGATATCGACCGAGGCCCACTTGGGGTTCTTTTTGTACTCGAACCACTGGTCGGTGTCGGAGTCGGTGTAGACGAAGCCCACGTCCTGGCGCCAGCGCGCGACCTCGAGGGCGCCGCCGCACTCGACCTGGAGGCGCTTCGTCTCGCCGGCCATGCCGGCCTTCGGATCGCTGATGACGAAGCCCTTGTACATCTGCGTCGTGGCGGCGTCGTAGGTGTGCGTCACATCGACCGGAGCGCCGACGCGGAGTTCATCCCACGTCCCGCGCGGGTTGAACGGGTCGGCCGGCTCCATCCAGAAGGATCCTCCACCGTCGCCGTTGGAGGTCGTCTCCGTCTCAAGGCCATGAACCTCGGTGACGCGCTCGACGCCGTCGATCTTGACCGACAGGCCGCCGTCCTTGAGTCCCTCGTAGGGCACTACTTCTCTTCCTTCATGGTCATCTTCTCGTTCTCCATCGCGTAGATCTTCTCGCGCAGCTCCTCGACCTCGACCTGGGCGATGATGGCCTGCTTCATCAGCTCACCGAGTTGCTTGGTCATCGCGTCCACGACCCTGTTGGCGTCAGCCACCGTTCCTCCTTATGTGTATGGCCCGTCGAAGACATGCGTGTAGAAGTTGGCGCTACCTTCCTGACGCAGGTGCAACTTCTTCTCACCACTGTTGCTGTTGAAGAAGATCTTGTAGCGACGGCTTACGGTGTTACTGTCCTGAATCCAGACACCATCTGAGGAACTGCCGCTGACAAAGTCCACTGATGGGTAGATCTTCCCAGCCACTTCGCAGTTGCCGTCCATCTCAACAGCTCCGTATATGGTCGTACCACTGGTAGCATCTATCATCACAGTACCAGCAGATACTGAGAACCAAGGTGGATCGCTGCCATGACTCGGATCCATCGACCCCATGATGAGTTCCGCTCTGCCCCCTGAATGGATGTTGGGGCCTTGGAAGAAGAGGATTCCTGATTCCAGAGTATTGGAGCAAGAGATACTGGCTATCGTTGAACCAGTAACCTGTTCGTGATGGCCTGTGTAGAACCAGATACGGTCTGCGTTGGCATTGGTAATCTCTATCCTGTTGGTGGAGGTCGATGATTGAAGAACTCCTCCCGTGTCCATTACCAAAGAACCAGTCACGTTCACGGTGGTTCCAGTGATGGTCCCTCCGCTGATAGTACCGCCGCTAATCGTCGTCGCGACCAAGGTGTTGCTCTCGATATGGTCAGCCGTAATGGACCCGTCCACGATGAGGCTGCCCTCGTTCTTGCGACGGAAGAAGATCTCATCGAAGTAGGCGAAGTTGGCCGTTGCCAGAGAGGTCGTCTTGGCGCGAAGGGCCACCTCGACGTCACCACTGACCAGGACGTGAGATCCGGTCACAGGGTTAGCAGGGTAGGACGCCGTGGTGACCGAACCTATCGTGGTCACCGTCTCAGCAGCGGCAGCCGTGCGCGAGACGATCTCTATCCAGGCAGAGTTGCTGGCCGTCTTGAGCTTCCCTCGGTAGGAGAGGAAGTACTCCTCGCCGTAGTGCGCCGGCAGCCAGTTTGTGAGCATGTATGAGACGGTGCCGCCAGCGAGTCCGGTCAGGCGCCGGCAGTAACTGCCTGAGTAGGCATCGGCCCCGTTGACGCCGCGGTAGTCCACGTCGGCGCTCGTCTCAAGAACGTCCTTCCCCGCTGGCGACTGCTCACTGTTGGGGTTCGGCATCAGGTTGTCGAGGTTGGCGATGATGAGGTGCTTGGCGCCGATCGTGTTCGCGGCGATCTGATCGGCCCCGACGGCTCCGACTGAGATCATCCCTGCCTTGATGGAGTTGGCGACGAGGCTGTCGGTCGAGATCGGCCCACCGCTCTCGGCAGGATCGACCAGGGGCACCCAGGCGTTCGTCTCGAGAGCGAACTTCGCGTTCCAGTGGTGGAGAAGGCCGGTCGCCTTGTAGCCGACGCCCGTCGGACCAGTACCGAAGTTCGTCGTCACTTCGGCGGCTGAGAGGGCGTGGTCGTAGACGCGAGCGCAGGCGATGTCTCCAGTGAAGTACGCTGATGGAGTCTCGTAGCCGTTGGCCCCGAGTCTCGACCGCGTCACCGTCATCGTGTCGCTCGCCGTGGTCCCGGTGTTGTAGAGGACACCATCGCAGTAGATCTTCAGCGTCGTCCCGTCGAGCGTGCCGATGAGGTGGTGCCACTTGCCGTCGGCGTAGGTCAGGGTGGCGTTGGCTGAGACGGCATATAGCGTCACGCCTGATCCACCTGAACCCGAATAGTTGGTCAGCGGCTTGCCCGTGGAAGAGACGGAGATGCTTCCGTAATGCTGAGAGCCACCCGAGCCACTCCCCCACGCAACGAGTCCCCCAGACGCGACGGTTGTGGTGCGATACCACGCCTCAAGCGTGTAGGTCTTGTCGGTGAAGCCCGCTTCGCTCAGGGCCGCAAGTTCGGCGCGGTCGTCGGTGCCGGCGAAGACGAGTCGGTAGGGGTTGTCGGGAGTCCCGTTCCCAGCCCAGCCGCTGGACGTGGTACATGGCGTCGGGAAGCCCGTCAGCGTCGCGTCGTTGCTGCCGACGAGGTCATACCACGTCTTCTCGTAGGTGTCGCCGTTGATGTTGGGACCACCGCCGCCGTTGCGGTACAGCCTGTGGTCCGTAGTCAGGAAGACCGTCGCTCCCTCGGGGTAATCCGTATCGGGGAGGTCGGGCAAGGCATCGACCACCTTCGGCGGTCTGATGCTCGCGGCGAACATCGACATGGCGTCGATAGCCTCGTCAGCGATGACATCAGCGACCGTCTCCAGCGAGACGGCCGGGACGGCCGCACACTGTGCTCCCTCGTTGCCGTATTCATCGACGTAGGAGACGGCATACCAGTGGAGTCCCGCCGCGTGAGAGATGGGGTAGACGATGCTCGTCTGCGCGGTGGTCGCGATGATGTTCGTGGGCGGGTTCGTCGGGTCAGGACTGCCGTAGACGCGATAGGTCGCGTGGAGCGAGCTAGAAACGGCGCTCCACTTCAGCGAGACTGCGTTCGCGAGCGGCGTCACAGTGAACGCCTGTGGGGTGCCCCAGATCTTGAAGTGGCCGTGCGTCGTGCTGGTGCCGGCAGGATTGATGACGTAGATCTCGGAGTAGACTTCGGGGGCTGGCCCGTAGGGCACCCAGCACTCGATCGTCTCGTCGTTGAGGACGTTGAAGGGGGTGTCGTACCCGCCGATCTGGACCGCCGTGACCTCGGTGAAGTAGTCCCCGGTGATGACGACCCTCGTGCCGGCAATCCCCGTCGTAGGCGTGTTGCTGGTGATCGACGGGATAGGCATGCCGGGGTATGTGAAGTTGTTCGCGCTGCCCGGGTCGGCGCTGCGCCCGTAGAGGTTCTCGACATCGACATCGACAACGTAGTTGCCGTTGTCGCCCAGAGGTGGCGCGATAGCAACAAGCTTCGTAGCCGGCGTCGTCGCATCAAGCGTGAACTCGACCTCGACCGTGTCGAAGTAGACCTTGCGCGCCGTCGTGAAGCCGGTCCCGATGATGGTCACCGAGTCGCCGCCGCTGCCGTCGAGGTTCGCACTCGTGTCGGGAACGAGATCGGATACGACCGGGATCGAGCCACCACCGCCACCGGGACCACCCTCGTAGGTGTCCCAGGTCCAGCCGTCCGTCAATGTTGAGGTGCCGTTCTCGTTGGTGACCGAGACATCGACGGTCCCGGTGCCGCCACCGGGGACGTAGACCGCGAGTTCCGTCTCGGAGATGACACTGTAGTTGCTCCCCGCGGAGACGGCGCCGAACATGACTAGTTCGATCGTCTCATCGAAACTGCTCCCCGAGAGGACGACGAGGGTGCCAGCGGGTCCGCTGGCTATGTCAATCCCCGAGAGGATTGGACGAGTGGAGCCGATGGAGACGCTCGTCGCCGTGAGTACGGCGCTGGACGCTGCGGTGCTGATCTTGCGGCGGCGCCGAAGGGCGGCGCTGGAGGCCGTCAGACCGGCCGTCATCCCCGGAGCGTAGATGAGGACGTCAGCCATCACTCGCCGCCCTGGTCGCGATCGCGCGCATCACAGCTCAGGTTCCCTCGTCAAGACGAGGGTGAACTGGGCGATGTAGCCGAGTTCGTACTGCTGATTGCGTTCGACCGTGTCGGGGCGCGTCGAGTGGACAATGGTGAAGGACTCGCTGTCCACGACCAAGGTGACGGAAGTCGTACTCTCAACCTTCGCCCACAGCTCGTCGAGTTTGACCTTGAGGTCGTTCAGAGAACTGCCCTTCACCATCATCGGGAGGGTCACCGGGATGAGAGCTCCACGCTGCACGTTGACCTGTACGCTGGAGACACCCGCATACGAGGGAACTTCTTCCCAGGTCGTCTGGCGCTCGCCCAGATTGATGCCGTTCGCCATGACGAAGTAGTTCACTCCGTCGTTCAGGTTCAGCCCGTCGAGTGAGACGATGCCGGCCATCAGGCTCCCCCCCCTACGCCCTTCTTGGTCCTCGTGGTCAGTGCGATGAACTCGCTAGGAGAGACGACAAGGAGGTCGCCGGCATCCTGGTGCGCCTTGATGTGGGCGAGTTCACTCCGTAGGTCGGCTTCGAGCCACTCGTCCGAGGCTGAGCCGATCTGGCTGTAGCAGAGGTTCAGGTAGGCGCCGTTGTGAGCCGCGACTTCATCAATCGCCGTGGTCACGTCGGCGTGGTTCACCGCGTTCGCGTAGACCATCCAGTAGCCGAACTCCCCTTGGGTCGGCAGCGTCTGGAGCAGCGTGCTCTTGTACGGTCCCGACTTGTTCCAGTCGGCGCGTACGGCCCACGCCTTGCACCCCGAACTTCTGAGGAAGTGGGCCGACTCAGTGTTGTTGAAGTTGCCGTTGTGCGGCATGAAGAAGTCGGTCCTCCAGGGGATGCCGTAATAGTCGTGGAGGCGCCTCATCCGTAGCATGACCTCGCGGTAGTGCTCGAGGCCCATCTCATTCGCCCAGTCGAGGTCAGTGACCATGCTGTAGTCGGCGTCGTAGGCCGGATAGGGCGGCACTGGACGGACGGCATTGTAGGGTGCCTGTAAGAGCCAGGGCGTGAAGTTCGGATACAGCTTGATGCCAGCGGCCTCGAGCGCGACCAGTTGCGGCCATGTGTTGTAGGTCGCGTCGCCTACGTTGTCGTAGTCGAGCATGTTCCCGTAAGCCTTGCCTGAGAGGCCGTTGTCGGAGAGGGCATCAAGGTAGATGTCCGTGTCGGCGCTGGCCGAGCAGTCCACGCCGATGGTGACGAGGCCGATGCTCACGGGATCCTTGACGAGCTTGTCGAAGAACCACTTCGGGGAGCCGAGGCAGCCGTAGGTGTAGTACGGCATGACGAAGCCGATCCGCATGGCGATCATCGTGTTCGACCAGGACTCCCCACCGACGGCCGTGAACGCGGTCTTGTCCATCCGTAGGCGGTTGTACTCCATTCCCGGCGAGAACTTGGTCGAGAACGACATGTACTTGGAGAAGTTGGTCACACTGGCGATGTCGAAAGACAGCCACTGCGTCAGCGTCGGCCCTTGGTCGCCATAGCCGCCGAGGGAGAAGTCGAGCCGCAGACTGGTCATGCTCAAGAGGTTGAGGGACAGGCCCGTGGTCTTCGTCATGTAGGCCAGTGCGGGCGTAGTCGTCAGCGGCTTGCGGTAGGTGTAGAGGCCGACCTTGTCGCAGGCGTCGAGGCAGCGGTGGTGCTCGTAGGGATGCTCCGGCTCGCTCTCCGAGGAGTTCCCCTGGAGATAGGTCGTGTCGAGTACCCACGTCTCGTGGTCAGTGAACGTCTCGATGACAGTGCCGTCGCTGACCATGCAAGGCGCGAGGGCAGTCATAGGGTCGCCCTCCCGCGCGCCCTGCGCCTCCGGGCGAGCAGGGTTCCGCGCTCAACGTACGGCTGTACGGTGCGCCCGAACCGCTCCACGTCGCTGACGACAATCCCTTGAGGCAGAGCGAGGTGGTTGTGGTAGTGGACCTCGGTCGGCTCAGATGCTACCGCGACGAGTGACGGCCGCGCGAAGCCCTCACTGCCCCGCGGGTAGGTCGGGGTCGTGTACTTGGCGAGCCCCGACTCCTTGAGCAGTTGCGCGGCCCGTGCAGGCTTGGTCAGCGGGATGATGGCTTCTGGTCCGTCCTCCCCGACGAGGGTGAACTCGGGCTTCTTGATGATACCTCCCCACGCGCGCGGACGACCATGCGTCGTGATATAGACGTCGGTATACTTGCTCCCAGGGATAGCGTTCACCGCATCGCGCACACGGTTGGCGTCTATGACTGCCTGGTCGGCTCCGTTGAGCCCGACGGTCGGACTGCCGTCCGTCTTCTTGAGACTACCGAGTTGATCCGTGGCGCTTGCCACCGCTTCCGTCAGACCCTTGATCTTCGCGGTCACCGTGGGGCTCGACTCTGTGCCTTTCCTCTTCAAGCGGTCCAGGTCCTTGTTCATGGTGGAAATCGCGTCCCTGATGCGCTCCCTCTTGACCTTGAAGGTGATCTCCCGTGACCGAGCGACATTGTCGATGTAGGTCTTCACCTGAGCGAGTTGGCCCCTGAACTTCTTCACGTTGGCCGTGAGGTCGATCCTCGGAACCTTCATCGGCTGACCGAGGAACTCCCTGATGTCGAAGGCGTACTGCTTGACCTGACTACGCAAACCCGTGAGGCCCTTGGAGTAGTCCCACTTGGGCTGCATCATCTGCACGACTTGCATCTTCTCTTGGACGTCGCCCCACATCTTCTTGTAGCCCGAGAGCCGCTGCTTCTGCTGGTCGATCCACCAGTTCAGGCTGGCGATGTCCTTCGCGCGTGCGTTCGACCTCCCCTTGCCGATCTCGGTCGAGCGGGAGATCCGGTCGCGTTGTTCCTCCAGAGCGGCGATGTCGGCGGTGATGTTCTTGATGATGGGGCGCAGGGCCAGGCCGCGATACTTGTTCGTCTCGACGTCTTGGCCGAGAAGCGCCATGATCGAGTTGGCGCCACCGGCCTTGTAGGCCGCCTGCTGGACCTGAGAGACGAGTTTCTCTGTCTGCTGCCTGTAGTACTCAAGCCGGTCGCTGCCTTGCTTCCCGAGGCGATCTACCTGCTCCGCGAGGCGCTTCCCAGCCGCTCCCTCTCCACCCTTTGGCTTCGGGACGATGGTGTAGTTGTAGTAGACGATGCCGTCCACGGTCACCTTGTCGAAGCCCGACTTCGCCGCAGCCCTATCGAACGCTTTCGTGAACTGCTCGGTGACGATTTCTCCAGGCTGGAGAATGGCCCGCAGTTCTGCGACCTCGTGCATCTGCTTCAACTTGTTGATGAGCAGGCCGGCACCGACAGTGGCCGCCACAATCGCTGCCCCGATGCCGACGATGCCAAGCACTCCCATGCCTGCGACGGGAGGTATCTTGGTCAGGGTTGCCGCAAGATTCCCTGTCGAACTCGTCCTCACCGCGGTCGCCGCGGCGACCTCGAGCTCTGAGCCCGCAACAGCTTGGTTGGAGGCGATGACGACAGCGTTCGATGAAACTTCCGCGGCAGAGGCAACCACCGAGGCGGCGCGCTTCACCGAGAGGAGAGCGATGGCGCGAATGACGGAACCCGCGACCGAGATGAACGGGAAGGCCGCCGCCGTCAGGGTGAGGAAGCCGACGGTCGTCTTCTGGAGCCATGGGGGCATCTTCGCGAAGACGCCGACAAGCTCACCGAACTGCCTCACCATCATGGCGACGATGGGCAGCATCACCTGGCCGACCTCTATGAGCGCCGACTTGAGCTGCGACATCGCGCGGTCGAACTTGATGACGTCCGTCTGCGCGGCGACCTTGTACGTCTCGTTGAGCTTGCCTTGGGCGTCGTTCACCTTGGCGATGACGTCGAGGTTGCGCTGGTAGTTCGGCCCGAGGAGCGAGAGCACGCCGTTCAAGGCTCGGATGTTGGGGATGATCTCGCGCATCGCGAGCTTGTTGCCGTCCGTCTTCTGCCAGAGCATCTCCATCGTCGAGAGGAGGCCCTTGTCGCGGATCGAGCGCGTCACCTCCTGGTAGGTGAGCCCGAGGGTCTTGAGGCGGTCGATACTCATCTTGGCCGGCGCCACCAAGGCCATCATCGTGCCACGGAGGGAGGTCACCGCCTCGGCCGAGGAGAGGCCCGTCAGGGTCAGGCCGGCGATCATCCCGCCGAGGTCCTCGATGCCGACGCCGAGGGTGTTCGCCACCGGCATGATGCGGCCCAGGGACGCGGCCAGCGCCTGCGGCTCTGCTTTGCCGACCTCGATGGTCCGCATGAGGACATCCATCGCGTGAGCGGCGGTGAGGTTGGAGTGGCCCCAGGCGTTCACTGCTGACGTAATCACGTCGGCCGTAGTGGTAACGTCGCCCATGCCGGCGACGCTCGCCTTCATCGAGATGTTGAGGGCGTCGACCGACTCGGCGGCGGTGAAGCCCGACGAGGCGATGAAGTAGAACGCCTCGCTGGCCGCCTGCGGGGCGACGCCGATGGCGGCAGCCATGTTGCGGATCTCGTCGGAGTAGTAGGCGGCTTGCTTGGCGGAGAGTCCGGTCAGGTTCTGTACCTGGATCATGGACTTGGAGTACTTGTAGGCCATGTAGGTCGCGAGGCCGAGGCCAGCAGCGACGGGCAGCGTGTAGTACTGCGTCATCGTGCGACCGACGTTCTGCATGGCAAGGCCGGTCTTGCCGAGACTGCGCTCGGCGTTCTTGCCCATCGAGGCGATCTGGGCCTGGTTCTCCTTGACGCCCTTAGCCACACCCGAGTTGTCCATCGTGGTGCGGATAATGAGCTCGCCGTAGAAGTTAGCCACTACTCGATCTCACCCTTCGCTCGAGCGATCATTACCTCGACGACCCTCTCCAGCCCCTGGCCCGGCGTGAGCTTGGCCTGCTCGACGCCCGCCTCGACCTCGACCCAAGCGTCGCGGTAGCGGCGCAGTGCCATGATGCGTTTACACACTGCGACGTCCTGCCGGTCGGCCTCTTCGGGAGTACAGTCGAACTCCTCGCAGATCGCGCTCGTCGTCCACTCGGGCGGCTCCTCGCCGCGGCCACCGCTCAGGATTCGGTCGAAGTTTGCCCAGTATCCAAAGGGCGCTCCTGCTCCCCGAGTCCGATCGCCGCGGTCAACTTGAACGTGAGGTTGTAGGGCAACTGCTGGATGTTCTCGGGGTTCACAGGGGCTTCATCGCTCCAGGCGACGATGCACGCCTCGAGCGCGAGCTTGGAGAGCTCGAACCCCTGCGCCTCGTCCTTCTCTTCCCCAGTCGGCGCCTCGATCGTGGCGACCGCCTGCCGCATCGCACGAAGAGCGCCGATGGAGAGGGGCCTGACCATGACCCACTCGCCATCCTCGAGCTCGACTTTCTTCGTCTGGTTGAGAAGACCCATCTTCGTCATGCCTCCGTGATCGTTCCGGTGTACCTGAGCGACGCCTCGTAGCCGTGGTACGCACCGACCTCGAGCGTCCTGGTGTACTTCTCGATCCACACCGTGCCGGTGATGGTCTTGCCGCTCGCGAAGGTGAGCGTGCAGGAACGCGGGGCGGTGTGGGTGATCTTGCCGATGTTGAGGACCGCGTCGGGTCCAGTCGAGGCGGCGTCGTCGTAGAAGCCGCTGATGACCAGCGGGTCCCGCTTCTTCATCACCCCGATGATGTACGTCTCGTCTACGACGCCGAAGGGGGTCGCATCGACGGCCTCGCGGTTGACGACCGCATCACCGATCTTGGTGATGTAGTTGCTCGCGAACCCTGTCGAGGCGGCGCCTCCGTCAGCGACGAGGATCTCGAATGAGACTTCGTTGGAGCCGTGCTTTGCCATCTAGATCTCCTTTGCTCTTAGGGCGCCTGATAGATGGCGACCGTGAACTTGCACTTCGGTGTTGCCGGCGTGTTGAACGTCCAGTGGACCGCCCAGTACTGGTTCATCGTGCTCGTCAGGGCGGCGTACTGGCCGGCGTTGGCGCCTCCCGGCACGTCGGCCAGGGCGACGTTGGTGAACGCCTGCTTGAGCGTGTAGGTGCCGCCGTCCGTCGAGTGGTAGGCGCCGATCGTGATGCTGGCGCAGCCGCTCAGCTCGGTGACGTGCAGGACCATCGCACCGCCGTTGCTCTTGTTGCTCGCGAAGGGATGGACGTCGAGCGACTCGTTGTCGCCGGTCGAGGTCGTCTCCTCCGCGAGGGCGTGGATGATGTAGGCCGGCTTCTTGCCGTACCAGATGCCGTAGGTGCCGTTGGCCTTGGTGATGTCGCCCACGGTGAGCTGACGGGTGTAACCGACGCGCTGCACGCTCTGGTAGAGGTCGATTGCCGCGGCGTTAGTGTTGCCGTGCGGGGCGATCGACATCGGCAGGGCAAGGACCGGGAGGTCTTTCAGCGCCTCGTGGATGGAGTTGGTTGCATCATCGAAGTAGCCCTCCTGGGTGACGGTCGTCTGCTTGGCCCCGCTCGACCAGAGGGACTCGTCGGCGTCACCGAGGACGTAGGTTTCCCCGAGCTTGAGTTGGACCACGTCTTCGATCTTCGAGGTCGTGGCGAGCAGGCTGTACCCGCCTATCAGAAAGAAGCCGCACTGCGCACTGGAGTACTTAGCCACTCGCCTTCACCTCCTCTACCACCTCGTTGTCGAGCCAGGACTTGAGCGCGTCCTCATCGTAGGGAGTCAGCTTGTCGCCCTTCTTGACGGTCATCCATGTGACCTGTGCCATGAGCGCGTCCTTCTTCTCCCCAGGCCCGAGTTTGAGGGCAGATTTCCGTTTCTTCCATGACTCGGGATCAGCGGGAAAGCGAAACCCCGTGAGTGCCCGATAGAGTTTCGCCATGCCTACCTCCTGAACTGGTAGCCGCAGTCGTCGCACTCCCAGTGTTCGGCCACGCCGAAGGTTCTGAGATGCGTCTTGTGCTCGTGTGAACAGGGGGCCGCCGTGCGCGAGAAGGGGGGTGCGGGCGACTCGTCAGCCGGCGGCCCCTGCTCTTCCTCGGTGAGCTCCAGAAGCAGCGCCTCGAGCGCGGCATGAGCCGTAATGGCGGCGGCGATCACCTTGGCGCGGTTCTCAGACATGCGGGACCTTCGCATCAACGTCGCGCCGGTACAGGCCGGTTGTGACGTCGTGGTAGGCGCGCTCGTCCTCGAAGGTCACGGGCGACTCGTAGGCGAGGAGCGCCGCACATAGAGCGTCGGCCGCCTCCACGCAGTCGTCGTAGTGCTCACCGTAGATGCTGTACTGGATGCGCGGCTTGTGGACTGCCACCCCGCGGAAGGTGTGCTCTCGTGGGGTGGCGAACTCGTAGTAGACGATGAAGGGCAGCGTGGGGTCTGGCGGCGCGGAACTCGGGTAGAGGCGCGTCGCGATGACCGCCGCCAGCCCGGCGTCGGTGGAGAGGTGTGTGAAGAGGTCGGTCTGGAAGGTCATTTCATCGGTATCCCGAAGGCGACGGCGACCATGTCGCAGCAGTAGCGGTAGACCTGTGGCATCGCCCGAACGGTGCCGGCGTACACATAGCGGTAGGGACGATTCCCAGGATGCCAGACGTAGGGACCGACGAAGAACATTCCGGCCTTCTCCCACCAGAAAGTGAGCAGCCCTTGGTAGTTAGGGCTGTCGAGGGCCGACTCCTGGCCGCCCTTGGCGACGATGATGTGCGGGACCGAGCCGAGTTCGAGCGGCTCGGCGTAGTCGAGTCCCTTGCCGGTGCCGACGCTGATGCCGTTCTTGGTCTGGTAGAAGATGCGCACCGAGTTGAAGAGGTCGCCGGTACGCTGCTGGAAGACCTTCCAGATCGTGTCGCGGATGTTCATCTGGATCGCCATGCCCGACTTCCGCAGGGTGGCGGGCTTGGCGGCGTCCATCGCCTTGAGGGACGCCTCGAACTTGGCGATGAGCGCCTTGTCTCCGATGACCTCGACATGCATCATCAGATGGCCCCCGGCTCGACGTTCTCGACGGCGAGCTCGGTCCAGGTCTTGGTCACATCGTGGATGACGCTGACGATGGCCCAGTCCCGACCCTCGCAGCGGGCACGGTGATGCTGGTCGATGTCGGGGTAGTAGCCCTGGAGTAGGATGCGCCTCCGCTCGACCTCGTACACTGCTTGGCTGGTGCGGAACTCCTGCGCCTTGAGACGCAGCGCCGTGGCATCGAAGGGGGCGATCATGCAGACGAGGTCGCAGTGGCCGGGAAGCGTGGCCCAGGCTTCGATGACCTCGCCGTAGGCGTCCTGTGTCCCGGTCGGCTCGAGGATCGTGACGTCATCGTTGAAGAGGCCCGTGAGGGCCTCCCTCATCGGGGAACCACCGACCGTTGCGAGCCGCACGACCATCAGTAGCTCTCCTTCTCCACCGTCTTGGCGTACTTCTCGCGCCGCTGGAGGAAGTCGTCGGCCATCTCGATACTGACGAAGCCGGGGCTGTCCGCGGTGGCGTTGGTCATGTGTTCCTCGCGCAGGCTCTTGGCGAGCGCGAGCAGTTGCTTGGCGGCAGAGGCGGCGTCAGTGACCACCGCCCCCATCAGGTTCACGACCTTCAGACAGAGGATCTCGTT
>Ga0315295_10003927_pt1 | contig 12635 bp, 7 predicted proteins | sample YL17G14_0_MG_FD_204453 | JGI IMG/M metagenome (GOLD analysis project Ga0315295, IMG submission 204453) | Sediment microbial communities from Yellowstone Lake, YNP, Wyoming, USA - YL17G14_0 | ecosystem: Environmental > Aquatic > Freshwater > Lake > Sediment | place: USA: Wyoming | collected... | reverse complement strand
GGTAAAACCGTCTATATTCTCGATGAACCCACAACCGGGCTCCACTTTGCGGACGTGGAGCGGCTATTAAAGGTACTGAGGCTTTTGGTGGATAAAGGCAACTCGGTATTTCTGATAGAGCATAATTTGGACGTAATCAAAAATGCTGATTGGATTATTGATTTGGGCCCCGAAGGAGGCGAAGACGGAGGAAATGTCGTAGCCAAAGGGACGGTTGTCAATATTAAGAAAAACAACAAATCCTATACCGGGAAATTTCTGCAAGAGTCGCCTTACAAATAGCTTCAAGTTCATTTATACTAAATCTATGAAAATTCTCAAGGTTTTGTCGGGTATTGTTCTTGCGATTATCTTCGCTTTTTTGTTTATACACCAGGCTTCGGCCCAGGGAGAATTTATTACTGATGTAAACGTAGAGTATCGGGTTCTTGAGGGCGGTGGGGTGGCTGTAACCCACAATTTCACTCTGGAAAATACGGTTTCCAATCTCTACGCCACTTCATACAGGTTGGTTCTGGACAACATCGAGCCTTCCGACGTCAAAGCTTCAAAGGAAGGCAGGGCCTTAAGAGTTGAACAGGCTAAAGAAGGAAGTAAAACCATCCTCACCGTTTTCTTCGACGATACGGTTGTCGGCAAAGGCAAGTCGCAAATCTTCAGCGTCAGTTTTAACAATTCCGGATTCGCAACACGCACCGGGGAGGTTTGGGAAATTTCGATTCCCAGACTTTCCGAAGACAACTCTTTCCGTTCCTACTCTCTTTCTCTTATTATACCTACGTCTTTGGGCAATGAGGCTTATATGTCTCCCAAACCCGACTCGCTAAAGCAAGAAGCAGGGCTTAATCTTTACAAGTTTGGCAAAGAAAGCGTTGAAAAGACGGGAATCACTGCTGGATTCGGAGCTTTCCAGGTTTTCTCTTTCGATCTGAGCTACCATTTGGAAAACCCGATAGGCAAAAAAACCACTACGGAGATAGCTTTGCCCCCTGATACGGCATTACAAAAAGTGTATTTCCAGGAGATTACCCCGGCTCCCAAAAACGTGAGTATCGATGAGGACGGGAATTGGATAGCTGCCTACGAACTCGAACCGCGCGAAAGAGTCGATATTCGGGCCAAGGGCTCGGTACAGATCTTTGCAACTGTCAGACCGTTCCCTAAACCCACCAAAGAAACCCTGGCCAATGATTTGAAAGAAACCCAGTACTGGCAAACTTCCAATCCTGTTATTAAGGATACCGCCAGAAGGTTACAAACTGCCAAGCAGATATACGACTTTGTTGCCAAAACCCTCTCTTATGATTACGAACGCGTCAGGCCCAACGTGGAAAGAATGGGGGCCGTAGAGGCTTTAAACAGCCCCAAGAACGCTATCTGCATGGAATTTACCGACCTCTTTATTGCCCTAGCCCGTTCTGCAGGAATTCCGGCCCGAGAAGTTAACGGTTTTGCCTACACCGAGAACCCTCAAATCCAGCCCTTAAGCTTGGTCGCGGACGTACTCCATTCTTGGCCGGAATACTGGAGCGATGAGAGCAAAAGCTGGATTCCTATCGACCCGACCTGGGCCTCAACCACCGGAGGAGTGGACTATTTTACCAAACTTGACCTTCGCCACTTTACTTTCGTGGTTCACGGTAAGGACCCCCTAAAGCCTTACCCTCCGGGTTCGTATAAATTGGGCTCCAACCCGCAAAAGGATGTGTTTGTCAATTTCGGTCAGCTCCCTGAAGAAAGAATTAGCCATCCCGAAATAACCGTCGTGCCCCAAAGGGGAATTCCCTTTTTTGGAAGTAAACTCACGGTAAATATCAAAAATCCCGGCCCCGTAGCCCTTTATGATTTGCAACCCCATATTTATTTCGACAATAAGCTGTCGAGTAAAACCATTATCGAAGTATTGCCGCCTTATGCTTCGACCAAAATTCAAGTCGTGGTACCTTTTAGCTTTTTGGCCAAAGATACTCCCAACCTGGTTAAAATTGTGGCAGCAGATAAGGAGATAAGCGTGCCAACTTTTAAAAATCAGGTTATAATCTACAACCTGATAATCGTATTCGTCGTCCTGGCGGCAGTTATCATCTTTGTACTTATCAGGCTGAAAAAAATAAATCTAAGTATCATTGGCAAAAGGTACAGGGATCTATTATCAAAAATCAGAAATGTTAAAAAAGATTCTATCCCAAAGGCCCCACCTCCCAATAACTAAATCCGAATTTAAGAAGATTCCGGAAGTCCCGGGTATTTATATCTTCTTCTTAGGCAAAGAAGCCCTCTATGTAGGTAAGGCCAAAAGCTTACGCAGCAGGTTAAATTCTTACCTGACTATCCATATCGGACCAAAGACGCGGAAAATGTTGACTGAGGCGGAATACTTTATTTACGTCAAATCCGAAAGCGAACTGGAAGCCTTGCTTTTGGAGGCGGAGCTCATTCGTAGCGAACAGCCCCCATACAATACTGTGGCTAAAGATGACAAACACCCTCTCTATATAAAAATTACCAGGGAAAAATACCCCAGGGTTATAACCGCCCGAAAATCCGACCAGCTGGCCAGCTTGGTCACATACGGCCCGTTTCCGTCTTCAACCAACGTCAGAAGCGTTCTGAGGATGCTGAGGAAAATTATTCCCTACTCGGATCATAGATTGGGCAAGAAAGCCTGTATTTATTCACAGATAGGGCTTTGCAATCCCTGTCCGTCTAGCATCGAAGCCCAGACCAATATACAGACCAAACAAGCTCTTCGCCGAAAATACCGAAGTAATTTACGGATGCTTAAAAATATTCTCTCGAGGCGTTCAAAAGCCGTAATTCAATCTTTATATAGGCAGATGGCAATTCTCTCGAAAAACCAAGGATACGAAGCGGCAGCCCAAATACGAGAAAAAATCCAAAAACTTGAATACATTCTTCAACCGATTACTCCTGTCTCGGATTTTATAGAAAATCCCAACCTTTCCGAGGATATCCTGGCTTCTGAATCCAATGAATTAGAGAAAGTAATCTCTAAATATTTACCGGTTAAGAATAAGTTGGCCAGAATCGAATGTTTTGATGTTGCCCATCTTGGTGGTACCAAACAAACGGCTTCCATGGTGACGTTTATTAACGGGCAGCCGGAAAAAAGCCTCTATCGGCATTTTAAAATTAGAACTATTAGAAAAGCCGACGATATTGCCGCCATGAGAGAAATTGCCGCCAGGCGCGTTAAAAGCCTTAGGGGTTGGGGAAAACCCGACCTGATAGTTGTTGACGGAGGTAAAGCTCAGGTAACGACGTTCAGAGAGGTTTTCCTGAAAGAGGGTGTTCCCGTTGTCGGATTGGCCAAAAGAATGGAAACGTTGGTGATTCCAAATCCGCGGGGAGTTATGGCGAACTTTGTCGAGGTACGCCTAAAACCTCCCGCCTTAAACTTGATTCAAAGATTAAGAGACGAAGCGCACAGATTTGCCCGACGCTATCACCACTTTCTTGTCAAGAAAGATTTGATTTCTTGACAAGTCTCAGGATTTAAAGCGATACTTAAGAAGTAATGAGAAAAATTATCAGACACTATGTTTTGGATACGTTTGCGCTTTATCTGGCTTCTCAACTGACTTCGGGAATGATTTTCGAAAACGGCTACCAGACCCTGCTTTTGGCCGGTGTTGCCCTAACGATTACAACCATGCTGGCCAAACCGATAATCAATATCCTGCTTTTACCCATAAACCTGATTACCTTCGGTCTTTTTAAGTGGGTTTCTTCGGCTATTGCCCTATATCTGGTGACCTTGGTTGTGCCGGGATTTAAGATTATCCAATTCCTTTTTGCGGGGCTTACGACCAAGTATTTCGATTTCCCGGTGATAAGCCTGGAGGGGATTCTCGCCTATATAGGCTTTTCGTTTCTGCTTTCTCTCATTACCTCTTTACTCTTTTGGATATTCAGGTGAGCTTAGTCGCTGAGGACCGGTTTGGTTTCGATTTCTCCCTGACCACGCAGAATAAAATAGATGGTGTTGGCCAAGGGCATAGCGGTTTCAGGAATAGTTCCCTCAAGATATTTCTCCCTTAATAAATCGCCGAAATCGTCAATTTTATACGGTATTGCCTGTTGGGTTTTCGACTTGACCATTCCCAGTCTACCCAAGACGTCGTCGTGCAAAGAGACAATGGCGCTATTTAACAACAGACTCGAAACGCCGTAGATTACATGGAACTCGTGGGGAACTTCCACCAAGGACGTGTCGGGCTCACCACCGTTACCGTTGCCCGAATGGGTATCAACCTTGGACAATCCCTTAACAATAACTTCCGGGAAATACCTTCTGATCTCTTGAGCCGAGGCACCTCTGGCCCGACCGTTAGCCAACTCGGCTAAATGATAATAGGAACCCTTAACGTCCGCCCCCATTAAGACATCGGCTCCCTCGTTGAGCAACCACCTGACCGCAGCATCGTGTCTAGTCGGAGAGTAATGCTCAATCAGTCCCAAAACAGAAGCCGCTTTTTGCGGAAACTTTTTGTCGTAGGCCAGATGACAGACGTGTCCTACGGTGGAAAGGGCAATATCTTTCTCAACCGAAGTCAGGGTGCCTTTGGCGGAGAAGGATTTTTTCAGCTGCTCCATTCTTTCTTTGTGGCTTTTTGTTGATTTATAAATTCTTAATCCCAAATAGGCGAAAGCCAAGGCTGAGGCAGAGACAGCCAGTTTGGCGCTGGTGTCCATAATGTCATTGATTTGCTCGCTTGTTAAAAGGTCTCTGTGTTCCCTTTCGGGTTGCTGTTCAGGAACAGGTGTTTGCGGATTGCGAATGTTTTCGACAGCCCGGTCGAGTCTTCTGACCAGTCCCAAAGTCCTGGTGGCTTCGATTTGCTGCTCTTCGTCGGAAAGCCCACTTGTTCCGGCAAACATTCCCCTTAATCTAAAAAGGGAAGATGGCAACTGGGCCAAATCTTCGCGGGCGGATTGGTCGAACTGTGAATAGAGATCTTCTCTATTCCTGATCAGCTGGCCTATCTCCGATGCTTGGGTGGCCAGAGTAGAATAATCATCGGCGGAAGGAACGCCGGCCGGCAGATCTGCTCTTTCGACACGAGAGGACCTTTCGTCACCTATTCTTAAAGACAGGTCATTTAGGAACATGCCCAAATCAGATTCCAGCCTTTCCAATAGAGATTCGTCCAGGTATTGAAAATCTTGATCCCCAATCTCCGTTCTTTCAAGCCAGGCGTTTCTGGCCCTTTGCATTTCGATATTATCCCAGGCTCTGTCCTCTTCGCTAACCTCGCCGGGAATTCTACCTGTTCTTTCGTAATATTCACGATACGTTCTTTCGTATTCGGCTAACTCCTCGGCATGTCTTCGCCCTTCGTCGATTAAGTTTCTGCCGACCGTTTCCATATCGCTTAACAGGCTCCGGGAGGTATACTCCATTGCCTCAAGTCTGGACGAAATTTCCGTGTCCGAAAGTAAAAGTATGTCCTTTAGAGAAACGGTGTCGGCCAAAATAAGCTCAAGTTCCCGATATTCGCGGTAAACCTCATCCGCGTTTGCCCGCCCGGATTGAATATCCAGCATCGAGGGAGAATCTCTTAATACTCTCTGGGCGTTGGTGCCAATTCTGCGTAAAAGCATGTACTCAAGACCGTCTTGGGTGAGGGTTTCAATATCTCCGGTATTTTGGGCTCTTAAGACAATTTCCCGCTCGGTTATGCCTTCGGAGTTGGAAATGATTACTCCAAGATGCTGGTTAAAGACGGCATCGGAAATATAGGCAGCACTTTCGGTCAACCTTCTTATTCTGTTGTCTTCGGCCACCATTCTTCGGACTGCGTCTTCGTCTTCTACCGGAGCTTCGGTCTGGGCGGACTCCCTGTTTGCTGTCGACTGTTCGATGGCGAGTCTGATATCCTCTTCGGTCACGATCCTGCCCGTTAACCATTCCAGGTCGCTTTGAGGGGTTCTTTCGGTAGCATAGGGTGTCATGTCAACTTCCAGTACGCGTCCGTCGGGAAGGAATACGATGCTATTCATGTGTCCCATCCCTCCCCACAGGTGACCCTGGAAATTATGGAGGGCGATACCGGGCTGGTTTCCGGTCATGATGCCGGCCGCAGTCATAAAGTCTCTGAAGGCAAAAGCCGCAACCGAGCAGAAATAACCGTTTTCGGGCTGATCGGCAAGAGATGTCAGGGAATCCCAGGCATAGTAATCATGAGGAGTTATCTGAAAACCTAAGGCATAATAACGACTCTGGGCCGTGTAATTGGCATATTGGGTGGCATACCTTATCCCGATATCCGAATATTGTCGGAGGTACTCCTGGTCAGGAATTGCCGCTTGTCGACGGTAGAGCTGGGTAACTTCGTCGATGAAATTTCCATATATGTCCTGCAGAATGGGATCGCCGGCGAGCCTGGTGACTATATCTTCTGCGCTTCTGTGAGAAAAATAAGGCCAGTAATAGCCGGCATCAATTCCCTGAAGAAGATTTATTTTAGGGTCGAGACTTTCCATCGCGACCTGTTCAAGAACGTATACGGCTCTTTGGGGTATATTGTCCAAATTGTCGTACCCGTAATACAGTTCGCCCAAAGGGCCGAGCATGGGTTGTTTTCCGCCTTCTTGATAAACGGCTACGAAGCGCCAGCCAATAGGGGGGTACATTTCGGGATTGACCCCGTTCATGGAATAGGCGAGCTGGTCGGGTGCAAAGTCCAAAGTCAGATTGTCAATCGAATCAACAACCACTGTTGCAGAAAAAGGTTCAACTTCTCCCCAAAACATGTCAAGGGTATTGATGTCGGGATACGCCCATTCCTGAACATTAATGTCCCAGGGAAAATACCCAACCGGGTCTCCTTCGGTGATATGCATCGATTCGGGAAGGTGATAAATTCGGCCAAAACCCGTAAGACCGAATCTTTCGGATTCAGGAGGGAGTGGATCTCCGTCCTGGCGGATAGCATCAGGAACCCGATCTCCCATTTCTCCGGGAATCCGGTTTTCTTCGGCTGCCCTCCGGGTTTCTTCCTCCGCGTTCCTGAAAGAATTGCCGCTGTTTTGTCTTTCCATTTCTCTGTGTATTTGCTCTGCTACTCTTGCCCGGGCGGCATTCATTTGGGACACCCTAAAGTTGATAAGCTCCTGCTCTTTACCCTCGACCAAAGCCAGAGCGACCAGTCTGGCAGCCTCGGCCTGTTGTCGCTCTGTGTTTTTATCGGCTGACCATTCGGCGATACCCACCAGTCCCTTGGAAAGAAGAGCTGTTAGAAGTGAAAATACCCCTGCGTAGGCAATTGTTTTGACCAGGGAGATAACTTTTTTCTTGTCCTGGTCGGTGAAGGCTCTGGATTTGTCTTTCCAAAAAAGATCCAAGATTCTTTTATAGGTTAAGGATGCGAGCTTAGCCCTGTACTTTTTGAGGTTTTCCGGCTCAAGCAGGTCTTGAATTTGGCTATCTCCAAGCGCGACTACGTTTTTGGCGATTTCGGCGATATTGGGCACATAATCCTTGGCCAGGTCCTCGATAGAGCTAAATAACTCCTGCAAGGATTTTGCGTCTATTTTTTGAGGATAATTGGGATCGAAAAGAAAATTATGTTCTCTTTTGCTTAAAGACTTTCTCAAGACTTCGTAAGCCATGACCTTGAGTAGAAGGAAGAAGCTCTCGGCGGAATCTCCATTTTCGGCCAAAGCCTGACCAAAAGCTTGCCTGACATAGGGATTTCTTAAGGCCAATATACAGGCAAAGACGGGGTCCTTGGCCAATTCGGCCACGTCTATGTTGTAATATGTCCCTTCATTTCCTTCGGCAAACCTGATATTGGTCTTGGCTTTTTGGGAAAGGGAATCGTCTTTTTCGAAATAGGCAAGAATCAGCTGGGTGGCTTTGGAAACAAGTTTGACTTCCCCGGCCCCAATCGTTGTATCTTCGCTGATTTCATCCTCGATGAAGCTTCTCCAAATTCCCTGCAATCGGTCAACTTCTTTTCTTTCGATATCTCTCTTCTGAACGGTCAGGTCGGCCTTTTTCATCCTGTCGGAAACCACTCTTTTTACGGCCTTTTCCTGAGTAAAGTTGACCGCCGAGGCCTTAATCGAATTAAAGAGGGTTAACCCTCGTAGGGTTCGGATTATTTCCTGCCTTTTCTTGGAAACGTTTTGCCAGTTGGGAACAAGCGGTATATCCAATCTAATTTTTTTGCGGATAACAACTTCGGGGGATCCTTCCCGCTTAAGATAACTCATTTTTCTGCGTGTTTCGATCTCAACTTCTCCCTGGTGCCAAAAAACCCTATCTCCGACAATAGAGTACCCGTATTTCTTTTTAAGTTCGGTATAGTCCGCCACTTTATCCAAAATAGTTCCTCTTAACTGTTCAGCCAGGGAGTAGAAGCGCTTGTCGTAGGTAAGCCCCAGCACGTGCAGCATTTCCAAAAGCCCCATTGCCGTTCCGGCAACTTCGTCTTTGCCGCCAGCAAATTTTTGAGCGTAATCGCTGAGGGTTACCTCGACTATCAGGGGATGGTGTTTGGCTGCTTCTCCCAGAACGTAAAGACTGCGGATAACAGTGGTTAACTGTCGGTTAAATCTCGAAATAGTTCTGAATTCTTTGGTTCCACCTTCCTCTTCAAGATAGGTTCGCTGTTCCGGCTTCTGGGTTTTATCAACCTTAGAGATATAAGGCAAAGGCATTGGAGCACCTTCTATGGCCAACTGAAGAGTGGTGCGTGACTGCTTGGAATCTCCCAGCGTAGAAAGCAAACAAACCAAATCAACCAAGGGATTGGCTACATTTCCGTCGATGGCTTCATCACCCTTGGCGTAAAGATAATCGATAGCCCGCAGTTGTGCCTTCAGGATTTCGGCATCCTTACCTTCGGTCTGCGATTCGACTCTCTTTTTTCTTGCCTCCAAGTCAGAGATAACCCCTTGCAAATCCGATTCCGGCCACACAGGCCTATAATAGGAAGGCGCCGAAAGGTCGATATCATCAACCAAAGTCGCGTTGACCCTGCCTATTTCTGCGGACATTCCCGGACCAAGGCTGGCTTCTTTATACATAGCCTATAATTCTACTATATATTTTCCTGCAGTCAATGTTTTGCTCCCCGGAGCCATATTGGCTATAATAAGCATAGCAATGAAGCAGGTTTTGACAGTTATTCAAATCGTGGTCTCCTTGCTTATGCTGGCCGTAATTCTTGTCCAGTCCAAGGGTACAGGCTTCGGCAGAAGCTGGGGTCAGGCCGCTTCTTTCTCCAGGAGGGGATTGGAGAAGCTTATTTTCCGGTCGACCTTCGTTCTGGCGGCTCTATTTATTATCCTTTCCTTGTTACAACTTTTCTACTAGGCTAATGCCGAAACCCCGCTACATATTTCGACTGATTGCTGCTTTTGTGCTGCGTTTCAGAAGCGTCATTCTGGTCGGGATAGGTATAGGGGTGCTTCTTTTCTTTTCCGTAAGGGTGCTGGCTCCTCTGATTATTCCGGCTCCGGCCGAGGTGGTCGGGGTAGTTGGCAAGTACCATCTTGATTCTTTACCGGGCGATATCCTGGCGATGATAGGAAACGGTCTTACCAAGGTAGACAAAAACGGGGTTGTACTGCCAGATTTAGCCTCATCCTGGGAAACCACCGACAAGGGGCAAACCTGGATCTTCCATTTAAAAGGTAATATTTCCTGGCAGGACGGCAAAGCCGTGACTGCTCAAAGCTTAGTATATAAATTCTCTGATGCCTCGGTGGAGACACCCGATGAGGGGACCATTGTTTTTAGGCTGCAAAGCCCCTTTACTCCGTTCCCCGCGGTCGTTTCCCAGCCGACATTCAAAAAAGGACTGTTGGGGACCGGTGAGTGGAAAGTCAAAAAAGCCAGCGTAGCAGGATCTTTCGTGCAAAAGCTGACCCTGGAAAATACAAAAGGCGAAAGATTAATAATCAAATTTTATCCGACCGAAGAAAGAGCCAAGCTGGCCTTTAAGCTAGGCTCAATCAAAACCCTAAAAGAGGTTTACAGCAAAAGCCCTTTCGATTCGTGGAAAACCGCCAAGGTTTCGGAAGAGCCACAAAATTACAGAATTGTGGCCGTATTTTTTAATGTTCAAGATAAGGTTTTGGGAGACAAAAGCATCAGGCAGGCGCTGGCTTACGCCGTAAAGAAAGACACGCTTCCGGGAAAAAGGGCTTTCGGTCCGCTTTCGCCCGACTCCTGGGCCTATAATCCCCAGGTCAAGCCCTATGATTACGATGCCGTCAGAGCCAAGGAGATTCTGGAGGATTTACCCAAAGAGGTAAAAGAAAGTTTAGCTATTAAGCTCATAACAAGTCCGGTTTTACTTTCCGTCGGTGAGGCAATGGTTAAAGACTGGGAAGCCGTTGGGGTAAAAACCGAACTTAGCGTCAGCGCCGGTATCCCTTCGGACTACCAAGCCCTTCTGGCGATCTTCGATATTCCCAAAGAACCCGACCAGTACGCCATTTGGCATTCGACCCAAACCGTGACCAACATCTCCAAGTATCAAAGCCCCAGAATAGACAAGCTCTTGGAAGACGGCAGGGTAGCTTTGGATTTAAGCGAAAGAAGGAAGATCTATCTTGATTTTCAGAGGTTTTTGGTAGAAGATTCTCCGGCGATTTTCCTTTATCACCCGGTTAGCTATACAATCCAAAAAATATGAGCATATTCAGAAAGAAAATAGTGCTGGTTGTTCTGGGTCTCTTCGCTGTTGGTGCAATTATTCTGACAAGAACAATTGCCCTAAGAAAAAGCTCCTCGGAAGCCTTTAGCGTCCAAAAGGGAACCGTCTCCGAAGAGCTTATCCTTTCAGGGTCGGTTAAGGCGGACAATTACGCCCAGCTCACATTTCAGACGTCGGGAAAGATTGCCTGGGTGGGAGTTAAACAGGGCGACAGGGTGGGTAAAGGACAGATGCTTATTAAGCTGGATACAATCAAGCTCGCAGCCGATTTGCAGAGAGCCTACTCCGATTTGAGATCCGCCCAGGCAACTCTGGATAAAGTCCACGAGGACGTCAAAGGCCATTCTAAAGATGAGACTTTTACCCAAAGGGAGACAAGAACCACCGCGGAGGTGGACAATGACAAAGCCTATGATGCCGTAACCAAAGCCCAGGAAGACCTAAGGAACGCCACGCTTTTTGCTCCCTTTACGGGCATAATCTCGTACCTTGCCCATTCGGCTCCGGGGATTAACGTTTTATTCTCCGAAGCCCAAATCGAGATCGTGGATCCCGAGACTTTTTATTTCCAAGTCACGGCCGACCAAACTGAAGTTACAACCATTTCTAAAGGCGAGAAAGTTAAGATTGTCCTGGATTCCTTTCCCGAGGAGACCCATGAGGGAGAAGTGGCCTTTATCGGTCTTACCCCCAAGCCCGGCGAGAGCGGTACCGTTTATGAAGTCAGAATCAATTTTGACCGAAAGCCCGACAGTACCAAAATTAGGGTCGGGATGTCCGGAGACTCCAAGTTTATTCTTTCCCAAAAGGAAGATGTTCTTTTCGCTCCTCCGAAATTTATTTCCTCGGACAGCAAAGGGAAATACGTCAAGACCGGAGCCAGAAAAACCAAGGTTTACATCGAAACCGGCTTAGAAGGTGAAGACAGAACCGAAATAGTCTCGGGCGTAAAAGAGGGCGAAACCCTTTATGATTAAGCTCCAAAACGTCTATAAAACCTACTTTCTGGGAGACGAACAGGTCCACGCTGTCGATAATGTATCTTTGGAGATTAAGGAAAAAGAATACGTCAGCATTCTGGGTTCTTCCGGCTCCGGAAAATCGACGCTAATGTACCTTATCGGACTGCTGGAGCATCCATCCTCAGGAAAAATATTTTTAGACGACAAAAACGTATCTTCATTGGGAGATGAGAAACTATCACAAATAAGAAACGAGGCTGTGGGGTTTGTTTTTCAATCCTTTAACCTTATTCCCAAGTTCACCGTCTTGGAAAATATCCTATTGCCTACCAAATACACCAAGAGAAAGCTTGATTTTAATCCTCTGACCAGAGCCGAGGAGCTGTTAAAGAAATTCGGCATTTGGGATCGCAGAAATTTCTTTCCGAATAAAATATCGGGCGGTCAGCAGCAGAGAGTTGCCATAGCCAGAGCGCTTATGATGAAGCCCAAAATAATCCTAGCTGATGAACCCACAGGAAATCTTGATACCAAAACCGGAGATGAGATTTTGGACCTTTTGGAAAGCCTCAACCGGGATTTTAAAGTCACCGTAGTTTTGGTTACCCACGAAAAAGATGTAGCCAAAAGAACCAGGAGGCAGATTTACATGAGAGACGGAAAATTGGTCGGTAAATATCTTTAAAAATGATACTCAAAAACGGGCTAAGGCATCTTTTGGTTTCGGCATTAAGCGACTTTAAAAGAAACAAAGTCAGGACTTTTCTAACCTCTTTGGGTATCACCATCGGAGTGCTTTCCGTGGTGATGCTTATCGCCCTCGGCCTGGGCCTTAAGAATTATCTTAAACAAACATTCGAAAGCCTGGGGGCAAACCTCTTGATAGTTATGCCGGGCAACAGCTTTTCGGGTGAGGGGGAGGGAGGCTTGCAATCGTTCGGTCCAGGCATGATAGGGGGCATACAGTTCGATGAGAAGG
>Ga0315295_10003925_pt1 | contig 12635 bp, 14 predicted proteins | sample YL17G14_0_MG_FD_204453 | JGI IMG/M metagenome (GOLD analysis project Ga0315295, IMG submission 204453) | Sediment microbial communities from Yellowstone Lake, YNP, Wyoming, USA - YL17G14_0 | ecosystem: Environmental > Aquatic > Freshwater > Lake > Sediment | place: USA: Wyoming | collected... | reverse complement strand
TGTTGTTGGAGATGAAGAATAACGTCCAGTCTATACCATTACTTATTGAAACATTGCTTGTAGCCTGTGCTTGTAATCTTAAATCATATTGCTTCTGTGCCAATCCTGTTATCGCATCTATTATGCAAATGCTTGCTCCATAATCCACCTCAGAATTTGCTGCTTGGAAATAAGTTAATTTTAGTTCTGATTGTCTAGCTCCATCAACATACATGGAAATCTGCCCTGCCCTATTAGCAGTATCTTCATGGAAGCTACTCATGTTCGCACATAGGAATAGTACTCCAGTAGAAGTGGGTGTGAATTTTATTCCACTTTGATTCCCAGTCCCATCAATCACACTAGTTATCCCTGTTAATGTGCTATTGGCAGAAAGTCTATACCCAAAGTTACAACTTGCATCTCCTGTTGCAAGGGCATCTGTCGTACTAGCAGTTGTAAATACACAGGTGCCATCATGATAAACCCAAGCATATTGTGCCAATAGATTTTTGCTATAAATAGTCTCTGATGTAGTTGGGAATTTTGTTACCTTCCAAGATATTCCTAGCCCACTATAATCATTTTCTATAGAGCAAGGTGGGGTTCCAACACCAAACACATCAAAAGCTTGAACTTGAAACTGAACACTACTCTGTGTCGTAGTGTATGTAAATACAGCAGTCATATTATTAACAAATGAATACATAGAAGCATCATCAGACCTAGAAAGTACGAATCCGTCTCTATTATTACCATCACTTATAGCAAATTCACATGATTTATTAGTAAAAGTAAACAGCGCACCTGTAAATTCAACTTTATATGTTCCTGGAGATAAGTTATTAAATAGTACTGCGGGTATATTAGTGGCAGGAGGTAAAGCATTTCCAGTAACTGTAGCTGTTGTAGTCAAACAATCATTATCTGCACTAAAATTAGACCATGTTGTAGGATTTGCCAAATCCCATAAACAATTTGTTAGTCCACCTTTTGATAATGTTCCATAAACAGATGCTTGACTCACCTGTGAAATATTTACTTTATTTGCATCATATATACCAATATTGTCTATATAAACGTTATTGGCATTCCCAATAGCATAAAACCTTATTGCAAGGTTATTTGCTGAAGACGGTGCTATAAAATTTTCTTTTATATCTGACCAGTTACTATTAGTTGTACCTAGCTGTCTATTTACTATTAAAGCACTGGCTGTGTTATCATATACCTGGAAATACAAATTGCTTGCATCGGCATTTGCTGCATAAAATTTAGTAGTTACTACAGCATTGTTGTTTGCCAAATAAGAAGGAATTGTGATTCCAGTCTGGTTGTACATATAATCCCCAGAAGCTGAGGCATCAAATCTAAATGAGGCAGCACCATCTGCTTTTATACCTGTTTCCTTTGCTAAAACAGCCCCGCCCCCATTTTTAGTCCAACCAATTGTTTTTCCACCTTCGGCACCTGGATTTGTAGTTACTATATTTGTTACTATAAGATAAGGATTGTCATTATTAGAAGGAGGAGATTGCATATTCCCAGAAAAAGTTATTATTGGTATAAGAACAAATAAAAGGATAAATAGAAAAAATTTAATCATTAATTACCTCACACATAATATAAAGAAGTTCCGTCAGAATAAACCCTAACTACATCTCTAATCCCATTAAAGTTATATCCAGACACACCCCCAATTGTCCCAACAAGTGAGGCTGAATTTATTGCGTTTATACAGAGGAACATACAAGTATACCCTGTAATATTTGCAATTGTTGGCATTGTTAACGCCACATCTGCACTAGTAGCATCAACTAATATTGATCCACCAATGAATTCAGAATCAGATATTGTTCCTGAAGATGTTTTAGAAATGTTTCCAAGTTTTCCACTAAAAGTTGTCCAATCCGTTGCAGTTAAATACCCATTTTGTGACCCAGAAGCGGCTTGTGTTGCTACAGTGGATTGTGCCAGAGTTAGATGGTATCTCTCAGTTGATCCACCCCCCTGCAGCCCCGCTAAGTCATTATGTCTTGTAATCAAAGGAGAGGTAAAATGGCTATATCTAGAATTACCATTATGAGTATAATTTACTGTTGTAGTGTTATTGCTAGTACCAAAAGCTATTTCCCCCAACCCATCTGTTGAATTTATTGAGTATTCTGGTTGTACAGATATATTTGTTATTAAAGTATAATTTGTTGTTAAAGAAGAGATAGTTCCAGTATTTACATTAAACAATCTTCTCCACAATTTAAATGCCACAGCATTTTCATTTGAATATCCAGAAGGAACAGTTACGGTTATTACTGTACCTGAAGATCTAGCCGTTATTTCATATATTCCCAAAGGTGTCTGTAAATACCCACACAAAAGTATACTTGCGTTTGCATCACTTGCTTGAAATAATACTCCACTAGAAGCTGTCATTGTCCTAGAAGTTCCAGATCCAGACGCAGTTACTGTTACTGTTGAGCTGTCTATTACCTTATATATATTTCTTGTTATTGATGAAATTCTTCCATTATTTACACTAGAAACAGAGCACCATGTTTTAAATTGCCATTCTCCAGCATCTATAATAGTACCCCCAAGAGCTGTTGAATATAAATAGGCTTCCTTTAAAACAGTGTTAGTTGTTACAGAGATAGCATCAACTTGTTCATTAGTTGTTATTGGTGTTTTACTAAGTGTTACAATTTCATTTGAGTTATTTGTACCAGTTGCAGTTATTATAGTATCATCCATATAAAAGGATATACCGTTTGACACTGATGATGTTCCAATTGAAGAATTAACCCACTCTGCACCATTATATACCAAACCTTGGTCTGGTAACGGAGAAATTATAGCAACATCAGACAGCGCATCTAAAGGTCCGACTGGTCCAGTTATTCCTTGAATTCCTGTTGTTCCTTGAATTCCTGTAGTTCCTATAAGACCAGTTACTCCTTGGATTCCTGTGTTTCCTTGAATTCCAGTCTCACCTTGTATGCCTGTAGTTCCTATAAGACCAGTTATTCCCTGGATTCCAGTGTTTCCTATAAGACCAGTTATTCCTTGAATACCAGTTATTCCTTGTACCCCAGTTTCACCTTGTATTCCTGCTCCAGTTTCACCTTGTATGCCTGTGTTGCCTTGTACCCCTTGTACTCCAGTATCACCTTGAATTCCTGCTCCAGTTGTTCCTTGAATTCCAGTAATCCCCTGATCGCCTTGAATTCCTATAGATCCTGTTACTCCTTGAATTCCCAATATTCCAGTTTCTCCCTGGATTCCTGTGCCAGTTTCTCCCAGTGCCCCAATTATTCCCTGTACTCCAGTTTCTCCTATGTAATTAGGACCTATGTCTAGTCCAGTTACTCCTTGAATTCCTGTTGTTCCTTGAATTCCAGTATCACCTTGTATTCCTTGAGTTCCAGTGTCCCCCTGAGTTCCTTGTAGTCCTGTATCTCCTATATAATTTGGACCTATATCTAATCCTGTTATTCCTTGAATTCCTATTAATCCAGTATCACCTTGTATTCCAAATCCAGTTACTCCTTGGATTCCAGTATCACCCTCAAATCCTGTTTCTCCCTTAATTCCTTGATCCCCTTGGATTCCAATAGATCCTGTTGTTCCTTGAATTGAAGCTCCAGTGTCTCCTTGAATTCCTTGGATTCCAGTTTCTCCTATGTAATTTGGACCTATATCTAATCCTGTAATTCCTTGAATTCCTGTTTCTCCTTGTATCCCATTTGTTCCTATAAGACCAGTTACTCCTTGGATTCCTGTTGTTCCTTGTATTCCTGTAGTTCCTATAAGACCAGTTACTCCTTGGATTCCTGTTGTTCCTTGTATTCCAGTTACTCCCTGTACCCCATTTGTTCCTAAAATTCCAGTCGTTCCCTGTAATCCAGTTGTTCCTTGAATACCTGTTTCTCCTTGATCTGCACTTTTCCAAGTATCATGTTCATATATTCTTAGCTTATCCAGGGTATCATCATAATACACATCTCCTTCTTCAGGAGCCTCTGGTGCTGAGGTCAACCCTCGAAATGAAATACCTTTAAGAATTTTTAAAAAATTTAAAGCCATTTTTAAATACCTCATGATAGGATTCCATATAATTAAATATTAACATTTTATTAGAAATACTTTATTTTTCTCTTAATTTTTACTAAGTTATGAGATAAGACTTAAGAACAATTTCCAGGAAAAAGGTTTTACCAAAAATAGTTGTGTCAGTTTTTAGGAATATTCAAAACTAGTTCCCAAAAATGATTTTTTAACTGCACCCTTTATAAAACAAGATAATATCCAATTAATTAATACAAATACCCCCCTCTGTATTATTTAATTGCCTATTAGGAAAAAGCATTTTTTGGAAACATTCAAATTTTAGGGACACATTAAGCTGGCGTTCCCTTCGTGAAAAAAAGCGGGTTTTTAGATAACTGTAGGGTTTTTAAGGGTTTTTATATCGGGTTAATAGACATAAAAATAGAAATGCGATATTAAAAAGCGGTTTTATGCTATACTTAATTATAGATTAACAGGTATTAAATGATTTTTAGGTATGCAAGGATTAACAGGTATTTAAAAAATGCGATATTAAAAAGCGGTTTTATGCTATACTTACTTATAGAACAAAACAAAAAGCGGTATGCAATGATTAACAGGTATGCAATGATTAAAAAGTAATTTAAAAAATGCGATTTTAAAAATTGATTTTTAGCTATACTTTATTGAGAGGCAAGCAATAACAAAAACTGATTGAATAAAAAATGCGATTTTAAAAATTGATTTTTAGCTATACTTTAGTAAGACAAAGTAAACAACATAAAAAAGCAGTAAGACAAGGCAAGCAATTAAAGCTTGCTTTTTTTATTTCAAGGGGGTGTTTATGAGTATTAAAGGACAAACAAGCAATCACGGTATGCAACAAATTACAAGGCAAGATATAGAAAAACAACAACAAGAACTTGTTGATAAGAACAAGGGTCATAGTTCATCTTGCCCTTATTGTGGCGAAACTTTTACACTTAATAAAAAAGAATATATCACAAAAGATGCGGCTATTTTAACAGAACATTTCAGAAAAAACAAGTGTCCTTACTGTAAGTTAGAAAAGTCAATGGAATTTCACGGTGTAGTAATGCAACACACCTTTACTTTAAATTTAGGCAGGGAAATAAGTTGCATTAGAAAACCAGAAGGTTTTAAGGGAATAAAGAAAGTTAAAACCTATGAAGAACAAAAAGGAAAACCCTATAGCTACAATATTAAATAAAACCCCCCAGCAAGGCAACAAGGTTGGGGGTATTTATAGGGTTAATTAAACAAGGGGGTTATACAGCTTGCCTTTTTTATTTAAAGGGGGAAATATGAAAAATTTATGGGAAAATGTTATGATCTTAATTTGTTCCACATTGGAAAATTATAATAAATTTGAAGAAGAAAAGAATTGTGAAAAGGCATTAGAAGAAGAAGTCAATCAAACAATACAAGAATTGCGCTTTGAAGAACAAGCAAAAATGTTAAATTAGTCCAGTATGAAAAAGCGTCTATATAAGATAAGACGCTTTTCATTATGGGATTATTTTAAAAGAGTAGCTAACAAGCATGTATATGCTTGACCTAATAACCCATAAGGTAAAAGCAAATGGGTAACTTGTAGGGGGAATTGAAACCTACGGGGTTGCATACCCCAAAACAAAGGCAACGCTTTAGGGTGGCGTAAGATTCACCCTTCTAAACAAAAACAATTTAACAGGGGGTGTTATGGGTAAATTTATCAGTAAGACTCAAATGATTATTGAAAATCTAATTAATCTTACAACTCAAGGATTATTTAGTTTTGTCGGGGTAACAACAAAGAAAGCACTAAAAAAATCAAGAGTAACAAAAAACCCCACACCTGAAAATCTAATTGAAATCACAGTAATGACTTATGCAACGGTCTCATTAGGTAACAATTATCAAAACTCGGTAAATAACAGGCGTGTTAAAGAAGAGAATACTCCAGACTTTCAAGCAAAAGGAACATATTGCTTACCAATGGGAGACAATCTTATCCTGTTTAAACACAAAGAAAAAGAACAAGTTTACTTGAGAGTATATCCTGATCTTTGTTGCTCTTTTAAAACAGTGGTAAAGCGTTTTGATAAGAACGGGGTTGAAATACTTGACAGTCAATGGAAACAAATTGAAGCTGAATATTTTGAACTAAAAAGTAGTAACAAAGAGCATCAAGGGGTTGAAAAAGAAATCAAAGTCAACAACTACAAGATTGAAAACGTGAAATATCTCAAGAGGGGAGACTTTGTTATCAATGAACTTACAGACGAAATTATTAAAAAGTTAGGCATATAAAAGCCGAAATACCCCCCATTACAAGGGGGTATATACAAGATTAATTGACCGCTCTTGTACTGATGAGGCATAGGTCAAATAACATGGGGGTGTATATGAAAAAATTATCAAGCAATTTAGCAAACATTGTTACAGAAAACATTAAAGTCAATGCAAAGATTGTTGACGTAAGTTTCAAAGAGTATGCTAAAGTAAGCTTTGGAACATCTTTTCAAGCCACTATGTATATCTCAATGCACAAAGCAAATTTAAAAAATCCAGAAATTAAGCAAATTGGTTCAAGCTATGCAATCTATGTAGACAAGAAATAATACCCTACCCTAATAAGTGGGGGTGTAATTCACCCCCACCTAATTAAGGCAGAGTATATAAACAAAGGGGGTATCTTATGAAAAAATTTTTAAACAGAATATGTAAAGAGGGATTTTTAAAAGATGATATCCCTGTTTTAGTTGAAATGTTTCGGGATAAGGATACAAGACTATTTATTGATTTTTTAGATGAAGTTTTACCTAAAAGTAATCTTTATAATAATAAATATTTTCGTTTTGCTTCAAAGATAATATTTAAAAATAGAGGGGCGGCAGCAGTTGAATCTTGTAGAGTAAAGTACAACAAAAAATGTTTTACAGGGAGTATTGAGGGGGATGATAAGTTTATGGTTAAGTTTCATCACACGACTTCAAATAAAAACTGGTTAAGACAAAAATAGGGGGGTATGTATGGAAAAACAAATTACATGTAAAGAGACTGTATGTTGTATGTGCGGAGCACAAGTAATAATTCCTAATACCTGTTATTGTAAAAAGTGTTTAGATATAGAGACACAAGATATTGACCCAGAAAACCTAGAAGCGGCTTCAGACCTATACGATAAGCTTACAAAAATAGGGGGGTTATATGTGGAATGAAAAAGGGGAATTAATAATTGGGATTGATAAGACAGGTCTATACAACAAAGAACTAGTTCTTACTGAAAAACAAACTTACTCAATCTTTAAAGGGGTAAGAAAAGGGATTGACTTTAAATTGTTAATAGATACTAGCCTGATAAGTCATGTTAAGAAAATTCACATAGCTGAAATAATTAAGAAATGGGGTAAATATTAATTTGTGTCTAAACAAAAACTTTAATTCAGGGGGTGTTATGGGTGACAAGAAATTTATTGAAGCAAGAGAAATGAAAATTTTTGATGAACAAGGTAAAGAATTTGTTGGTTGGAAAGGGATTGTCAACGTAGAAAATACAGAACAACGCTTTGATATTGTCGGCACAGGATACAAGATTGCACAGCACAGTGAAGTTGTGGCAACAGTAACAAAATCCCTAGAAGAACTCGGCTTTAAAAATAATATGGGAGTCCTAGAAATTGGCGATGGTGGCAGGGTACATATAAGTATAGTTTTTCCAGACCTAAAGATTGATGTATTAGGGTCGGGAGACTATATCTCAATGAGAGCAAGTCTTGATAACAGCTATGACAGCACAACAGGATTAAGACTTGACGTTGGTGGTATTAGACAAGGCTATTATATCTATGTTGGCGAAAAGTTTTCACATTATTATCACAGGCATACAAAGGGGTTGGATATATCAGAACTTGAAAACAGTATCAGAAAAGGCATTGAGACCTTTCAGACAAAGATAAAACAAGAATTTGAAAATTTGGCAGGGACAAAAGTTGACCCACTAGTAATTAGTGGTTGGCTTAATAAGCTTATGGAAGAAAAGACAAAGAAAATCCCAGCAAAGTATCTTGAAGTAATCAAGAATACTTTTGAGACTGTACGGGGAAACATCACAAACTTATGGAGTCTATACAATCTTGTATGCGAAGTATTAGGCAAAGAGGATATGACAATTGATAGACGTAAACAGCTTTGTCAAACAATGTTAAGCGCAATGAAGGGTGAATTCAAGAAAATTGAGACACCAAAAAATGACACAGTTACACAATTGACTGTCTCGCAACAGGGGAGAGCTATCAACTAGGGGAATATTGGGGGGTTGAAATATACCCCCCATAAATACAACAATGGGGGGGTTTTATGTCAAGGACATATAAGGATATGCCTTTGGGGGTAGGAAATAAATCAAGAACTGAAAAAGAAGAGCACAAATTATTTAAAAGAGTTGAGAAAAGAAGAGCAAGAAAAGAAAACAAAGAAGAAATTTTTGAGCAATTGTGTGAAGCGAGACAAGCGTATATACAAGATTGCTTAATAGATTATATAGTTGATTATGATCATGAATTTGATAATGTGGTCTATATAGATTTTATAGAGAAGATTAAAAAGACTGCATAAATAGGGGGTGTTATGGGGTATTCAAGTATAACAGGTACACCAAAAACTTTTATTCAAGAACTCAAAAGAGATTATAACAAAGACAATTTTGAACTCATAGATATAAAGGCAACTTGTTTTGGTAAACGTATCTGGATTGCTTATAAATTAAAAGATACAGGTGAAAGCATAATAGCTCTGTATAAAATGAAAAGGTATGGACAAGAGTGGTGTTATAATGGTTGGGCTGAATCAGCAGGACCTTATGAATATGATTGCCCTCTTGAGCTATTAGATAAAACAACAGGGCTAAAAAATGAGACAGCAATTAAGTGGCGTGAACAAGTAAGAAAGTATCATGCAAATCTTAAAGCTATCTCAGAAGAAATTAAGATAGGGGAAACTGTAAAAGTGTATGGCAAACTATATAAAATTACTGAGAAAGTAAAAAAGCATTACAGGGCGGTATGTCTAGAAAATGGAAATACTTACAGATTAAGAGTAAAACAGATTGAAAGACTTGAAGGATCACTTGGGTTTATTATGAACGCAGCAGGTCAACAAATAATTTGACCTAGACCAAAAAATGCGATATTGTTCCGTGTCAAAAAACTATACTTAACTTAGGGGGTGTGTATGTTAAATTTTACTGAGACCTTAAAAGCATTACCAATGTATTTCAAGGCTAAAATCGTACCATGCCTTATAGGACATACGGGCATAGGTAAAACCCAGTTAGCTGAACAGTACACAATGAAAAATGGGATGGATCTAATAGTTATACACGTTGCACAATTAGAACCTTCCGACTTTGTTGGATTATATAAGACAACTGAGGACGGGCGCACAGCAAATTGCCCCCCCAATTGGTTGCCTTATAAGGTTGGGGAAGGTAACAAGATTGATATAGATAATAAGAACATCACAGCTTTCCTTACATCGGGTAAGAATGGTTATATAAATCCTAAAGGTGGGATTATATTCCTAGATGAAATCAACAGAGGGCATGAAGATATTAGACAAGCTTTATATCAATTCATTACAACAGGTAAGATTCATACTTATGCAAAGCCAGGAAACTATCATATCATGGCAGCGGCAAATCCCAGTGAACATTATGAAACTTATGAGTTTGATGGTGCATTAACAAATAGATTTGCATGGGTAAAATTCCAGCCTACACATGAAGAAGTTTTCAAGTATTTAGAAGGCAAACATGGCAGAAATCATGTTGTCTCATGGTTAAGAACAAATAAAGATTTGCTTGACCTTGGCAATGATGATTTTGAAATCAATGACATGAGATTAAGTCCAAGAATGACTGAAAGTTCAATCATGTTATATGAAGAACTCAAAGAAGAACCAAAAGAATTTACCAGAAAGATACTTGAAACAGTTGTCCAAAAAGAAAAGGTACAATCTTTCTTGTCTTATCTTGAAGAGATAAAACATATCAGCTTTACTGATGTATTAGCTGGTAAAAAGAAAGAGAAAGTCAAAGAACTCATATCTACCAAAAGAAATGATGTGATATCTACTATTACATTAGACTTGGGGGATTTATTTAATAAGTATCAAATGGGTCAAGAAGTATCTGAATATATCCCAGCAGGTAAAGAACAAGATTCAATAAAAAATCTTTCAGACTTTTTGAAAGAGCTTTCTGACGGGGGCTTTGACGAACTCATTACAACATTTATTGACATGTTTAATAGAGACGGCTTTAATCCTAACAACAAAAAGTCACTCTATGGTAATGCTTACTTTAGAAAAGCATTAGAAAATCTTGCCAAGTATAAAAGATTATTTGGTGAAAAAGAACTCAAGAATTAATTTATAATGGGGGGGTTGAAATATACCCCCCAACAAAATTCAAGGGGGTGTTATGGGAACAGTTTCAAAGTACAAGTATAACATTACTGAAATCTGCATGACCTTCCTAAATGGGCGTAGGTTTTATTCTGTAATCCTAGCAAAAATGGTAAAGCAAGCATGTAACAAGATTAAAACTGCGGCAGTTGCCTTTAATTCTCTTGGGAAAGTTACTCTATTTTACAATGAAGATTATTTATTGGGGTTGCCTTTAACTAAAGCTCAAGGTATCCTTGAGCATGAAGTATTACATATCTTTTTTAGACATCTTACAAGACACCTAAGAACAAAAGACGATTGGTTAAATTGGATCTACAATGTAGGGGAAGACGTGTCAATCAATCAGCACATAAAAGATTTACCTGATAGAAAAGATATGATTGACGCTTTAATGAGAATAAATCCTAAAGGGGATAGGAAAGCCCTAGAAGATGATAAAAATATTGTGGGGGTTTTATATCCTAAAACTTATGATCTTGTAGAAGGAAGAGACGCTGATTATTACATTGAAGAACTTAAAAAGAAATTCCCCAGAAAAGAATCCTGCCCTACATGTGGACAAGCTATGGAAAAGCAAGACAGTAAAGATCAAGATGGGCAAGGACAAGGGCAAGGAAAGGATCAAGACAAAGAACAAGGACAAGACAAATGCCCTACATGCGGTCAAACAAAACAGACAGGAATAGATAGTCATGACTTATGGGATAAGGTTATAGGGAAAGATGGGGAAGTATCTGACGTAAAGGATCATGATATAGACCCAGAGTTTGAGGTACAAAACGTAGTATTAAAAGCAATCAAAGAATGTAAAGACTTTGGGGGCTTACCTGCATTTGTTCAAAAAGAAATAAACAAGCTTAAAGTAATAGAAAGACATAGTTGGAAACATGAACTAAAGATTTTTGTGAATAGTGTTTTGTGCGTAAGCAAAAGGCTATCTCAAAAGAGAGTAAATAGAAGATTCACAACGCTTGATTATATATTACCTGGTAAAAAGAAATCTCGTAGACCAAAGCTATTACTTGTAAGAGATACTTCAGGTAGTATGGCTAATGACAAGCTACAACAGGAATTGACAAATGAGATGCTCCATATAAGTAAGTTTGCAAGTGTGCATGTTGCAGATTGTGATACAGATATACACCAAGTATATGAGATTCACAAAGCAAAAGACTTTAAAGCTTACATAGGTGGGGGTGGTACTTCTTTTGTAAAAGCATTTGAGAAAGCAAAAGAACTAAAAGTTGAGGGTATAATTTACCTGACTGATACTCAAGGGGAATTTCCAGAAAGAAATCAAGTAGGAAAGTATGCAGCCAAAACAATTTGGGTAACATTCGATCAAGAGAAAGTGACTTTACCTTTTGGTAAGCATGTAAACATTGAGACAACAGGGGAGAGATAACTCCCCTGTCCTTTTCAAGGGGGTGTTATGAAACTAGTTAAGAGTAGGGTCAAAGGGAAAACAATATACTCTATTAAAATTGAGAACAAAGTATTTACTTTTAAATTTGGAAATAAATTTTGGCATGGGTACAACAACGAAAACAAACATGATGTTACTTGTAAAAATCTAAAAGAACTAAAAAAATATGTCAAAGGTATTGTTAAAAGATATAGGGCAACAAAAAAAGTAAACTTAGAGGGTGGTTGGAGATGTCCGAAAGGTTGCTGGATAGACAGCATTGAGTCTGGATTTAATGAAACAGTATACGGGATTGAAAGGTATCTTTTAAACGATAAGAAGCTAGAAAATTCTTATGAGAGAGAGGATACTGAATCAGACAATTATTATAGAGATGGGGATGCAACTTGTCCTATATGTGGAAAAGAAGTAGAGTGGTATGAGCCACCAAACAGTATAAGATTTATAAAAGATTTATAAAAAACAGGGGGTGTGTATGTTAAACTTTAATTGTGAATGTAAATATCATAAGACTATCTTTGTTATAAAAGAAAATGAAGTAGTATCTCTTAATGAAGAAAAAAACCCACATATCTCTAAATATACAGATGGGGTTACTTATCAAGCTGTCAATGCTCTTATAGACACTTACTTTAACACAATTAAAAAGACAGGCATAGTAAAGTATCTTAATGGGTTAGATATTAAAACCTTAGTAAAAGAATTAAGATAT
>Ga0315295_10003921_pt1 | contig 12639 bp, 16 predicted proteins | sample YL17G14_0_MG_FD_204453 | JGI IMG/M metagenome (GOLD analysis project Ga0315295, IMG submission 204453) | Sediment microbial communities from Yellowstone Lake, YNP, Wyoming, USA - YL17G14_0 | ecosystem: Environmental > Aquatic > Freshwater > Lake > Sediment | place: USA: Wyoming | collected... | reverse complement strand
TTTGCGTAATCCCACACGTATGAAAATCCATTCATTAATATCTGGTATATTTCACCTGGTTTTAGAAAACTACCACCCGTTAGTCGCTGCTTTGTAAATGTTTGGCAAAATTGTACAAATAATGTTTTAGTTTCCATATAATAGATCACCAAACTTCTTACCGGTGTATTGTTCGTAACTCTTTTTGTCACAAACATACTGTACATATCCATCAGCTATAGGAACAGGATGTCCATAATCTTTAAATCGGCTTAATGGTTCTAAGAATGTATTGAGGCCATCAGCAACTGTTGTCATACATACTTGGAGTTTACCTTTGCTTTCGTAATTGATTCTATATGTTGAATTTAGCTTTTCATTTCCCCATACAAAAAACAACCACCACTGAAATAAACCACTTGCGTAAATCCAATCTTCACAACCTGAAAACGAACTTTTTGGATCGCCTTGTTCACCTAAGAACACGCTTATTCTTAATCCTGTATCTTTGATTCCTAATAACATTTCATAAACTACAATGTCTTTGTAGTGTACCCACCAATCAAATCCATATTCGTAAAACTTATCATCATACAATATATTCTTCATGTATTTATCTTGAAGTTCAGGTGGCATTTCAATGCGCTTAACTTTTCTCTTCAATACAGGTGAAATTAAAAGGTTCTCAAACTCGAATGGTGTTACAAATGATTTGTCTTCAAATTTAAGGTTCTCTGCTACCTCCAACATATGTGAAATTGAATAAGGAACATCCCATTGTGTATTAATATACGTTCTCATCATATCAATACATGCTGATAAACGTATTGGTACTAATGAGTCGTTCTGTTCTTTTGTAAACTCAGTTAATGTAATTCCTTTAGCTGCCTTCAACATTTCTGCAAAGATATATACTCTAAACATACATCCTCCCTCATACCCAACTCGTAGCCGTTCCAACAACGACTTTATTTCCATTATGATTTTCGCATTCTATATCTAAAGTAAATTTTGTTTTCGAAGAGTTTAATTCTTTTTCTGTAACGACAGCTTTCGCAACAAGGTTATCGCCTATGTCAACCATTGAGACGAATTTAAGTTCCATTTTTCCTCTGTCGAACCAACTTTCACCAAATATATCGATCATTAATTCAGTAAGGTAACTCATACATTGGGTGCCTGAAACATTCCGTGATTTGAGACCACAAGTTTTCGCGAATTCTAGGTCAGTATGGATATTTTTCTTGGGCCAGTCTGGAGTGTTAAACTCTCCACCTGAAAATGCTAATACTCTTATGTTTGACGCTGTTTTTAATTTTCCAGCGAATTTAGCTCCAATTTCTGTAGATGAGTTAATTGCCATTGTTATTCACCTTTCGTAACAAATCCTACAGTTTTTCGGCGTATAATAATACCTTCTTGTGCAACAACTACCGCCTCAATTACAGTATATAACCTATCACGTTTTTCGTATTCGTCAATTATTGTCCACATAACTTTAAATATCTGGCCAACTTTTCCTGGCTTGATAAATTCAACTTCCTCTTTAGTGTGAACAGCTGCTCCGGATTTTAGAACCACATCAAAATTAGGGCTACGAGTTAAGTTACTATAATTCAGTAATAAACCAGGATGAACGATTTCTTCATATCGTGGATGGTAATCTTGAACAGCAAAACGATATTGGTCGTTTAATTCTGGAGTAACTTGGAATTCATAACTCTCAAATTCAATCATTGATTTCTCCTTTTGCACTTCAATTTATCCTCTTTTTAAAATATTATATCTATGTATAGCATCTTCATAAAATTCTATGGGAAGTTCTTTCACGAACCTTTCGGGAAACGGTTTCCACTTATCCTCTGAATTTCGATAAGATACAGTACCAAACTGAGAAAATTTTACACTCGCTATTCCTCTAAAAAACTTTACTTCGTTAGAACAATCATGTAATACAACAGGCCACTTTTCTTTTTCTGCAATCTCAAAAATATCATATACTAGTTGTCTAGAACTAACTGGAGAAACATATCCCCTGTGATATCTATAAATTGGACCTTCGCTCTTAAATAACTCAAGAGTATAGGGAAAAAGTTGTAATTCCGCAAAATGTATATGAGAAACTCCTGTGTTTAAGATTTTATCTTTTTTACTTACGAAACTTCTAAAGAAGCTATAGGACATAGGAGATTCAATACACAGGTTTTTGAAGTACTTAGCAGCTACTTTAATGTTTTCTATTATTTTGTCATCAGAGTTTGTAGCTGCTAAATTAAATCTTATTTCATTCAAACCAGAGTCTTTTAACTTCTTTAAGTTGTCTTCGGTAGCTAGTATTCCATTAGTATATAACCATTGATACTTTTTATTAGAAATGAAGTTAACTAAGCCTAAAATTTTATCTAAATAGAGTAGAGGTTCATAATGTAACCAAGCAACTCCTTTAATTTTATCGCCTTGTAACTCTAACAGAGTTTTAATATCTCGCTCAGTAAATTCACTATCATTTACTACAAATAGTTCTTCAGGTAAATATTTTTTTGGAAGACTATGCCAGTAACAAAAGTTACAATCTAGTTGACATTCAGAAGAAGAACGAATTTGAGTCCATCGTCCTTCTAAGCAGTATGAACAACTTTGTAAAAGACTTCCTCCAAGAACTGCTGTATAACCATTAGTTACGAGCTCAGGAAAACGAGATTGTCGTTTCCTAATATCTTCTATCACTCTTTTCTCAACTTCCCATTCTATTCGGTTTTTCAGATCTTTCGTAAATTCTGTCATATTCAAGGTCCATAAACTATCTGTCTTAAAACGCTGGGAGTGTATTGGTCAAAATGTTGTTTTGTACAAACGTAACGAACGTATTTACCTGCTAGTACTTCGGGATAACCATAATCACCTATTGAATGTCCAGTTATATTCATAAACTTCTTGAACTGAGATTTTCCAATACCAGGTTCAACTTCAGTATGAGTTCCAAGAGTAATCCTGTAAGTCTCAGTTAGACCTTGTCCCCACTGTGAGAACAACCACCACTGGAATACTGCAGAAGAATAAACCCAATCTTCAATACCTTCAAACTTGCTATTGGGGTCGTCTGGAGTTCCATAATAAATAGTCTTGTGTAATCCAGTGTTCCCTGATTTGAGCAGCACTTCGTAATTTATCACATTTTTATAGTGGACCCACCAGTCGTAGCCGCTATCGTACAACTTGTCATCGTAAAGCACAGCTTTGTCATACTTATCCTTAAATGTTTGATCTCCAGTGCTCGGTATAAGTTCTCTTTGAGGTAGGCGGCTGATTACAATATCTTCAAAGTTAATTGATAAGAAATCAGCTCCTTTATTTACTGCAATATTTCCATTTACAGCTTCTCTCAACATATGAGTAATTGAATATGGTTCTGACCATTGTTTGCTTAGGTAATCTCGTATCATAGCAATATAAGGTTGTATCTTTATAAAGCTTATCGCGTCGTTTTCATCTTTCGAGAACTTTTTTGTGTCAATATTCTTAGCTATCTTAAGCATTTGCGCGAAAAGATATACTTTAAACATTAGCTTCTCCTATTCAAAGTAGTCTATGTTATTTACTATAGCAGTGCCAGGGTTAGTAGGATAAGAAAACCAAACGTCTTCAATGTGACCTTCTACAAATCCTCCCTCAAATACTATTATTTGAGTAACTTTCCAGTTTTCATTCTGCAGTAAAGTCTTATTTATTTCTGTAACTATATTTGGGTTGTCTCCAACTTGGTACTGGCTTCTTGTAGTATCTATAATTTCTCTAGCTCTTTGCTTGCTGAATGGAACATTCATCCATGAGCTCCCAACTTTTATACCGTAAATGTCTTTGATAATTTGTTTGAAAATAGGTCGTTCTCCATACATACCGCTTAACAGAGCAACTTTTTTGAAAAAGAAAGCTATAGGTTCTGCGCTGCAAACAACGAAATCAAATTGTCGTTCGAGTCCTGGAGGAAGTATGAAGTTTGTAGTTAAAGCACCTACAACATGTTTGATATAAAACTTAGAAATAAGTAAATCTTCGTATATATCTACAAAATCTTTAGCTCTTTTATGAGCTAGACCTCTTTTTTGTTCAACTCCATGAATATAATCTGGAAGAATTATTTGTACGTTTAGTTCATTACAATCCTGCTGAATTTTAGTGAGATCAGTTGGAGGTACATTCAAATCTTGGCCAGTCTCAAGATATCGGTTTCTTTCTCGGATGTTATCACCGACGTTTACGTATACATCACCAAATTGTTTTGCATAGTTAATTACTGCTTTGTGGCCATCATGCAAACCATAAGGGCTATTGATAACTGGTACAGCTACTCTTGGCATATAACTTCTCCTTTTGTCTTATGAAGAAAGGTTTTCATTTGTTTGTTCTTTTATCCCCAAACGGTCTTCGATTTTTGTCAATCTATCATCCATTTTCTTTAGTAGATCCATTACTTGCTGAGGTGTAACTTTTGCTACTATTCCAGGTTTCTTTACTAAGTTTGGATTTCGTTCACCAGTATATCTTGAATAATAGCAGTGACATTCTATTCCACTATCATCTAAATCTGATATTTCGCCCTCTGGACTAGAATATACTAGGTTATAACAAACACAGGGTCTACCTTTCTTCATTGGTTCATCTCCTATTTTTTCTTTGTAGTACGTAGACACAGCTTTTTGTAATTTCACATATCTACACAAATCTTTTGGAGCAGTATGTATATCTCCAGTCATATCAAAGTTTACTGCATAACATCCACCATGGCATGGAGTATTGTAATAAAAGTCACAACTACCACAATTTAATGGTTGATAATTTATAAACTTTTCTCTAACATCTTCTCTTGTAATTCCATGATCTAGATGACCTATACAGACTTCTTTCTCCCACCAATTTCTTTTGTCGCTAAACTTATTGAATCTATGACAAGGATAGATAGCTCCATCTATGTCAAAACCAACATAGAACCTTCCAGCTCCGCAAGGCCATTTAGAGTTGTCAATTTGTACATAGGATTTGAAATGTTCAATCTCAATTCTTCTTCCTTTTTTTCTATAATCAGCTATTAAGTCTACAACTTTGTAACACTGATCTTCCCAGACTTTCCAGTTTTCTTCCGTAAAACCTGATTCATATACAGGGCTAAACATGATACTGTTGAACCCGAAATCTACAAGATATTTAATATCTTCGTAAAATCTATGAACTGCTTCTCCATAGGGGCTCGTTCTAACTTTAAATTGCGGCCATTTTTTCAGAACAGCTTCCATGTTTCTCATTATAAGTGAATGAGATCCAATTCCGCCTTTAAAGACTCTATACTTATCATGTGTTTCTTGAGTTCCATCTAAACTTACCATAAAGAAAATTTTATGGTCATCTAAGAAAGGAAGTTTATCTTCTGTTAATAGAGTCCCATTTGTAGTACCACCAAAAGTTACTTTTATATCATTTCCCTTTTGTTCTTCAGCATATAAAACTAAATCTTTTAACAACTCCCATTCAAGCAGTGGTTCTCCACCCCAGAAAGAAACGTCTATTGATCTTTTCTTACCAGGAAGTATATTTAGATCTGCTTCTCTGCAATTTTTAATAAGAAAGTCAATTCCTTTCTTTCCTATTTCAAGGGGCATTACTTCTCGAGATCTTCCTTTAGTGAAACAGTAACTACATCTTAGATTACAATTATGAGTTAGATTAAATGTAGCGTTTGTTATGGGTACACTCTCCATTTTCTTCTCCTTTCTTTATTCTCTTATCTCCAGAAAAACCAGACATTCGGTGCGTATTTCATGGCGTCGCAATTGCAGGTATAACCAGATCCTGGGCTGGTATCGCCAGTACAACCTAGAGTATATCCAGCGTAGCAACCGCCCTCACAACTACAATTATAGCCATAACAACCTAAATCACATGGACAATAATATCCAGAACCTTCACCTACACAGTGGTCTGGAGCTTCGCAAGTACAAACTTCGCTGTCGCAAGTGAAGTCACATATACAAGCTGAAGTTCCGTCGTAGCCATAACAAGATGCATCACATGGGCAAGTATAACCATAACAAGATGCATCACATGGACATAAATATCCAGAACCTGGTGTGTGATCTCCAGTACAACCGGGGTCATATAAATAACAAGCCACTTCACAGGCGCAAGTATAATTGTAGCAACTGATGTCGCAGGGACAACTCCAACCTCCATCGTGAGCATCATAACATGTACACCCTTTACCAGTATCTCCATAACAAGCGGAATTGCATGGACAGCTAAAAGAATAGCAAGATGAGTCGCATGGACAAAAGTACTGATCACAACCACTTTCACATGTACAATGAAAACCATGACAACTAGCATTACATGGACAAGAAACAGTATAGCAACTAAGATCACATTGACATGCAACTAACATTTGATCTCCTATTGAACTATCAGTTCGACAGTTAGATTATAAGCAGTTCGAACAACATTATCTAATTGAGTTATGCTTAAAGCAATCAGATCTCCCGCAAGTAAATCAGTGTTTGAAGGAGCTAATGTGGAATCAGAATAATCACCTGCTGCAATACTGAATGACCAGATATCTACCCAACTAGCTCCTCTATATCTTGAAATTTTCCCTTGTAAAGCTTGGCCGTTCGGGACAGCAAAGAGTCTTGCTATTCCTGCTTTAGCAGTGTAACTAGCAGGAACAACAAAATATGGAGTAACAGAATATGTTCCTATTTGTGGATACCCAGGTACACAAAACGTTATAGTTCCGCCAGATCCAGATCTACTTACTTCATACCAAACTCCACTATAATTGATTAAGATAATAATCTGGCCTGTAAGTCCTTTTAAATTCATTTCACCTTGCAGTGAAATGGCTGCTGGATTATGTACAATAGTAGTGTTACTATTAACAAACATCACTGAAATCATTACTGCTTCATTTGCACCAACTCCCGTAGGAGCATCAGCAAAATCTGTTACACTAGTTGGGTTTGTATTTGCTAATCTAATGAGCCCACAAATTTTTCCTCCCGATAAAATGCTAGGAGTAGCACTATTATCAGATGCAGTTCTAACGAGATCTGAAAGACCCATACTTAGATCAAGTGTCGATATAGCAGTTTCTAAAGGACTGTTTTGAACTATGTGTCTAATACTAGTATAGTCTGGAGTTGTATCTACAGCGCTGTCAGCTCCAACAAATGTCCTTAGATTGTTAACTTCAGTTTCAGTAGGTATAGTTATCCAGTCAGTCAACCCTCCATAATATAAAGTATCGCCAGTAAGTACTAGCCTTCCATTATCACGGCTGAAACTAAATATTGGTTGACTATCTTCAATTCCTATATAGGGTTTTGAATAGATCCTCTTGATACTAGTATCGTCTGGATCGTAGTCATATAAAGCAGTAATTTCTAAATCAAAGCCAACTAGCTCAACTCTAGCACATTTTAGGAAAATCCAAGCTGAATTAGGGCCAGGTACAAATGAGTCTCTTTCGTCAGGTTTTAATATTTGAATTGAAGGTTTTGGGGCGGGTCTAGTCTTTGCGTAAACATAATATAGCATGACATAAAAATATCCTATACCATCCCAAGCTGATCCATAAGCATAATAATCTGGATCAGAGAAGTCAATTGTAATTTCTTCAATTTTAACAAGAACGTCGTCTTTAAATACTGAACCAGCTGAGATTGTTAATTCACTTTCGCTAAATTGTGTTACATCAATTGGATCTGCAGAGAAGATACAATCTTCATAGTTAGAAACTAGCCCAGATATTCTATTGACTACGTTGCTGTGGTAACTATCAAAAGGACCTACTGTACATGTATGAACAGGATATGGATTTCCCATTTTATGACGACTCCTTTAGCTAAAGTTTTTCAACTGTTTTACCAATGTAATTTTGTTTTTGTTCTGTTAAACTAGTAAGAATTGTGGGGCTTTTCTTTTAAGAAAGAGTCTGTTTTCTATATATATTAATGAATGAGAAGAGTCTGATATTTATTTTTTTACTTGAGTTTGAAGGGAGGCAACTTATGCATCTACTGTCGAACTGGCAAGATGATTTAGCTTGGTGTCCTTCTCAGTGTAAAGTAGAAGTTGAATATGAAGGAAAAAGATTCGTGTTATATCTACGCTGGCGTCATCAAGACCCATGGCAAGGACACTTAGTAGAGAACGCGCCAGTTGATACACTTTGGGAAGGTAAATGGTCACCAGATTTATTTGAAAGGTATGATTACTTTTTTGCAGAAGATGATAATCTTGATAAAATTAAACTTGCTCTGATTATGTGTGTAGAGCGATGGTTAAAAGAGAAAGATGAAGACAAAAAATAAGAGGGGTGACTATTAAGCCACCCCTCAGTAACATCTGTGTAACATAATTTTGTAATTGATTTGTATTTTGTATTTGTTCATCTAAGATAGCTAGATTAGTCTTCTATTTTTCAAGTACTTTTTAACCACATCTATAGAGGGAGCAAGATCTAAAATTTCTATTACAGTCCACCCATCTCTTTCTAGTTTATGTCTTCTATGAACATCTGGGACTGGTGAATTATGCCAGAAAGTCTTTGTAAATTCCAGATCTATCTTTTTTGAGGGAATTGCAATATCTGTTATAATTTGATATTGCAAGAGTCCTTGCTGAAACTTTTCAATCATAAAGTTATTAACAACTGAGTTTGGTGGGAAAACAGTTTTTAGAAAGTCTATGATCCTTAACTTAGTATCTGCTATCTGAGGAGCACTTCGAAACACGTCTGATTTCTTAATTTCAACTCGAGTAACTAGAACATTTGCTTCTCTCTTTCTGGCTATACGTGTAGATGCAGGAGGTGTAGGAGCAATATCTTCAGAGAGTTGTTTAATAGGAGATGCTTTGATAGTTTCAATTTGAGCATCAATTTCAGTATCAACTTTTGCCTCAGTCTCTAAAGTTAGTTTAGTTAAGTCTATCTCATCGATAATTGGTTCTTGCTGTTCTTTTACAAATAAATTACCTTTAAGAAACTTTTGTTTCGCTTTATACTGACTGCTAGTAATTGGAGCATCTGGAAATTTTTCTTTGTATTCTGCTAAAGATATCTTATGTTTTCTCATTAAGTGCGAAGGAGTTATAATTGGGAACTTCTCACCACAAATAGCACAGTCAATCTTTTCTTTGATTTCTTTTTCCATTTTGTCACACCTTTCATACTCTATTTTAAGATTTGTTCGAGAAAGGAGGAGAGAAAGCATGATCTATCATTATCTTGTTGGAGTAGGTACAAATGATATCAATTCAACTGAAGCAGGAAAAGTCTATCTAGATTCTTTCTTTGAATTTACAGATGAAGATAGGGAAAACGTTAATAATTGTAGACTGCTATCAAAAGATCAATTGTTTAAAAGTTCAGTTCAAGATTCATCTGGTGTATTTGGATGTTCTAGTTTAATCTCGAGCTTTCAAGGACTTTTGTTAAGATCTAGAGCTCAAAATACAATTTTATTACATTATACTTCAGAGGATAAACTGGATAGAGAATTCTTCAACCGTTGGGTTAAAGTAACTCCTCTTGAAGAGCTAAGGCAAGCAAAAATATTTTAGGAGGTGATATAAATGTTAGCTTATGGAATTATAAACGAAGATGGTAAGATTGGTGTAGATCAAGATGAAAGATTTCTTCTTTTTAGAGTTAAGAAATTTGCTAAGAAAGTTCGACTAAACAAAAGGGAGAAGATTCAGATATTTGAACTGCGAGCACCTTTGGATGGTAGAGTAAGATAGAGGAGGAGAAGGTGAAAACGGAACTACTTGAAGATGAATACATTATTTCTACTCTGAAGTCTGCAATAGAATATTATACAGGTCATAGAGTTAAAAGAATATCTGTTGTTCAAGACCCGCTAGTTTTAGATACTTATGCAATCCAATGTTATAAAGGTAAAATGAAACTAGACTTTTTGATAGTTGGTTTTAATCAATCTATGACAAAGAAAGAAATTGCAGATAATCTAGAAGAATGTGAGTTTGAGTCTTTTCCACCTGAGTCCGAAGGGCTAAAGTTTTTTACTTAACTTACAAGAACAAAAAAACTATTAACTCAAGTTACGGAGGAGGTGAAGTCAAAGTGATTTGGCAAAATCTTTTGATAGGATTAATTCTTTACGTAGTAGCAGTAATGAACTTTATCTGTTATAGAGACACTAAGCGCAAACTCAGTTTAGTTGCTACTATTATAACTGTTATAGTAGGATTATATATCCACATTTTTCTGACAAAAATGTAAGAAAGGAGGTCAAGATTTACTTAAATTAAAAGAATAAAGGAGGTATTATGCAAAACGATTGCCCAGTTATGTGGAGGAAAGATTATCAAAAAGCTATAAAAAAGTTTGCTTTAGTAGTTGTGATAATCAATCTTCTGTGGATTGGAGCTTTTGCGAGCAACCACTATCTTCGATACAAACCACTTATGGATGAACTAACTATAGTTTTCAATCTTCAAAATGAAAAAGACATTTCTCTTGATACATTGAAAGTGGCAGTTCATGAGTACAAAGTTAAGTATGAGATTATGAAGTTTCTAAGAGCTAAAGGACTTAGTTTGGGGCAAGGAATGGATATAGCTGAAGCGACTGTTACAGAAAGCAAAGCTAACGACGTTCCTATTGATCTTGCTTTATCACTTATATTGACTGAGAGTGAATTTAGTCCTGGTGCTAGATCACCAAAAGGAGCTATTGGAATTCTCCAGATAATGCCAGGTACATGGGCAGAGTATACTCAAAAAATGAATCTAAAAGTAGGACCACAAGCTATGTATGATCCTCTTATGAATATCAAAGTTGGAATGAGGTACTTTGGAGATGTGTATAAAGGTCATAAGAGAATACATAAAGTAGATACTACAGCCAGAAAATTAGCTTTATCTGAGTATAACTCTGGACCAAATGGTGGAATTCAGCAAGGTTATGTTAACCTAGTAGAAAGAGACACTAAAAAGTTTTCTGGAATGGTAGCTCCTGTAATAGTTAAAGAGGCTAGAGCTGAAGTTCTTAAAAAAGAACCAACTGCAGCAGATCCTAAGATAAAAAAATAACTAAGGGAGAAAGCAGTGCGATCTAGGGTGACAAATATAGATTTGCGTTTGACGAACGGAGACAGACGCACAAAGCCAAGGAGGAAGCATAGTAGGTAAAACCGAAAGTGAGATTAAACCGAATGAGATCCGGGCGGACTCACATTAAATACTACCTTGGGTGTACTGGCCCACTAATGAGACCAAGAAAGACTCCAGTAATTGTAAAAGGACACCTGTCGGTGAAAATCCGGCCACTGCTTTTATTTAAAATTTGCCAGCCCCTGAGGTGGCGCACCCGGCTCAACAGTCTTAGATGAGTATAGGGGACTCGTTGTAAACAATATACTTAGTTCAGTTGCGCAGCTAACTAGGGTGACGTTACAATCGCTCTCCTGGCAACAGGCTAAGTGAGATGTCCGAGGGGCTGGCAATCATTTTTACAAAAGGAGGAAAGTAAACATGTTGAACTTATTGAACCTTAAAGAGAAATTCGAAAAAGTTGGACTGAATGTTGTTCTGGAAACTGCTCCAATTCGAAAAGGTAGAGGAATGAACGACATATTTCAGCTTGATATTCAAAGAAATATTAAAGGTACCTCTCGCTGGGAAAAGTTCAGAATCTATCCTGGCCATCCAGATAATATTGTACAAGTGCGAGATATTGATAAAGATTCTAAACAAGTTCTTCTTCTGGTTCAAGAACCTGTTAGAGAGTTTGATAATGTTGTTCCAATAACTAGGTTCAACACTTTTAAACGGATCAAAGAAGAAGCTGAAAAAAGGCGTGGAATTCTTAGAATTTATAAACAGGGAAAAGAAGCACACGTCATAATGAAAGCTCCGGGAGGTAAAAGATATTTCCTTCTTGGTGTAGATGAGCGTCAATTGTTTATTGCTCAGCTGAAGGGAGCTGCTACTTCTGTTGAAGGAGCAAGAGAACAGCTTGGAAGAAGTGTTCAGTTTGCTGATGGTTCTAGAAGAACAAGTTCTCTCGATCGTCAAGGAGAATGGTTTTTTCTTGAAACAAACCAGTCAACTAGAGATGCAATTGAAAAAGCAATAAGACAGACCAGAACAGCTATTCATAGAAAAGTTAATGTTGGAACTTTTCTAAACCGTCCTGGTGGTAATCCTCACATAGCCAATGAGATAGTTATTCTTCCTACTAACGAAAGAGATAAGATAGAAAGAATGGCTGGAGCTAGTCCAAGAAGGCTGCTAAGAAATCGTGTATTTGTGAGAGGATCTATCCGACATAAAGATCATAAGACAGTTACATTTTCTCAGTGGCGAGAAGTTATTGCAAACAACGAAGGTGATACTGCAATGGCTACTGCCAATGGAGTTTTCTGGATTGATTAAGATATTTAGTTTGGCAGGCACATAGTGACTGAGGGGCTGCCCTCTAATGGATAAAGGCATATCCCCTGCCAAACTAAATAGTTTGTAAGATAACTAACTTGAACAAATATCTAAATTTTTTATTGGAGGTTTAAGTTGGCTATCATTGGAATCATTGGAAAAAAGGGTACTGGGAAGAGTGAATGTTCTAAAGTTTTGATTGATAAATAT
>Ga0315295_10003920_pt1 | contig 12639 bp, 10 predicted proteins | sample YL17G14_0_MG_FD_204453 | JGI IMG/M metagenome (GOLD analysis project Ga0315295, IMG submission 204453) | Sediment microbial communities from Yellowstone Lake, YNP, Wyoming, USA - YL17G14_0 | ecosystem: Environmental > Aquatic > Freshwater > Lake > Sediment | place: USA: Wyoming | collected... | reverse complement strand
TCTTTCAAACTCTCAATACTTGAACGCTCCTCCCGGGACAAACGGAGCTGGATGGAGACGTCTTCTTTCTCTTGCGGCTGATGTAACAATCCAACGTTCATGCCGGTTAAAGAGAGACGGAGAGTGGCTGCCACCTGCTCGGCTGATACACCGTTCAAAGAAGCTTTTTCTTTGTCCACCAGGAAGCGGTATTCCGTCTGGTCCGCCTCCAGGTACCAGTCCACATCCACGACCCCCTCGGTTTTCTGGAAAATGTCCTTAATCTGACGGGCAATTTGAACCTGTCGGGGGTATTCCGGGCCATAAACTTCCGCAACCAAGGTTTGCAGGACAGGTGGGCCCGGGGGCACTTCCGCAACTTTTATGCGCGCTCCGTACCGGGCGGCAATGGGCTGGATCAAGGGACGCACCCGCTTGGCGATGTCGTGGCTCTGGGCCTTTCGTTGGTCTTTGGAGACGAGATTGACCTGAATGTCCGCCATATTGGGGCCCCGCCGCAGAAAGTAATGGCGGACCAAACCGTTAAAATTGTATGGCGCGGCCGTGCCGATGTACATCTGATAGTCTGTCACCTCGGGTACGGTGCGCAGGGTATCCCCGATCTCCCGCGTCAGGGCCGCCGTACCTTCGAGCGTCGACCCCTCATCCAGGTCAATGATCACCTGAAATTCACTCTTGTTGTCAAAGGGCAGCATTTTCACCCGCACAAACTTGATGGCCAGGAGGGATATGGCAGCCAGAAGCAACAAAACGATAACTAGGAGAAATCCATAACGCCACCAGGGATTGTGTATCAACGGGGTCATGGCCCGGCGGTAAAGGCGGGTGGTCCAGTTCTCTTCGCCGTGACCCCCGCTCTCTTCCCGCTTGAGAAGGCGCCGGCTGGCCCAGGGAGTTACCAGGAAGGCAACCAGGAGGGAGAAAAGCATCGCCGCCGAGGCCCCCACAGGGATCGGCCGCATGTACGGGCCCATCAGTCCGCGGACAAAAGCCATCGGGATGATGGCGGCAATTACGGCAAAAGTCGCCAGGATGGTGGGGTTGCCTACTTCGTCCACTGCTTCGACGGCAATTTCCGAAATCGGGCGCCCCCGGTTTTCCGGAAGGCGAAAGTGGCGGACGATGTTCTCCACCACGACGATGGCATCGTCAACCAGAATGCCGATGGAGAAAATCAAGGCAAAGAGGGTAATGCGGTTGAGGGTGTAGCCATGGAGATAGAAGATCGTCAGGGTGAGGGCCAGGGTGACCGGAATGGCGATGGCCACGATCCCCGACTCCCGCAGGCCAATCGTGATCCAGATCAGGACGGAAACCGAGAGAATGGCGATCAGCATGTGCCAGAGCAATTCGTTGGATTTCTCTTTGGCCGTCTCCCCGTAGTTGCGGGTGATGGTTACCTGGACATCACCCGGGATCACCCGGCCTTTGAGCAAATCGACTTTCTCGACAACCTGATTGGCGATCTCGACGGCATTGGTTCCCTTTCGTTTGGCCACGGAGAGAGTGACCGCATCCTTGGCCCCGCCGGAATGAACCTGGATCTTCTTGGTGAGTGCGGCCGGCCCCGGGCCGAACAGCACATAATCGGCCGGCTCCTCCGGTCCATCTTCGATCCGGGCGATATCCCGCAGGTATACCGGGCGGTTGTTGAAGACCCCCACGACCACCCGGCCGACCTCTTCAGAAGTCGTCAAAAACCCGCCGGTTTCGACCAGAAACTCTCGATTCCCCGAAGAAAACCTCCCGGATTGTAACTGCCGGTTGGCTTGCTCCAGCTTGGGGATGAGCGCAGCCGGAGCGAGGTGATAGGCGGCCATCCTCGATTCGTCGAGACTCACGCGGATCTGCCGCCGCTGTCCTCCAATGATCTTTACCTCCGAAACATCACGCACCTCCTTGACCTGATCATGAACCTGGGCGGCGATGCGGCGAAGCATGAAGGGATTATAGCGGTCGCTCCAGAAGGTGAGGGCCAGGATGGGGACATCGTCAATGGAACGCGGCTTGATCAGCGGCTGGCTGGCCCCGGGGGGAATCAAATCAAAGTTGGCGAACATTTTTTGATTGAGGCGAACGATGGACTTTTCTTCATCCTCCCCGACGTAAAATCGGACGATGGCCAGGGAATGACCGGGTGCGGAAGTGGAATAGATGTACTCGACCCCGGGAATTTCCCACAGCAGTTTTTCCATGGGCTTGGTGACCCGTTCTTCGACTTCTTTGGAAGATGCCCCGGGCATTTGGACAAAGATGTCGATCATCGGCACCACAATCTGCGGCTCTTCCTCGCGCGGCAGGAGAAGCACGGCACCGATGCCCAGCAGGATGGAAGCGGCAATGATCAGCGGCGTAAGTTTGGAATCGATGAAAGCACGGGCTAAGTTCCCCGCCAATCCGGGTCTTTCTCTTCTCATTCCCCCCCAATCAACTCAAGTGCCCAAAGTGAGCCCAAGGGCCTAAAATGGTTAGACTGCTATGGAGTATATTTTTCCGAAACTATTGCACCCGGATTCCATCGCTAACCTTTTCAATTCCTTCCACAATGACCCGTTCACCTTCATGGATCCCAGCTAAAACTTCTGCCCGCTCGCCGTAGACTTTTCCGGTCTGGATCAGCCTCAGACGGGCAATATCCGAAGGATCCACTACATAAACTTCCTGGAGTTGGCCGCGCTGGAGGATGGCTTTCTGCGGAATCGTAATCGCCTTCCTCTGACCGACGGGGAAGCGGGCTTTACCAAAAAGGCCGGAGCGCAGAATCTGTCGGCCCGCTTTTTCGCCCATTTCTGGAAGATCAATCTTCACGGTCGAGCTCCGGCTGGCGGGGTCGGCGGCTGGCGCAATCTCTGCCACCCGGCCCAGCCATTCCATCTGCCCCAGAGCATCGATCCGCACGCGGACCGGACTTCCCGGACGAATCTTCGAGATCTGGGATTCTTCCACCGCAGCTTCGAGCCTGTAGTGCCGGTCATCTTCGATGGTGAGCAGTGGTACTCCTGGAGCGGCCAGAGCGCCCACTTCGGCTTGCTTGGCGGTTACCACCCCCGGCAGCGGGGATAAAATGCGCCCGTAGCCGACGGAAAGCTGGGCATGATCCACTTCGGCCCCGGTCTGCTCGATCTTGGACAACACCTGTTCTTTCCTGGCCAAAAGCGCCTGGACCATCTCGCTGGCGCGGTTCGCTTCGGCGGTACGGGTCAGATACCGAGCTTGAACTTCTTCAAACTCTTGCGGGCTGACCGACCGGCGTTCCCATAGCGCCTGGTAGCGGTGGAAGGTGGAAGTGGCCAGTGCCTTATTGGCTTCCGCAGAAGCTTTGGCAGATTCTGCGGCCTTTATATTCTGTTCTACCTCAGCCAGCATCTCCCGGGCCTCGCGCAGTCCGGCTTGCGCTTTGCGTAGCTGGGCGGCCGCATCCCGGTCATCGACTTCTACCAGCAACTGGGCAGGCTGGACATGGTCCCCCTCGCGGACATGAACCGCGAGGATATGGCCCATGATCCTAGGCGATAGAACGCTTGTGGCTTTCGAGCGTACGGTCCCGACTGCTTCATATAATTCCTCCAGGGGCGAGTTTTGCAAAACTTCAACTCTCACGCCGCTAACAGTAGGAATTTTATCGGGCACTGTTTCTTGCTTTTTTCCGCAGGAATGAATTCCAACCGCCAATAAGCCGATCAGGATCATCGATGTTTTCTTAATCATGGACAACCTCTAATTCGGACCCGGATTTGCACCCGGTGGACATAAATCATTCCATTCTTTCTCCAATCCTGGATTCAATTTGCTTTCATCATGATAATCTGTTTTTATCCGATTCCCAAAGGGTTTTCATATTCCCTTAGGAAGCAAATGGCAGAACATCCGTCAGTCTTCCGCTGGCCAACAGGACTTGTCCATAACCGACGTAATAATCATACCGGGCCGCTAGCAAATTCATGCCGGTGCGCACATAGGTGGTTTGAGCTCTGAGGACTTCAGTGATAGTGGTTAGCCCTTCTTGATATCGATCCCGGACGATGCGCAGGGCTTCCCCGGCTTGAGCAACTGCCCCGGCGGCAAAGACAAGTCGTTCGCGGGCGGAGACAAATTGCTGATAGGTGCGGATGACCTCCAGGCGAATCTGATTGGCCAAGTGTTCTTGCTCGCTTGTGGCCTGGGATTGGGCAGCCCGGGCCTGGTCGAGTCTCGCCCTCCGGCCGAGGTCAAAGAGGTTGTAGGTCAGGCCGGCTCCCACGGCGTAATCCGGAGTGCCGCTGGCCAGATCCCGGTTGCTGATCCCATAGGTAGAATATAGATCCACTCTCGGGAGGTACTGCCCCCAGGCTCCGCGAACTTTCTTCTCTGTAGAACGCACCGCAAAGCCCACCCGGGCGTAATCCGGCCGATGAAGCAGGGATAGACGGATCAGTTCTTCTGGATCGGGAAGGGCGAATGTTTTTTCCGTTAGCTGGCCGGTGACGTTCTGCGGGGTATGAACCGGAAGGCCCAAGGCCGTATTCAGGAAGGCATGGGCGGTGACCAGTTCGCCTGCCGTCTGGATTTCCTGCTGGCGAAACTCAGCCAGCTGTACCTCCGCAGCCAACAGGTCGGATTGAACCACCAACCCGGTTTCAAAGAGATCGCGGATCCGTCGCACATCAGCTTCAGCCAGGCGGACGGCTTCCTCGGCCACCTCCTTTCTGGCCTGAGCGACAAGGACGCCGTAGTAAGCGCGGATGACCTCCAGGCGTAACTGTTGTTTGACCAACTCTTTTTGCATCTCGGCCTGCTGCTGCCCGATCCGCGCCTGGGCGATTCGGATGCCTGATTCCAGCTGGTCGAAAAGGGGCACCTTGAACGTCATGGAGGTACGGAAGTTACTGAGAGATTCGGGATTATTGAGGGAGTTGATGTCAAAGTTCTGGGGGCCAAAACGGCGTTGTTCGAGGAGCGAACCAAAAACAAAAACCGGGTTATTGCCGTGGGTGAACGTTTCATTGAACTGCAAAAGAGGCCATCTCCCGGCCTGGGCTTCGCTGAGTTCGGCATCGGCAAGGTGTCGCCCGGAGAGGGTTGCCCGCACCAGCGGATTATGTCGTAAGGCCAGCTCTTCAGCCTTAGGCAGGGTCAATCCTTCCGCCCCCTCAGTTTGTCCGGCGGCAGGGGCGAGGGATCCTTCCGGTGTTGAAACGGGAGAAAATGAGCCAGCTTCAGCCTGGAAGCAAGCCCAAAAGAATACGGCCAGCAAAATCATTTCCATTAAGCCACGGTGATGCATCATGCTCCCTCCCAGATAAAATTAACGCCGGACGAAAATAGTCTTCGGGCCCCATCCATGGCCAGCACCCATCCGTTATTATAATTATTCTTCCTCCTCCTCTCAAAGCGAATAAAAAACCCCATTTCCTTGGAGGAAATGGGGCAGGAAAGGATTGGGGACGGGGCCTGTTGAGACCCGGGCATCGTTCAAGCCCGGGCATCGATACAGTTTACCCCTTAGCTTCTCTCCACGAATTCCACAATATTCCCATCCGGGTCTTTGACCATGGCGATACGGACCCCGGGGCGGGTTTCTCTCTCGGGCAAGGCGAATTCGATTCCTTTGCTCTTGATCTCTGAGCAAAGCTCAGAAAGATTTCTGACCTGGAAAGTCACATAGCGAAAGCCGACTTGATTTTCCAGGCCGATGGCCCCCTTGGGAGGCACTTTCTGGGGTTCGATTAATTTAAAGTCACTGGTGCCGAAGCGTAAACGGTGCATGGTTCCGAACCACACCGGCGTAATTCCCACAAACTCCAGCCCCAGCAGGTTCTGGTAGAAGTTGAGGCTGGCCTTAATGTCGCTGACTACGATCCCCAGGTCCAAAGAATCTTTGCCTGGTTTCATCATTTCTTATTTCTCCTTTCTTGGGCTTCTCCCTCGCCGGGAGGATTTATCGCGAATACACGGGATTCTTCCTTGTTTCCAACATGTTGGTATTAGTTTGGCGCTAAGCGCCTAGAATTTACCGACGCTATACTTGACGACCTCGTAAAAAGTCTAAAAAGACGTATTTTTGTCATTCCGGCGAACCCCGGATCGGGTCCGGGGCAGGCGCCGGAATCCAGTTATTTCAAATACTTAAAAATTCTCTGGACTCCGGTTTCCACCGGAGTGACGACTTTTTACGAGATCATCATACTTAGAATTCAGTATTCAGGTCCAGAGGAAAGATGGGACGCCGCAATTTGTTGAATTGGAACTGGCTGTAGTCGGAACCGGTCACTCCGACTCCGTTGCATTCCACCACCCCCCGGGCTATGGGTAAGAAGCCGGCGCGGTAATGAATCCGGGATTTGAGTAATAGATACCTTTTGGCCGTCGGCTCAATGCCCACGCTGCGAAATATCCCCAAGTCGAAGGGTTCATGGTTCTTCTCGACGACCACAAACTCCAATGACCCAGCATCTAGGACGACTGTCCGGCCCATGTTCATGGTCAACCCAGTGTACATCGGACCCCGGACCACAAACCGCCCGTCGGATATAACCCGGACCGTTCCGGTAATTTCCAGAGGTTCGCCTTTGCGCCCGATGGTTGGCATGTCCATCTTCCCCCCCAGGGGCAAGGTTATCGTATTCCCAACGCCAGCCTTGATCATCGCAGCTACCGCCTCCGGGTCGCGAATGGCGCCCACGGCCACGTTATCCACGCCTTGCCGGATCACCTCGGCCACCACGGCCATGGTGTCCTGCGTGCCGCCGGAGGCGCAGTTATCGGCATGATCGATCAGCAAAATCGGCCCCTCTTTCATTCGGGCGGCCCGGGTGATCGATTGGGCCAGGGGTTCAGCTTGGTAGATGAATTCTTCCCGGCGCCTCCAGGCTTCTCGACTCAGCTGGCGGCAGATTTGTTCCGCCCGATCTCGATCTCCGTCGGTCACCGCGACGACACTCAACCCGGCCTGAGAAATATCGGCCAACGGAAAGCCCCCGAACACGCTCACTGCCAGGGCGTTCTTTTCCTCGGCCCGTGCGGCCGCCACCAGGTCGCCCATGGGCGGTTCACTCGTGCCCATGCGCAGGGTGTGGGGGACCATGGGGCAACTCATCCAGGCCATGGCCGGACGGAGCTTTCCCTTGAGCGCTCCGATGACGATCTGGCCGACTTTTTTCCCGGCTTCATACGTGTCCACGTGAGGATAGGTCTGGTAGCCGGCGATAGCCGTACAATTGGCTATCATCTCCTCGGTTAGGTTCGCGTGCAAATCCAGCGCCACGGCGATGGGCAAGTTCGGGGCGATATGGCGGATCCGCCGCAGAAGAGTGCCTTCGCCGTCGTCAGTCTCCTGGGACACCATGGCTCCGTGGAGGTCGAGAAAGAGAGCATCACACCCGTGAGCCACCGCCTGGCAAATGGCCTCAGAGATCTCCCGGTACGCATCCGCGTGGACCGGCCCACTGGGCCAGGCCTCGGCTGCTACGGGAGTGACGATCTCCGCCCCTTCCTTTCCGGCGAGATCGATGAAGGCGGCCATCGGGGTATTGGTCCCCTGGAAGGCTTCCAGGACCTGCGGTCCGAAAATGTCGCCTCGCTGCTGGAAGCTGGCCAGGGGCGTTGGCACCGGCGAGAAGGTATTGGTCTCGTGCTTCATCATCGCAATCACAAAACGCATCGGGTCACCCCCGGCCGCGCTCCGGCAGCTCTCATTCCTCCTCCGTTGCCTTCTCGACCGCGCTGAGCGTCAGATAACGATCTTTGATTTCCTCGTTGGCCATGAATTCTTCGTTGTTGCCGTGATAGACCAGGCGGCCCTGATCGATGACATAATGGCGCCGGGCCAGGGCAGTGCACATCGCCAGGTTTTGCTCCACCAGGAGCACGGTGATGCCCTCCTGGAGAATCTCCTGGGTGATTTTTTGCAGCTCCTGGACGATGAGGGGGGCGAGCCCTTCCGACGGTTCATCCAAGAGAAGCAGGTGGGGTTCGTTCATCAAAGCTCTGGCGATGGAGAGCATCTGTTGTTCGCCACCCGATAGATTGGCCCCCCGATGATGCCGGCGGTCGGCCAGCCGGGGAAATTTCTGGAAGACCCTTTCCACCGTCCAGGTTCCTTGATGGGTTTTCCCCTTGGCCACTCGGGCGATCTCCAGGTTTTCCACCAGGGTGAGGTGGGAAAATATCGCCCGTTCCTCGGGTACGTAGGCAATCCCTTTACGGGCAATCTGGTAGGGTTTGAGCCCGCTGATGACCTCCCCGCAATAGGTAATGCTGCCCTGTTTGGGTGTGAGAAGGCCCATGATCGTTCTTAAGGTTGTAGTCTTTCCGGCCCCATTCCGCCCCAAAAGAGTGACGACTTCCCCCTGCTCAACGGAAAGGTCAATGCCTTGAAGAATATGGCTGGTTCCGTAGTAAGAGTGCACATTCTTGAGGGTGATCATGCGGGAGGCCCTCCCAGGTACGCTTTCCGGACTTCCGGGTTTTTTTCAATCTCCGACGGGCTTCCCGTGGCGATCACCTGTCCCTGATGAAGGACCGTGATCACCGTGGAGATCGACCAAACCAGGTTCATGTTGTGTTCGATCACGATCATGGTTCGCTGTTTGGCCAATTTCCTGATCAGCCGGACCATCCGGACGGCCTCCTCGGGGGACATCCCGCTGGTGGGTTCGTCCAGCAGAACCAGCAGCGGATCGGCAGCCAAAGCGATGGCCACCTCCAGCGTGCGCTGGGCTCCATGAGACAGCTCACCCGCTTTCTTATCGGCAATATTGGTGATCTCCATTTCTTCGAGTACTCTATGGGCCTGGTCGATCGGAGGTCCATAGGAACGAAAGTCACTTAGAAAATTGAGGCGCCCCTGATGGTGGACGTGGGCGGCCAGGCGGATATTTTCGAGGACGGGCAGGTTCTTGAACAGGCTATTTTGCTGGAAGGACCGGCCAATCCGAATTTTGGCCACCTGATGAGGTTTCAGCCCCGTAATTTTTTTCTCCTGAAAATATACATCCCCATGATTGGGCGGAATTTCCCCGGTCAGCATATTAAAGAAAGTGGTTTTGCCGGCCCCGTTGGGTCCGATGATAGAGTGGACGGTTCCTTCCTGCACCTCGAGATTTACATGATCTACGGCGACCAGGCCGCCAAAGTGCTTGGTCAGGTTCACGGTGCGGAGGATCATGGTTTCCCCCCTCCCCCCGGGCGGCCGGCTGTGAATCTACCCCAGCTGACTGTTAAAAGCCCCCAGATGCCCCCTCTCATGAACAGGACAAAGGCCACGAAAATCACCCCCAGGATAAAGAGCCATCGAGCCCAGAGCACGCTCAAGATTTCCGAAGCGATCTTGACGACAATGGCCCCAATGATCGGCCCATACAAAGATCCCGTCCCCCCTAATAAGGCCATGATGATGAAATCCGTAGAGGTAACCAGTTCTATGGCTGTGATGGGCACCATCTTCATGAAAAGGGCGTAGAGTCCACCCGCCAGACCGGTGAAAAAGCCGGATATGGTAAAGGCGATCAGCTCATAGTGAATGACGTTGTAACCCACGGCCCGGGCCCGGTTGGGATTTTCCCGAATGGCCAGGAGGATACGGCCAAAAGGCGAGTGGATGATCCGGCGGATGATGATGAAAGACAGAAGAAAAATCACCCAGACAAAAAGGAAAATTTGAAAATTGCCCTGGATGGGAATTTTGATTCCCGGCAAGATGGAGAAGTCCGGCCGGGGTACGTTTAACAAGCCATCATCTCCGCCGGTGATACTCTTCCATTGGTAAGCCAGGAAAAAGGCTAACATGTTAAAGGCCAGGGTGAGCATGACAAAATAAATCCCCACCTGCTGAATCGAAAGATAACCGATGACCGCAGCAAAGAGGGCCCCAATGATCCCGGAAAGAGCCAAGGTAAGCGCCGGATGCCAGCCGAAATGAATCAGGAGAATACCGGTCAGGTACGCGCCCGCTCCAAAGAAGGCAGCTTGCCCGAACGATAAGAGCCCCGTATAGCCCAATAGGATATTAAAGGAAACCGCCCCCAAGGCATAGATCACGATCTCGGTCGGCAAGGTTTTATAAGGCAGGATCAAGGGAACCAAAAGCAGCAGACCCGCCAGGATGAGAATCTCCTTGTCGATTAAAGCCTTTTTCTTTCCGAGCGCATTCTCAATCATAATTCTTTATTCCTTAGGACGCAGATTGCCGCAGATGCGCGCAGATAAAAATTCTCAATATTTAAAATCCTGAAAATCTGCGTTTATCTGCGTCCCATGAATAAATTTCATTAACGGAACCCTAAAAGTCCCCGGGGCCGGATTAAAATCACCAGAGCCATGGCGGCAAATATGGAAAGCATGGCGCCGGGAGGCCAGATCAGGGCCATCATGGATTCGACGACGCCCACGATAAGCCCGCCGAGGATGGCGCCGGTGAAACTTCCCATCCCGCCGATGACCACGACCACAAAACAAAGAGTCAAGATGGTATCTCCCATGAGAGGCTGGGCGCCCCGCATGGGCAGAGTGAGGGCTCCGGCCAGCGCCGCCAATCCCACCCCGAGGGCGAAAACGACGGTGAAGACCTTATAGATGTCGATGCCCAGGCAGTTCACCATATTGCGATTCTCGGTGCCCGCCCGAATGATGGAACCGTAGCTTGTCTTTTCAATCAGCAACCAGGAGACCAGACAAATGGCCGCGATGAAGAAAATCAGAAAAATCCGGTAGTCCGGGAATGAGAACACACCAAAATCCACAACGCCCGCCAGCTCCTTGGGCATGGGGATACTTTTCCCGACGGGCCCCCAGATCATGATAATGAGCTCCTGGAGGATCAAGGATACGCCAAAGGTCAGGAGGATCTGGTAGACGTGTTCCTCAGCCTGCATGCGTCTCAACAGCAATACTTCGATCAGGGCCCCCAGCAGCCCCGCCACAACCGGAGAGAGAAAGATCGCTACCCAAAAATTGCCGGTCCATTGCCCCAGCATTATGGAAAATTGGAAGGCCAGGTAGGCCCCGATGGCATAGACTGCCCCATGGGCGAAGTTGATGATATTGAGCATGCCAAAGACGACGGTCAAACCAATCGCCATAAGGACATAGATCATGCCCAAAGAGATGCCGTTGAAAAATTGGACCAAAATCAGGGCCATGGGTAATAAACTCCCCTTCTGAAAAAGACGCGGCGAGGGGGCGAGAGCGTGACCCCGCTAAGGATTGCTTTCTCCATCTCCGCGTCTCTGGGTCACCGTGTCTCCGGATCACCAACTCTCGGCGTCCCCCCGCCTTTAGGTTTCTATTTCATGTGGCAATCCGATTCAGATTGGGGCTTGAATGACTTGCCCGATGAAAGCACCGAAGCCAAATCTCCAGGACCCTTGATGTCCTTTTTCTCTTTGGCCAGCAGGAGGTAATATCTTTTGTTCGTTTGATGGTCAAAGGCCTGCATTGATTCTTTACCCGTGAGACCATCCCACTCCATTTTTTCTATTCCCTTTGCAACCACCGTCGGGTCTAAACTCTTGGCTTTTTCGATTCCCAGGACTAAGAGTCTGGTCATTATATAGGCGGAGGCGGCAGGATAAGAGATGATTTCGTTGTATTTGGCCAAATATCCTTTCGCGAGGGCTCGAGTTACGGGCACATCCACGTCATGCCAGAACTGGCACCCAAAATAGACTCCCTCTGCAGTCTCCGGGCCCATTTCCTGAAGGTCCATTAATCCGGAGGACCAGGCCACCAAGATTTTGGCCTTTTTCTTCAGGCCAAAGTTGTCGGCCTGCTTAAGAGCGTTAATGGTATCCTTACCGAAGTTAAAAAAGACGACAAAATCCGCCTTGGAAGCCATAGCCTTGGTATAGAACGAGCTGAACTCTGTATGGCCGATGGGATGCATATCGTTGCCCACATGTTCGACTCCATACTTCTTAAAAACCTCCACCGCATTATTTAAGAGAGAATGGCCGAAGACATAATCCGGAGTGACCGTGTACCATCGCTTCGCATCGGGAAACTTCTTGATCAGGGGAACGACCGTCTCTTGAACGGCCCCATAGGTGGGAACAGACCAGCGAAAGGTATACCGGTTACAGGCTTTGCCGGTGATCTCGTCGGCTCCTACGGATGTAAGATAGACAGCCTGCTTTTCGTTGACCACCTGACTGACCGCTAACCCCACGGCAGAACTGACCGCTCCATGGAAGAATTTCACCCCTTTGGATTCAATCGCTTCCCTTACCTTCCGAGCCCCCACCCCGGGCTTCGCTTCATCTTCGATGGCATACGCCTCCATTGGCTTTCCCAGAATCTTGCCCTTGAATTCCTCAACCGCATACTTGGAACCCTTGAGAGCATGATCCCCTAAGGCGGCATACGCTCCGCTGAAGGTGGAAACCACTCCGATCTCGACTACATCGGCAGCCATTGCCGGCATGGCTATCGCCAAAGCGAAACCCAAGCCGAGAGTCATTCCGATCAACCCTTTCATGAAACGATTCATTTTTCTTCCTCCTTGATTGCAAGAATTTTTGAACAAAAATGGTCCTTTCCCATGCTGGCGGACTTTTTTAAAATCCCCCGCATCGTATTCCAAATATACCCAGTTTGTAAAGTTTTTTTTTCATCCGTTTGAAAAAGCCTTCTTTTTCTCTTTTCCGCAGCGGAGCCGAAAAAACC
>Ga0315295_10003918_pt1 | contig 12647 bp, 11 predicted proteins | sample YL17G14_0_MG_FD_204453 | JGI IMG/M metagenome (GOLD analysis project Ga0315295, IMG submission 204453) | Sediment microbial communities from Yellowstone Lake, YNP, Wyoming, USA - YL17G14_0 | ecosystem: Environmental > Aquatic > Freshwater > Lake > Sediment | place: USA: Wyoming | collected... | reverse complement strand
GCTAAATATGGAAAATGGTCTTGAGGGATATAAGGTGGGTTGGTGATAATCAGCTCAAACCTGGACCCTTTTGCCAGCGGATTGAACAGGTCGCCCTTTAAAAAACGGATCCGCTCTCGGACGCCATTTTGCGCAGCATTTTTTTTAGCGATGGAAAGTGCCTCTTCAGAAAGGTCGGTGGCCACTATAAAGGCCGAAGGAAGCTCCTTGGCCAGGGCGACGCTGACTGCTCCGCTGCCAGTGCCGATCTCCAGGATTTTAAAACTCCGCTCTTTTTGATTCTGTGGAGACAACACTTTTAATGCTTCCCCAACCAGAACTTCGGTCTCTGGACGAGGAATGAGCACGTCCGGGGTGACTATGAAAGGAAGAGACCAGAACTCTCGCTTGCCGACGATATACGCCACGGGCTCACGCTGCAGCCGTCTCTGGATCAGCTTTTTAAACTGTGCCAGCTCCCCTGGCCGAAGCGGTTGATCGAAATGGGTGTAAAGCCCCACCCGGTCCACACCCAGAGTTTCGGCCAGAAGGATTTCCGCGTCGAGGCGAGGCGTAGCCAGGCCCTCTCTCTGAAAACGTTCATCCGTCCAACGAATCAGATCCAAAATCGTCCATGTAGTTTGAGCTGGAGTCAGAAGACCTTCCTTAAGATCGTGATTTAAGGATCTCCGTTTGGAAGTAGGTATTCAAGGCATCGGCCAACTCTCCCAGGTCACCATCAAGAATGCTGTCTAAACGGTACAGGGTGAGACCAATGCGGTGATCAGTGATCCGATTCTGGGGGAAGTTATAAGTGCGCACGCGCTCACTGCGGTCTCCGCTTCCCACCTGGCTTTTACGCTCTTCCGAGATCTCGCTCCGCTGTTCTTCCATTAACTTGTCGAGCAGGCGGGCACGCAAGACTTTCAGGGCTTTGGCCTTGTTTTTGTGCTGGGATTTTTCATCCTGGCAGGTAACGACCATTCCGGTCGGTAGATGGGTTACACGTACCGCTGAATCCGTCGTATTTACGCTTTGCCCTCCAGGTCCGGAAGACCGAAAAACATCAATTCGCAGATCATTGGGGTTGATCTCCACTTCAACTTCATCTGCCTCGGGAAGTACCGCCACGGTAACAGCAGAAGTGTGAATCCGCCCCGAAGCCTCGGTAACCGGAACGCGCTGAACCCGATGAACGCCGCTTTCATATTTCAGCTGGTTGTATACCCCTTTCCCCTCAACGAGGGCAATGATCTCTTTAAAGCCCCCCAGGCCAGTGGGGTTCTGGTTCACCACCTCCACCCGCCAGCGATTTTTCTCCGCATATTTAGCATACATTCGGAAGAGGTCAGCGACAAACAGGGCGGCTTCCTCCCCTCCCGTCCCCGCACGGATCTCCAGGAAAATATTTTTTTCGTCTCTCGGGTCTTTGGGCAGGAGCAGGACCTGGAGACTCTCCTGGAGGTTAGCCAGACGGTCCATTAGGGTCTGCAGTTCAGCTTTGGCTAATTCCTTCATCTCTTCATCGGACCCCTGGAGCAGCTCTTGACTCTCCTGAATCTCCTCCTGGACTTTCTTGTAGGTGCGGTAGGTTTCAACCAGTTGGGATAAGTCGGCCCGTTCCTTGGCGAGTTTGTGCATTTCTTTCGGGTTCCCCAAAATCTTGGGGTCCGTCAGAAGCGTCTCCAGCTCCTGGTACCGATTCTCAACTTGATCTAATTTCTGGAACATAAATTCATTTAAAGGGGACGCAGATTTTCACAGATAAATATATAAATTTTTTTTAACAGAATTATTTCTTTATCCTGGAAATCTGCGTTCATCTGCGTTCTAAAAAATTTTTATTGAATCTACAGGACCGCTTTCTCGGTTTCGATTCGCAAGGCCCCCTGCAGCGCACGTAAGGCAATCTCGATCTGGTCATCCGTTGGCGGGCGGGTTGTCAAACGCTGGAGCCAGAGGCCCGGGGCGATGACCCACTTCAAGAGGGGGTGATCGGCTTTCTTCCCGCTCAGCTTAATCACCTCGTAGGCCAGCCCGGCGATGGGAAAGAGGAGGGGCAGCTTGATCCCCACGTAAATCAGGTTGGTCAGCCCTTTTCCCAGGGACGGAAATCGGGGTAGGAAAGGAAAGATCGCAGAAAAGAGAAGAATGCTGACGATGACCACGATCAGCAAAAAGGCCGTCCCGCAGCGGGGGTGGAGAGTGGAGTGCCTGCGGGCGTTGGGGATGGTCAGTTCCTCTCCAGCCTCATAGGCGTAAATGCATTTATGCTCGGCGCCGTGGTACTGGAAAATCTTCCGGATGTCCTTCATGAGGGAGATCAGGTAGATGTAGCCCACCAAGAAAAGGACCTTGATGAAGCCGTCGACCAGGTGGAAAAGGACACTATCCACGGAGAGCTCCCGCCCGAAGAGATCGCCCAGGAACCCGGTCAGATAATGGGGAAGGACGACGAAGAAGAGGATGCCGATGCCGAAAGCCAGCGCCATGACCGAGCCGATGGCCCAAGAGCTGAGTTTATCGTCCCCCTTGGCCTCTTCCAGCGCCTGGTTGGCGGAAAAGGACAGGGCCTGGAGGCCGTTGATCAGGGTTTCGATCAGAACAATTGAACCCCGGATCAGGGGCCACTTCAGGAATTTGAACCGGTTGGACAGGGAGCGCCATACGTCCTCCTTCACCACCACTTGGCCGTTGGGCTTGCGGACCGCAATGGCCAGGGCGTTGGGAGCCCGCATCATCACCCCTTCAATTACCGCTTGTCCTCCGACTGTGATCCTGGACATAGGTTCTTAGGATGGTTTCAAGCCGTATTTTTTCTGGAAGCGTTCCACCCGTCCGGCTGCGTCCACCAGCTTCTGCTTCCCCGTGAAAAAGGGATGGCAGCGGGAACAAATTTCTACGGAGAGCTCTTTCTTAATGGATCGCGTGCGGATCTCATTCCCGCAAGCACACTTGATTACCGAATTGACAAATGGGGGATGAATCCCTTTCTTCATTTCAATCCTCCTGATGGAACCAATAACGCAAGCATACCCTCGCGAAGGTCCCATCGATTCTTAACGTCGTTCTTCTAAAGGGGTAGCTAAATGGGTTCGTGGCCTTCCAGGCTTCCAGGGATCGAGGTTTAAAGGCTTTCAAATTCATAACCTGACCCTTCCCTCCAACCCCTTAAATCGCTAACGGCTCATGGAGTCCAGAAATTCTGGGTTGTCTTTCGTCCCTTTCATTTTGTCTTGGAGAAACTCCATGGCATCGATTGAATTCAAAGGCTGGAGGAGCTTTCTCAAAATCCACACTCGGTTGAGCTCATGGGGGGAGAGGAGAAGTTCTTCTTTGCGCGTGCCGGATTTGTTGATGTCGATGGCTGGGAAGATGCGCCGGTCAGCTAACTTCCGATCCAGGACGATTTCCATGTTGCCCGTGCCCTTGAACTCCTCGAAGATGACTTCGTCCATCCGGCTCCCGCTATCGACGATGGCTGTGGCGATGATGGTCAGACTGCCCCCCTCTTCCACGTTACGCGCCGCCCCAAAGAAGCGTTTGGGTCGATGGAGGGCGTTAGAATCGACGCCGCCGGAGAGGATCTTCCCGCTGGGAGGGACAACCGTATTATAGGCCCGGGCCAACCGCGTGATGCTGTCCAGGAGGATAATTACATCCTTCTGGTGTTCAATCAGCCGCTTGGCTTTCTCCAGGACCATCTCTGCCACTTGAACATGGCGCTGAGCCGGTTCATCGAACGTAGAGCTAATCACCTCGCCTTTGACAGAACGCTGCATGTCTGTAACCTCCTCGGGCCGCTCGTCGATGAGCAGGACGATCAAAACCATGTCCTTGTGGTTAACCGTCACGCTGTTCGCGATGGACTGAAGGATCATGGTCTTTCCTGCGCGTGGAGGGCTGACGATCAAGCCCCGCTGTCCCATGCCGATGGGTGTCAGGAGGTCCATAACCCGCATGGACATGTTATTTTCACCGGGGACCTCTAAGTGGGTGCGTGAATTGGGATAGAGCGGGGTGAGATTATCGAAGAGGATCTTCTCCCTCGCCAAATCCGGCTCCTCGTAATTCACCGCTTCAACTTTTAGCAAGGCGAAATAGCGTTCCCCTTCTTTCGGTGGCCGAATTTGTCCGGCAATAGTATCCCCGGTGCGCAGATTGAACCGGCGGATCTGAGAGGGCGATACATAAATGTCGTCTGGCCCGGGCAAATAATTGAAATCCGGGGACCTGAGGAAACCAAACCCATCGGGGAGGGTTTCTAAAACTCCTTCTCCGTAGATCAGGCCGTTCTTCTCGGTCTGGGCCTGTAGGATGGCGAATATCAGGTCTTGCTTGCGCATCCCGCTAGCACCCTCTACATTGAGTTGCTTGGCTAACTTGTTCAATTCATTGATCTTCTTCTCTTTCAGCTCAATAATGTTCATTTCGGCTCCTCAAAAAAAGATACCCCTCTTCAATGCTGGAAAATACCTAATTTGTGATGGTGGGGGTAATCCCCTCGTTATTACTTATGGAATGGATGGCCTTTCCGGTCCTGAACCTAAGGAAGGAGAAAGGACTTTTTGCCTTTACGGGCGAATCACTTTTCGTCCCACCGCTATCCTTGAAAATCTTTTGAAACTCCTAAGGTGCATAAAAATTTATTCGGTTTCCCAGAAAGGAATTCGTTGGATTAGAATTCAAGGCAGATTCTTTGAATGTACTATGGTAATCCCTGTGGAAGGATTCTTATTACATTTTAAGAACTGACCGAACCTTTGTCAAGTAATTTTTTCGCTGCCTTTGAAAAGCTTGGGAAAAGTGCCCTTTTTTCTGGACTAAACTTCTCTTTGACCTTCCGGAGAGTTTTCAGGGTATACGCGCCTTAAAACCCTCTTTTCTCAGAGCAATGAAGCTCAACTGTCTTCCTTGGATCTCCCCCCAGGCACGGTAAGAATAAAAAATATCCCGGCGGCAAGATGTGCAGAATTTCAACCCATGGATGTTTTCCTTCCGCAATCCTGCATGCTCCAGAAAGTACATATTGGCCCGGTGCAAATCTAAAGACCATTTTCCTATTCCCCGTGGAGATGCCACCAACTCCCATGGAAGAGCGCTTTTTGCAAAGGCCTCCTTCACTGGCTTATCGACTTCTAAGCAACAGGCACCGATGCAGGGGCCCATGGCCGCAAGAATATTTTCGGACGCACAATTGAAAGCTTCCTTCATTTTCTCCACGGTCTTCTGGGAGATTTTCTTTGCCGTCCCCCGCCAACTTGCATGAACGATGCCCACCGCTCGTTGGATCGGGTCGAAAAGAAGGAGAGGCAGGCAATCTGCGGTGAAAACTCCCAGGGCGTAACCTTGGATACGAGTAACCAGAGCATCCCCTTCTTTTAGCCAAAATTCCGCAGGCTTTTGAGGATTTCCCTCAAAGACCACGACCCCGTCACCCTGAACCTGCTGGATGGATACCAGAGGAAAGACTTCTTCCTTATCCTTGATTGATTGCTCCCACCAATCCTGCCTGGTGACTCTTCCGCCAAATTTCCCTCTCGTTCCGAATCCATGGACGATCATTCCATTTCTTTTCCAGCCATCCACCTCTAAAAAGCCCATTCTCCCAGTTTTCATCTCCTGCTAAGAAATTTTGGACACAAATTTTTATGATCTCGTAAAAAGTCGGGGAACCCGTCACTCCTGCGAAAGCAGGAGTCCAGAACTACCTGAATTAACTGGATTCCCGCTTTCGCGGGAATGACGAAAATGGGACCAAAAAGACTTTTTACGAATCCATCAATTTTCACCTATATCAAAAGAGCTCTGTCTATACGCCCACTCTCTCCCATCGGCGTTCATCCGCGCTTTATAAAAGGATTTTCTATAAGGTCCAATCTTTCCAGCAGCCCAATGGCTTCTTCCATGTCCATAGGCATGGGGGATGAAAACCTGAGATTCTCCCCAGTCATCGGATGCACGAAGCCTAGTGAAGTGGCGTGAAGGGCTTGGCGCCTCAACCGCTGAAGTCCCTGCCGAAGAAGGAGAGGCTCAATAGAGGCCAGCCCTTTTCGACCGCCGTATAAGGGGTCACCCAGGATGGGGTGGCCGATGGAAGAGAAGTGCACCCGGATCTGGTGAGTCCTGCCAGTTTCCAGGCGAAATTCCGCCAGGCAAAAACGGATGAACCGCTTCCAGACTTTCCAATACGTCCTGGCCTCCCTCCCTATTCTCGGACGGGCGGACATCTTCTTCCGGTTCGCCGGGTGTCTCCCGATGCTGGCGTCGACCTGGCCCTCATCCGGAATCTGACCGAAGACAATACCAATATACCTCCTCACCGGGGTATGCTTCTTGAATTGCTCGGATAAGCTTCGATGGGTTAAATCATCTTTGGCCACCACAAGTACCCCGGAGGTATCTTTATCCAATCTGTGGACGATCCCCGGTCGCAGAACCCCGCCGATTCCCGAAAGGTCGGGGCAATGATGGAGAAGGGCATTTACCAGGGTGCCCGAGAGGTTTCCCGCCGCCGGATGAACCACCATTCCCGCCGGCTTGTCTACCACGATGAGATGGGAGTCCTCGTAAAGAATCGTCAGCGGAATGGGTTCAGCCTGAGCCTCCAATCTTTGGAGCTCAGGAAGGGTTAGGGTGACGACATCGTTTTCCTTCAGGCGCATCCCAGCTTTGGCCTTTCTTCCCCTGACCTGAACGTTTCCTTTTTCAATCAGGTGTTTGACCTGGGATCGCGATAGTACGGTTTCCTTTTGGGAGAGGAAGACATCCAATCGCTTGGAAGAGTCCTGCGAACTTATTTGAAAGGAAATGCTCGGATTCATCTTTGAGCTGTGGGGGTCGAAGATGAACGGCCAAAAGGAAGGCGGAAGATCTTCTTTAATTTTTTTCTCTTCACCAAACTATTTATCTCATCAAGTTTTTCCCGCGTAGCTTGCTCCCCAGCCCGGAGGCATTCATCCAGATGCCCAAAGTCGGACCAATGGATTCCGTAGACCTCTGGGCAGATCACCACGTCTGCTTCTTTCAGCTGGATCTGAGTTAAGGCCAAGCGACTGATGTCGTTCGTCCGGAGGACGATGCCCAGCCCTGTATTAAACTCCTCCGCGTCATCTAGAACCTCCGCAACATCTACGCCAATAACCAGGTCTGCTCCCAACTCTCTGGCAGGGCGAATGGGAACCCGGTCGATCCAACCGCCATCCACCAGCTCACGGTCATCGATTTTTATCGGGGGGAGAATACCCGGTATCGCGCAACTGGCCTTCACTGCCGTTCTCAAAGATCCTTCCCTCATAACCACTTCCTTGGCCGATTTCAAGTCCAGGGCAACGATGGCTAAAGGGATTTGAGTTTCCTGAATTTCCACGTCATCCAGTAAAAAATTGATATTCTGGGAGAAATTTTCCTCGGAAATTGGGGCCCGCTTTGTCAAAGACTGGCTGTAGAAAAATCCCTTTTTGATGAAACTGGCGAAACGCTGGAAGATCCCTTCGTACTTGGGCGCTTCTTCGTGGTTGTGGACGTGCAGGAATTCGGGATTGGTCCTTTTGAATTCTTCGCTTTCCAAGTAACGCCGGAAGCGCTCGACGACGAAATTACATTTCGGCGACAGGGCATATGCGCTGGCCACCAGCGCCCCCATAGATGTGCCAGCCAACAGGTCAATGGGAATCCCCCCTCGCTCCAATGCACAAAGAACCCCGAGGTGGGCCAACCCCCTGGCTCCACCACCTCCCAGTGCCAAGCCTATTCTACAGAGCTTGCTCATGCACTTTTGGGAAACCTATTCCCGAGGGGCCTTCTCCGCAACCCGGATCCTCACCTTAGCGCGTTCCAAGGCGCCTATTCCCTGTGGGTATGTCGGATCATCTTTGGAAAGAGTTTTGAGCCGCTCCTCTACCCGGGCCTTGGCTGACCTTGCCCGCTCCAGGTCGATTTCTGCGGCTAACTCCGCCGTATCCGTCAGAATGGTTGTTTTCGTCGGGGTGACCTCGGCGAAACCGCGGTTGATGGCCAGGAAGTGAACTTCTTTATCCCGCCGGTAGTGCAATTCCCCGATGCGCAAGGAAGTAAGGAAGGGAGCATGACCCGGAAGAACCCCAAAATCTCCTTGACTCCCGGGGACGTAAGCTTCCTCCACCTTCGAGTTAACCACCAAGCCATAAGGCGTGACGATCTCTAAGAGGAAAGTTTTATCCACTTGGCAGCACCCTTAGCCCATAGCCCCTAGGCGCTCAGCCTTGGCCACGGCATCCTCGATCGTTCCCACCATGTAGAATGCCTGCTCTGGAAGATGGTCCCACTTTCCCTCCACCAACTCTTTGAACCCCCGAACGGTATCTTTGATCTTCACAAAGACCCCCGGCGTTTGGGTGAATTCCTGGGCTACAAAGAATGGCTGGGAAAGAAACCGTTGAATCTTCCGGGCACGGGAAACGATGATCTTATCCTCCTCGGAAAGCTCATCCATCCCCAGAATGGCAATAATATCTTGAAGATCTTTATACTTCTGCAGGATAAACTGGACCCTGCGGGCCACTTGGTAATGCTCCTCCCCCAGGATCAACGGGTCCAGGATGCGGGAGGTGGAATCCAGCGGGTCCACAGCCGGGTAAATGCCCAATTCAACAATCTGTCGGGAGAGAACCGTCGTGGCGTCCAGATGGGCAAAAGTGGTGGCCGGAGCAGGATCCGTCAGGTCATCCGCCGGAACGTAGATGGCCTGAACGGAGGTGATCGATCCGCGCTTAGTGGAAGTAATTCGCTCTTGCAATTCACCCATCTCTGTAGCCAGGGTAGGCTGATACCCAACGGCCGAAGGCATTCTTCCCAGAAGGGCCGAGACCTCCGAGCCAGCCTGGGTAAAACGAAAGATATTATCGATGAAAAGAAGGACGTCCTGCCCCTCTTCATCACGGAAGTATTCGGCCGCGGTCAGGGCGGAAAGTCCCACTCGCGCGCGCGCCCCCGGGGGTTCGGTCATTTGGCCATAGATCAAGGCCGTCTTCTCCAGGACCCCTGACTGCTTCATCTCCAGCCAGAGGTCATTGCCCTCGCGGGTGCGTTCCCCCACGCCGGCAAAGACCGAAAACCCTCCGTGTTCCATGGCCACGTTATGGATCAATTCCATGATGACCACCGTTTTCCCAACTCCTGCCCCGCCGAAGAGCCCGATCTTCCCCCCCTTCAGATAAGGCGCCAAGAGGTCAACCACCTTGATCCCCGTCTCAAAGGGCTCCATGGTGGTGGATTGTTCCGCAAACGATGGGGCCGGGCGATGGATCGGGTAACGCATTTTCGTTACGACCGGCCCCATTTCGTCTACGGGCTCTCCCACCACGTTCAGGATCCGGCCTAAGGTCTCCCGACCGACGGGTATGGTGATCTGGTCTCCGTAATAGGTCGCCTTCGTGCCCCTAACCAACCCATCTGAAGTATCCATGGCCACGCAGCGGACGATTTCATCCCCCAAGTGTTGGGCCACCTCAACGATCAAATTCTCCTCCCGGTTATCGATGCGGGGGTTGGTAAGTTTGAGTGCACCGTATATGGGAGGCAGTTCCCCCTCGCCAAACTCAACGTCCACGACCGGTCCGATGACCTGGACGATCTTTCCTACTTGGATCACTTTTCTCCTCCTGAATTCGCTTTCAGTTAAGCTCAACCAACTTTTAAAATTTATTGCTGAGCGCTGAAGGCTGATAGTTGAATGCCTAAGATTTTCACTTCAGCGCTTCCGCACCGCTGACGATCTCGATCAACTCTTTGGTGATGGCCGCCTGCCGGGCTTTATTGTAAACCAAGGTCAGCTTTTCGATCATCTCTGCGGCATTGTTCGTGGCATTCTCCATGGCTGTCATTCGAGCTCCATATTCAGAGGCTACGGATTCCAACAGAGCGTGGTAGACCTGCACCTCCACGTACATGGGCAGAAGCCTGTCTAAAATTTCCCCTTCTGAGGGCTCATAAAGATACTCCACGGCCGCGGGACCCCCTTTTGCAGGGGGCTGAACCAGGGTGAGTGCTTCTTCTCCCCCGGGTATGACCGGCAAGACTTTTCTTAACACCACCCTTTGCTGAATTGCTGATCGAAACTCGCTGTAAAGCAGATAGATTCCGTCCACCTGCTTTTCAATGTAGGCCTTTACCAACTCCTGCCCGATGCGCGAGGCCAAGAGATAGTCTATTTTCCCGAAAAAGTTGATATATTCCCTCCGGATGTTCACCTTCCGTCTTCGGAAGTAATCCCGACCCTTTCGCCCGATGAAGGAGAGGGCGAGTTCCTCGCTCTTGACCTTCTCCTCCTCCATAAACCGCTCGGCCCTCTGAATCAGGTTCATGTTGAAAGCACCGCAGAGGCCCCGGTCCGAGGTGAAAACAACTACCTCGATCCGCTTCGGTTCTCGCCGGGCTAACAGAGGATGCGCTTCTGCCGAGGTCCTCGCCGCCAGGCTGTTCAGAACTTCGAGCATCTTTTTGGCGTAAGGCCGGGTAGCCAAGATACTTTCCTGAGCTCGCCGGAGTTTGGCCGCGGCCACCATCTTCATGGCTTTGGTGATCTGCTGGGTGGACCGAACGCTGGCAATCCGCTTCCGAATATCCCGAAGGCTTGCTTTAGGCATTTCTAATCACTCCGCCTTAAACTTGCCCTTGAACTCCTCCAGAATGCTCTTGACCTTTTTTTCCAGGTCGGAATCCAGGGCTTTCTTCTCGCGGATCTCTTTAAAAACTTCCGGATACTGGCTCTCCACGAGCTTGTAAAGTTCTTCCTCGTATCTTTGCAGGGCGCTTTCCGGGTACATTTCCAAGTGCCCATTCGTGCCGGCAAAGATGATCAGAATTTGTTTTTCCACCGGAAGAGGCTTGTATTGGGGTTGTTTGAGAATCTCCACCAACCGGCTCCCCCGGGCGAGTTGGGCCTGCGTAGCCTTGTCTAAATCGCTGCCAAATTGGGCGAAGGCAGCCATTTCCCGGTATTGGGCCAAATCTAACCGCAGGCTTCCAGCCACCTGTTTCATCGCCCGAATCTGGGCATTCCCGCCTACCCGGGAGACGGAAAGTCCAACATTGATCGCCGGGCGGACCCCGGAATAGAAGAGTTCCGACTCCAAATAGATCTGCCCATCGGTGATGGAAATGACATTCGTGGGAATGTAGGCGGACACGTCTCCAGCCTGGGTCTCGATGATCGGCAACGCAGTCAGGGACCCTCCGCCCAGCTCGTCGTTCATTTTGGCTGCCCTCTCCAAGAGACGCGAATGGAGGTAAAAAATGTCTCCTGGATAAGCCTCCCGTCCAGGGGGCCGACGTAAGAGGAGGGAGAGCTGTCGATAGGCCTGAGCATGCTTGGAGAGGTCATCATAAACGCAAAGTGCATGCCTCCCGGAATCCCGGAAATACTCTCCCATGGAGCATCCGGAATAAGGGGCGATGTACTGTAACGGGGCGGGCTCTGATGCTGTCGCCGCCACAACTGTGGTGTATTCCATCGCCCCGTATTTCCTGAGGATATCTACCACCCGGGCGACCGTAGAGCGTTTCTGGCCAATGGCAATGTAAAAACAATAAACCCCTGCCCCTTTCTGGTTGATGATCGTGTCCACAGCCAACGCCGTCTTCCCCGTTCCCCGGTCCCCGATGATCAGCTCCCGCTGGCCCCGGCCGATGGGAATCATGGAATCAATGGCTTTCAGGCCAGTCTGCAGCGGCTCTTTGACTGGTCGCCTGGCAATGATCCCAGGAGCCTTCTGTTCGATATTGCGAAAATGTTTGGCTTCTATAGCCCCGCCTTCGTCAATGGGCTGACCCAACGAATTCACCACCCGCCCGATGAGTTCTTCGCCCACGGGGACCTGGGATATGCGATTCGTCCTCTTTACCGTATCCCCCTCGCGGATCAGGGTATCTTCGCCAAAAAGCACGGCCCCCACATTATCCTGCTCTAAATTCAAGGCCATACCGTAAACCCCATGGGGAAATTCTAAGAGCTCTCCGGCCATGACATGGTCTAACCCATAAATTCGAGCGATGCCATCTCCCACAGAAAGGATCACCCCTGTCTCGGCCACATCCAGCTTGCGATCGAATCCCTGGATTTGGCTTCGAATGATTTCGCTTATTTCATCGGCTCTAATCTGTACCGCCATTTTCGCTCACTCCTTATATAGATTCTCTTTGACTTTTAAAAGCTGAGTCTTCAGGCTTCCATCATAAATCACATTGCCGACCTCGGTTAAAACCCCTCCGATTAGGGAGGGGTCTTTGGCCACGGAAAGAATGACCTCTTTCCCCGTCATAGATTCCAACTGACCTTTGATGGCACTCACTAGCTCGGAGGGAAGCTCCAAGGCCGTGACCAAATTGGCCCGAATGCGTTTGGAGACTTCATCGCAAAGGCTCTCGTAAGACCTGACAATTTCGGGAAAATGATCCATCCGTTCTCGGTCGATCAGTAAATCCATAAAATCAACCGTTGAATCAGATAGGTCAAGAGGTTTACTTACGGCCTTGGCGATCGCCTTCCGGGTGGGTACTGGATAGGCGGAGCTTAGTAGGACGGCCTTCAACTCTTTATTTACTTTAAGGAGGTCGGCCATTTTCTCCAAATCTTTTCCTAAGGCTTCATAATTCCGCCCCTGCAGGCCAATTCCCAAAAAAGCCCGGGC
>Ga0315295_10003916_pt1 | contig 12650 bp, 7 predicted proteins | sample YL17G14_0_MG_FD_204453 | JGI IMG/M metagenome (GOLD analysis project Ga0315295, IMG submission 204453) | Sediment microbial communities from Yellowstone Lake, YNP, Wyoming, USA - YL17G14_0 | ecosystem: Environmental > Aquatic > Freshwater > Lake > Sediment | place: USA: Wyoming | collected... | reverse complement strand
GGGCGTCGGAGGCGCCGGCGGATTCGGCGGCGTCGGCGCCGGGACGGGCGTCGGCGTCGGCGGCGGAGGCGGAGGCGGTATGGGCGGCGTCGCGGGAGGCGTCAGCGGTGCGGGCGGCGTCCCCGGTGCCGGAGGCGCGCCCGTCACGGGCGCGGGCGGCGGGGGCGGGGGCGGCGCGGCCGCCGGCGCCACGCCCGACAGCGCGTACACCGACTTGTCGGTGCTCGCCACGTACACGACGCCGTCGGCCACCAGCGGCGACGCCCGGACCTCCTTCTCCGTCCGGAACTTCCACCTGATCTGGCCCGTGGCGGCGTCGACCGCGTACAGGTTGCGGTCGTTGCAGCCGAAGTACACCATGCCGCCGGCCACGGCCGGCGACGACTGGATTTCATCGCCCGCCTGGCACCGCCACCGGATCTGGCCGGCCTTGACGTCGATGGCGTAGAGCGTCTTGTCATTGCTGCCGAAGAAGAGGAGGCCGCCGCTGAACGCCGGCGAGGTCTCGATGCCCTTGTCGGCCTTGAACAGGCCCTTCTGCTGGCCCGTGGCGGCCTCGAGGGCGTAGAGGTTGCCGCGCTCGTCGCCGAAATACACTATCCCCTCGGCGACCGTCGCCGAACCCACGATGCCCTTGTCGGCCTTGAACCTCCAGCGCTGCATGCCTGTCACGGCGTCGGCGGCAATGAAGTGGCCGCCCGTGTCGCCTACGAAGACCAACCCGTCGGCGACGGCGGGCGACGCTGTGACCGCCTTGTCGGTTTTCAGCCGCCACTTCTCCAAGCCCGAGGCGGCGTCGACGGCGTAGAGGTGCTTGTCGTGGCTTCCGACGTAGATCAGGCTGCCCCAGAACACCGGCGACGAGTCGACGCCGCCGCCGGTCAGGAACCGCCACTTCTCGATGCCGGTGCGGGCGTCGATGGCGTAGAGGTGCCTGTCATCGCTCCCGAAGTACACGATACCGCCCACGACCGCCGGCGACGAGCGGATGCCCTTGCGGGCCTCGAATTGCCAACGGGCCATGCCGCTGCGAATGTCGATGGCGTAGAGATTGCCGTCGGTCCCGCCGACGTAGAGCAGGCTGTCGCCGAGGGCGGGCGATGAGAAGAGCTTGCCCCGCGCCTCGAGCCGCCACAACTGGCTCTTGATCTCCGTAATGGGCGGCGAGTTGTACATGCCGGTGTGGGACGGGTCGGACCGGAACATGGCCCCCGGCGGAATCGCCTGGGCCGACGCCCCTTGGGGCCACACGGCCGCCAGGGCCAACCCGACCGCGAGAGCCGTCGCCAGGTTCTTCATGGCATCTCCTCTCTGTATTGTCAGTACGCGCGCCCATCCCGCCACGGCGGGTCTTCGGCGCGGCGCGCGGCTGAATAGGTCCGGCGTCAACGCCTCTACCATCTAGGTTAGACGATGCAGCGCGCCGTGCCAAGCGCAAAACGAGTTTGGGTGCTGCGCCGCGCGGTGGGTCAGGGCACATGTTTAGCGTGTTCCCTTCATGCTGTCACCCCGAGCGAGCACAGCGAGTCGAGGGGTCTCGCCGTGCGAATGTGCGAACGGCAACGACCACAGCGAGATTCCTCGACTCGCTGCGCTCGCTCGGAATGACAACGCCAAACACATACGGGTCGGGAGGCCCAGCGCTCTCAGGCGCGAAGCGGCGCTGTCGGATTTGCCCCCGCCCAAGCAGACCGGCCGGGCCCGGCGCAGTTTCGTTGCAATCCCTCTGCGCCGCCGCTAGACTTGCCCGCGTCGTATAATAAGCGGCCACAAGCACCGCGAGGGTCTGACCATGCAAAACCGCACATGGGGCCGTCTGGGCATTCTGGTTGTCTTGGCGCTGGTTCTGGTGTCGGCGCCCGGGCAGGTCCTCACGGCGCAGAAGGTCCCCGAGCCGGAATCGATCAACGTGCCGAACGTCTACGGGCCCGGCATCCTCTTCGCCTTCTCCGGCCTCGACGGAAAGACCTCGGCGGCCGAACCTGTGGTGGCCAGCACGCTGCCGGGCGGCGTGGCCATCCAGTTTCATCTGCCGAAGGACCCCATCTTGCGGATTCACCTGCCGAAGTCCGGCGACCAGAACCTACAGTGGCGGCTGGTCGCCAACGACATCATGATGGCCCGCGCTGCCGGCGAAGAAGCGCCCGTGGTGCTGGCGTTCCTGGCGTCGAACGTGGTGGCCGGCCGCCTGCCCTTCAATGCCCGCGTGACGCTGGAGGGCGGCGACACGAGCATAGCCATCCTGCGGGGCGAGGTCGGCGACCGCGTCCAGTTTGCCGTGGCCTGGCATCCGAAGGGGACGCGAACGGCGGCTGCCATCGCCGCGGCGGCCATGAAGGCCTCGCTGGATGCGGCCATCGAGAGCCGCCTAGACGCCTACGAGAAACTGCCGCCGCCCCCCGATGGCGCCTCTCCCGTCCAGGCCCGTGCGCTGGCCAAGGCGTTTTCGGTCATGCGGGTGAACACCTGCTCCGCCGAAGACATGGTCAAGGTGCGGTGGACCACGCCCGCCCGCTGGCCGCAGCAGTTCATGTACCTGTGGGACACGCCTTTCCACGCCCTCGGCCTCATGCACATGGACATGGCGCTGGCGAAGGAGGCGATGCAGGCGGTGTACGGGTTCCAGGCCGACAACGGGATGATCCCGAACCGTATGGGTCCGGGCGCGACGCCTGGCGAAATATCCGGCCCGCCCCTCCTGGGCTGGGCGGCGTGGGACGCATACTCCTTCGACAAGATGCGCGACCGCGAGTTCGTCCAGAAATCTTACGACGCCGTGCAGAAGCACATCGTGTGGTACATGAAGACGCACCGCCTTGACGGCGAGCCGCCGCCCGAGAAGCCCATCGAGTTCGGCACGCCGCTGTACGCCTGGAAGTCGGCGGAGGAATCGGGCCAGGAGAACTCGCCGCGATTCGAGGGCGGGGCACAGTTCGCCGCCGTCGACCTCTCGTCGTACTTGGCCGGCGAGTGCCGCGCGCTACAGGAAATGGCCCAGCGCCTGGGCTACCGCGAGTTGGCCAAGACCTGGGGCGTCCGCGGCGAGGCCATCGCCGAGGCCGCCCGCAGGCAACTTTTCGACAAGGAGCGCGGCTTCTTCTTCGACCGCAAGGCGCCCGACGGCGAGTGGGTGAATGTGTGGTCGAGCGCGGGGTTCCTGCCCATGTGGGCGGGCATCGCCACGCCGGAGCAGGCCGCGCGACTCAAGCAGCACCTCGTCAGCAAGAAGTTCTGGACGGCCATGCCGGTGCCCAGCGTCGCCCGCGACGACACCAACTACAAGAACGACATGTGGCGCGGCCCGGCGTGGGCGAACATGAATTACCTCATCTGGCGCGGCCTCAAGCGGTACGGGTTTGAGAAGGAGGCCGCGGAGTTGCGCGCCAAGACCCTTGCCGCCGTCGCGAAGTGGTACGGCCAGACAGGCGCCCTCTACGAGTTCTACGACCCCGACGACAAGGCGCCGCCGGCCACCCTCGAACGCAAAGGCCAGCGGACCGGCGAAGGCGGCACCGGAAACACCCCCGACTATCACTGGACGGCCACGGTTTACACTGACCTCCTGCTGCGGCCGAAACCGTGACCCGCGCCGCAAACTCCGGCCGCTTGCGTCGCCGTACTAGAGCGTTTTAAGATTGGGTTTGTGCGCGGCGGCTCTCCCGACCCGCCGCGGTCCATCACGCGTTTGTTGCGCGGTGGGTCGGGAGACCCACCGCGCACGACGATGGAGTCTATGCGCAATCTTAAAATGCTCTAGCGACGGCCGGAACAGTTCACGAACAGATGCACGGAGAGCGGCAAAGGCGCCGCGGCCGTGCCACCCTCAAGGGTCATACTCAATCGTGAAATGCCATAGCACGGATTCCGGTTCATTCACGCGCCATGCCGGCGCCAACACCATCGGCATCACCGCCACCGTGCCGGTCGAAGTCCTGCTCGCCGCCGGGGCGGCGCCGATGGACCTGAACAACGTCTTCATCACCTCGGCAGCCCCGGCCGCCCTCGTGGCCGAGGCCGAGCAGCGGGGCTTCCCCATCAACTGCTGCGCGTGGATCAAGGGCATCTATGGCGCGGCCCGCCGGTTGGCGGTGCGCCGCGTCATCGGCGTGGCGCAGGGCGATTGCTCGAACACGCACGCGCTCATGGACGTTTTCGCCGCCGACGGCGTCGAGGTCATTGATTTCAACTACCCGTACCCTAAAGATGCGGCGGTCCTGGCGATGGCCGTCGAGAACCTGGCCCGCCGCCTCGGCACGACGCGCCCGGCGGCCGAGCGCGTGCGGCAGGACCTGGCGCCCCTTCGGCAGATTCTCGCCGAGATCGACCGCCTCTCTTGGCAGGAGGGCCGCGTCACGGGCGAAGAGAACCATCTCTGGCTCATCGGCTCGAGCGACTTCGGCGGCGATCCGGCCGAGTACGCCCGCGCGGCCGAGGCGTTCCTGGCCGAGGCCCGCTCGCGGCCGCCCGCGGTCCCGCGGTACAGGCTGGGGTTCATCGGCATTCCGCCCATCTCGTCGGGCCTGTACGCGTTTCTCGAGGGCCTGGGCTCGCGGGTGGTCTTCAACGAGTTTCAGCGCCAGTTCAGCATGCCGCCGGGTGCGGCGGACCTGGTGGAGCAGTACCTGGCCTACACGTATCCCTACGACCTGGCGGGGCGCATTGCCGATATAAGACGAGCGGTGCGAGAGCGGCGCCTGGACGGCCTGGTGCATTATGTGCAGAGTTTCTGCTTCCGGCACATACAGGACCGGTTGCTCCGCGAGGCCCTGGGGCTGCCGATCCTGACGCTCGAGTTCGACCGGCCGGGGCCGCTCGACGGCCACAGCCGCACGGGCATCGAGGCGTTCGTCGAGATGCTCGACGCCCGCGGCTGAGCGGGGCGATGGCACGTGGTCACGGGGGCACGGCATGCTGTGGTAAGTGTTTAGCGTTGTCATTCTGAGCAAGCGCAGCGAGCGAAGAATCTCGCCTTGGTCTTAGGTGGTTGCCCGTAGCGCATGGCGAGACCCTTCGCTTCGCTCAGGGTGACACCCATGTAAGGCCACGCTAAGAAAGTACATGCCGTGCCCCTGCAAGTGGGCGGGCGTAAAGGTTATCGTGAGCGACAAGGTTAAAAGGGTCCTGTGGCTGGTCGCGCGGCTGGCCGTCATGGCCGCCCTGGTGGCGTACGTCATCAGCCAGGCCGACCTGTACGACGCGGTCCGGACCGCGCCGGGCGAGAAGCCCCTGCGCATCCTGCGCGACACGCCGCTCGGCCCCGTGGTGCGCGACACCGACGGCGGCGAGCGCCTGGTGTTGCGCGAGGACTTCGCGCCCGGCGGCGCGGCCCGGCTCGACGGCATCCTCACCATCGGGCGGCGTCTGGCCGACCACTGGGGCTGGGCCCTGGCGGCCGTGGCGGTCATGATGCTACAGTCGCCGCTGGGCGGCATCCGGTGGAAACTACTCCTGGGCGTCCAGGGCATCCACATCACGCTGGCCGAGAGCGTGCGGCTGACATGGATCGGATGGTTCTTCAACAATTGGCTGCCGGGCGCCACCGGCGGCGACATCATCAAGGCCTGGTACATCGCCCGCCAGACCCGGCACAAGCACGAGGCCGTCACCGTGGTCTTCCTGGACCGGCTCATCGGCCTGGTGGCCATGTGCATGATGGGGGCGGCGGCGGTGGCGGTGAGTTTTTCAGACGAGCGCGTCCGCGCCGCCCAGGTCATCGTGGGCGTCTTCCTGGCGGGAGCGATGCTGGCGGTCGTCGTCTTCTACAGCCGCACGCTGCGTCAGGCCCTGCGCGTCGACCGGCTGCTGGCCGTTGTCCCGCTGCGGACCACCGTTGAGAAGGTCGACCGCGCCCTGTTCGTGTATCGGTACCACAAGGCCAAGGTGCTCCTGTCGGTGGCGTACAGTTGGGGCGCCCAGGTCGTAAGCGTCCTGGCGATGTGGTGGGTGGCGACGGGCCTCGGGAGCTTGGCGGCGTGGTACCACTACTTCATCAACATGCCGGTCGTCTGGATCGGGTGGTCGCTGGTGCCGGTGCCCGGTGGCGTGGGCGTGGCCGAGACGCTGGCGCAGAAACTGTTCGGCCCGGAGGTGCTGGGCGGCGCTTCGCCGCTTCCGGCCGCCGAGGCCGCCACGCTCGCCCTGGCGATGATGCTTGCCTACCGCGCCATCCAGTTGGTGGTCAGCCTGCCGGGAGGCGTGCTATACTTGATGCGCCGGACGGACGCCTCGCCGCGCGAGATGCGCGATGAGATGTCGCGCGACAATGCCGAAGGCGAAGTGAACGGCAGGAATACGAGCGTCTAGCGGGCAGCATAAGGCGACCGCGTGTTGGATTACCGGCCGGGAGCGGCATGCCGACCACATTGCACGAGTACGTCGGGGCGATTCACCTGCATTCGTGTTACAGCGACGGCAGCGGCACGGTGCGCGAGATCTCGGCCGCGGCCGCTGGCGCCGGCATCGACTACGTCGTCATGACGGACCACGATACGCTCCGCCCGCGCGACGACGGCTGGCAGGGCTGGCGCGACGGCGTACTCTTGCTGACCGGCGTCGAGATCACCTGCCGCGACCGTAGCCACGTCGTCGCCCTGGGGGCCAGCGAGGCCGCCAACCTCCAGTTCAAGCCGCTGCGGCGGGTCCTCTTCGACCTCCAGAACCAGGGCGCGGCCGCGTTCGTCGCCCACGCTCACCCGGCCCACATCATGGGCATCTCGCTCAAGGCGGGGGAACTCCTCGATTGGGACATCCCCGGCTTCACGGGCGTCGAACTCTGGTCCTTCATGCACGACATCTGTAGCGGCCTGACGCCGTGGCGGATCCCCTCGTTCATCTACACGTGGCGGCGCTCCATCCGCGGGCCGCACCCACAGACGGTCGCCCACTGGGACCGCATCACGCAGGGGCGGCGGTTCGCCGCCATCGGCTCGCTCGACAACCACGCCATGGTCATGCCCGTTCTGGGGAAGCGCGTCCTCTCGTACGAAGAAGGGTTCCGGACGCTCCGCACGCACATCCTTTCCAAGGAGTGGACCGGCGAGCCCGACGATGCGGCCAGCCTGACCGACGCCCTCGCCCAAGGCCGCGCGCTGCTGGCCCTGGACCTGGAAGCCGATGCCCGCGGCTTCCGGTTCGAGGCCGACTGCGCCGGCGAGGCCGCCCAGATGGGCGAGGAGCGGCCGTGGGCCGAACCGACGGTGCTGCGCATCCATTCGCCGGTCCCGGCGGCGATCACGCTCCTCCACAATGGCGTTGGGGTGGCCCAGGTCGCGGGCACGGACCTGGAGTATCGCGCCGAGGCGCCGGGCGTGTACCGCGTCGAGGCCCGGTTCGCCGGGCGGCCGTGGGTGTACACAAACCCCATCTATCTTCGCGCCACCAATAAGCCGGTGACTGAGTGACGCAGTAACTGAGAGCCATCGAGTTTTGCCGGCACCTTGATGCCAATTGGCTCCGGTTCGGTGTTCCGGTGGAGAGGCACAGAAACAGTACGGCATTCACCAGGCACGAGGTGCATTATGAGCCCTCAGTCACTCAGTCATTCAGTTGCCCAGTCACTGAGGTCGTTCGATACTCCTGTCGGCCGCATCGCCGTGGTGGCCACGGCGCGGGGCCTGGCGAGGGTCTACCTGCCGAAGGAACTGGCCACGGGCGGCGTGTCACGCATGCGGGGCGGCATGCCCGCGCCGCCGCTGCGCGGGCATGCTGCCGGCGCGGGCGAACATACGTGCCCACGCGAAAGACGGCGCGGGCATGCCATCCGGGCCAGGGCCGAGCGGCACGCGGCGCGGGCCGAGCGCGAGATATGCCAGTACCTGGCCGGGCGGCGGCGAAGGTTTACCGTGCCCCTCGACATGACGGCCGTCGCGCCGTTTCACAAGAGGGCGCTTCTGGCGTGCCGGCGGACTGCCTACGGTAAGGTTCTCACCTATGCGCAACTGGCCGAGCGAAGCGGCCGCCCGAACGCCGCCAGGGCCGCCGGCCAGGCGATGGCCCGAAATCCCCTCGCCCTGGTCGTGCCGTGTCACCGGGTGATCGCGACCGCGGGGGGCCTCGGAGGGTACGGCGGCGGCCTGGACCTGAAGCGCCATCTGCTGAACCTCGAACGGGCAATGGCGTAGGCCCGGGGCAGCCCCGGCTCGTCGGCTGAAAGTTTTTGCCCTTGCCCGCGGACGCGAGCGCGGGTAGAGTTCACCGATTATTCGTCCTCCAGCGGTCAGATGAGGGACTTCGGCCTATGCGTTTACGCACTGTCTGCCTCGCCCTGGCCGCGATATTGCTCGCGGCTGCCGGCGCCCGCGCCGAGGGGATCGACCTGAAGCGCTACATGCCTTTCTCGGAGGTCCAGCCGGGGATGGTCGGCGTCGGCAAGACCACCCTCGAAGGCAACACCATCGTCGAGTTCCAGATCAAGGTCGTGGCGACGCAGAAGAACGTCGGCCCGAAGCGGAACCTCATCATCGTCCGGTGCAGCGGAGCGGGCCTGGAGCAGAGCGGCGTCGTTGCCGGCATGAGCGGCAGCCCCGTCTACATCGACGGGCGCCTCATCGGGGCCGTGGCATACTCGTTCCCGTGGTGCAAGTTGCCGCTGGCGGGCATCCAGCCCATTGAGCAGATGCTACGCGTGACGGACCAGTTCCCGTGGGTCAGCGGCCAGCCGGTCCAGGCGGCGGCCCGCGACGATTCGGTCTCCGTCCCGGTGGCCGCGCTCGGCATGGCCGACCTTCCGCCGGCCCTGGCCTCACGCGAAGCCTGCGACATGTCGCCCATCCGCACGCCGATGATGGTGTCGGGCTTCGCGGGCCGGGCGATGGAGCGACTGCGCGAGAGCCTCGCCCCGTTCGGCATGGTGCCCATGCAGGGCGCGGCGGGCGACGCCAAGACAGGCCCCGAGGCCAAGGTCGAGCCGGGCGCGCCGCTGGCGGTTACCATGGTGCGCGGCGACATCCAGATGACCACCATGGGCACCATTACCGAGATCGTCGGCGACCGCCTGTACGCATTCGGCCACGCGATGGCGGCGTTCGGCGAGACGAGCCTGCCGATGGCCTCGGGCGTCGCCCACGTGGTGATTCCGTCGCTGAGCAACTCATTCCGCCTCGGCGCGGCCTACCGCGAGATCGGCCGCCTGACGTGGGACGAGGAGACCGGCGTCCTGGGCGTCCTGGGTGACCGGCGGACCCCGATGGTGCCCGTGACCGTCAAGATCGTCGGCCCGTCGAAGGGCCGCGAGAGAATCTACCGATGCGAGATGGTCCATCACCGCCTGCTCTCGCCGCGCCTGGTGGCCTCTGTTACGGGCAACGCCATCGCGGCCGAGACCGACTTGCCCTTCGATCACACCCTGATGTACCGCGTGACCGTCAGGCCTGTCGGCCGGGAGCCGATTGTCCGCGACAACGTTACGGTATCGCCCAACGGCGACGCCTATGTCGAGGGCCAGGTCAGGGGCATCGTGACCCTGCTCATGGAGAACCCGTTCGGGAACATGAAGGTCGAGTCGGTGGACGTTGAGATTACGGCCGAGGCGGGGTCGCGTCAGGCCGAAATCCTGGAGGCCCGTCCGCTGTGCAACGCCGCCCGCCCGGGCCAGACCGTGCCGGTGGAACTGCGCGTGAAGCCGTGGCGGGCCGACCCGATCTGGATGCGCGTCGACGTGAAGATCCCGGCCGATTACCCCGAGGGCACGTGCCGCGTGACCCTCTGCGGCGCCGACGACGCCGTGCGCCAGGAGCAGCGCGAGGCGCCGGCCCGCTTTCGCCCCGAAGACGTGGCCAGCCTGCTCGCGTATCTGAGGCACGAAGAGCGGCGCGACCAACTGTTCATCCGCATCGACGAGCCCGGGGCGGGCCTGGCCATCGGCCACGACGAACTGCCGAACCTGCCCCCCTCAATGCGCAGCGTCCTTTCGGAATCGGCCGGACGCCAGGTTACCGGCATCACGCAGCCCCTGGTGGTCAAGATGCCGAAGATCGGGTACGTGCTCCAGGGCGGCCGGACGGTTGAGATTGCCGTCAGCCGCAAGGCGCCGCTGCAATAACAGCCAGCGGCAAGAAAGCCAAGATGCGACCCAATGTCGGTTCAATAATTCGAGGTATGATATGGCGAAATGTTCACTTGCATGCGTGATGGCACTTGTGGCCTTCGGCCTCCTGGCCCCGGCCGCCTCGGCCAAGACCCAGGTCTTCCTCGGCACCACCGAGGAGCAGTTCAACCAGGGCCACGCCGAGGGGATCGTCTGGACGAGCCTCGGCGCCCTGCGCCTCGGCCGCGCGCTGGAGAGCCTCCTGGCGCAGACCGAGGGCGTCGACTACCTGGCCCGCATGGCCGAGGGGCCCGACGGCTCGATCTACGCCGTGACCGGCGGCGCCGGCCGCATCTACCGCCTCAAGGACGGTAAGACGGCCCTCTTTGCCACGCTGCCCGACAAGTTCCTCTTCTCCGTGGCGGTCGACAAGAACGGCGACCTCTACGTCGGCTCGGGCGGCACCGAGGGCCGCATCTGGCGCGTCGCGGCACAGGCCAAGGGCGAACCGAAGGCCGAGATCTTCTTCGAGGGCGTCGAGAAGAAGGGCGACGTCAAGTACGTGTGGGACCTGGCTTGGATGAAAGACGGGGCACTGGCGGCGGCGACCGGCGACGGCGCGCGGCTCCTCAGGATTACGCGCGACAAGAAGGCCGAGGTCCTCGTCAAGGCCGAGGCCGATCACTTCCTGTGCGTCATCGCCGCCCCCGACGGCACGCTGTACGCCGGCACCGACCACGACGGCCTGGTCTATCGCTGGGCCGACAAGAAGACGTTCGTTGTTTACGATGCCGACGAGGCGGAGATTACGGCCCTGGCGCTCGATGCGGCCGGAAACCTGTATGCCGCAGGCTCCAGCGGTTCCGCCGGCCGCGCGGGCGGCGAGGCGCCGCCGGCCGAAATCTCGCGGCCGTCGCCCGGTCCGTCGGGGCCCAGCATCGTGCCCGGCACGTCGGGCGAGTCCAAGGAGCCGTCGAAGGAGAAAACGAAGGAATCGCCCGCCGAGACCCCCAAGGATGCCGCCAAGGATAAGCCTGCTGCCGAACCGGCATCGCCGAAGCCGTCTGAGGGCGAGGCCAAGCCGCCCGAGAAGCCCGCTGCCAGCCCGGCCCTCGCGATGGCCGCCAAACTGGGCGAAGCGGCAGCCCGCGGCGGCGCGCCGCCGGCCAAGACGCCCGGAAAGGGCGGGTCCTCGGTTTACCGCATCACCCCCGAAGGCATCGTCACCCGCATCTTCGAGCCGCGCGACCCCATGGTCCTGGCGCTGGCCGTCTCGGACGGCAAACTCCTGGCCGGCGCGGGTAAGAACGGCCGCGTCTACGAAGTGGCGCTCCAGCCCGGCGACGAAGAGGCCTGCGTCGCCACGCTCGACCCCAAGCAGGTGATGTCGCTCGTGGCGGCCCGCGACGGCCGCATCGTCGTGGGCTCCGCCGCGCCAGGCAGGATGTACGCCCTCTCGAAGGGGTACGCCAAGGAAGGCACGTTCACGACGCAGGTATACGACGCGGCCGGCTCGTCGCGGTGGGGCGCGGTGGAATGGCGCGGCAAGACGCCCGACGGCGCCGAGATCCAGATCGCGGCCCGCAGCGGCAACACGCGCGACCCCGACAAGGGAACGTGGGCCGAGTGGTCGAAGCCGGTGTCGAAGTCGCCGGGCCGGCTCGATGCGCCGCCGGCGCGGTACCTGCAGTTCCGCGTGACGATGCGCTCTCGCGGCGACGTCGCGACGCCCGTCCTCGAACAGTTCGAGGCGCCGTACGCCCGGGCAAACGAGGCGCCGAGGGTCCTGGGCGTCGCGGAAGTGCCGTCGCCGGCCCAGCAGGCGCGGGCCCAGGCTGCGGCACGGTTCCGCGAGGAGATGACGAAGCGCGCTAAGCCCGGCCCGCAGCCGCCGTCGGGATCGCCACCTGTGCCCCCGCCGCCCGAGGGCGCCCAGCCCATCCGCTTCTTCCAGTGGCAGGTCCAGGACCCGAACGGCGACGCCCTGCGCTACGACCTGTACTTCCGCGGCGAGGGTGAGCCCAAGTGGATCCTGTTGGAGAAGGACCTCGCCCGGCCCGAGCACGCGTGGGACACGAGCACCGTGGCCGACGGCTGGTACGAACTCCGGGTCGTGGCCAGCGACCGCCTCGATAACCCGGCCGACGAGGCCCGCGAGGGATCGAAGGTGAGCGACCCTGTGCTCGTCGACAACACCGCCCCGGCGATCGAGAAACTGGAGGTCCAGGTCCGCGCCGGCGGCGAGGCCGAGGTCCGCTTTACGGCCCGCGACGCCCTGAGCCGCCTGACCGAGGCCGCCTGGTCCGTCGATTCCGCGACCGACTGGAACACGCTCGTCCCGGTTGACGGGGTGTTCGACGGCAAGCAGAAGGAGTTCCGGTTCATGATCCGCAAACTCTCGCCGGGTCCGCACCGGCTGGCCGTCCGCGCGGCCGACGAGGCCCAGAATGTTGCTCACGCCTCGCATGTCTTGTCGATAGAAAAATAGGCCGAACGACACCGGCAGACGCTGCCGGATATTATGTTGTCGGGCAGGCCGGCGGACGTGTATAATCCGCCTATAAGAAAGTTGCGCTCGATTGCCACGCCTTTGACCCAGCCCGAAGGACGCGGCCGTGTAGCGCCG
>Ga0315295_10003915_pt1 | contig 12650 bp, 10 predicted proteins | sample YL17G14_0_MG_FD_204453 | JGI IMG/M metagenome (GOLD analysis project Ga0315295, IMG submission 204453) | Sediment microbial communities from Yellowstone Lake, YNP, Wyoming, USA - YL17G14_0 | ecosystem: Environmental > Aquatic > Freshwater > Lake > Sediment | place: USA: Wyoming | collected... | reverse complement strand
ACGAAGACAACGGTGTCGACGAAGTCGAGCGTGAAGTGGAGGAGCGCTTGATGCCGCTCTCGAAACGCATCATCCCTTGCCTCGACGTAAGGGACGGCGTCGTGGTAAAGGGTGTCTGCTTCAAGGAACTTCAGGCCGTCGGGGACCCGCCTGCCCTGGCTGTTGAATATCAGAACCAAGGCGCGGACGAAATCGTCTTCCTGGACGTGAAGGCCTCAATTGCAGGCAGGGAGACACTGAGGACAGCCGTGCGGAAGACAGCCGAGACTCTCTTCATTCCATTGACGGTCGGAGGCGGGATAAGATCGTTCGCAGATGTGAGGGCCACTCTGAAGGCGGGGGCGGACAAGACATCGATCAATTCCGCAGCGGTCGAGAGCCCGCCCCTGATATCGCAATGTTCTGCTGCATTCGGGAGCCAGTGCATCGTGATTGCGATTGACGCCAAGAATTCGGGTGACGGTTGGGAGGTCTACACCTACTCGGGCACGAACGCCACCGGACTCGATGCAATCGAATGGGCCAAGGAAGTCTGCGAGAGGGGGGCGGGTGAGATACTTCTGACGAGCATGGATGCCGATGGCACGAAGATGGGATACGACATAGAGTTGACCCGGAAAGTCGTCCGCGCCGTGAATGTCCCGGTCGTCGCCTCCGGGGGTTGCGGCAAGATAGAACACATAGTGGAGGTTCTGACCAAAGGTGAAGCTGACGCCGCGCTCGCGGCCTCAATATTCCACTATGGTCAGCACACAGTCGCCGATGTGAAGAAAGCGCTCGAGAGAGAAGGGATTTCAGTCAGAAAGGGAGTGGGAATGTGATCGAGAAGAAGGAACTTGTCCCGGTTGTCGTGCAGGATGTCAAGAACAACAACGTTCTGATGCTCGCCTACATGAACGATGAGGCTCTAGAGTTGACGAAGAAGACCGGCTACATGCATTTTTGGAGCCGATCCAGGAACGCGATCTGGAAGAAGGGGGAGACCTCCGGGAACGTTCAAAAGTGCATCGAGCTGATGACTGATTGCGACGGCGACGCCATCCTCGCGCGTGTCGAGCAGACCGGTGCAGCCTGTCACACAGGAACCTACTCTTGCTTCTCCAAGGATCCGATCCGTCAGCAGGACATCATCGCGGCACTGTGGAGGGTGTTCGACGAGCGGAAAGCCAACCCGTCCGACTCTTCCTATACATGCAAGCTTTTCAAGAACCGTAATCTTCTGCTTAAAAAGATCGCAGAGGAGAGCTCGGAGATCATGATCGCTGCCAAGGACAAATCGAGGAAGGAACTCATATACGAAGCAGGAGACCTGATGTATCATCTTATGGTCCTGCTCTACGATGAAGGTATATCGATGGATGAGATACATGCTGAACTGGAGGGTAGAAGGAAATGAGAGCTAGGAGATGCGATTTTCACATGCACACGATCTTGAGCGATGGCGAGCTCCTACCGATGGAACTGATTAGGAGAGCGGCAGCTGCAGATCACAGAGCAATCGCTCTGACCGACCACGCTTCCTTTTCAAACCTTGAGGAAGTCGTGAAGGCGCTCGCTCGAGACTGCAAGCGGGCTGACGCTTGGGGAATAGAAGCTATCCCTGGCGTGGAGCTCACTCATGTCCCGGTCATGTACTTGGATGATGCCATAAGGAGGTCGCGGAAAGCTGGTGCCGAGCTGATCATAATCCATGGGGAGACGCCAGTCGAACCAGTTGAGAAAGGTACGAACCTCAAGGCGGTCTCGAACCCCGAGGTGGACATATTGGCTCACCCAGGCATGATCTCTATCGACGAGGTCGAGCTTGCTGCGAAGAACGATGTCTTCTTGGAGATCTCTTGCCGGCGAGGTCATTCACTTGCGAACGGCCATGTCGCGTCCCTTGCGAAGGATTTGAGAGCGAAGCTAGTAGTGAACACTGATGCCCACTCTCCAGACGACCTTAGCTCCATGGCGTTTGCGAACACTGTCGCGCGCGGAGCAGGAATGATGCCAGAGGAGATTCGAGAGGCTCTCGTCTCCACGCCTGAGGAGATTCTGAAGAGGCTGGGCAGGCTATAGGCCAGTCTGCTCGGTTATTCATTCTATCATGGATTCTTAATAAGACTAAAATAGCTCGACTGCGCATGGCCCGAGGCGAGAAGATGACGATAGTGAGCATTTCCGTGCCCAGCGAGCTATTGAGCCGGTTCGATGAGATCTTAGCTTCGAAAGGCTTCAAGTCGCGGTCGGACGCGATGCGCGAGTCGATGCGCTCCTTCGTTGATGAGGCTGAGTGGGATAGCACCGAAGGTGAGAACCAGATCGTCATAACGATGATCTACGACGAAATAGGACCGAGGGGTGAGCTTTCTGTGTTGCAGCACAGGTACGAAGAGATTCAGATGATGCTTCACCTGCACCTTGAAAAGGGACAGTGCATGGAGGTCTTCATTGCGAGGGGACCCAACAGCAGGTTGCGAGAGATACTCGGCAAGATTCGCAAGGTCAAAGGCGTCAGATCAATCAGATTCATATCCACTTCTCGCTCAGCTGATTAGGACATGGTCCTCGAGGCCCTGCCGGAGATCATCATCAATGCATTTTCCATATCGGAGTATCTCTGAATCACTACGTCAGCCATCCCCTCAAGGCCAATCGGAGGTTCCTTGTCCGATGGATTGTACCAGATGGTCCAAAGGCCAGTCTTCTTGGCTCCAGCGATGTCCGTCTCGAACTGATCTCCGACCATCACGACCTCGCCTGGCGCCAATTCCAGCTTGCGCAAGATGCCGCGGTAGAAGGCAGAGTCCGGTTTCGTAGCGTTGAGATCTCGTGCTGTGAAGACTTCGTCGAAATACTTCTCCAGGCCTGCTCGTTCGAGAGCGTCCCTGACGAGACTGGATCCAGAGTCAGAAGCGTTTGATGCGAGAGCAATTGCGTAGTTCAGCTTTGCCGCTCTTAGCGCGTTTTCGATTCCGGGCACGGCCTCCACTCTGGGCCAATGTGCCATGGGCCCGGAGAATTCTGGGAAGACACGCATTACGGTATCGCCCCAGTCAAACACCAACGCACGAATCATTCCAAGAGACACCAACCCGTTGCCACGGAATGTAACTCATCGCGCACCGTGATGATAAATCCATTGTTTGCGGAAGGTGGAGCAAGCGACGAAGGACAGAATTCTTGGATTCACAGCTTCGGAGATGTCCTTGAAATGGTCGGCCTCAAGAATCTTCTTGGTCCGTGCTATTCACGATCGGTATTGTTGGCTGTCACAAACACTTTTCTCTCTCATTTGAGTTAGACAGACGGACCTCTCTGACAAACAGCCTCGATGAATCCTATGGCGAGGAAAGGAAGAATCTATGTCTGCATATGCGCCTTCGAGTCAGAGGGCTGCAGCCAACAACCTCATAGGATGGAAATGCTGGTAGAGTCGTCAAGAATCCAATTCTGAGGCTTTGTCAACTGTGTCGGATTGTCGATTTCTCCATTCTCTGTACTGTGTCAAACCTTATTGTGGAATATTGTCCGGCTTCTTTGAACGTTGCAAGATGAGATTATGCGGTTCTTGGGGTCACTATTGATCATCTTCTTGCCTTGGCTACCATCACGAAGTCCACCACGATCAGCATAAGGCCAAGGAGGACCAATGAGAAGGCGATGGTCGAAGAGTTATGTATCCAGAAAAGTCCTTGGGAAAAGGAATCAGCATCTTTCTCAGATATTTCATAATCATTGCTCTCAGAGTAAATCTCGACGATATTGGGTGGTCCTTGGCCAACCGTCGTAAGATAGTAAGTAAGGGTGGTGGTCTGCTTCAAAAGCGCTCCCGTGATTGGCTCATGATATTCATTGGTGCTCTCGTTAAAGGACAGAAACGCTGTAAGACCTGTTGTCTGATTGGTGTAGATTGGGAAAGGGATCTCAAATGTGTATGAATAATTATACAGGTAAGTTTCAATGCTCTGGACCTTTATGACCCCTCCAAATTTGGCAGTGGTCGTGTTTCCAATCGAACCGATAAAAATGGGATAGGATTGTTGTTTGAGGTGATGTGTGAAAACAGAGCGTGCATAGCCCGTCCGAGCAGGTAGTCCGTTTGCCTCGTAGATGTCCGATCTGTAAGTCCAATTCTTCTCGTCGAGGTACATGGTAGTATTTGTTGGCTGGTATGGCTCGAAGGGGTAGGGTATTTCAGGCATCCCAGGGGCCATTGAAGGAAGCATTGCAATACCGCCTGGTAATGATCCTGTGTTCACATCAATAAGCAGAGTGGGCTGTTCAATGATCTCCTTCACATAACTGAATTCTACGTAGCCATTGCCAGAATCCACACCTTTGATGGTTGTTTCTGTCTTGGTGGTATAGTTCGACAATGCTGTGCTCGTGCCAGTCCCGTTATACATTGGGTTGTATGGGAATAGGTAATCGCGATTGACATTTGTGGTCAGACCGTTCGATGTGAAATCGTGGTCAAAATCCTTGGAGAGAGTAAGCTCTTCATCCATTTTGGCTTGGAAATAGAAGTTGAGTGTCAAACCTAGAGCGATCAAAACGACGCTCACCACAAGAACGGTCTTCTGTCTTCTGTTCATACTCCTTTTTGAAGGGGATCGAGCAGAAATGGCATCCTCGGAGCGAGCTTCATGCGTGAGTTCCATCAGTGGTTTATCTTGTGCTTCCACATTTTCGGGATAGGTGGTGCGTTATATCATCTTTTTCCATCAGTTTGAACAGAAGATCTGAAGTGTTGATGATATGTCGCTTCAATCAATGCTCCTTCGATAGTGTCCCAGATGGCGAAATCGGGAAGACCGTTCCTGCTACATGCACCCTGCAGTGACATACGGAGAATGTGGAAGGAGGCCCACGCTCAATCAGAGACAAAGTGTGTCATCCCCTCTGATTGAATTTAAGCCAGGCATAAGAGTGTGCTCCCGCCGGGATTTGAACCCGGGTATCGAACTTTCACCGGCCTGCCGCGAAAGCAGCCACGAGAGGCTCGAATGATTGGCCGGACTACACTACGGGAGCACTGTGAATCCCTCCAAAATGGATGGCCTTACATAAACGTTTGGAGGATAGCGTCAAATGTCTTCATCGCCCTCGCGCCAGTCCAGGCCAGGAGTCCTCAGGCCCAGCTTCGGGGCCGGCTGGACCTTGCGTTTGTGAGATGTCAGCCTCACGGTCTTCGCGACTCTCGCGACCTCTTTGACCGTGGTTTCGGCTCGCTCGGCAATCTCCCTCTCGGCCATGCCAAGCTCTATGCCGAACAGGATCGCGTCAAGCCTCTCGTAGGTGATTCCCATTTCTCCTTCGTCCGTCTGCCCTTTCCACAGGCCAGCAGAAGGCGCCTTTTTGATGATATTGTCAGGGATTCCGATGTCCTTCGCAAGTTGCCGAACTTCCGTTTTGTACAGGTCACCGATTGGCTCCAGATCCGCTGCGCCATCGCCGAACTTTGTGAAGTATCCGACGAGTAGCTCGCTCTTGTTGCTAGTACCGACGACCAGCCTCCAGTCGGTGTTGGCGTAGTGGTAGAGAACAATCATCCTGCATCGGGCTTTGATGTTTGCCAGTGACTTCCTGTCGATCTTTTCATTGATCGCTTTCCTGAAGGATTCAACAGGACCGGTGATGTCGACGACCTTGTAATCCACGCCCTCGCGCTTGCAGATCTCCATGGAATCCAAGAGGTCTTCCTTCGGGGAATCCTTCTCAGGCATCAGGAGCGCCAGCACCTTCTTCTTCCCAACTGCCCGCGCACAGAGCCTCAGAACGACGGCAGAATCTATGCCTCCGCTCACGCCAAGAACGTAGCCTTTGGCACCTGTCTTTCTCAGCTTCTCAGAAAGGAATTTCTCGATTATCTGCTCCGTCCCTTCTTTGAGCTTCGGGAGTATCATCGGGCTGGAATACCCCCGTCTGGATATATCGCTTATGGTCGGTCTGGCCTGATTCTCAAGGGAGAACCGTAATCTATCTGCAGGACCATTCGTCGTGTGATGGCGAAAATCGTTGTCACACTCGCCCAGCTCACTTGTCAGCTCCACGACAAGGAGGCCAACCTGAAGCGCATGAAGGACATCGTGCGTAAGACGAAGGGAAAGATTGTCATCTTCCCAGAGCTCAATCTCACAGGCTACATGCCTCGTGACGACCTGTTCGGGCAGGCAGAGACAGCCTCAAGCCCGATGATCAAGGCCATAGTCCGGCTCGCCAAGGACACCAAGAAGGACATTGTGTTCGGGGCTCCGATGAAGGGCGAACGATTGCCGGGCATCGTTTACAACTCATGTCTGCTCGCGGCTGGTACTGGCAAGCTCTTCAGATACGACAAGATGTACCTCCCAACATTCGGCCCGTTCGAGGAGAGGGTCTTCTTCGCCGAGGGGAAGGGGGTTGTGGTGGGAGATGGGCGCCATGCCCGGATCGGGCTGATGATTTGCTACGACATGTTCTTCCCTGAACTCGCCAAGCTTGAGACATTGTTGGGAGCGCAGATACTTGTCAACATATCCGCCGCCCCTACAACATCGAGACCATTCTTCAGAAGAGTGATGCCTGGTAGGGCCGTGGAGAACGCCATCTTCGTTGCCTACAGCAATATGGTTGGAGTCCACGGCAGTCTCGTCTTCGGAGGGGGCAGCGTATTGTACGGTCCTCGTGGGGAGGAGATTGTGAGGGCAAAGGATCTTGAGCCAGACATTGTAGAAGCCGAGATCGACCTCGCTGATATAGATGTCGCGAGGCGATTCCGCCCCGTTGTGAGGGATTCGCGGCCCGAGATACTGGACCAGATCGGCTCTGTTCTCAGGAGCGGCAGGACCGACTGAACGCGAGGTACTGGGGCGTCTTGTCGAGGGTGAATCGACACGCGGATATTCTTAAATAGAAACACCCTTTTGAAGGTAGTCAAGCTGAGGTGGCCCAGCTCGGTAAGGCGCGAGCCTGGAATCTGCTGTCCTTATGCCAGCAAGCTCGTGGCGCTCAGCGCCTCGGGAGTTCAAATCTCCCCCTCAGCGCTTTTGGCGACATATTAGCTAAATACCATCCAGTCTATTTCCTTTACAAGTACGGAGGGTTCTGGCGGAGAAATGAATGATAAGGGTCCTGCACGTCGATGACGAAGTCGAGTTCCTTGATCTAGTCAGCTTCTTTTTGAAACGAGAAGGAGATTTCGAAATCGACACGACAACCACTGCCGAGTCGGCTCTCGAGAAGATGCAATCTGAGAACTACGACGCAGTCGTAGTAGACTACAGCCTTCCGGTGATGGATGGTATAGAACTGCTCAAGATCCTCAGGGCAAAGGGTCTGCGGATTCCCTTCGTTCTCTTTACAGGTAAGGGGAAGGAGGAGACGGCCGTTCAAGCCCTTAACTGCGGTGCGGATTTCTACCTCCAAAAGGGTGCAAGCACTCAGCTGCAGTTCACAGAGCTTGCTAACATGCTGAGGAAATCTGTCCAGAGCAATCGCTCGGATGCGGCCGCTCGTGAGGGGGAGAGGTTCCTTTCGAGCGTATTCTCGAGCATCCAGGATGGCATAAGCGTCCTTGACAAGGATCTGAACATCCTTCGGGTCAACCAGACTATGGAGGATTGGTATTCGCACAAGATGCCACTGGTCGGCAAGAAGTGCTACGATGCCTATCACGGCCGACAGTCACAATGCGATTCATGTCCTAGCATAAGGACAATCGAAAGCGGGAAGTCGGCGTACGAAGTGGTTCCGAAGACCGGTCCAAAAGGCGAGATCATGGGCTGGCTCGACCTCTTCAGCTTCCCAATGATGGACAGCGGGACGGGCGAGTTGTCAGGGGTCATAGAATACGTCCGAGACATAACCGACCGCAGGAAGGCGGAGTTGGAGCTTCACGATACTCTTGAGAGATACAAGGAACTCCAGGGGATCATGGACAAAGGTCCCGCCATCCTTGTCATCTGGCGTCCGGAGCCGGGTTCGCCGGTTTCATTCATATCTGACAGTGTCGCGCAGTGGGGCTACATAAGGGATGATTTTGTCTCTACACTCGTGTACGACGACATCATCCACAAAGAGGACCTCGAACGCGAAAGGGAGGAATTCAGGGATTTCGTTAGGAAGGGAGTTGATGATTTCGTCCAAGAATATCGAATCGTCACCAAGTCCGGTGAGGTGCGTTGTGTGGAGGACCATACCTACGTGCGAAGAGACTCCGACGGCAACCCCGTACTCTACGAAGGCATAGTCATCGACGTGACTGCTCGAAAGATAGCTCAACAGAAATCTGAGGAACTCACATCAAGATTGCAGGCCATCGTCGAGGCCTTCCCCGATGTGTACTTCCATGTCGATGCTGATGGAACGATACTCGACTTCAATGCCGGGCGCATCGCTGATTTGTATGTTCCTCCTCAGAAGTTCCTAGGAAGGAAGATGCAGGAAGTCCTTCCTCCTGACGTCGGAGAGATGTACGGAGATGCATTCGACGAAGTCCTGAAGACAGGTCGAATCGTGGCACGGAAGTACTCCCTCGTGATCCAGGGCGAGACTCGGTTCTTTGAGGCAAGGCTTGCTCCCATCGCGAAAGAACAAGTCCTCATCGTCGTGCGAAACATATCCGCCAGCAAACGGGCCGAGGAGGCCTTGGAAGTCGCCAACCAGAAATTGAACCTGTTGGGCCAGGTGACCAGACACGACGCCATGAACCAACTCGCGGTCTTGATGGGGTGGCTGGAGATTGCCCAGGAGTCTGTCACAGAACCGCCTGTAAAAGAATACATCAAAAACATGAGAACTGCGGCAGAGACGGTCATCAAACAGCTCGACTTCACTGGAGACTATGAGAAGATGGGAGCTGTAAAGCCTGAGTGGATCGATGTCAAAACCGCCTTCTTGAACGGCATCGCAGGGTTCTGTCCAAGCGAGCTCGCCATGTTAGTTCATGTCGATGGGCTCCAGATCTACGCTGACACGATGTTCGAGAAGGTCTTCCACAATCTGGCCGACAACTCGATCCGACATGGCAAGAAGGTCACCGAAATTCGAGTCCATTACAAGAAGAAAGGGAATGACGTGTTGTTGTTCTACGAGGACGATGGTGTTGGCGTACCGGCCGGTGAGAAGGACAAGATCTTCATGCGGGGAATCGGCACTCATACTGGCTTTGGTCTCTTCATGGTCAGAGCTATCTTGGGAATCACAGGCATAACGATTGAGGAGAACGGAATACCAGGCCACGGTGTTCGATTCGAGATGCTCGTTCCCTCGGGCAACCACAGGATCGGCCACTCCGGTCAGTAGTCGGAATTCCTTCGTAGTCGTTCCTCAGCCAGTTCCAGATCCTCTCTGCTGTTCAGGTTCCAGAAGCTCTCCAGCCGAGGGTCCATGACGCGGACGATGTCCTCATCAACATACTCCAAATCTAGCATTTCGTAAGCATCGACCGGCCTTTGTCTGCCCTCTGCTATCGCCTCTTCGAACGCGGCCAGGCACTTGATTCTTCTGTAGACGCCGTGAAGTGGTTCGAAGTTGCCTCCGATCCGGGGCACGGCCCCGTCCCTCTTCCTGGCGAGGGATACGATTGACCTGCACAGATCCACCTTCAGGAACGGCGTGTCGCACGGGCTGACGAGGACGGAATCCTCTTTGGCGGCGCTCAGGGCGGTGACGAGCCCTTCAAGAGGACCAACTCCTGCGCTCTCGTCCTCAGCTATCATGTATTCGTCGCCAAGGACTTCCCGGTACCTTCTTGACATGCCCTTCGCGACCGATATGACGATTTCGTCTGCGACGCTCTCCAGAGTCCGCGCGACATAGGAGATCAGCGGCTTCCCACCGAGCACAGCAAGTCCTTTCTCCTCTCCCATGCGAGAGCTCAATCCACCGGACAGGATGGCCCCGGAAAGCATCGGTCAAAGTGAAGCGTATCAATGGTAATCAAGGTATCTCGGCGATGCCAGCCAAAAAGGTTATTATCGGCCATCATCTTCGCAAGTCAGCTGGTATGCTCCAATGTCCAAGATTACGATGACCCAAGGTGCGGGCGGAGAGCGGATGCAGGAGTTCATCCGCGAGTTCGTGCTGAAGGAGTTGGACCACGATTTCGGGGAGATACCTCTGGCCGCCTTGGACGACGCGGCAATCATCGACGGAATCGCGTTCACCACTGACTCTTACACGGTCAAACCACTCTTCTTCCCCGGCGGGGACATTGGGGTCCTTTCCGTCGCGGGGACGGTGAACGACCTCTCGGTCATGGGCGCGACACCGTTCGCGCTCTCGTGCGCCATGATAATCCAGGAAGGGTTCTCTGGCGAGGAACTCCACAAGATCATGAAAAGCATCAGCGTGACGGCGAAAAAGGCCGAGGTGAAGATTGTCACCGGCGATACGAAGGTCGTCGAGAAGGGCGCGTTGGACGGTCTGTTCATCAACACAAGCGGGGTGGGGAAGAGGTCCAAACACCTGGACCACAACATCCGCGATGCGAGGAGACACAGGAAGTTCAAGTGGAACTGGCCGAACGATTCCGCCGTGGGCGAAGGGGATGTATTGATCGCCTCGGGGCCGATGGGGAATCACGGCGTGGCGATACTGTCTTTCCGGGAAGGTTACGGATTCGAGACGACGGTCAAGAGCGACGCTGCGCCTTTGAATCATCTGATTGCTGCTGGATTGAAGGTCGGCGGCATCACAGCGATGAAAGACCCCACAAGGGGCGGGCTCGCGAACCTGCTCAACGAGTGGGCGGATAAGTCGGAGATAGGCATCGTCGTCAGGGAGGAGGACATCCCGATTGATGACGCGGTCCTCTCAGCATGCGAGATGCTTGGAATAGATCCGCTAGAGGTCGGTAATGAGGGCAAGGTTGTGATCGCTGTGGTCTCAGAGAAGGCAGATGCTGTCCTGAGGGCGATCAGGGCGAGGCCTGAAGGGAAGAAGGCGATGATCATCGGCAGGGCGACTAAGTCTGTCAGAGGCGTCATGATGGAGACTCACACCGGTGGTAAGAGGGTAGTCGAGCCCCCTGTAGGCGATCCCGTGCCGAGGATTTGCTAGGACATATGTCGTCTGAATCAAGATGCTCGTATCGATGCAGATGATTTTGGGACCCATGTTTGAACGCGAATAGCTGGCTGTTCTTCAATCAGGGGGTTCTGGTGTCGAGACAAATACCTTCTCATTTCTCTTCCTCGTGACGTTGGTTTCCCCCTGAACTTGCGTGTGAGCTTGAATGGCTGGCCCATTTCGAATCGGAGGATTATTGCACGCTAGACCAGGAAAGTTTCTTAAGGGAAGTCGCAGGTCAAGTGCTTTAGATAACACATGAAAGACGGTAGACTGGTGAAGAACGAACTATCTGGCTCCAAGGCCAAGAGCTATGTATCGCAGATAACTCGTTACCACAGGATCCAGGGCTCAGAGATGTTCCACGATGCGGCTCTCCACATCGTCGATGAACTTCGCCGAATGGGGATCAAGGATGCGAAGATCCTGCAGTTCCCTGCAGATGGCAAGCAGAAGTTCTGGACCCACCGGTCGTCGCTTGGTTGGAAGGTCAAGAGCGCGGAGCTGTATCTCGTCAAGCCTAAAGAGGAGCTTCTGGCAGCATTTGACGACATTCCCACTTCCCTTCATACCTTTAGTCAGGGCACGTCCAAGGACGGAGTGACCGCGGAGCTCATCGACGTGGGTGCAGGAGACTCAGCAAAGGACTTCAAAGGCAAGAAGGTGAAGGGCAAGATCGTACTAGCCAAGGGCAGTGCACATTCTGTTCACACCGAGGCCGTCGTGAAACGAGGGGCAGCAGGAGTCATCACGGACACCCTCGCCTACGAGTTTCCAAAGGTCCGCGAGAGTATAGATGTTCCGGACGCTCACTGTTACCAGAGAATTTCGCCGACTTCGGACAATGAGAAGAAGATCAGGTTCGGGTTCTCCTTGAGCAAGCGCCAAGGGGACAGGCTAAGGAAGTATCTGACCAGCGGTCAGAAGGTCGTCCTCCGAGCGAAGGTGGAAGCCCAGCTTCTACCAGGCAAGTACGACATCGTCACATCGACCATCAAGGGGTCCTCCAAACCTGAACAGGAGATATTCCTGATCGCGCACCTGTGCCACCCCAAACCGGGAGCAAACGACAACGCCTCGGGCAGCGGCTTGCTCTTGGAGATCGCGCGCACGCTGACCACCTTGATACGCTCCGGCAAGATCAAGAGGCCGGCAAGGACGATCCGGGTTCTCTGGGTGCCCGAGACAACCGGGACGGTCGCGCTTCTGGCCAATCGCCCGGACATGTGGAGCAGATTCATCGCAGGACTTAACTTGGACATGGTCGGAGAGGACCAGGAGGCCTGCAAATGTACATTGCACGTCGGCGTCACGCCTGACTCCCTGCCATCATTCCTGAACGATCTCGTCATGTCGGTAATGGAGGATTCGGCCAAGGAGCTCGACCCGCTGGCCCAGATCGGCCTTCCCAGCAACTTCCGATACACGAAGGGGTCATTCTCTGCAGGTAGCGACCACGCGGAGTTCGTCGAGCCGACGGTCGGGATCCCTTGCGTGAGCTTCACGCAGTGGCCGGACAGGTTCTACCACACCAGCATGGACACGATCGACAAGGTGAGCGAGGACAGCCTCAGACGAATTGGTTGGACGGTCACGATGGTCGTGCTCAAACT